>PVBE011799367.1_pt1 | contig 23633 bp, 21 predicted proteins | sample 1631181 | NCBI WGS metagenome assembly PVBE01 (sample SAMN08397723, study PRJNA350692) | Marine metagenome, whole genome shotgun sequencing project. | isolation source: water | place: Pacific Ocean | collected 2012-04 | reverse complement strand
CCCTTCCGTCAACGCGAAGGAAGGCAAGTGGATCGCCTCGTTCCGCGGTCGCAGCGCGTTCGTGCGGCTGGGGACGACCGCGAGCAGCTCGGCCGGCGCACCACGGCGACCGTTCGTCGAGTCGATGATGCACGACCGCTGGAGCATCGACCCGAAGTGGACGGGCGCTCCGAATCTCGAACAGGAGATCATGGCGATCACGTTCGAAGGAACGTATCGACGCGGTCCCGACCGCGTGACCTGGAACACGACGACGGACTACGCCCGCGTGGGTCGCGAGATGGGCGAGGCGATCGCCGACTACTTCGGCGTGCGGTCCGGTGTATCGATCCTCGGCTACGGACCAGAGTGTGGCGCGAAGATCTACGTCAGCTTCTCGACCGCGCCCGACAGGGTTCACCTGTCCACGATTGGGCGGGCGAACGATCCTGTCTGGCTCGTGCTCGGCGCTACCCGAAAAGTCACCCCGCTGCCGTTCAGCAGCTGCTCGCTGCTGACGGAAACCGCCATCGTCCTCGGCGGCATGCGCTACGACGCCTACGGGAGCGTGATCAACACCTATCCGCTTCCAACGATTCCGGGATTCGCGTTCAAGGCGCAATTCGTCGCCGCGGACTTGCGATCCTCGAGCCTCAAGCTCTACGCGACGAGCGCCCTCGACGTCCTATTTGCGAGATAGCCCCATGAAGAAGTTCCTGCTGCCCTACGTGGTGGTCCCGGCCGCGGTCTTGATCCTGGTCACCCTCGCGCGGGCATGGATGGAGATTCAGTCTCCGACCAACTTCATGACGACGTGCCTCTCGGCGAACGTCCTGAGCATGATCTGGATGTTCACCATGCCCGCGGTGATGTTGAAAAAGGGCCTGTCCCTCGTGCACGGGATGATCGCCGGGTTCCTCTTCTTCCTGCTGTACCGCCTTGCGATCGGCACAGTCTACGCCATGGCGTGGACGGGTCAGTGGAAGGTCGAAGGCACGGACGACGTCGTTCGCTACGTCTCGCAGGTGAAAGAGGGCACGTCGACAGCAATGGTGTTCTTGATGAACACACTCCCGCCGATTGGCATCGGCATGGTGATTCTGTTCGTGGTCTGGAGCATCACGTGGGTGATCGGCTTCAGAAAGAACCGGCCATTCGCGCGTGGCGCGGCATCGCAACAAGAAACCGCCGACTAACGCAGGCGAGGGATCTGGAGGCGGGCGACCGGGAAGCGGTAGAACGCGCTGTTGATCTCGATGTAGTCAACGAACTCCGCACAGTACCGCAGCGTGTCCTGGCACGACCGCGGGTAGACGACGCCACGCCAATCGTCGTATGACCACCCGGCGATGCCGAACTTCAACGTCGCAGCCACCGATCTACTCGCCGCGGCGCCTCTTGTCGGCTTCATCCATCCGCTCGACAACCTTCGCCTCGAACCCGCGGCCCGCCGGATCGAAGAACCGCCGACCGACGAGTTCTTTCGGCAGACACTCGATCGGCGCGACGCCACCCTCGTGGTCATGCGCGTAGTGGTAACCCTCGCCGTGCCCTTGTTTCTTGGCCAAAGCCGTCGTCGCGTTGCGCAGATGAAGCGGTACCGGGTACTGGTCACCGTCACGGACTTCTTGCGCTGCCGAATCGATCGCGTTGATCACGGCGTTGCTCTTCGGCGCTTGCGCGAGGTAAATCGCGGCCTCGGCGAGTGGAATCCGACCCTCGGGCAAGCCCAGGTTCTGAACCGCCTGCATCGCAGCCACGGCCAACTGCAGCGCCATCGGGTCGGCGATGCCGATGTCCTCGGCGGCCATCGCAATCATGCGCCGCGCCGGCTGCATCGGGTCTACGCCTGCTTCGATCATGCGAGCGAGCCAATACACCGCGGCCTGCACATCCGAATTGCGCAGGCTCTTGTGCAGGGCGCTCAGGAGCGCGTAGTGCTGGTCGCCAGACTTGTCGTGGATCAGCGTACGGTGTTGCGCTGCTTCGACGACAGCGTCGACGGTGATCGTCTCGCCGTCGCCCAGCGAGTTCGTGCACGCCTCGAGGATCGTCAGCGCCCTGCGGGCATCGCCGCCAGCGAGACCGGAAATCCTCTCGACCGCCTCGTCATCGATGCGCAGCTGGCGACCACCGAGACCACGGTTCGCATCCGACAGCGTGCGCTCGATCAATGTGAGGACGTGTTGCGGCTCGAGCGACCTAAGCTGCAGGACGCGACAGCGCGAGAGCAGCGGCGCGATCACCGAAAACGCGGGGTTCTCCGTCGTCGCCCCGACGAGAACGACGCGACCGCCCTCGACGTAGGGAAGGAAGGCGTCCTGCTGCGCCTTGTTGAACCGATGAATCTCGTCGACGAAGAGCATCGTGCCCTTCCCTTCCATCTGGCGAACCTCGTCCGCACGCGCCACGGCGGCGCGCACGTCCTTGACTCCACCGAGCACCGCAGAGAACGGTTCGAAGTGCAGCCCCGAAGCTTCCGCGATGATCAACGCCAGCGTCGTCTTGCCCACGCCTGGGGGACCGAACAGCAGGAGCGAACCAGCGCTGCCGCTCTCGATCGCGACACGCAGGGCTCGCCCTGCGGCCAGCAAGTGATCCTGACCCAGGACCTCGTCGAGGGTCGCCGGTCGCATGCGCTCCGCGAGCGGTTTCTCGATCGGTTTCTCGAAGAGACTCACCGCGCCAATGCCCTCTGCCGCCTGGCCTCGAACAACACGACGCCGGCGGCGACCGACACGTTGAGGCTCTCGACCGGAGCTGCGAGAGGAATGCCAACCCGTCGATCCGCAGCCCGGACCAGGTCCTCCGGGACGCCGGCGCCTTCCGATCCGAACACGAGAAGGGTCGGCGCCAAGAGGTCGGCGCCCCAACACGGCTCCGACGCGGTGTTGTCGGCGACGACGATCTGCAATCCGTGCTCCCGCGCGAAGGCCACGGTTTCGTCCGCGGACCGTTGGGAGATACAAGGCATGCGGAGGATGCTGCCCGAGCTGCCCCGCACGGCCTTGTCTCGAAATGGATCCGCCGCGTCGAGGGCGACCACGCCCGTCGCCCCCGCGGCCTCGGCAGCTCGCACGATCGCGCCGAGATTGCCCGGGTCTCGGACGCCGGCCGCCACGACGACGAGAGGATTCGCCGCGCGCTCCTCGCCTCCGCCTAACAGATCCGCGGCGCAATACGTCGGGCGACGCAGGATGACGCTGACGCCTTGGTGCGTCTTGAGGTGCGACAGTTGGTGGAGGACCCGGTCCGCGCAGTCGTGCAAGGTCGCCCCACATTCACGAAGTCGCGCGAGGAGCGCCGAACCATCGGGACGATCGATCAGGCGCGGAGACCACGCGACTTCCACCACCTCCCGACCCGCGGTGAGAACGTCGGCGACCAGCCGCAGACCCTCGGCCACCATGAGGTCTTCGAACGCACCGGCGGACGTCCGACGGAAACGCCTCACGACGGGGTTCCTGGAGGATTGGATCGGAGGTTCCATCGCATGGGGTAGCTTGACGCGAGTTATTAGGCTATCCAGAGCGTGCTGACGGCAAAGGGCGAATATTGCCGCCCGAGTCAGTAGTCCTACACCGCACGTCATGAAGATCTCGATCCTCTTATTCCTGGGCTGCATCGTCGCAGGGTTCGTCGCCCTGGCTGCATCGTCGCAGGGTTCGTCGCCCTCGGACTCATGGGCAGGGCCTCTACCCGCGAATCCACCGAAATGAAGGGGAATTCGGCGTGGGTAACCGTCCTCTCGACGCCGGCGCTGCTCGTCCCCGCCGCGCTCGCAGGAGTCCTCGCCTTCTGGCTCGAGATGGCGTCGTCGGGCAACTTCCGGCCAACTCAGTTCACGCACAACTCCTGGCAGTTCATCCTCCTCGTGTTGGTCACGATGTCCGTGCTGGTCGCGGGCTTCATCGGACTTCTACAACCGCTGCGGGCGGGGACGAAGCCCGACGGTCGTCATTTCGTAGCGGGCATAAAGGACCATACCGTGACGATCTTCCTCGGACAGATGATGTCACTCCTGTTCCTCGAATTCGTCTCGACGAACCTCTTCACGGGAGGCGCCGGGCGAACGACCTTCTCGACGATCTTCCTTCTCGCGCCGAGTCTCGCGCTCGCGCCCTTGCTCGGCACGACCGCGCTGCATCCCCGCCGACCGTTGCGGGCGTTCAAGGCAGTATTCGAACGCGTCACTTGGGACCTGCACGAGACCGCGCGGTTGTTGTGCGGGCAGATCCTGATCAGCGTTTTCACCTGGATCGCGTTCCTGGGCCGCGAGGGAATGCAGCACCTTCACGTGCTAGCGAGGGAGACGTCCGTGCTCTCGTTCAACTCCTTCCCGCTGACACCGTCATCCTTGGGCAACCAGATCCACGCTGTTGATGTCCTCCACATCGCCCTGACGGTGATCACGAGCACAGTGTTCATCATGCTCTATCACCGCCGCGTTCTGGACGTGCCAGAGCGGCCCATCGGCAGAACCAAAGTCAAGAGCTAGCGGCAGTGGTGGTGGTGGTGGTGGTGGTGGCTCGCGCGGTCGAGGACGGCGATCTGAAGCGGCAAGGTCACGACGTCCAGGGTCAGGCTGACGACTGTCAGGTAAGCCTTTTCGCGTCCGTTGAGATCACTCGACCAGAGCCCGGTGGTGAAACAACCTTGCAGCGGTAGACAGAGCGCGAACAGAGCTGCGAAGGAGAGCAGGCGGGACTTGCGCAGCGGCTCCAGAATCCCTGCGGGGTTCGGTCGGGCGGTCATCGTGCTGTTGCATCTGGTCATGGGTTCTCTCCTGAGGGTCCCATGAACGACACAACTCCGCCGGCGTGGCAGCTGCGCAACTCAGAGGCACCACGGCTCCCGTGCCACGGCTGCTTCCGGGCCCAGGCGTCCGAGGTCGAATCCCTCCAGGAGCTCGCTCGCGGCGCAAGCCTCGGGCTCGCTCCGAAACCCGCACAGCCACGCGAGATACCCCACGACCGTCTCGGTCGGCACCCCCGCCTCGCGGAACCGCCGTAGGGAGGTGTCCCCGTGGCGCTTGGCGAGCCTCCGTCCGTCCTCACCCACGACGAGGGGAACGTGCAGAAATTCGGGCGGCGTCCATCCGAGCGCTTCGTACAGCAGGAGTTGCCGAGGCGTCGACACGATCAGGTCGTCACCCCGCAACACCTCGCCGATCCCCGTGTCAGCGTCATCGATGACGACAGCCAGCTGATAAGCGGGGCCGCCGTCGCGTTTCTGGATGACGAAATCACCTCGGATGAGACCCTCTTGACCACCGAGGAATCCGTCTTCGAAGGGCACGGAGTCGACATCGACACAAAAACGCACCGCCGGATCCTTGCCCGTCGTCGCCTTCGCTTCGTCGAGCGACGCGAAGTGGTCGCGGCACGTGCCCGGGTAGACGACCGCGTCCTGCCAGGACTCGTGCGGCGCGGAGGCCGCTTCTTCGATTTCCTTCCGACTACAAACACACGGGTAGGCGAGCCCCTCGTCCATCAGGTGCGCGACGGCGTCCGCGTAGATCGACAGGCGCTTCGACTGAAACATCGGCTCACCGTCGAAGTCGAGGCCGAGCCAGGCGATGTCCTCGAAGGCCTGCGCGGCAGCATCGGGCTTGACCCTCGGTCCGTCGATGTCCTCGACCCTCATCCGCAACGTCCCGCCCGCCGACCGCACGGACAACCACGCGAGCAAGAAACTCCGCGCGTTGCCGAGGTGGAGGACTCCGGTGGGACTCGGTGCCAGACGACCTACCGGTTCCTGGTCGTGGTTCGGCTCTCTGCGGAGTAATCTGCCGCTCATATAGATGGAAGGACTGGTGCTCAGGATCGACGCGAAGGTCTGCCATGTGGACGTGGCAGGGACGACCCACATCCTACCGCTGCGCGGTCGGCTGTTCGAAAAGTGCACGAACAATGAAGCCCGACCGATCGCGGTCGGAGATCGGGTGATGGTCACGCTCGCGGACGGCGGCGGGGCGATCGACGAGGTCTTGCCACGGACGACCCGGCTCGCCCGGCGCAAGGCTGGAGACGACGACAAGCGCGAACAGGTAATCGCAGCGAACGTCACGCTGGTGATGGTCATGGCGTCGATCCGTGACCCGAAGTTTCAGCCCGAGCTCGTCGACCGGATCCTCGCGGGCGCCGAGCGAGAGCACATTCCCGCGATCTTGACGATCACGAAGGTCGACCGGGACAAGCACGGCGTCGCGGAGGATTGGGCGGAGATGTACCGCGACATCGGCTACGACTCGTTCGTGACCTGCGTGATCAAGGGCAAGGAGACCCACGAGAGCCTCGACATGCTCCGAGGATTGCTCCACGAGAACGTGACGGTGATCACGGGCGCGTCCGGCGTCGGCAAGTCCTCCTTGATCAACACGCTGATCCCCGGCCTGAATCTGCGAATCGGCAGCATCGGTCGCATCCGCCAGGGCAAGCACACGACGTCACACACGCAGCTGATTCCATTGCCGGGTCGCGGACACGTTCTCGACACCCCGGGGATCCGGAGTTTCGGGCTGCAGAACCTCGAACCGCTCGACCTGGCGTTCTGCTTTCCGGACATCAAGGAGTTCGTCCACAAGTGTGCCTTCCGCAACTGCACGCATACAGTCGAACCTGACTGCGCCGTGCTTCCCGCGGCGGAGGAGAACCTGATCGCGCAGTCACGCTACGTCTCGTACACGTTGATGTTGCGGGATCTCATCGGCGAGCCCAAGGAGTAGCCGGCGGCGACGACCCGTCAGACCTGCGGCGGCGGTGGCTGCTGCGGCCAATTCGGCGGTGGCTGTTGCGGCGGCTGGCGCCGCCGACCGAACGCAGTGGCGAGCAAGCCACACACGCCGGCGAGGAAACTGCTGAAGGCGGCGACGAGGATCACAAAGTAGGGCGCGAGCGTGACTCCATTGGAGATGAATTCCTCCCTGGTCCAAGGTGACTCCTGCCCCTGTTGCTGAAACGCCTTGTCAAACTCCTCATAGTTTTCGCCCAACACGTCCCGTAGTTGGCTGACGTCGTACACCGGGAACTTCGCCTGCACGATCGCGCCGACAACTCCGCCGATGGCGACGCTGATCAGACCGGTCACGCAACCCAGGCCCGGCGTCGCATGGCCGCCGGAACGCCGGTACATGATCACCGGCATGAATCCGAGTATCGCCGCGGCAAACGACGCACAGCAGTTCTGCGAACAACACCCAAACGTGTTCATGCCCATGAACGACGGGAGGCTGAACATCACGGCGGCAGCCATCGCAGTCACCAACACGGGTGCTACGAGCGAAGGCTGACTCGCCGGGGCGGACGGTAGAGGGGGTGGGTGCTGGCTCACGGTGATGTGAAGGTCAGGTAGGTATACAACCAGGACCCGAGCAAAAGCACGAGTCCCCAGAGGATGATCCTCATCTGCGGCAGTCGCAACAGGAAGTCGAACAGCGAACGCCGGCGCATGAGGCACCAGGCGGCGACGACACCCAGCCACAGCCCGCTTGCGCCGAGAGCGGCGCCGAATGGTTGTACTCGCACTGCGGAGAACAACTGGAGCCGAACGAGGTGCGCTCCCGCCGTCGTCACCCCGCAGGTCGGGCACGGCTTGCCGTAGTTGACGATCCAGCCGCACTTCGCCATGCCGGTCTGCTCGTGCGTTCCGTAGCCGCGTGGATCAGGCTTCACGTGCCACAGGAACGCCACGAAACCGATCGCGACCAGCAGGACCAGGACCGAGATCCAGCGATCTGCGGTCGGACCGACCGGGCTCTCGGCGACTGGGTCCAGCGGCTCCATGCCACCGTCTGTAACGGAGCGACCACCCGGGAGCAAGCGCCCCCGAACAAGCAGGTTGTCTAGCTGAAGTCGTAGACGTAGGCGAGCCGGTCCTTGCGGACGATGGCGTAGTCGAGATTCTTCAGGATCGCGAGTTCGGGATTGTCGTCGAATCGGATACCGCGCAAGACCGGGGAATCCATCGTGAAGTAATTCCGTCCGCTGAGGTGGTGCGGCTCGTAGGCCTGTGCTTCGACATTGCCCGACAGCTCCAGCTGCACCAGGCCCTTGTAGAACGCCCGGATTCGCACGCTCTTCTTGCTGTTGGTCGCCAGCTGGCGGAGCATGGCATCGCCGGCGACGTCGACCAGCTCGTGCGCGAGGATCAACTCGTTCGGGTTGACCAGGACGCGCGGCGTCCGGATCACTTCGGAGCTGCGCAGCGACACCATCGCCGCATCCTCGATCTGGAGGAATCCGTGGGGGAAGTCCTCGAGCATCTTCACCAGACGCATCGACTTGTTCGACAACCGACCCTTGATCAGGAAGGTGTCGGTCAGGAACAAGTCCTCGACGATTACGGCGCTCTCGGCCTCACTCATTGTTCTTGCTGGATCAGGGCGCGAACCGCCCCTACGAGATAGAAGGAACCGACAACCAATCGAACCGCATCACATCGGGACAACTCCGAGAGCCCTTCGGTGGGACTGCCCACGACCATCGCCGCCTTTCCCTGCGTGTGCAGCCAGTCCACCACGAGATCGGGGTCAACCCCCTCCGTGCCCGCGAGGGCCGTGACAAAGAACCTATCGGCAACGGGCAGGAACTCACTCAATCCCTCCTGCCAGAGCTTGCCTGCTGCAGATGCGTACAGCACCGCGATCGACTCGTGTCGGAATCTCCGACGCAGTTCTTCCACCACCCGGGCCGACGATGACGGCGTGTGGGCGCCGTCGAGAACGAGAGCGCGACCGTCCGGCGCCATCGTCACTTCGAACCTCCCCGGAAGCACCGGTCGGTGGACGTCGTCGAGATCGAGATCGAGTTCCGGACGCAGATGCCGAAGGCACGCGTAGCCGAGGGCCAGGGCCGGAAGTTCGAACCGGCTCGCTTCTTTCACCCGAAACCCAACCACGTGCTCACCGACAGCGATCACGCCCGCGGTCGCATCACCATCATCTCGGACATCCGAGATGCGCACGCGGGGCATGAGACAGGCACCCATCTGACTCGCATGCTCGGCAAACACGTCGTCCAGGGCCGCATCGGATTGCACCCACGATGGCTTCCCGGGGCGCATGATGTGCGCCTTTTCGGTAGCGATGGCTTCGAGAGTATCCCCGAGGAGATCCGTGTGCTCGAGCTCGATCGTGGTGATGATCGTGCCGTCGACGGGCACGACCGTCGTCGCGTCCAATCGTCCACCGAGTCCGACCTCGAGCGCGACGAACTCGCACCGCGCGTCACGGAACACGGTTACGGCGGCCGCCGTAACCGCCTCGAAGAAACTCAGTTCAAGCTCCCGGTCCTGCCCCCAAGCCAACACCTGCTGCATCGCGTCGGCGAGAGTGGTCGCGTCGACAGGTTCTCCGTCCAGCAACACGCGCTCCGTCACATGGTGGAGGTGCGGCGAGAGGAACGCGCCGGTCGACAACCCCGCCCCTCGCGCCATCGCTTCGAGGTAGAGAACCGTCGTCCCCTTGCCCTTGGAACCACCGACCTGAACCCAGGTGCCCGGCTGGCTGTGCTCTACCCCCGCCGCGTCCATCAGTGCACGCATGTTCGACAGGGACCACGCCTTCGGCAGCACCCGCGTCCGCTCGTAGTTCGACAACCCCTGGAACAGCTGCTCGAGACGGCGGTGCGCATTCATGACGAGATCCTCATCGCGACTCGGATTCTGCGCCCATGCGCCGGTTGGGAACAGGCCCGATCTTTACGTTCTCACCACCAGGATTCGCGACGCGCGGCCCTCCCCGCGTCCGTAAGCTACGCCTCCAACTACGAAACCGACGCCATCGGAGCCTCCATGCTGCAGTCCAAGATCTCCCATTCCCTGCTTCTCCTGGTCCTCGCGTCCCTGTCCAGCGGCATCTTCGCGACTCTGGCCGACGCCCAGCGCCGGCGAAGCAGCTGGCGGGATCGGGTCGGGCTCAAGAACCTGATCTACAAGTCGGACCAGACCTTCGCGACCAAGTCGACGCGACGCGGGGTCTACAGCATCTACCTGCCGAAGGACTACGACGACAAGTCGAACGCCAAGAAGCGCTACCCCGTCGTCTATTTCCTGCACGGGATGAACGAGGACCACAACCGGTTCAACTCACGCGGCGGCGCCAAGGTGCTCGACAGGATCGTCGGCGAAAAGGGCATGTCCCCGATGATCTTCGTGTGCATCTACGACGGCAGCCGGCGGTCCTTCTACATGGACAAAGGCCGAGACAAGGTCGAGACGATGATCGTCAAGGACCTCATCACTCACATCGACAAGACGTTCCGCACCATTCCCAAGCGCGGGAGCCGCGCGATCATGGGAGTCAGCATGGGCGGGTTCGGAGCGCTGAAGATCGCGTTCAAACACCCGGAGATCTTCTGCGCCGTCGCGACACACTCCGCGGCGGTTCTGCCGGCGAAGTACGACGACCTCGGCGACATGTTCCCATGGGCGACCCGACGCGGCTTCGCGGCGAGCGTCTTCGGCAACCCGGTCGACAAGAAGCTCTGGGCCGCCAACAACCCTCTCCTGATCGCAACGACCGTGGACGTCGAGAAGCTCGCGGGACTGAAGATCTACTTCGACTGCGGCGACCGCGACAGCTACGGCCTGGACACGACGAACATCCGGATGCACAAACTCCTGACCAAGCGCAAGATCAAGCACTCCTGGAGCCTGGTGAAAGACGGCGGTCACGGGTGGAATACCCGGAGCTCCGACGTGGGATACAACACGGCGAACCTGCCGAACTCGCTGCGGTTCATCGGCGCGGCGTGGTCGAAGGAGAAGGGGCTGCAAGAGCTGCGGGGACTCCTGGGCGGCAAAACCGAGGGCGCCAGCGCCGGCAAACGGAATAAGTAGGCGCTCGGCCGGAATGAGGTCCCGGACGATCCCTGCGGAATATCCTGGGAGACTTGACTGACCGCCGCGGTCCCAAAACTCCCTTGTGTTGGCCCTTCCGGCCCGGGCGAGCCTGGGGAGCGCGCCCTCAATCTGGAAATCTCGTCGTAGAATGTGCTAACCGGAGCCGATCAGAGACCTAGGTCTTTATTGGCAAGCATGTTGCGTGCCTCGAAATCATGTTGCACATCGATCACCAAGTCCGGGTCTTCGTGTTTCAGGTCCTGCACAGCGGGATCCAGTACCTCCTCCTCCGGCAGAAACCGACCCTGGAGTGGCCGTTCGGGCCCGTCGTGGGGATCGTGCGGCCCGAGGACCACATCCGGGACACGGTTGTCCGGGAGGTTCGCGCCGAGACCGGGATCTCTCAGCCGACCCACCTGATGGACCTGCTCCTGCCCGGCAAGGAACTGTTCGGCGACGTCGGGCTTGTCGAGTGGCCGTTCGCCTACCAGGCCGGCGCGCCCTCTTCCCCTATAGCGGAAATATGCCCGGGTCCGTCCGTTGGCGACTACGCATGGATGGGCTTCCCGGAGGCGTTCGAAACCGTCGACAACGAGCGGGATCGCGACTGCCTGGTGCGTCTTCAGGTCCACTTGCAGACGTGAGCGCGCACCGCCGACACGGCGAGGAGCAAGAACGTTGCGAAAGAACGCTCTATCGAGGGCATTCGGTGTCGTAAAGGTGCCCCTCCACTCGACTCCGTGACCACCTGATCCCCTACCCGTGGTAGCGTATTCCACCCTATTCCACCTCCAACGCACCCCTTCGAGACCCCCCCGTGAGCGACAAGCAAGACAACGCCTCAGACATCAAAACCGACAGCGCAACCGACACTGTCGCTGACAACGGCCAGAACCGCGCTCTGGACGACGGCCGGATCCCGAGTTCCTCGATGCGCAGCTACGCACTGATGACCCCCGAGATCAAGAAGGCGTACATGAGCTTCTACAAGGCCACCTACGGTGGCGGGAAACTCGATCTGCTGACCAAGGAGTACGTGGCCATCGGCGCGGCGCTCGCGTTGGGTTGCAAGGGGTGCCTCGAAGGGCACATGAAGAAGGCCAAGAAACTCGGCGCCACGTCGGAGCAGATCGCCGAAATCGTCGGCGTGACCCTGGGGGTTGCCGGCGCGGCCATCGTCGATCGCTCGGATATCGCCAACCACAACCTGGGCGACTTGTTCCACATGGACATCAGCTGAGGGGTCGCCGCAGCGCCGACGCGATTTTTGTCGAGAGAAGACGTCTGACTAAACCCAACGTCCATCGCTCCGTTATCGTGCCTACCGATGCTGCCAGGTGACACCAACTACCCCCGAAGATCCCTAAAATCCGGTCTGATCAGCGACCGCACCAGGATCATGATCATGGGAGGACTGCTCGGGGCAATCGTCCTCGCGTATCTCCTGCCTGATCGCGTGAGCGAATCCGACAAGCCCGTGATCACGCGACCGCCGACGATCGACGTGTCCGCGTTCCGACCGGACCCGAAGATCCTCGCGGAGATCAAGGACTCGACCACCATCGAACGCGGGGGTCGCGTCAAGGGAAGCGTTTGGGCTCACCTGCTGCGGAAGTCGTACAACATCGATCCCAACTCCGCCGCGGCGCTGCAACTTCCCATGCTCGCCGCCGACATCGGACGACTGCGCGCTCGACCGGGAGCACACCGCGGCAACTACATCTGGGTGAAGGGCAAGCTGGAGAAGTTCGAGCAACAGAAGCTCCACCCCATCCCGCGAGCCAAGTCCTACAAGGGTCGATTGCGCACCGAGTCCGGGGATCAGGTGATCTTCTGGGTGTCGAAGCCGCTACCCGACAACGTCGTCCGCGAGGACAACCCTTGGGTCCGGGTCGAGGGATTCTTCGTGAAGATCGTCGATACCCACTACCTCGACGAGTCCGTTCTCAACGCCCCGATGATCATCGGTCCCCGCGTGGAGAAGGCATTTCCCGACTGGGAACCCGTCGTCAAGCTCGATCAGAAGGTTCTCGCGGGCGACAAGAACGCCGCCTACGTGGAGGAGACGGACACCTGGATCGACACCGACAACATGGCGGACTTCCTCGTCGACTCCCAGGATGTGCCTCTGTGGCACATGGCGGGGTTCGCGATTCACGAACACGATCGACTGGCGGACTCGGGCCAGCGCCACATCGAGGTCTTCGAGCTGAAGGACCAGTACACGGGGTTCAAGCACGGCACGTATGAGCGCGGCGCTCCGCTGCGATTGCGGGGCACCTTCGTGCTGGCGCGCGTGCACCGCGCGAAAGTGAACCCGTTGGGCATCAAGTACTGGACCGCGGTGTGGATTCGCATCCCGCGCATGGGGGCCAAGATGATTCCGATCTGGATTCCCGAGGACATCGGCGAATGGCGTTACGGAGAGGGCATCGACATCGATGCGTTCTACTTTAGGAACCGCGCCTACCAGGCTCAGGACTACTCTGTCGTCCACACACCACAGTTCGTCGCCGCCACGCTCTCGCGGTACAAGATGGTGAGTCACCCCGCCACCTTCTGGATGGGGATCATCTTCGCCGCGTTCGTCGTCCTCGTCGCGGTCCTGTTTTTCAACATGAACAGACGTGCCAAGAAGGAGAGCGACGAATACAAGACCAGGATCGTCGATCGCCGACGGCGACGCCGCGCTTCGCCGGAGGGATTCCTTCAGGTCGAAACATAGCCAGGGGGGTATGGTCTCCCGCGAATGGGACCCACTACCGAGATCCTGATCGGAACTGGCGTGCGCGCCGAGCTCCGCCCGCACGTTGAAGCTCTCGGCGCAGACCGCTCCGTCGTCGCCCTGCTCGACGATCCGGTGGCGGCGGCCTACCCCGATCTCGTGCCCGAAGGCTGGCGCCGCATCCCGCTTCCCGGCGGTGAATCGTGCAAGTCGTTCGCTACGCTCGAGAAGGTCCTTCGTCAGATGACCCAGTGGGAGCTCGATCGAAAAACGATCGTCGTCGCGATCGGAGGTGGCGCGGTCGGCGACCTCGGCGGGCTGGCAGCATCCATGTTTCTTCGTGGTGTAGACCTGATTCAGGTTCCCACGACACTACTGGCCATGCTCGACAGCAGTGTCGGAGGCAAGACCGCGATCAATGTGCCCGAAGGCAAGAACCTCGTCGGGACGTTCCATCCCGCCCATCTGATGCTCGCGGATCTCGACTTCACCGCGAGTCTGCCGCGCGAACAGCTGCTTTCCGGTCTCGGCGAGGCACTGAAAATGGGAATCGGCTTCAGCACTGAACTCTTCGAGTTGCTCGAATCCGAATCCGTGAGCATTACCTCCGGGGATCCGCAACTGCTGACCCGAGTCGTGCAGATGTGTGTCGACGAGAAGCAGAAGACCGTCGAGGCTGACCCCCACGAGACCACCGGCAGGCGCCGATGCCTGAACCTCGGGCACACGCTCGCGCACGCGCTCGAAGCGATGAGCGACTACACCATGCCGCACGGCCATGCCGTCGCGCAGGGATTGTATTTCATCCTGGACGTCGCGGTCGCAACGAACACGCTCGCGAAGGACGACGCGGACCGATGTAGTCGGCTTCTCGACCTCTACGGATTCACGCGGCAACCGACCCCACCCCGATCGGAGCTGCTTGTGTTCTTCTCCCGCGACAAGAAGATGGAGAGCGGCATGCTGCACGTGGTTCTGCCGACCGCGATCGGGTCGTGCGAGACGCGCCCAATGGCGCCGGACGCGGTCTGCGGCTGAGTCAGCGGCGGTCTCCCGCGTCGATTCTCTTCGCCCACTCCCGCCAGGTCGCCATCGCCGGTTTCCCACGCGGGCTGTACGACCAATCCTCCTTTCCCCCGACGTCGTAGTAGTCGTAGAAGTACGCCCCCTTCAGGAGCTTGACCGAAGACGCGACGTTGATGAACGCCTTGAAGCAGTCCGCCTGCTCTTGCAGGTCTATGTCGTCCACGTCCATCGTGTAGTTCCACGGGTCGCGGTTGATGCCGTTCTGACTCGCGTATCCGAGTTCCGTGAAGAAGATCGGACGACCATGCCAGGCGTGGGTCTTCTGCACTTCCTTGGCGACTCGCCGCCACTCTGCCTCGAGCTCGGCGATCGTCGGATCCATCTTCTTTGTCAATGAGAAGTAGGCCGTCATCCCGACGATGTCGAGCTGCTTGAAGAACTTCGGTTTGTCCGCATGGTCCCAGTTCGCCGAGTACGTGATGTTGCCCCGGTAGCGACCGCGCGTGTTCTTGATGATGCGCTGCCACGTCGCCGTCCGATCCTCCAGAGAACCGAGTTCGCTACCGATGCTCAACAGGTCCACGCCCGTGTGTTCGGAGATGTCCGCGCAGTGCGCGACGAACCGACCGTAGTTCTGCCACCACTTGTCCTCGTCCTTCGGACGCAGAACCCCGCGCCAGTCGTCATCACCCGGATCGAGGATCAGTACGATCGGCAGCAGCGCCAGCGACAGGCCCTTCTTCTTGGCGTAGACGATCGTCTCGATCAGACGGTCGTCACGCACCGTGCGCTGGTGGTCCCGCCGAATCTCGACGGAATCGACCTTCTGGACAAACACCGAGAACAGTAGGCAGAGGTGCCGGAATCCGGCGGCGGCAAGCTCGTCGACCTGTCGGTGGTAGGTGCGCTTGTCCTGATGGTGCAACCCGATCACGGCGCCGTTGAGGTAGGGTAGCTTGGCGAGTCGGCGCGGCGCGCTCGCCTTGAACCATCCCGCCTTGTTCTCTTGCGCGCGACGGGCCGCGGACGAGAGCACCGACAGGTCTATGGCGCCGGGCGTGCGACAGGTGAACACGGCGAGACCTCGCTCGAGCAGCTGTTCGTTGATCGACTTGCCGTCCTTGCCGGCACGAACCGAGGCGACGAAATCCACCCCGGGTTGCTTCCCCGTGTCCGGCGTGATCCACACCTGGTCCCCCGCGGCGCGAACGGCCGCCGTGAGAGCCTTCTTCAGCCCATCCGCGAACCCGATGGTTCGCACCGCCGCCGAGGGCAGCGTGACGCCCCGCAGACCGACCTTGCGACCGTCGGTCAGCTCCAGCACGCCACCGTCGAGCACGGCCTTGACGGTGGCGCGAAACACCACTCGCGTAGGCGACTGCGCCACAGCGGGGACCGCGATGCACGCGAAGATCAGTGCTCGTCCGAAGGACTTCACATCAGTATCAAACCGCCATGAATGGGGCCCGTCAAACCACACGGATTGGAACAGCCCGATACAATCTGGCCTCCGCCTCCTGTCCGTTTCCTCACCTTCTCGAATCATGCGCCAGATCCTGATTGCCGCCGCTCTTCTATCCACAATTCTGCCCGCGCAGAGGCAAGACACATACGACGTTCCCGGAACGCCGACCGTTGTCCGTTCGACGCAAACCACCGACAAGACGATTAGCTCCGTCAGCCGTGACGGTGGTCGAACATGGACGACACAAAACGAAATCGACACGAAGCTGCACCTCCGCTTTGGGGTCTTCGATCCCAAGACTCCGCCGGTGATTCCCGGAGGACTGCTCGCCAAGCACGACAACCGACTGTTCGTCGTGCAATTCCACACACAGATCATCAGCGAGTTTCGCGCCGCTCTGAACGGGCTCGGCGTTGAGTTGCACCACTACCTCCCGAGCCAGTCCTACCTCGTGCGAATGGACCGGTCGGTGATCACCAGGGTCTCTCGATTGCCCTTCGTGCGCTGTGTCATGGAGTACCACACCGCGCTCCGACTCGACCCCGATATCATCATCGGTCTGGGCAAGCCCGCGCAGAAGGCGCGCTACACGATCGTTCTCGTCGACCAACGTCGCGACGCCGTGGGCCTCGAAGCCCGCGTGGTCGCCATCGGCGCGACTCGCGAGACCTCCGCGAACGGCGGCATCCTGTTCGAAGCGACGATGAGCCAAAAGCAGATGCTCGAGATCGCCAACGACGACCGCGTCCTCTTCATCGAACCCTCCACGCCGGTGCAATTCGACATCGACAACGCCCGCATCCAGGGTGGATCCAACGACCTCGAGATCCTCACGGACATCAAGGGCATCGGCATGACTGGCCACATCTCGGAGGGCGTCCACGCCACGCACACCGAGTTCGCGGCGATCACGGGCATCCGCAGCGCTCCGATCGCGCTCTTCAACGGCTCGTCGTCCAGTCACGGCACGAGCACCGCGGGCGAGATCTACGCCCGAGGCGCGAGTTCGCTCTACAAGGGACTGATGCCGAACGCCCAGATGACGTACACGAACTCCAGCTACGCATCGGGCAACCGCCGCAGCATGACTGCATCCATGCAGTCCAACCAGCAGGTCATGCTCGACACAGCTTCGTGGGGCTTCGCACGCACTCTGCTCTACACATCGCACTCCGCGGAGATGGACGACATCATCTTCGACTACGACATGTTCATCACGCAGAGCCAGAGCAACGCAGGATCCACGTCCCAGCCCAGGGCGTCGCGGCCACAGGCCTGGGCGAAGAACATCTGCAGCGTCGGCGGCTTTCGTCACCGCAACAACTCGAACGCCGCGGACGACTACTGGGGCCGCAGCGGCAGCACCGGCCCCGCGGCGGACGGTCGCATCGGCGTGACTCTCGCCGCCTACTACGACTCGATCCGGACGACCTCCGGCTCTTCGAGCTATTCGACGTCATTCGGCGGAACGTCCGGCGCGACGCCGATCATCAACGGTCTCGGCGGCGGCATCATCGAGATGTTCACGGAGGGCCTGTTCGGCTACGGCAAGGCCAAGTCGAAGACCTCCACGGAGCGCTTCAAGGTCCTGCCGCACTTCAGCACCACGAAGGCGCTGCTCGTCGCGACCGCCAACCAAGTCCCTTACAACTCGAGCGGCGCCTCCTTTGGTGCAAACCGATACCAGCAGGGATTTGGATTCCCGAGCCTGCGTCGCGCCTACGACGAGCGAAACCGCTTGCTGGTCATCGATGAGATCGACCTGCTGAGGCAGGGGCAGTCCCGAACCTACTTCATGTTCGCGAGGGGCGGTCGATTCACGGCCGCGCTGCAGTATCCGGATCCCGAAGCCGCGGCCAACGCGACCATCCACCGGATCAACAGCGTCGACCTCTCGGTCAAGACAAGCAACGGCACGAGCTACTGGGGCAACAACGGCCTGATGTCCGGCGCGACCAGCACGCCGGGCGGCGGCGCCAACGACCGCGACACGGAGGAGTGCGTCATCCTCAGCAGCGCTCCCAAGGGTCTCACCGAGGTGACCGTCCGGGCGACGGCGATTCGCAAGGATGGCCACGTCCAGACACGTGCTGTCGACGTCGACTACGGACTCGTCGTGGAGGGCCTCAGTGGTCTGCGCGACCGGACCGGCATGTCGTTCGATCTCACCTCGACGGCCACGGGCAACCTCACCGCCAAGGTAACCGGCGCCCCGCTTTCGGGCTGGAGCGTCGGCTTCACGATGTTCTCGTTGGCGACCTCACGTCCGGTGAGCACCGGCGACGGCCTGGGCGTCGAGATCGACGCGCTGGCGTTTTCGTCGCTCAGAACGGCGCCGATCGCCGGGGGCGTCTTGGCCTTCAAGCCGGGTAGCGCCAGCCAGTACCCGCGAGCAGCCTTCTCCTTCCCCGCGGCGATCGCCCTCGCGGTGAAGGGCCGCACGATCGACGGCGTCGTGTTTCTGTTGAACGGCTCGACCCTGGTCAACGTTTCGAGCGTCAGCCGCGTGACCGTGAAGTAAGACACGGCCCAACTCCGCGGCGTCTCTGTCACGGAGACGCGCCGCGGGGAGGACGTTGCCTGCTCGGAATTTCATCCCTCTCGATTCCAGGGGTTGTGCGAGGCTCTGCACGGGGGGGGAACCGACCCGCGAATATCCCCCACCTTATTCTCACGGTCCCTCTCGCCTGAGGCGGCTCCATCTGGTGTAGTTCCCGCCCGACGGATGCCACGCCGACAAGACCTCGAAACGATCCTGATTCTCGGCTCGGGACCTATCGTCATAGGTCAGGCTTGCGAATTCGACTACTCCGGAACGCAAGCGTGCAAGGCGCTGATGGAGGACGGCTTCCGTATCGTCCTGATCAACTCGAATCCGGCGACGATCATGACCGACCCGGAGGTCGCGCATCGCACCTACATCGAGCCCATCACGCCGGAAATGGTCGAGAAGGTCATCGAGAAGGAGCGCCCGGACGCCATCCTGCCGACCCTGGGCGGCCAGACCGCCCTCAACACCGCCATGACCCTCGCGGACCGTGGCGTCTTCGAGAAATACGACGTCGAGATGATCGGCGCCGACCGCAACGCGATCGCCAAGGCCGAGGGGCGCAGGGAGTTCCGCGAGGCGATGCAGAACATCGGCCAGGAGATGCCGGAATCGCGGCTCGCCTACGGCATGGAAGAGGCGATCGCGGCCCTGGACGACATCGGTCTCCCGTGCGTGATCCGACCCGGCTTCACGCTCGGCGGGAGTGGCGGTGGCATCGCCTACAACCTCGACGAGTTCAAGGAAATCGCCCGCCGGGGCCTCGACCTCTCCATGAACTCGGAGCTGCTGATCGAAGAGTCGATCCTCGGCTGGAAGGAGTACGAGCTCGAGGTGATGCGCGACCACAAGGGCAACGTCGTCATCATCTGCTCGATCGAGAACTTCGACGCCATGGGAGTGCACACCGGTGACTCGATCACCGTCGCGCCCGCACAGACCCTCACCGATCGGGAGTACCAACTCCTGCGCGACGGTGCGATCGAGGTCATGCGCGAGATCGGCGTGGACACCGGTGGCAGCAACGTCCAGTTTGCGATCAACCCGCGCGACGGTCGCGTCGTCATCATCGAGATGAACCCGCGCGTGTCACGGTCGTCCGCGCTCGCGTCGAAGGCGACCGGGTATCCGATCGCCAAGATCGCAGCACAGCTCGCCGTCGGCTACACGCTGGACGAACTGCAGAACAGCATCACGCAGAAGACCACCGCCTGCTTCGAGCCAACCATTGACTACTGCGTCGTCAAGTTCCCGCGGTGGGCCTTCGAGAAGTTCCCGACGGCCGACTCTACGCTGACGACGCAGATGAAGTCCGTCGGCGAGGCCATGTCGATCGGTCGTACGTTCAAGGAAGCGATGCAGAAGGCGTTGCGTTCCCAGGAGGCCGGACGGACCGGCTTCGGCAACGTTCCGGGGTCACCACACGGCGCCGCGATGGGATTGCCGCCAGAGGAGATTCGACCACACCTGACGACGCCCCGCGACGACCGCATCGACTGGATCCGTAGCGCCATGCTCTACGGCTTCAGCGTCGAGGAGGTTCACGAGCTCACGTCGATCGACCCGTGGTTTCTCGACCAACTCTACGAGTTGATCGAACACGAGAAGCTGATATCAGAGCGTGGGACGCGTGGCTTCGAGGGCTTCGACGAGGGGTTCCTGCGCCAGACCAAGCGACTCGGCTACAGCGATTCCCAGATCGCAGCGTCGATCGGCTGCTCCGACTCCGACGTGCGTGCTCACCGAAAGAGTTTGGGCATCATTCCGACCTACAAGCTCGTGGACACGTGCGCCGCCGAGTTCGAATCGTACACGCCGTACCTGTACTCCACCTACGAGGGGGAAGACGAGGTCATCCTCAACGAGGACAAGGAGCGCGTCATGGTGCTCGGCGGCGGACCGAACCGCATCGGGCAAGGCATCGAGTTCGACTACTGCTGCGTGCATGCGTCGATGGCGCTGCGAGAGTTGGGCTACGAGTCCGTGATGGTCAACAGCAATCCGGAGACCGTGTCGACGGACTTCGACACCTCGGACCTGTTGTTCTTCGAGCCACTGACGCTCGAAGACGTGCTCAACATCGTCGACCGGATCAACCCGAAGGGGATCATCGTGCAGTTCGGTGGGCAGACACCCCTGAACCTCGCGCGGGGGCTCGCCGACAACGGGGCGCCGCTGATCGGAACCAGCGTAGACTCCATCGAGGCTGCCGAAGACCGCGAACTCTTCGCAGAAGCGATGAACAAGCTCGGCCTGCTGCAACCGCCGAACGGCATGGCAAGAGGTCTCGACGAGGCGACGAGGATCGCGGAGCGCGTCGGATACCCAGTCGTCATCCGCCCGAGCTTCGTGCTCGGTGGCCGGGCGATGCAAATCGTGTACGACGAGCGGCAGCTCGAACGGTACATGATCAAGAACGCCGAAGTCGCGCACGGCAATCCGTTTCTCGTCGACAAGTTCGTCGATGGCGCGATCGAAGTCGACGTCGACGCGATCGCGGACGAAAACACTGTCGTGATCGGCGGCATCATGGAGCACATCGAGGAGGCCGGCGTACACTCCGGCGATTCGAGCTGCTCGCTGCCGGCCTACACGCTCTCCGACCACTTGATCGCAGAACTCGTCTCCGCCACTACGCGGATGGCGCAGGAACTGAAGGTCATCGGCCTGATAAACATCCAGTTCGCGATCCAGGGCTCGTGCATATTCGTGCTCGAGGCCAACCCTCGCGCTTCGCGCACCATACCGTTCGTCAGCAAGGCGATCGGCCATCCACTCGCGAAGATGGCGGCCAAGATCATGGTGGGCAGTTCGCTCACAGAGTTGGGACTCACGGAAATGGTCCTGCCGGAGCACTTCAGCGTGAAAGCGCCGGTGTTCCCGTTCAACAAATTCCACGGCATCGACACGCTGCTGGGCCCGGAGATGCAGTCGACGGGCGAGGTGATGGGCATCGACCGGAACTTCGGTGCAGCTTTCGCGAAGGCCCAACTCGGTGCGAGCATCGAGCTCCCGTCGAAGGGGAGTGTGTTCATATCCGTCCGCGACGAGGACAAGCGACTCATCGTCTCGTTGGCGAGCCGTATCCACAGTCTCGGTCTGGAGATCTACGCCACGCGGGGTACGGCCCGCGCACTGTCGAACAGCGGCATCCCCGTCGAGATCGTGCACAAGATCCACGAAGGACGTCCGCACGCCCTCGACTTGATCAAGAACCGTCAGGTCCAGCTTCTCATCAACACGCCGTCCGGACGGATGGAGAGAAGCGACGACAGGCAGATCCGTTCCAACGCGGTTCAGTTCAAGGTACCATGCATCACGACGCTCGCCGCGGCATCAGCGACGCTCCAGGGACTGGAGTGGATGAAGAACCGACCTCTCGAAGTGACGCCCATCCAGGATCACCTGACGACGTTGAAGAAAACAAGAAAGACCGTAGCGAGTAAACCATGAGCGAGACCGCCGCCCTCGGAACCGTCCCCACCCACGACTCGGCCTTCGCCCAAACCGTCGCAAACTTCTGTCGCCGTGACTACACGCCACCGTCCGCGGGGCTTCGCGCGACATTCCCGAGCCATGCGATCTGGCGGGACCTGATCGCTACCGGCACAGACGCCTGGCTCGACACAGGCGACGTCGACGCGATACGCGAACTGTGGACCCAGGAGTACACTGCGCTGACAACGAACAACACGCTGCTCAACAAGGAAGTCCAAAAGGGCATCTACGATGCGCTCGTTCCGGAAGCTGCCGCGATGATCAAGGCAGCGGATCCTGAGATCAGCGACGAGCTGCTCGTGCTCGAGATCGCTTTCATCCTCAACGCCGTGCACGGATTGAAGCTCGTTAGCACTTTCGACGCCGACGTGTCCGTCGAGCTTCACACGAACCTCGCGCAGGATACGGAAGCTACCTACCAGTACGGCAGGCGCTACAACGCGATCAACCCGGGACGATTCATCGTCAAGGTGCCGCTGACGCCGGAGGGACTCCTCGGTGCCCGCCGCCTGAGCAACGATGGCGTGCGGTTGAACTTCACGCTCGGTTTCTCCGCCCGGCAGAACTTCTTGATCGCGAACCTCGCGCGCCCGCGCTACGTGAACGTGTTCATGGGGCGGAACGGCGCGTTCGTGAAGGACAACGGATTCGGTGACGGCACGAATGTCGGCGAAAAGGCGACGCTCGCCAGCCAACGCGCGCTCCGGGAACTCAAGGCCGAGCAGGGCCTCGACGTGCGGCAGATCGGTGCATCGATTCGGAGCGGCCAACAGGTCTTCGATCTGCTCGGACTGGACGTGTTCACTATTCCGACCGGGGCGGCGAAGGCGTACATCGAACTCGATCCCGCGACGGACACCGTCGTCGATCACACGGGCAACGATCCCGACGTCGTGTTCAACGAGGGAGTCGATGCCGAAGCCACCAGCATTTCGAACATGTGGAAGGTGACCGACGAGTTCAAGGCCGCGGTAAACAGTCTCGAGTTCTCGGCGACGCTGACGGGCGACGACATCCGCGCGCACTTGCGAGCAAACGGGGCCGGCGACCTGTTCCCCGAACTGAGCACCGAAGATCGTGACCGCGTCTTCGCCGAGAGCAAGATCCCGAAGGCCGACAGCTGGAAGGACCGTGTCGAAGCGGGCACGGCGAGCTGGGACGGGCTGCTGACCGAAGCCGCGCTGGCGAATTTCCACGGCGACCAGATGAAGCTCGACGATCGCATCCGTGACTCACTCTGACCGAGCGGCTCTTGCGATGAGATACAACGTCGAGGAGATCGAGAGGACGGCGAACGAGATCCGCTACCGACTCGATTTCCCGGCGACGAGCGGTTTCTTCGCGGGCCACTTTCCCGGAAACCCGATCCTCCCGGGCGTCGCACAGGTGCAGATATGCATCGAGGTGTTGGCGAAGAGCCTCGCGCGCCCAGTACATCTACGAAAGCTCGAGAGCGTTCGGTACCGCAGGCCAATCACACCGGAGACCGTGTGCGAACTGACCGTTCAGCTTCCGGACGACGAGGGCCGGGTGGTGTTTCGACTGGGGTG
>PVBE010497657.1_pt1 | contig 23633 bp, 22 predicted proteins | sample 1631181 | NCBI WGS metagenome assembly PVBE01 (sample SAMN08397723, study PRJNA350692) | Marine metagenome, whole genome shotgun sequencing project. | isolation source: water | place: Pacific Ocean | collected 2012-04 | reverse complement strand
GTCACATCCTACGAAGGCTTATTCAATTTGGGACAAAATAGCGAACTATTTCTCTATCGATATTGGGCTTGATTTGGGGACAGCCAATATTGTTGTCTATGTAAAGAATCAAGGTATTGTTGCAAACGAACCTTCGGTTGTAGCGGTTCAGATTGATAAAGCTGGTGAGAAGACAATTCTTGCGGTGGGGGATGAAGCAAAATCAATGATTGGAAAGACTCACGGTAAGATAGAAGCTATCAGACCTTTGAAGGATGGCGTAATAGCTGACTTTGAAGTAACTCAAAAGATGCTCGAACATTTTATAGCTAGATACCACAAGAACAATTTTCTTGTTAGACCGAGAGTGGTTGTTTCCGTGCCTATTGGAATCACACCGGTTGAAAAAAGAGCCGTTGTTGAAGCTGCAGAATCTGCTGGAGCGAGAGAAGTTTATTTGATAGAAGAAACTATGGCAGCTGCTTATGGAGCCGAAATGAGTTGTGTTAGCGAATCCAAAGGCGGAATGGTTGTAGATATTGGTGGCGGTACAACAGGAATATCGGTTATATCCCTTGGTGGAATCGTACACAGTAGATCAATCAAGACGGCTGGTGACTCTTTAAATAATGCAATAGTTGATTATGTGCGAAGAACATACAATGTATTGATTGGTGAAAATATGGCCGAGTCCGTTAAACAAAGCGTGGCTGACGTGCGAGAAACTCCAAGCGAGAGCCTAAAAATGTCAATTAGAGGCAGAAATTTGGAAACCGGACTACCCAAATCTTTGACATTAACCGCAAACGATACCAAGAAGGCACTTGAGGAATCGATTCTGGAAATTATTAATGTTATTAGGGAAGCTCTCGATGTTACTCCGCCAGAACTGGCCGGAGATATTATGGTTGATGGCATTGTGCTTGCTGGCGGTGGAGCACTCCTTGGCGGTCTTTCTGAGCGAATTTCAAAAGCAACTCAACTAAAAGTTACTGTGGCAGACGAACCATTGTTGTGTGTTGTCAGAGGGTGCGGCAAAGCCTTGGAGGAAATTAATACTTTAAGAAGAATCTCGATCTGATTTTAATGATCTCGCGAAAAAACATAAAAAAGATATTTTTAATAGTCTTGGTTTCCATAGTAGTAACAATCATCTTCATACTAAATTTCAATTTTTATTTTTCTGATTTCCTAATATCAAAACTCACATATCAAAACTCTACAGTATCTTCACATCCGTCCTTGGTCAGCAAGATTAACAATCTAGAATCAGATTCAAAAATTTACGAATCTATTGCCAATGAAAATAAAGAACTAAGAGAGCTTCTTCAATTGCAAGATAAAAGCAAATTTTCTTCGATTAATGGAGAGGTCGTTATCCAGTCTCCAATAATATTTTCAGCTACTGCGTATGTAAACAGAGGAAAAAGTAATGGAGTTAGAGAGAATTTGCTTGTAATAAGTGGTGGAGGTCTGGTTGGAAAGATTGGCCGTGTTTACGATAACTACTCAGAAATTATTTTTCCACACAATCCAAGATCTAACCTTTTAGTTTTTGTTGGAGAGAAGGGAACTTCGGGAATTCTAAAAGGCGATGGAGTTACTTCCTATATTAAATATATTCCGGATGAATCGAAAGTGAAAATTGGAGCTACTGTCTATTTGGCTGGTAATACTAATGCTGACTACATCAATTTTAAACTAGGAGAAGTTTCTGAAATTAAAATACATTCGGGCTTCTTGCAGGTAAAAGTTAAAAATTCATTGGACCCCAAGACAGTTAAATTTGTCTCAATTATAAAAAATGAAAAAAATTAATTATTTTCACAAAATATTGATTTTTTTCTTTATATTCTTACCTATCTATCCACATTCGAATTCTATAGATTTTCGAGGGGCTATTGACCCCTCTTTGATTTTAATTGTTTTGTTTCTTATAATTGGTATAAATTTTAGCAGAGTTTTGGTAGCTTTGTTGACCGGAATCTTTTATCTAACGCTCTCCGACGAAATTGGTTATATTGACTTTTTTTCAAAGATTCTAGTTTTTATTTTATCGGCTTATTTTATAAATAAGTATTATTGGGAGGCGGCGTTAAAAGATATTGTTTTAGTCTTATCTATATTATTCGTTTATTTTGTAATCAATCTATTTCTTTATAAAGTAATTTTGCATGTGGGATTATTTGACTACCTAGGTTTGACCAGCTTACCTTTCATTTATAATGCTATTATTTCAATTATTTTACTATTTATGATTAAATATACTTCATGGCCAAGTTATCCAGAGCAACCTTCTCAATCATAGCGGTATCCGCTATTGTCATATTTATATTTTTGAGATTATTTTACCTACAAGTTTGGGTTGGGGAAAAATATTTATCGATATCTGAACATAATTTCCTTAAAGAGATACTGGTGCCTGCCCCTAGAGGCGAGATTAAAGATAGATTTGGTAGACAAATCGCCTTTAGTAAACCAGTGGTTAATCTTTATTTGAAACCGAATACAAGCGAAAAGCTAGAAGATATAAAAAAAATTCTACGCGCTGTTCTTAATTTAAATTACAAAACCTTAAATAAAATCAATGTAAAAGATTCTGATTATCTATCAAAACGAATATTAATTAAAAGTAACTTAGATATTAATCAAATCTATCAGATAGAAAACGCATTAGAGAGATTCGGCTCATTAGAGTTGGTTGTTGACTATTTAAGGGTATATCCCTATGGACAAGTCGGAGCTCATAAAATAGGTTATCTAACAACTAATGACGAGAGAGACTTACTGTATGGTTCTTTCTTAGCGACTCGCTCGGGCGTGTCCGGATTAGAGAAAAAATTTAACAATAGTCTTCAGGGTAATCTAGGAAGCAGATATCTCTTAGTCGATAGCAAAGGAAAAGAAGTAAAAGATTTAGATGCTGGGTTTGAGAAAAAAACTACAATAACAAAAAAGGGCCAAACTCTTAATCTTACAATTGACATTGAATTAGAAAAATTGATTTTTGATTCGTTTGGCGAACTAAATGGTGCGGCCATGGTTCATGATATTAATACGGGCGAAATTTTAGCTCTAATTAGCAAACCGTCTTTTGATCCTAACCTGTTTTCTAAACCAATTTCTACAAAAAATTGGAACCAATTACGCAAAGACAAATCAAGACCATTTCTCGATAGAGCGTTTCTCGCCTCTTCTCCTCCTGGGTCAATAATAAAGATTGTTACGGCTATAGCGGCACTTGAAGAAAATGTAATAGATCCAGATACCAAACTTTATTGCCCAGGATATATTCGTATAGGTGGAAGAAAATTTAGAGATTGGCTACGAGGTGGGCACGGAACAATTAATGCGAAACAGGCCCTTATTGTTTCTAGCGATGTCTTTTTTTATCAAGTGGGCTTAAAATTAGGAATTAAAAAATATGCTAAGTGGCTGGACAAATTTCAATTTGGACAGACTAACAATCTTCCTTTTTCCCAAAATCCTGGTGTGATACCTAGCGAAAAATTTATAAAAAAATATTTAAATGGCAAATGGTATCCAGGAGATATGGCCAACGTAGCAATTGGCCAAGGTTATTTAACTATCAATGTTGCTCAGGCGTCAATAATGACATCGATAGTTGCATCAGGTGGAAAAATACCAGAATTATCTGTGGTGAAATCGAATAAAAAACCCGTTCATGAAAATTTAAAAATTACCGAATCTACTTTACGAGTTGTGCAAGAGGGACTACTTGGTGTTATAAATAATAAGAAAGGAACGGGATTTTTTGCAAGAGACGATGGTAAGCTGGCTGGCAAAACTGGAACTGCGCAAGTAATTTCGAAAGATGCTCGTAGCTATGGATATGGAAAGTATAGAAATCACGGATGGTTTACCGCTTATTATCCTTATGATAATCCACAAATTGTTATTTCTGTCTTTGCAGAACACGGATCCTCAGGTGGGGCAGCTGGTGGTCCAATAATAAAAAAAATTGTCAAGTATTACAAAAAAAATTATCTTAAGGGAGATATTTAAAGATGTCTTTGTTGCAACTTGCGAGAAAACCTGAGTATAAGATTCTTCTTGCTGGTCTCTCCATTATGCTGTTGAGTTTTGTTAATCTTCTGTTTCTTGAAGAGGTAGATTTTTTGAACTCCTATGCATTTAAGCAGACGCTTTGGATTTTCGTTGCCCTTGTAGGAAGTTTGATGATTCGAACGCTACGCTTACGCATGTTAAAGGACATATCTATACCTATATATATCATATCTTTGATATTGCTTATATTAGTACTAATAATTGGAGAGAGGATTTCTGGATCCAAGAGTTGGATTAAAATCGGTAATTTATTATCATTTCAACCTTCAGAATTTGCAAAGATTGCTTTAGTGTTCATAATCGCAAAATTTTATTCCGAACTGGGATCATATTCGAAATCGTATATTGTTAAATATATCTTGGGGCTTGGATTTTTCATACTTCCATTTTTATTAATAGTAATACAACCAGATCTTGGGTCTGGATTTATGTTGTTTGTGATAGCTATTTCAGTAATATTTAGTTTCTCATACAACCAGAAAATCTTACTAGCTGTTGTCTTATTTTTTGGACTTTCTGCAGTTCCTATATGGAACTATGTGTTGGAAAATTATCAAAAAGAAAGAATAATCAACTTTGTTAATCCGGAAGGAGATCCATCCGGATATGGATACAATGCCATTCAATCTAAAATTGCGATTGGATCCGGCAAGATACTAGGTAAAGGGCTGGGGAAAAGTTCGCAAGGAAAATTTAAATTCCTTCCTGAGAAACATACCGACTTCGCCTTTTCGGTATGGGCGGAACAAACAGGCCTTATAGGTTCCGCTATACTTCTTGGTTTGTTCGCGTTTCTCGTAATTTATCCTCTTTCTTTTTTAAGTAAGATTAAGGACCAATTTTTGCAAGTTTTACTTTTTGGTATGTGCTCATATTTCTTTTTCCATTTTGCGATAAACATTTGTATGACAATAGGCCTATTCCCTATAGTGGGTATCCCCATGGTCATGTTCAGCTATGGGGGATCATCTCTTTTATGTGCCACTATTGCTTTAGCTGTGATTTCACTAATTGTCGGGGATCATCAAAACTATGAGACGCTAGGTGTTTGAATGTATACAACTTTAAAAGATAAAATCCGTATGGGAATATACTCTAAGAATTTTATAAAAGATTTAATTTTTCTTAATTCAGTGGATTCCACCAATAGCTATGGACTGTCACTTGAAGCCAAAGAAGAGGGCATCGTCATTCTCACAAAAGAACAACTTGATGGACGAGGACGAAACAAGCGCCCGTGGCATTCGGTAAAAGATAAAAGTATAATGATGTCTATAATAATTAATTATCCCGAAAAGAGCGATTCAACAAGTTTCATTCCTCTCTTGTCGGCCAATGCTATTATAGAGACGCTAGATTCTTTTGGTTTAAGTTCGAAAATAAAATGGCCAAATGATGTTTTGGTAAACTCAAAGAAAATTTCAGGCATTCTTTGCGAATCTAGCTTTGTTAAAGACCGCTCTAATTTTATCGTTGTAGGAATTGGTATCAATGTAAATCTTAGTAGTGAAGATTTTGTGCAAGAGAATATTGATTACGTTATAAAGCCCACGAGTTTAAAAATCGAAACTGGAAGCCATTTTAATCTCGAGGATGTACTTTTTGATTTATTAAACAATTTCTCTAAATGGATTTTAGAATACAAAAAAAATAATTATCATGCTATTTTAGAATTTTGGAAAAATAATTGGTCTGACATTGGTAAAACAATAAACGTCGTTAGTCAAAACAAGCTTATAACTGGTATTGCTCAAGATATTAGTTCACGTGGTGAATTGGTTTTGCAAACCGATAATGGTTTAGAGCTAATTAATAGCGGAGAAATAAAAACTTAAATCATTTTGGTTATCTCGTCTTTTAATTTTGTCATCAGCGCTGTCCATTGCTCTCCAGACTTAAAATCATTTATTGGGAGGACTTTGTTGATTTCAATTCCATTGGATACTATGCTAATATCATAATCCTGTTTTCTTTTTAGAATTTCACCAAATTTAATCAATGCATCAATACTTTCTTCATCTTTCCCTTTGAATGTTGATCGTAAATTTACATTTTGCTCCATCCCTTCATAAAGCAAATTCCACATAGTCCCAGGTGCTGTCAGACCAAACTTTAAATCAATTCTTTCATTTTTTTTGTCCATCATCATTTATTTGCGTCATATCCAATCCAGAACAATATTATGATAATAATCAACGCCAAAGTATTTGTGGATTATCATAAGAATAATTACCTATCCCTCCCAGTTAAGAATTAGACACCTCTTTTAATCAAGTCCTTAGGTAGTTCACCATAATATGGAGAATCTTTCTTATACAATTCTTTTATTTTGTTTTTTGGCATATATGATACATCCTCCCGTTAAGAATTTGATTAACTTAACTATATGAACATAATTAAATAATAAAATGGATAGCTCTTCATGGCAATTTATCGTTGGCGTACGCGCTGTAAGTACAAGGCTTGACAGATTCTTATCAGATAATTTGACTGATAAATCAAGGTCTTATATTGCGAAATTAATCAAGGGAGGGTACGTCTTGTGTAACAACAAAAAAACAAAGGCATCTTATTTGTTAAGAGAAAAAGATTTAATAATAGTATCCCCACCTAAATTACAAGTCTACGATTTAAAGCCTGTTGACATTCCCATTGAGTTTATTTTTGAAGATGACGATATAGCAGTGATTAACAAGCCTGCACCACTTAGTGTACATGTGGGATCGGGAATTACTGATCCAACACTTGTTAATGCCTTGCTCTATTATTGTAAGAATTTGTCTGGAATTGGGGGAATTATGAGGCCAGGAATAGTACATAGACTAGATAAAGAAACATCTGGGATTATGGTAGTTGCAAAGAACGATTTGGCACACAGAAATTTGTCGAATCAGTTTAGCAATAGAGAAATAAAGAAAAGCTATCTGGCTTTGGTGCACGGTATTCCCAGAGACGAAAAAGGTTTGATTGATATTGAGATTGGAAGAGATAAAAACAATAAAACAAAAATTTCTCAGAATTCAAATTCTCCTAAATCTGCAATCACGGAATGGGAACTAAAAGAAGCCTTTGATAAATTTTCACTTATAGAAGCGAGACCATTAACTGGTAGGACTCATCAAATTCGAGTCCATTTAAGTCTACTGGGGCATCCTATTTTGGGAGACAAAGTTTACATGAAGGGTTTCAACTCAAATATTGATAATCGATTAAAAAAAATCGTTAAAAGGCATTTCTTACACGCAGAATCTTTATCTTTTCGCCATCCAACCAATAAGAACGAAATTCAATTGTCCGCAAAATTACCTAGGGATTTGGATATCATAATGGAGTATCTGGGAACATGATAAAGAATTACTTAAATTCGAAATCATTGTCTGCTATAAATGGAATCGAACATTATTTTGGAAAAAGAGATTTTATACTTCCTAATTCAGAGAAAGCATATTTCTTAAATCAACTCCATAGTGACAAAGTAATTTTTATATCTGATGATTTTGATTTTAATGAACAAAAAGATGGAGATGCAATAATAACTTGCAAGCGAAATTTATTTATTGGCGTACGCACTGCTGACTGTGTACCAATATTGTTAAGTGATGAGAATTCTAATTTCGTTGCTGTAGTCCATGCTGGCTGGAGAGGAACATTCTACAACATTGTGAATAAAACCATAGAAAGAATTCTAAAAGAATTTAATTGTAACCCAGAAGATATTATTGCTGCTCTTGGTCCCTCTATTGGGGCGTGTTGTTACGAGGTTAGTAAACCGTTGTGGAACAAGTTTAACTATGAGCACATCCTCTCTTCTGATGATTCTAATCAGATTGAAGAAAAATATTATTTAAATCTACAAAGTATCAATAGAAATTTCCTAAAGGGCAGTGGCGTACAGCAAATCGATTTGCTTACTAAATGTACAAAGTGTGAGGATGATTTCTATTCATACAGAGGAGATAAATCCAAAAAGGATAGCCAGATTAGCATTATCAAACTTAATTAGATATTATAAATACTTTGATAATGAAGAGGATAAAATGTTAAGTATTGGTGGCGTAATTCAAAATGAAGATTATGGTGCAGTGCAGGATGTTATTGACAATGAGCAATTACCTCATTCTAGCTATACCGTTACTGTAAAAAACGAAAACAAAGGCAAGGGTTCTTTGCCGATTAAACTTTATGTTATTGAATTAACTACTGCCAGTCTCGCTATTGGTTTTACACTTCCTAATACTACAAAAATAGAAGAAGATGTTTCATTAACTTTTACAACATATCCGGATGCTCAAAGACCTAACCCAGAATATTTAAAATTTAAATGTAAGTTCTCAGATAAACAAAAAGAAGAAAAACGTGACGGAGACCCTCTTGAAAAACTTGAATATGTTGGCTACAAACTTGAGAAAGATTATAATGAAAGAAAAGTTACTTTTTATTTGTTCGACTATCAACGTATAGGAAATACATAATTTGATTATGAAAAGAAAAACAATTGTTCTTGCCTATTCGGGGGGACTCGATACTTCGGTAATACTCCACTGGTTAAAGGAAAACTATAATGCCGACATAGTGGCATACATTGCCAACCTAGGGCAACAAGAAGATCTTAAAGCTATAGCGAAGCGAGCAAAAAAAGTTGGTGCCGCCAAAGTTTATGTCGAAGATTTAAGAAATGAATTTGTAAAAGAGTTTGTTTTTCCGATGATACAAGCAAGCTCAATTTATGAAGGTAATTATCTACTTGGTACATCTATTGCTCGCCCCTTGATTGCAAAAAGACAAATTCAAATAGCGAAAAAAGAAAAAGCTTTTGCGGTGGCACATGGCTCTACAGGGAAGGGGAATGATCAAGTGAGATTCGAACTTACTTTTAAGGCGTTAGCCCCAAAAATTGATATAATAGCCCCTTGGAGGATTTGGGATCTTAAATCAAGGGAATGTTGTATCGACTATGCGAAAAAAAATAAAATTGCTGTACCGGTTACTAAGTCCAAACCCTATAGTTGTGATAGAAATATTTATCATGTCAGTTACGAGGGGGGTATTTTAGAAGATCCTTGGGTTGAACCGCCTCCAGAAATGTATGAAATGGTTAAGAATCTAGAAAAAACGCCAAACAGACCTACCTATATTACTATCTCGTTTAGAAATGGGACGCCTTATGCTTTAAATGGAAAAAAAATTAATCCAGTCAACCTTTTAAGAAAATTGAATAAAGTCGGCGGAGATAATGGTGTTGGCGTGGTAGATATTGTTGAAAATAGATTTGTCGGAATAAAATCTAGAGGAGTATACGAAACACCTGGTGGGACGATTTTGAACGTTGCGCATAGGGCTATAGAGTCGATAACTATGGATAGAGAAGTGATGCACTTAAGAGATTCGCTAGTGCCGAAGATATCTCAACTAATTTATAACGGGTTTTGGTATTCACCTGAGATGAAAGTGCTGATGACCTTCGTTAAAGAATCTCAGAAGAACGTAACAGGGGATGTAAAAGTAAAGATATATAAAGGTAATGTAAGAACAGCGGGTAGAAAATCTAAATATTCGTTATACAATTCAAAGCTAGCTACATTTGAAAAAGATAATTTATATAACCAGAGTGATGCAACGGGCTTCATACAACTTAATTCTTTAAGGCTGATTTTAAATAAGCTTAAGAATTAGATGGATTTATCTTCTTTTGTCTTTGATTTACCAAACGATTTGATTGCAACACGGCCATCTAAGCCGAGGGGCTCATCGAGTTTATTAGTAGTCGATAGGAAATCTGAAGAAATAAATATTACAAAGTTCAAAAACATTATAAATTATATTGCCGACGGGGACTTGTTGATATTTAACGATACCAAAGTTGATTCGGTTTTATTATTTACTAAAGATGAAAAAAACAATTCAAGAGAAATGTTACTAGTAAGAGAAATTGACCAACGAACCTGGACTGTGTTAACTAAGAATCCAAAAAATACACGAATTTCTTTCTCTAATGGGGCGGAAGGCTATTTAAAAAAAATAAATGAAGAATGGCACATTGTTTTTGATTGCGAATCCAGAGAAGTAATTCGAGAATGTGGCAAAATGCCAATACCACCCTATATAGGCAGGAATCCAGATGATTTTGACAAAATTGATTACCAAACAGTCTATGCAAAAAAGTCAGGATCCATTGCTGCCCCAACAGCAGGATTACATTTTTCAAAGGAACTAATAACATCCATGGAAGAAAACGGAGTCGATATAGACTACCTTACTCTTCACGTTGGGCTGGGGACTTTTCTTCCTGTTAAAGAAAAAGACATTACGAAGCACAAAATGCATCAAGAGAGTTTCTTTATCCATAGAGAATTAATTGAAAAGATTAAAAAGAACAAAAAGGAAAAAAAAAGAATTATTTCTGTGGGCACTACAACTTTAAGAGCTATCGAATCCTGCCAGTCTGATAGTGATTATGCTAACAAATGGGTCGAAACAGATTTGTTCATTAAGGATGGCTTTCAATTTAATTTTGTAAATGGGTTAATAACAAATTTTCACTTGCCAAAATCAACACTTTTGATTCTAGTTTCAGCTTTTCTTGGATATGAGTTAACGATGGAATGTTACAAGCTTGCAATAAAAGAAAGGTTAAATTTCTATAGCTATGGAGATGCAATGTTGATTATATAATGTTTACTCAAATTGCATTATTTTTTTTTTGAAGATAAAATCTTTTTATGCCCGGAAATTCTTTTGGAAACTTATTTAAGATTACTACCTGGGGTGAGTCTCACGGAAAAGCCGTAGGTGTTGTAATCGATGGCTGCCCAGCCGGACTTTCTCTCACCGCTAAAGATATTCAATTTGAGCTTGATAGGCGTAAACCTGGTCAAAGTATTCTCACGTCGCAAAGAAAAGAAGATGACAAAGTAGAAATTCTATCTGGGCTTTTTAAGAATAAAACGACTGGTGCTCCAATTTCAATGCTTGTTCATAATATTGATGTTATTTCCAAATCGTATGAAGACTTTAAAGATATATATCGTCCGGGACACGCAGATTTAACTTATGATGAAAAATATGGATTCAGAGACTATAGAGGGGGAGGCCGATCTTCTAATAGAGAAACGGTAGGGAGAGTAGCTGCTGGAGCAGTTGCAAAAAAAGTTTTAAATAAAATAGGCATCAAAACTTACGGATATGTTTATCAAATCGGGGATATCAAGATAGAAAAAATCAATCTCAAATATATAGAAAAAAACCCTCTAAGATGTCCAGATAAAAATAAATTTAAACAAATGAGTTCAATTATTGATACTGTGAGAAGAGAGGGTGATTCGATTGGTGGGGTAATTGAAGTACGAACCATTGGGCTTCCCGCAGGCCTTGGGTCCCCAGTGTTTAATAAAATTGATGCTAGATTAGCATCATCAATAATGAGCATAGGTGGTGTGAGAGGATTTGAAATTGGAATGGGTTTCGCAATTGCGGAAAAAAAAGGATCCGAAGTTAACGATGTCATGACAGGGAAGAGGAAAGGAAAAGTGACGTTTTCTTCAAATAATGCGGGTGGCATGCTAGGTGGAATCACCAACGGTCAAGATTTAATTCTAAGGTTCGCTTTAAAACCAACCTCATCAATTTCAAAACCACAAAAATCAATCGATAAATCTGGTAAGGTTAGAAATTTAAAAATTAAAGGTAGACATGATCCATGCCTATGCCCAAGAGCTGTTCCGATTGCAGAGGCAATGGTTAATTTGGTATTAATCGATGCCATGTTTGAAAATAAACTTTCAAAAATTGAAAGCTTATTTTAAAAATTTACTCGTTTTATTTGAAGATTGCTTCGGCTGTACTTGAGGCTAATCCCTTTTTTAAGTCAAAACCGGTATTTTCTAAAATATTTTCAACGGCGGTAATTACCGAAATAATATCATCTTTATGGACATCCCCCATGTGAGTTATTCTAAAAATTTTACCTTTTGCTTGATCCTGTCCACCAGCAACAATAATCCCATATTTTTCTTTCAATTCCTTGACAATAATTCCAGCATCAATATTATATGGGGACATTATTACTGATAGTGCCGTACTAGGGTTGTTCGGAGCAAAAGATGCAAGTCCGATTGCTTGAAAACCTTTTCTTGTAGCTTCTGACATAATGGAATGTTTTCTATAAAGACCATCCAAACCAATATCGTTAAAATAATTCAAAACAGCATTGAGACCGATTATCAACGTTAAAGCTGGAGTCCAAGGAGAGGTTTTCTTTAAACTATTTTTTAATGCGGCCCCTAAGTCGAAATAAAACTTTGGTAAATCTGATTTTTTTGAGAACTCCCATGCTTTTTTGCTAAGAGAAAGAAAAGCTAGTCCTGGTGGTAACATGAATGCCTTTTGTGAGCCACCAATCAATATATCAATCCCCCAATTATCAAATTCAATTGGAAAAACGGCTACACCAGAAATACCATCTACGATTAATATCACATCGTCCCTATCTCTTGTCATAGTGGCAATTTCTTTAATTGGATGTCTTGCTCCGGTCGAAGTTTCGCTTGCTTGAACTAACACTGCTCTTATCTCTTTATTTTCAGAAAGAGCTTTTTGTATTTCGATAGAATCAACCGCATGTCCCCACTCCACCGAAATTTCTATTACTTCAATGCCAAATGCTTTACATATCTTTGACCACCTTTCACCAAATTTTCCACCGTTTACCACTAGAGCCTTATCTCCTTTGGATAAGGTATTCGATACAGCTGCTTCCATAGCACCTGTTCCAGACGAGGCAAGTATTAGAACTTCTTCTTTGGTTTGAAAAACACTTTTCAGCCCCTCAGTAGCCGTATAAAAAATCTCTTCAAATTCTTCTGTTCTATGGTGAATTATCGGTTTTGCCATTTCCAGCATTACAAATCTTGGAACAGGGACGGGACCAGGTGTTAATATGAGATTTTTCAATTTATACTCCCTTTAGGCAATAAAAATGTTAGATTAAATATAACATTATTTGCAAGGTAGAAAAATGATTGAGTTAAACCAGATTGTAAAAGATTTTCACATAAGACTTAAGAAAGTAAGAGACTATCTTTGACCCAGATACCCAAACAAAACGTTTAGACATACTAGAGAAGGATAGTGAAAAATCAGATTTTTGGAACGACAAGAGTAAAGCACAAAGTGTATTAAAAGAAATATCAATTATTAAAAAGAATCTGGAAATTTATCAGGCTCTCGAATCTGAATTAAACGACTCGACCGAACTTATAGATCTTTATAAATCAGAAGATGCAGATATCAATTTAATTGAGGAATTGACACAATCTTTAAACGGATTTCGTAAGATTTTGGAGGAGTTCGAAATCAAGATGATGCTTTCTGGAAAAGATGATACAAAGAATGCAATCTTATCCATCAATTCTGGAGCTGGTGGAACCGAAGCGCAAGACTGGGCACATATGCTATCTAGAATGTATTTAAGATATGCGGAAATCAATAATTTTAAAGCTGAATTTTTAGACATTTTAGATGGAGAAGAAGCTGGTATAAAAAACTGTACCATTCTGATTAAAGGAGAATTTGCATATGGTTTTTTGGGCAACGAAACCGGAGTTCATAGGTTAGTTCGAATATCTCCTTTTGATTCAAATAAAAGACGACACACTTCTTTTGCTTCCGTGTCCGTTCTTCCTGAGGCTGAAGAAAATATCGATATTAATATAGATGATAAAGATTTAAAAGTAGAAACTTTTAGAGCAGGTGGAGCTGGTGGTCAGCACGTTAATAAAACTGACTCTGCTGTGAGAATTACCCATCTTCCGTCCGGAATAGTCGTGGGTTGTCAAAATCAACGATCTCAACATCAAAATAAAGCTTCGGCAATGAAAATTTTATCTTCCAAGTTATATGATATAGAAATGAATAAAATTAAAGAACAAGAAAAAAAAATTAATTCTGAGAAAAAGGATATAGGCTGGGGTAATCAAATTCGATCCTATGTATTGCATCCTTACAGAATGATAAAGGACCATAGAATCAACTTTGAAACTAGCAATGTTGAATCTTTTTTGGATGGCAATATCCAGGATTTAGTCCAGGATTTATTATCCAGTCAAAAATAGACCAATTTTACGATAGGGTCGTAGGGTCTCATGAAAACTTTGGAAACTCATCTATAATATATCCAATGACAAGAATTAAGAAGCGACTCATAGGAGTTGTAGCAAAACCCGATTTGAAAGGATTTGATAAAATCGTAAAGACCGTTGAGAAATGCGTGCGAGCACATTATAAATCTTCGGTTATAGTTGAGGGTCGTGATGGCGTATCTCGAGAGCATATTATGAGTGTGGCTGATGCTGTAATTGTTTTTGGGGGAGATGGTACACTGCTGCATGTTGCGGAAGAAGCGGCTATAAACAAAAAGTCTATATTAGGAATTAATTTGGGAAGACTAGGCTTCTTAACTGAAGCCCCCCTGAAATCTTTGGAGCAAGTACTTCAGAACCTACTTCAAGATCAACTTGTAAAAGACAACAGACGTCTTCTGCAGGCCAAGATATTTAAAGACAATAAAATGATTAAAAAAACTAATTTTCTTAACGACGTTGTAATAAATAAAGGGACCTTGGCGAAGATTATCAATCTTGATTTATATATCGACGAACTATTGGTCTCCAATCTTAGAGCGGATGGATTAATATTGTCTTCCCCAACCGGATCCACGGCTTACTCGCTTTCCGCGGGAGGGCCAATCGTCTCACCTGCACTACCTTTGGTCATAATTACACCAATTTGCCCCCATACGTTATCAAACCGCCCCTTGGTAGTTTCTCATGATTCAAAAATAAAAATCAAAATTGATTCATCAACTTATCCTGTTTTTGCTACATTTGATGGAAATGAGAGCCTGGAAATGGAGCATGGCTTTGAACTTATAGTGTCAAAATCTAGTCATGAGTTATCGCTTCTTAGGTCACCGAATACCCAGTATTTTGACGTATTAAAAGATAAGCTAATGTGGAGTAATAATAAATATGACAGAAAATGATAGAGAAATCTTTCTACATGATTGGGTTGTCGAAGAAATACAAAGGAAATATTCAAAAGAATTTAATGAAATAAAAATTAATACAACCCATAAAAAAGACCACCCCTTAAAAGATGAATACCCAGATATTATATTTGGCAACTACGGACAGATTGTTATGATTGGTGAAGTAGAAACGATTTCCAACGTTAATCCTAGCTCGGTCGACAAGTGGAAGACACTCCAGTCTCTTGGCTATACTTGCACTATTTTTGTACCAAAGAGCAAATTGAAACTCACTAGAGACTTGTGTTTCGAAAATAAATTGATAGAAAAGATTAAAATATCTTCTTTCTCAGTTGAGATTCCTATTAATTGAAAATTGGAGTTTTTATGTTGCTAATTCCGTTTAAAAATTCTCTACCTGATAATTTCTTTTGACCACTCCTTTGAATCTCGAGAATTTCTATATTTCCCTGTCCGCACCCAACAATTAATCTTCCACCCTTATTTATGAGTTGACCAGGATTGATATTAGAAGAATTATCCAGGGCTACTTTAAAAATTTTTACAATTTGATCTTTAAAATGTGTATGGGCGACTGGCCACGGATTACATCCTCTTATTAGATTCTTTATTTCTTTGGCATCTTTTTGCCAATCAATTAAAGCATCTTCTTTGTTGATTTTAGGAGCTAAAGTTGCTTCACTCTCATTTTGCGCTTTGCATTTATAAGCCCTGTTTGATATTAAACTGTCAGCAAACTCCATTAATTTTTTTGCACCTAGTATTGAAAGTTTCTCGGTCAACATTGACGTATCATCATCATCATTGATTTTAATTTTATGGCTAGAAATTATATCTCCTGTGTCCATTCCCGAATCCATTTTCATTATTGTGATACCTGTTCCCTTCTCGCCATTTATTAGTGCCCAATTTATTGGAGCGGCTCCTCTATATTTTGGAAGAATCGATGCATGCACATTGATACAACCGTATTTAGGTATATCTAAAATTTCTTTTGGTAGAATCTTTCCATATGCAGCAACAAATACAATATCGGGATTGATAGATATTAAGGTCTCTATGGTTTTATAATTATCTTTTAATTTGTCAGGTTGTAACAAGTTTAAATTGTTGTCAATGGCAAATTTCTTTACTGGATTAAAGATTATCTCCTTCCTTCTTCCCACTGGTTTATCTGGTTGGGTAACAACAAGTTCAACATTATATTGATTATTTAATGCTTCCAAGATTCTTGAAGCAAAACTAGGAGTGCCCATAAAAACTATCTTCATATTTTTGTTATTTTATCATATTTAATGCACTCCACTGGAATGAGAGAATTTTATTGTTTATATTTACGTTTTATGGGAAAAATCGAATCTTTGTCACGGACAATACTCCTTCTTTGTTTCCTATTATTGAATGATTCCTATGGTGAAAGTCTAGAAAATTTGGACAATCTAGTTGAAAAATTAAGCCCATCAGTTGTAAGAATAGAAACCACGAGCAAAGAAAAAGATTTTAATATGACAGGAGATCCGTTTTTTGATGAGTTTTTTAGAAGGCAATTTGGTAACCAATCCGGAAAGAAATCAAGACCAGGATTAGGATCGGGATTTATATATGGCAAGAATGGCTTTGTTGTTACAAACTTTCATGTTGTCAAAAACGCGGATGATATATCAATAGTTTTAGATAATGAGAAAAAATATGAAGCTAAAATAATTGGAACTGATGCTCGTACCGACTTAGCTCTGTTAAAAATCGACATACGAGACCCAATCAACGAGGTTCAAATTGGAAACTCTGATTCACTAAGAATAGGAGAGTGGGTAATCGCTATTGGTAACCCGCTTGGATTGGGCACTACGGTTACAACTGGAATTATTAGTGCCAAAAGTCGATATGTAGACGAACTAGGAAGCTATGTAGATTTTATTCAGACCGACGCTGCTCTTAATAAGGGAAACAGCGGGGGCCCCTTGTTTAATTTAAGTGGTGAAATAGTTGGAGTTAATACTGCTATAGCTGCCAAAGGGCAAGGTATTGGATTTGCGATTCCTATCAATATAGCTATTAATGTAATTGAAGAATTAAAAATAAACGGAAAAGTTCAAAGAGGTTGGTTAGGAGTGCTGATTCAACCAATCAGCCACGAATTATCCGATTTATTAGAATTGAAATCAACCGATGGAGCCTTAGTGAGCGAAGTTGTTATTGATGGTCCTGCATTTAAGGCGGGTCTCAAGAGGGGAGATATTATTTTATCTCTAAATAAAAAGAAAATTAAAAAAATGGAAGACTTGCCACGTAGTGTTGGTAAATTAAAACCAAAAATGTTGGCCAAGCTTGAGGTTCTAAGAGACGGAAAAACAATAGATATCGGTGTGCAGCTTGGAACATTGCCAATTACTGAGATATCAAAAAAACAGAGTACCGAATCTAGTAGCCTTGCTAGAAAAAAATTTGGTTTTGAAGTAAAAGGACTTCGCATTGATTCAGATTCTGTGGATAAGAAAGTTGTTATTGTGAAAACTTATCAGAATATGAATCCACCTAATGCACTATTCAAGGGAGATATCATTTTAGAAATTGACCGTCAAGTAGTTAATGATATAGAACAATTTGATTCTATAGTAAGCAAAATAAAGCCAAATAAAAATTGTCTATTTGTGATACAAAGACAATTTCAAAATAATCTTGTTACATTATACAAATCTATTAGGTCAACGAATTAGATTTTACTGTGGAAATGTAGCAAATAAATTACTTGCTCCAAGCGCACTGGAAAGCATACTTTTTATATATTTTGGCAAAACCATCAGCAACCATCTCTTCTTGGACATTTAATCCATCAGCAAACAGTTCTCCCACTGTTCTGCCATGACGATCTTTGCTGATTCTCTTGATATGTATTTCCTTTCCAGCAAGAAGACTCCTTAAATGGTCTCTTGCTGCCCTTGCTTTTTCTGGAGCTGCCCTTATTCCTCTTAACTCTGGAGTATCAATGCAGGCCAAGCGAATTTTCTCTCCCTTACTTGAGGTGCAAGTATCTCCATCATAACAGTAGATAATTTTAATAATTTCATTCTGGGCCCATACATAGACCGGAATAAAAAAAATAAGGAACAATATTAAAAATTTATACCTATGGGCCATTATTTACTAAAAGGTTTACCTTTGTTGCTTGTAGAAGCTACTGCGAAATTACGCTGTTCCATAAGCCCTGCTTTTACAGAAGTCTGTACCGCCTTCATGCCAAGAGCTAGAGACTCAGCAAATCTCTCAGGAGATTCGGAATTTACTACAGCGGAATTAAGCAAAATTCCATCAAATCCTAACTCAATTACTTGGCACACATGAGATATTCTACCTATTCCTGCATCTAAAATTAATGTTGTGTCAGGCAGTTCTTCTCTAATAGTTTTTAGCTTGGTAAGATTATCAAGCCCTCTACCTGACCCTATGTGCGAACCCCAGGGCATTACAACTTTGCATCCAAGAGTGTCCATCGATTTTGCAAATTTAAGATTATCAGTAACATAAGGAAGAACTTTAAATCCCTTATTTAAAAGAATCTCTGTTGCTTTAATTGTACCTTTCATTGATGGCTTTAATGTTTTACTGTCTTCAATTACTTCAAGTTTAATTAAATCCGTTTGGAAAAGTTCTCTAGCCATTTCGGCAGTTGTTACTGCCTCATCTACGGAATAACATCCAGCGGTGTTAGGTAAAACGTGACACTTTGTCTTCCTTATTACTTTAAGAAAGTCCTCGCTACCTGGAACAAGTCTTCTGACTGCTACTGTAATCATATTCGCCCCAGACTTTTTTATGCAATTTCGAAATACCTTCGGAGAGGGATATCGAGAAGATCCTAGAATTATGTTGCTTTTAAGATTTAGATTGTAAATTTTCATCTTTTAACCACCAGGGTGGGGAGAAACAACTTCAATATTATCACCTGAATCAACTAATATTTCTTGATATCTTGATTTTGATATAAATTCTCCATTTAAAGCTACTGCAAAGCCCATTTCGAAGGAAAAATTTTCTCTTAGAAAATCGTAGAGATTTATATTTTTAGGTAACGTAATTTCTTCTCCGTTCAAATCGATTTTAATCATAATCAATTATAAATGTAACTTAATTCCATCTTATTTTATATGATATATTCTACTAATGTCTTTATCTATATTTAGTTCGCTAATATCGAAACTTATAATAGTGCTTCTGGCTCTAGGTCTTGTAATAAGTTTAGGCGTAGGATCCGATTATGTTAATTTTGGTATGCCTAAAAATGTTATTGCGGAAATTGACAATAACGAAATATCAAAGGAAGAATTTCAATATTTCAGAAACACTAGATTGTCTCAACTTCCAAAAGATATCTTGCAGGACAAAAAGGCCATTAATATTATAAATGAGCAAATTGTATACATGATTGCAACAAGAAAAGCATTGGCATCCAAAGCAAGAGAGTTAGGCTTCGTTGTAGCAGACAAGGAGCTAAGAAATAAAATTACGAATAGCGAATTGTTTAAGGATAAGGGTAAGTTTATAGGATTTGAATCTTATAAAACCAAAGTAAGAAATGTTTTTGGTCTGAGTGAGGACATATTTGAACAAATATTGATTGAGGAAATATTAAGTGATAAATTAAAATCTTTCTTATTGGCCTTTGTTTCTGTTTCAAAAGAAGAGATTGAGAATGAATTTGTTCTAAATCTTTCGAAAATAAACTTCTATCTAATAAGTGCAATTAACAACAAAGAAGATCTTCCTGATTTCTCTGAACAAGATATAGATAATTTTATTAAAAATGATAATAATCTCAATTATGATAGACAGTCTGTATTTACAATTTTCTCTATTGATTACGAAGATTTGACAAGTCAAATTCCAATATCACAAGAGGATATTAACAATTATATTAAAAATTATCCGAATGAATTTGATGTCAAGAGCAATAATATGCAGGAAGAAAGAAAAAAGATAATCAAATTAATAAAAAAGAGAATTGCTAAAAACCTATTCATTACGGAACTAAAAAAAATAAAAACCCTCATTGAAACAAGTACCTTTAATGATATTGCTGTAAATTACAAGAAAATCGATGAAATTTTCAAACTTACACTTACGAATCCGTCAAGACAATTACCAAAACCTTTAATTAATGAGCTCGCAACTTCAGATTTCAGCACCAACAAGCCAAATGCATACTTTTTTGATGAGACGATATGGATAGTTAATCCAGAATCATATTTAAATAACAAGGAATACGCGATGGGGAAAATGATTAAAATCGCCGAAACAAAAAACCAAGTAAGGCTTCTAAATAAAATACTCAAGGATTCCTCAGAAAGCCCTGAAGAGATATTGGAAGCTATCAAAGACGATACTAATTATTCGTATGAATTCAAATATGATATAAGTCTTAGAGATTTTCAAAGAATTTTAGCTAGAAAAATAGATATGGAAAACTTTACCGACAAGAGATTCTTTGTTCCAAACATTTTTGGGGAAGAAGAAAAATTCATAATATACATAGAAAAAATCCGAAAAGCCAACAGAGAATTTATATCATTTGATGAATTTAAAATACGAAATGCTCTACTTTCGAAAAAACAAAAAGATTTTATCAAACAATTCACTGATGATGTAATGCGGAAGTCAAAAATAGAACTGAATAACAAATATTTTGGTTATAAGTAAAATACATTAAATATAAATCACAATTTATGATTATTAGCGCCTTTACTTGCAAAGTATATATATTGTTTTATTATTGCTAAAAATGAGAATAAAATCCTTATCCATCAAAGGATTCAAAACGTTCTATGAAAAATCTATCATAGAATTTGATTCCAAGATTTCCGCCATTGTTGGTCCAAATGGTTGCGGTAAAACGAATATATTAGATGCTTTACGTTGGGTATTGGGGGAACAAAATCCCAGAATTCTAAGGTCCGATTCGATGTCTCAAATAATATCAGATGGAAATGATAATCTACCAAAGCATAATTTTGCGGAAGTTTCTCTCTTAATAGACGGCCATCATAAAGATTTTGCTGAAATGGAAATCAAAAGACGACTCTATAGAACGGGTGAAAGTGAGTACTATTTGAATAATCAACAGTGTAGATTGAAAGACATAACAGACACTGTTATGTCTTTTGGTGTAGGATCAAGAAGTTTTACGGTAATACCACAAGGACAAATCGAAACTTATATCACGGCAAGACCCGAAGAAAAGAGACAACTAATTGATGATGTAGCAGGTTTGGCCAAATATAAAACTCGACGAGCTGAAACTGAGAGAAAAATTTTATTAATAAAAGATAATCTTGAAAAAACGAAATATGTTCAGTCAGAAATAGAACAACAAAAAGACCTGTTGCAAGAACAAGCAAAGAAGGCTGATGAATATACGAATTTAGTTAATCAATTTAAAAATCTAGAAACGCTTTTTTACAAAAAACGCTATAAAGATTTAAGTTCTAAATTAATTTCGGCTCAAAATGAAAAAAGTTTATTTCAGGAGACGCTGGATGAAGTTAAACGAGAAAAAAAGGAAATCAAAAACGATATAGAAACTAGCACTGTCAGCCAAGTAAAATTAAAAAAGGATTTAGATAATCTTAATAGCAACCTTCTTGATAACAAACAAGAAGAGCTAAAGCTTATATCGAATAATAAAACACTTGAGATAGAAACAAATTTGTTAATTGAGGAACTTGAACGATCAAAATCAAACAATTACGAACTAAAAGAAGAGCTATCCTCTCTGGAAATTGAGATTAAAGATATAAAAGAAAACTATGATTCAAATGATTTGGATATGAGCATAAAAAACCAATTAGAATTGGAAGCAATTAAGAAGAAGTGCTTATCAAACAAGAAAGAAGAAACGGATAATTTAGAAGTAATTCGAGATAATTTACAAACCATCAATAAAAAATATCTAGAATTAAATGCTGAAATAAAAGCCACCGAATCCAGAATGATGCTTTTAGAGAATATCGAATCTACCTATGGTTGGTTGCCGGAAGGAATAAGAAACTTTGTGCAAAATTTAAAAGGGAAAGATGTTGACGGTATTTTGTCAGATTATATACGGCCTAAAGATGGATACGAAAAAGCAGTCGAATCTGCACTCGGAGAAAAATTAAAATGGATATTAATTAGTGATCATGGAGATACTATTGCAACTATAAAGGAGTTTAAAGAAAATTGTACTGGCAAGGGCACTTTTATCTCATTAGACAATAGAAAAGTAGCTGGCGCTAGCACCAATCTTAATTGTAAAACAATAATGGATTGCATTGACTGCGATCAGCAAAATAGGCCATTTCTCGCATCTATATTTGGAGATACTTATATCGTAGACAATGTTGCTGATGCTTTAATGGAGCGACGCAATAATCCAGGGTGCAATTTTGTTACTACAGATGGAGAATTCTTTGATTCTAATGGCTCGATAACAGTTGGCTCTGCGCCTGATAGTATTTTGCAGATTAAAGATGAAATAAGAAATTTGTCAAATCAAAAGAGTATCTACGAGAAAGAGATTGATTTAATAACTTTGGATATTAAAAGAACCGAAGAAGAAATATTCGATATAAATAATAGAATTGCTTCGTTTGATAGTGAAATTGAGGCTGCGGGAATATACCAATCTGCCGGTATTGGGAAAATTAATGACAAAATTATAAAAATAAAAGACAAAATTCGTATTGTAACGTCAAGGATTATTAAGCTAGAAGACAAAATTGAATCTAATACTAATAAACTTAATATAGTTGGGAACGACTTGCCTATATCAAAAGAAAACGAAGATAAAATAAAAGATAAGATTGACAGATTAAAGATTGAAATTGGTAATAACGAATCGGAGATTCAGCGATTAAATGAAGTTGTCTTATCCAAAGATGAAATGATTGATCAAAAAAGAGTTGAATCTATAAATTTTGATTCTAACATTCAAAAAATACAGCTAGAGATCGACCAATTGCTAGAGAACTCGAATCTTGGGAGTGAAGATCGTGATATATCTTCCATAACTAACGAGGAAGAACAGAAGATGGCAGAATTTCAGAAGGAGGGATCTCTTTCGAAATCAAAATTTTATAAACTACAGAAATCAATTGACGATTTTGGACCAGTTAATTTGCTAGCACCCGATGAATACAGTCGATTAGAAGATAGATACAATTTTATTAATAACCAAGTAAATGATTTATACACCTCTCTCAATAATCTAGAAAAAACTATGAAGAAAATTGATGAAGAATCAGAGACTACATTTATCGAAACATTTAACAAGATTAGCAACAAATATGACGAGTCTATTAAAAGATTGTTTGGAGGCGGTGAGGGGAAATTGATTCTAACTAATCCAGATTCGATAAAAGATTCAGGAGTTGAAGTAATGCTGAAGATAGGTTTGAAACGATATAGGACCTTGAAGTCGTATTCGGGAGGCGAAAGAGCACTAGCAGGAATTGCATTATTGTTATCTGCTTATTTTGTGAAGCCAGCT
>PVBE011485385.1_pt1 | contig 23635 bp, 19 predicted proteins | sample 1631181 | NCBI WGS metagenome assembly PVBE01 (sample SAMN08397723, study PRJNA350692) | Marine metagenome, whole genome shotgun sequencing project. | isolation source: water | place: Pacific Ocean | collected 2012-04 | reverse complement strand
GTTTCGATTCCAGTTGCAGGCCATCGTCTCGTTCGCCGCGCCATGTGCTCTCGAACAACTGCTTGCCGAGACGTATCGCGCTGGGCGACTTGCTGGCAATGGTCTCGGCCATCTCCATTGCCGTTTCGAGAGGGGTTTCGCTGACCTGGGTGACGACCCCGAGTTCGGCGGCTTCCGTGCCTCCGATAATCCGGCCGGTAAAGGTCAGTTCCTTGGCGATGTCGAGACGCACCAGATCCCGCAGAGTCTGAGTGATGCTGCAATCCGGTATGAGCCCCCACTTAATTTCCATTACCGATAGACGCGCGCCGGGCGCGGCGATACGGATGTCGGCGCCCATGGCAATCTGGAATCCGCCGCCGAAAGCCACGCCATGGATAGCCGCAATGACTGGCACAGGGACATATTTCCAGACCATTCCCGGTTGTTGTGCGGAATTGCCCGGCGTTTTGCCCGTGGGTTTGCGAGGGCTCGTGACTGGCCGGCCGTCGGCTTCACCGGCCATCTTGCGGAAACCCGAGAAATCGAGCCCGGCGCAAAACCCGCGCCCATTACCCGACAGTACGACAGCGCGCACCGATTTGTTATCGATCAGAGACTCGCCCGCCTCTGCAATAGCGTCAAACATTTCCGGCGACAAGGCGTTGTATTTCTCAGCCCGGTTCAGGCGGACATCCGCCACGCCATCAGCATGGATATCAATAGTAACGAGTTCACTCACAGTGGATACTCCTTATTCAGGTTTCTCTATCGTTAAGAGGCCTCGGCCTCAACTTCCCCTCTTTGAGCTGACGCATTTGCTTATCGGAGAGAACAGTTCCGATGGGGTCTATCGTGGCATCAGTTTCCTTCTGGAACAGCAGTTTGTGTATTTCGGCAGCGCTCTTCGCAATGATGGATCTCCGTGAGAGTTAACGAACTGATCGGTAGAGACGATTGACAAGAGGTGCGCATTCCAGATTCCTCAGAGCAGGCGGCAGCAACAGCCCAAGGATCTGGGCAAGTATGTACGAAGCGAGAATCGCCGTCAAGGTATCATGATCCTGGGCTCGCTCGATATGTGTTCTATGGTTCGTCGTGCGCCCAATGCCGTCGCCAGACGTAAACTGATTAAGGGTACGGCTGGGATTGGCGCCGTTCTCTGAGCTTACATTGCCGGTCGCGACTTTCAAACAAAAGCTGATTCAGGGGACGATGGCGGCGGTTCGTCCGTCGTGTCCGCAACGCGGCTGTCCAAGGGTAAACGTGGGTTGACAAGAAGGGCAATTCACCGTGTTCGGCCCCGCCACGGCGCTCGGGTCGCTTTCCGGCGTTGCCCTATCCTCCGGGCGGGCAGCGCTCAGTCTATCACAGCAAGTACTGGCCCCAAGGCCACACGACTAACAAACAGGAGATTCTCTCATTGCCGATGGCTCAAAGAATAGGGGCTTGACAAAGGATCGTCAATCGCATCTTGCCATTACTTGAGTCCACGCGAATATGCAGACCCCGTTCGCTACGCTGCCGCTGGGCGGTTCGAGAAAGAACTCCGCTTCAATTTGCATTTCGATGGGGGCCAGATCCCACAATCCCGCGGCCGAGTCGTCCGAAGTAAATAAAGCAGAAACCGTTACGTTTTGGCCAACCACCGGCGGAGATGGACTGATGGTCACGCAAATGTCGTCCTGGGCCTGGGCCGCGCCCGAGGCGAACGCTGCCACTGTCAGGGCGGTGAAGAGCGATGCCGTCGCGAAAAAGCCACGACCCTGGAATCCATAATCGCAATCTCCGGTCTTCGAAGTTCACATTCCGTTTACAATTCTATCATGGCAAATTTATCATACGACTCAGCAGCACCGATTATACCCGATCCTCCCAATAGGTCGCCCACAACCAAGGCGCACTAATGGCACGGGATGGCCCGAGGGCTCGTGCCCGGCTAACTGAGCGCGCGCACCTCGTCCGCGCCCTGGAACAACAGCCAATATATGTGCTCCAACCACGCCGATAAGCGGTCGAATGTAATCACTTTAGCGGGCGCGAACGCTTCTTCCCACTCCTTCGCCAGAGCGCCGCTGTCGCAACCCGTGAGATAAACCAACTGCAAACCGCCGCCCGTGCCGTCGGGCGCGGCGTCTTCCGGACGGATCTTGAAGTGCCGCGTGTGGAGCCCCGCGTCGGTTCCATGCGACAGGACGAATACGAAGCTCCCTTCGGTCAGGGCGGAAGCCAAGGCTTGCTTCGTCAACGGCGCGACGACGACGGAATCCTCGCCCCACTTCTCGATGGACACTTTCGCGATGGGATAGAATCCGAGGTCGAAGAGCCAGTGGGGGAGCAGGTCCATATCGTCGTACAACAGGTACGCTTGAGCGGGGGCGCCCTCGCCGCGTGTAAGGGTTGACGCCTGAAGGGTCATGGCCAACGCGACTCCGGCCGCGATGACGAGCGCGGTGTGCCCGGCGAGCGAGCCAAGCATAACGATCCGGTATTTCGCGAGCCGACCGAAGAGGGGAAAAGGCCTCCACGAACCCCGAAATGCCCACCACGTGGCGAAGGCCCACACCACGAGCCAACACAAGAACGCGCGGCGAACCACCATGAGCGCCGTAGGCTCTAACGCCGTCCCTTCGTACCAATCGCGCCGGAAGACCAGGATAAGCGAAAGCGTCACCGAGACGGCGCTATACAGTAATACGATTGCGAGCAGGATGGCATGAATGCAGAGCGCTTGATTGTAATGGAGGTCCGCGTAATTGTTGTCTTTACGCGACTTCAGGTAACCCAGAAAGGGCGCGGTCCCGCAGTAGAACGAGGCGGCCAGCAGACGAATGGGCCGCGGCGGGATGGGCTCGTCTGATTCCATACACATTCGCCTGAGGCCCTTTCGCCAACAAAGCCTTATTTCATCCTCTTGATACATTCCACAACCAAATCGGATAGCACCGGCTCAAGAGCGTTAGCCGTAGCAATAATTTCTTCAATTTTGGCCGGCTTCAGCGCGTCCGGCAGGCATTCGTCGGTGATCGCCGAGAAGCCGAGCACCTTTAGGCCTGCATGAACCGCCACAATAACCTCGGGCACCGTGCTCATCCCGACGCAATCCGCGCCCGCGATTCGCATGAGGCGGTATTCGGCGCGCGTTTCCAGGCAGGGCCCGAGACAGCCCAAGTAGACGCCCCGTAGCAGCTTGACGCCCTTTGCCAACGCGACAGACTCGGCTAGCTCGATCAATTTATTTGTGTACGGCTCGATCATATCCGGGAATCGCGGTCCGAGTGAGTCGTCATTGGGGCCTATGAGCGGATTGTCGCCCATAAAGTTAATGTGGTCCGTGATGAGCATGAGGTCGCCGGCCGCGAATTGGGGATTCAGTCCGCCTGACGCGTTCGACACGATAAGGGTTTCGATCCCGAGCGCCTTGGCCACCCGGATGGGAAAGGTCACCTCCTGCAAAGAGTGTCCCTCGTAATAGTGGTAACGCCCCGACAGCGCAACGACTTCCTTGCCGCCGAGCGTACCGATAACCAAGTCGCCCGCGTGGGTATCCACTGTCGATTCGGGGAAATGGGGTATGTCGTCATAACTGATCCGGGCCGTCACCTTCATTCGGTCGGCCAACCCGCCAAGGCCGGTGCCCAATACGATGCCAATCTTCGGTTTCGCCTTGCTCGCCTTACGGATCGCGCGTACTGCTTCGTTGATGGAGCGTTTCAGTTCTGACACGTCGAACCCTTTCGTTTTCGGAGGTTGAATCTGGGATGGGGCAGCGTATCGCGCCCGCCGCAGAGCATACGCAAGGCGTGTGATAAAATCACCTTCCACCTAGCCTTGTCCGCCGTCGCAGTACAAAACCGGTGAGCCGTCGTGCATCGATCCTATGATTTCGGTATCATACCGGCGCCTGTAGAATTCGCGGAACATCGCCGCGACACCGTTGGAACCAACCAATCGCCTCGAAAGCCCTAATTGTGGAAGTGTCTGAAGAGATGGCCATCGTCAATTCGCTCGGAATGCACCTGCGTCCGGCGCAACAGCTCGTGCAGGTCGTGCTCAAGTTCAGTTGCGATGTCAACATCTCCAAGGATGGCCACCAAGTTAACGCCAAGAGCATAATGGGTTTACTTACGTTGGCGGCGGCCTGCGGCACCCGGCTCAAAATCGTTTGCAGGGGCGATGACGCGCAAGAGGCCATCGACGCCGTTCGCGAACTCGTCGAATCGGGATTTGGGGAAGAGTAGTGGAGCTTTTCATCAAGGGTATAGGCGTCTCGCCGGGAGTGGCGATCGGGCCCACGCTCGCCTACCGGGTCCACGCCATCGAAGTGCCCCAGCATTCCATTGACGACGCGGCCGCCGAACTTCAGCGGTACGATGAGGCCGTCGAACATGTGCGCGAGTCGTTGGGCCAAATCATCGATCAGACGACCGACGAAGTGGGCGAGAACTACGCGGCCATATTCGAAACTCACATGGAAATGCTCGACGATGTGACGCTGCGCCCGGATATCGAGCGCCAACTCAACGAAGATCGCGTCAACATCGAATATCTCGTCGACGCGAAGATCAAAGAGATGACCGCCACGTTGAAGACTGTGGACGACCCCATTTTTAGGGAGCGTATCGCGGATTTCGTCGATCTGGGACGGCGGATACTCTATGCCCTGATGGGTGAGGAAGAGGAGAGCCTCGATCATTTCGAGACCCCGTCGGTCGTGGTGGCCCACGAGTTGACTCCCTCGGAGACGGCGAAGATGGATATGGCCAATACCTTGGCCCTCGCAACCGACGAAGGGGGGCCCACTTCCCACATGGCGATTCTCGCCCGCGCATTCGGGATTCCCGCGGTCGTCGGCCTGCGGCATGTCGGCGCGCGCGTCGGCGTAGGGGACCAGGTGATAGTCGACGGCAGCAACGGCCAAGTCATCCTGCGGCCCAGCGAGGCGACCGTCGATAAGTACATGCGCGAGAAGGAACGCCAGGACCGGGAACGCCAAGCCCTTATCTCGGCGGGGACCGGGAAGGTCAGCACTACTCTTGATGGAACCGAGGTCCAGACGCTTGCCAACATCGAGTTTCCCATCGAGGTGAATGACTCGCTCAAGGAAAAATGCCAGGGGGTCGGGCTGTACCGCACTGAATACCTGTTCATGAACCGAAAGGCGTTGCCCACCGAAGACGAACAGTTCGATGTATACAAACACGTTGCCGAATCCTTGTCCCCGTTGCCCATAACCATGCGGACCCTCGATATCGGTGGCGACAAGATGGTTCGCTATCTGGGCGATCATGTCGAGTCGAACCCGCAGCTTGGCTGGCGTTCCATCCGCTTCTGCCTCGACCGGCCCGATATCTTCAAGGCCCAGCTTCGCGCTATGTTGCGCGCCAGCATTCATGGGACGGTGAATATCATGTTCCCCATGATTACCGGGGTTGACGAATTGCGCGAAGCAGTGGGCATCGTCCAGCAGGTCCGCGACGACCTTGAGGCGCGGGAAGTCCCATTCGACCGGAACGTGCGGGTGGGGTCCATGATCGAGGTCTCCTCCGCCGTCGTTATGGCTCAGGAGCTCGCCCGCGAGTGCGACTTTTTTAGCATCGGCACGAACGACCTCATCCAATATTGCCTGGCCGTGGACCGCGTCAACGAGCGCACGGGGCCCCTCTACAAGCCCCATCATCCGGCGGTGCTGCGCATGTTGAAGCAGGTGATTGACGCGACCCGCAAGGCCAATATTCCGTGCTCCATCTGCGGTGAAATGGCCGGCGATCCCCTGTTTACCGAAACCCTGATTGGCATGGGCTTCAAATCGCTGAGCATGTCCGCCGTCTCCTTGCCGCGCATTCGCGCCGAAATCGCCAATACCAAAGACCTCGCCGCCAAGCGATTCGCCAACAACCTTCTCCGGAAAGGGTCGGCAGCCGAAATCATACGCCTCTTGACGAAACGCGCCAAGAGCCGCGACACGCTTCGCTTGTATCGCTCGGGGAAACAAGCGCCCGGCGCAGCGAGTCCAATCTAGCCCGGCGGCCCTGTCCGCCGAGAACGTTTGAGAATGTGGGAACGTTTGGGAATACAGGAACATTTGAGAATACACCCATCCTTGGCGCTGCGCGCTTCATGGCAGCTGGGACGGCCCGTTGGGATTTGCCCGTGAAGAAGAGAATCGCCATACTCGGCTCAACCGGCTCCATCGGAAGAAGTGCCCTCGATGTCGTGCGCCTGTGCCCCGAGCGCTTCGATGTCGTGGCCCTGTGCGCGCGAAGCGATTGCGGACTGCTCGCCGATCAGGCGCGCGAATTTCGGCCGGAGGCGGTGGCCCTCAGCGATGCCTCGGCGGCGGCTCGCCTCACGAATCAAGGCCTGAGCGCCGAAATATTGCCCGGCGAAGAGGGCGTCGCCGAACTGGCGTCGCGCCCGGTGGACGTGGCCCTTTGCGCGATGGTGGGCGCGGCGGGGTTGACCCCCATCCTGAATGCCATAGACGCAGGTTCAAACGTTGCGCTCGCCAATAAGGAGCCGCTCGTGATGGCGGGCGAGCTCATCATGGAACGCGCCCGCGCGAAGGGCGTGAAGGTGTTGCCCGTGGACAGCGAGCACAGCGCCATATTCCAGTGCCTTCACGGCCACGATCCGGACGAAATACACAAAGTCTATCTCACCGCTTCCGGCGGGCCCTTCTATAGAACGCCGCGCTCCGAACTCCAAGATGTAACCCCGGCCCAGGCGACGAAGCATCCCACATGGGATATGGGCCCGAAGATTAGTGTCGATTCGGCGACGCTGATGAATAAAGGACTCGAATTGATCGAGGCCATGCATCTCTTTGACCGGCCGATGGACTCGTTTGAAATCGTCATTCACCCGCAAAGCATCGTCCACGGGCTGGTCGAATTCACCGACGGAGGCATCCTGGCCCATATGGGCGTTACGGACATGAAACTGCCCATCCAGTTCGCACTGACCTGGCCCGAACGTGTAAAATACGCGATTGCCAAGTTGAACTTGGCGACGATGGGCGCGCTTACCTTCGCGGCGCCCGACTTCTCGGAGTTTCCCTGTTTAGGACTGGCCATGGACGCCGCAAGGCTCGGAGGAACTGCGCCCGCTGTGTTGAATGGAGGGAACGAAGAGGCCGTCGCCGCCTTTTGCCAGGCGCGCATTCCTTTCACGCGCATCCCGGAAATTGTTGAGGCGACGCTGCGTTCGGCGGACGCTCCCAAGGACGCCACGCTCAAAAATGTTCTCGCCGCCGACGCTGACGCGCGGCGAAAGGCCAACGAAAAGATTGACGCGGCCGGAGTAAAAATCTCGTGATATTCAATATAGCCATATTCTTGCTGGTACTGGGGATTCTGATCTTCATCCACGAGATGGGCCACTTCCTCGCGGCCAAAGCTTGCGGGGTGTACGTGGATCGCTTCAGCCTTGGGATGCCTCCCCGCCTGTTCGGGTTCAAGTACGGGGAGACCGACTATTGCGTTGGACTCCTGCCCATTGGCGGCTACGTCAAGATGGCCGGGCAGGAAGACGCCCCGATGGAAGAGGAAGAGCGCGAGGCCACCTACGGACACGTCCCGCAAGAACGCTGGTTCAGTAGCAAATCGAAGGCACAGCGGGCCATCATCCTTTTTGCCGGGCCCGCCATGAATCTGGTCTTGGGCTTCGTGGTGTACGGCCTCATCGGCGCCATGGGCTTCGAGGTCCCGGCCATGAATTTCGAGAGCCGAATCGGGACGGTCATGGCGGACATGCCCGCCGCCGACGCGCCTATGTTCCTCGTCACCGGCGCTCTCAAGGATGTGGATACTTCTGGCGAACCGGATGCGCGCGGCTGGAGGACGGGCGACTATATCCGCTCGATCGACGGCGATGCCGTTTCGCGGCCCATTGACATTCTATACGGAAGCGCACTGAACGGAGACGAAGTTGTCCAGGTGGAAATTGAAAGGGCGCTCGCCGACGGATCCACGGCCCGATATCTTTCTCCTATTCTCCCAAGATTGGCGGACAAGGATGCCGCGCTAGCCACTTTTGGCATTGGGTTTTTCCAGACCGCGCTTGTGAGTTCGGTGATGCCGGGCACTCCCGCGGATGCCGCGGGTATACGAAGCGGCGATATTGTAAGGCGTTCCGATGGCGCTGTGGTCGATAGGGACGAGTTTTCCAAGAAGGTGAGAGAGCTCGAATCCGATGTGCCGCTGCAAATCGAAATCGGCCGTGGCGGCGAAACGCTCGATTTTATTCTTCAACCTGAGACCGAGGGGGAGATCGAAGGCCTTTTCTTTAAGCCCGCAATTCGGCCGGTGGTAGCCCTCAGGGAATCCCAACGGCTGACATTGGATGAGGTCTCTTCGGCGTTGGCGTCCCGGACGGGCCTGCGCAAGGGAGACACCGTCATCTCGTTGGACGGCGATACGGCCGTTGACGTAGCCATGAACGAACTCCGCCCCTCGGATTCGGACACGTTGGTGAGCGTCGAGATTGAGCGGCCCGCGCGCTTCTTCGGGCTTCTCGGCAGAGGTAGTAGCTTGACCGTGAACCTCAGCCCGCGCGACCTGTGGGCAGGCCGCACCGGCGCGGACATCGAGAAGCCACCCGAAGTTGCGGGCGCGACGGAAGCGGTGACGAAAGCGACCGATATTCAGCGGCGGGACACCATCGTAGAAATTGACGGACAACCCGCCACGATCCAGCTCCTTCGCGATCTCGGGTTAGGCCGGATTGGCGACACTATTCCGGTAAAGGTCCACAGGCCTGCCCTTTTTCTAGGAATCGGACAGAAAGAGAAGAACTTCGACACAGAAATCACGATAAGCTCCAAGCAGAGAATAGGAGTCGTCTGGGGCATCGACACTGTCATGCACAAAGTGCCCGCCGCGGAGCTCATCCCGCACGCGTGGAACGAGAGCGCCCGCGCGGTCAAGCAAGTCGGCTCGACGCTCCATGCTCTCATCACGGGCAACGTGAGTCCGAAAGCCTTAGGCGGCCCTGTGATGATATTCCAGGTTACGGTGGATGCGGCGAACTCGAGTTTGAACCGCCTCCTTGGAATTCTCGCCATGATCAGCGTCAATCTGGCCATCTTCAATTTGTTGCCGCTGCCCGTTCTCGACGGCGGGCAGCTCGTGTTCATCGGAATCGAAGCCATCCGTCGGAAACCCGTTAGCGTCCGGACGCTTGAATATGTCCAGCAGTTCGGGCTTCTCCTAATCATTGGCCTGCTCCTCTACGTGACCTTTAATGACGCGTCCCGCTGGATCGGCAATATCATCCCTTAGCCCGGATTCTCAACGTCGAGCCGCAGCTGACACGCAACTCTCTGAAGCAATATCCATAACCCCACCTCTCCGGAAAACCATGAAAAAGATCACATGCAAATTTGGCGGCAGTTCTCTCGCCGACGCAGCGGCCATTCTCCGCGTGGTCGACATTATCCAGGCCGACGAATCGCGCCGTTTTATCGTACCTTCCGCGCCCGGTAAACGCGCGCCCGATGACAAAAAAATTACGGACCTCTTGCTCGGCTGGTTCCACATGACCCAGGACGACCTCGATCCCAAACAGCCTATTGAGATTGTCGAGGGACGCTATGTTGAACTCGTGGAAGCGCTCGATTCAACACTGGATTTTCAGGCCGAGATAGCGGCGATGGCGGCGAATGTTGCCGATTACACGATCCCGGACTATTTGATTTCCCGCGGCGAATACCTCAACGGCCGCCTGATCGCCGAGCGCCTGAACGCGGACTTCGTCGATCCGGCCGAGTTCATCAAGTTCGATTTCGAAGGGCGGCTGGATCCGGTCAGCTACGACCGCCTGGGCGAGCGGCTCTCGGGCGAGGGCCTCTTCGTCGTTCCCGGTTTCTACGGCTCCGACCCGGACGGGCGCATCAAGACCTTCAGCCGCGGCGGCAGCGACGTGACAGGCGCCATCGTGGCGCGCGCCACCGGCTCGGACCTGTACGAAAATTGGACCGACGTGTCGGGCTTCCGCATGACCGACCCCCGCATCGTTCCCAAGGCCCGCCGCATCGAGGAAATCACCTATCTGGAACTGCGCGAACTCGCGTACATGGGCGCGTCGGTCCTTCACGACGAAGCGATCTTCCCGATCCGCGACCAGGGCATCCCCATCAACATCCGCAACACAAACGATCCCAAAAACAACGGCACCATGATCGTCGCCGAGCGCGAAGCCACTCACCCCATCTGCGGGATCGCTTCCCGCGCCGGCTTCTCCATGATCAATATCGAAAAGACGCTTATGAACAAGGAGATCGGGTTCGGCCGACGCGTCCTCGGCATTCTCGAAGCATTCGGCATCAATTTCGAGCACATGCCCACCGGGATCGACACCATCTCGCTCATCGTTAAAGACGAAGAATTACAGCACCACGGCGAAGCGGTCCTCGATTCGATACAGACGCAATGCAAGCCGGACAAACTATCCATCTCGAAGGATATCGCCCTCATCGCCACGGTCGGCCAGGCCATGAACAACCACATCGGAGTTGCCGGCCGTCTTTGCGTCGCGTTGGCGGACGCGGAGATCAACATCCGCGTAATCGATCAAGGATCTTCGGAGACAAACATCATCATCGGAGTACATGCCGACGATCTCGACCTCGCGGTAAACGCCATCTACGACGCGTTTGAAACTTGGGATTAACGCAGGCGAGGGAATTGGCCGTCTTGCAGCCCGAAGAAAGCGCCATTCTCGCCGGGAGTTAAACTGCTCTAAACTGCAGCCCTTTGCACGGAGTCTCGGCAAAGGTGTCCTGTACGAAGTTAACCACCGGCTCGGGATTCGCGCCCGGTTCCGGCGAGGCGAGACGAAGGGCCGCGCCGTGGCCCAGAAAGGGGTGCAGTTCGGATTCGATGGCGACCTTATCGCGGTCTGCCATGGTCAAGATTGAACTGGACTTGAGGGCGGGAGTGTAGCTCACATCGTGAAGCGCGCCGTCTGTTTTCACGAGGCCGCGGGCTGGTTCGGGATAGGATTCGAGGTCGAGTTCAGCGAAGCGTTGAGCCAAAGCCTTCTCTTCGGACGGCGCGACGAGCACATTGAGGTGTTCCTCTTGGCTCCATTCTGAGCAGCGCACACGGAGGTGGATGAGTATCCGGGCGGCCAGCGCTTGCGCCTCTTCCGAAGCGCCTATCGACAGGCCACACAGAGCCTGAACGCATTCGTTGAGTCCCGTGATTCCTGTGAGAAACGAGGCCCTGTTCAAATCCATGAAGGGCTCGCCTTCGCGTATGACGCCGAGCAGCGCGAGCGGACCCGCATTACGCTGCTGGATCAGGCTTTCGATAAACGACTTCTTCTGCAGGTGTGCGAGCACGCACGTATCGACGAGGCGATCCAGTTGTTTATAGAGCCCTTGCTCGTCGCGGACCCGGTACGCGGCCCTGGGCAGGTTGATGGTCGCTTTGTGGACAAAAGCGCCCCAGGGCGCGAAGGGATTCACTGCGTGGGGCAAGAAAGGCGGTTCGCGATCAAAGGTGAAGCGCACGTCGCCCCATCCGGTCACGGCCTCGGCGCACGCGCACATGAATTCGCCGTACCCGTCCAACGCGGCGGATCCGTAGCTCAGACCGATGGTCAAACCTGGCGCCGGAAGCGTCTCGGATGGCGCGCCGGTGCGCGTGTACGCGCGGAGTACCGCCATGGCGAAGCGATGCGCCGCCGGCAGAAGATCGCGGTAGGCGCCGCCAGTCGGCTCGCCGCCGGGTCCGACGGGTTCCGACTCTCTGAGGGCATCCGGAACATTCCATCTGAGGCCTATTCTCGCCACCGGAGTCGATTCGCCGCGTGTCAGCGAGCTGTACGCGAATTCATGGATCAGCACTTGCGTGATGTCATCCAACTCGGCGTCTCCGAGAGTCTCAATATAGGGCGCAAAGTGAATGTTGAAGGCGTCCCAGAATACGCCGTGCGAAAAGTAGTGAGACAGAAGCAAGGTAAACCCGTTGATGTGGGCCAGGGCCGTATCGGGACGCCGCGCCGGCCGCGAGGCCCGCTGGCCGTCCGGCTGGACCAGCCCGTACCGTTTTACGTATTCGACGGAGGGCGAAATGGATCGCAGGCGGTCCACTTCGGCGAGGCCGTGTATGTGGATGTCGCCGCGCATGTGCGAATCCGCCGTCTCCTCGGAATACACTTGCGTCAGCGCGAACTCTTTCTTGACCCGCCGCGCCAGCATCCGGTCCGTCGTATCGGGGTTGAAAACGGCCTCTCCCGGCCCGGAGTACGGCGCGCAAATAATCTGCCGCGCGTCGTAGAGCGGCACACCTAGGCGCATGTGCCGTTGGCGGTGTTCATCCAATCCGCGGTCCACGAGGCGCGCGTCGACCAGTTCGCGGATTAGCGACGCGGTGACGGTCCCCACACTTGCGGCATGAACCTGCGTTTCAACTTCTTGCGCGATAGCGCCGGCGGTCTCTTCATCGAGCAAGGCTTCCCGGACCAACACACGAACAATCTTGTGGCGGTCCCAAGGTTCCAACGCGTCCCGGCTCGTGCGCACGGCGACCTTGGGAACGAGGCGCGGCGAATCCGGTTCCTCTTCTTCGCGGCCTCCATCAGCCAGCGCCATCGCCGAACGCCTTCCGTCGCCCTCGCGCAACTCCAGAATCCGCGCGCGCTTCTCGTGAAATTGATGGTACGCGCGAGCCGTGCGCGCGTGGCCCATATCGGCAAGAACGCGCTCGACCGTTTCTTGAACGCGCTCGACGGACAGGGGCCGGTCGCTCCAGCTTTTGCTCAAGTACAATGCGATAGCCGCCGCAATATTTTGCGACCGACCCAGATCGTTTCCACCCACGCTCTGAGCCGCCCGGAATAAGCTGGAAGCGATCTTCGCTTTGTCGAAGGGCTCTTCACGGCCATCCCGCTTCACGACCGCCGCGATGAGAGGTCGTTCGCCGGGTGCCGTGGCTGGAATGAGCAATTGGGCATCCAAAGAGCCGCCGACGGCTCCCGGAAGAGAATCCCCTAAATCTCGTTGCCCCTCGGAAATCATAAAGTCGGACCGGTTCTTCACATTCGTTTTCAGACGAAACCAAGGACAGCGCCGGGAAAGGATGCGGTAGAACAAGAAGAGTTGGCGCGTGCAGCCAGCAAAGACGCCTCACCCCAATCCCTGCTGCCGAGTGTATAGGACACGCCAAGAAATCGCAACCATGTGCGCGGCGTGTTTTCACACCGATCTGGAGGAGGCGCCCAACCATCCAGAAACTGAGAAGTGTGGCGCGAGGGAGAAGGCCGTTACGTGAGCATCCCCTTGAGTTCGTTCATGAACTCATTGAGATCCTTGAATTGGCGGTAAACCGAAGCGAAGCGGACATAGGCCACTTCGTCCAAGGTCTTGAGTCTATCCATCACGCTTTCGCCGATGGAGACAGTGGACACCTCGTGTTCGGATGCGCCAAACAGGGCCTTCTCGACATCGTCGATGAGCGCTTCCACTTGCTCAAGGCTCACCGGCCGTTTTTCGACCGCCTTGAGAATGCCAGCCTTCAATTTCCAGCGGTCAAAGACTTCGCGCCGACCGTCTTTCTTGATGACCATCTGCGCCACTTCCTCGATGCGTTCGTAAGTCGTGTAGCGTCGACCACAATGAAGGCACTCCCGCCTTCTTCGGATGGCCTCCCCATCTTTAGACGAACGGGAGTCAACAACTTTGACATCATCGTGGCTACAGAATGGGCACCGCATGGCGTGAAGAGTCCTCTCAATGGTGGATTATGGCGGCCGCTGGCTAGCCAATCGCAACATCTTGTGTAACGAAGAGTGTAGCATATGCTATATAGACGGTCAACAAGCGTCAAGAACAACAGCTCCTTTTCCATTGATGGACATCGGGCCGTCAGCCGGTTGAGCCCCGGGAGGCTACGGCACGTAACCCAGCGCGGCGGAGCCGTAACCAAAGCGTGACTTCTCTTTACCGAAGTGCCGTCCATTCCTATCGTCATGAGAACCAACCCACTACGCGGGAAGTTGGGAGAAGGGGTCTGAGACCAGAGAGGCCAAGAAGAAGTAGGCCGCGACATCCCCGTGACAGAGACAAATTGTGGAATATCGACCCTCCCCCAGCCCCTCCCTAAACCAGGGAGGGGGGTTAGTTCCAATGTATCGACTCACAATTGGTGCCGCTCTTGAAGGTGCGGCAAAGCGTTCGTCATCCTGAACGAAGCGAAGGATCTCGATACGCCAGAAGCCCAATGGAATAGAGGTACTTCGCTTCGCTCAGTATGACGGGCGAGATGGAAACAGCGTGAATCAATGCACGAGCACTTTCGCGCGTTTACTCGAAACGAACCAAGCGTTCAATCCCTCTCCCTGGTGTAGAGGCCTTCCAAAAAGTCCTACCGGGTGCGGCGAGGCAGGTTTTCAATTGAACTTTTTGTCACCTGAAGCAGAGATTGTTCAATGTGGTCCATTCTCGGGCGTCGAATTTTTCCCCGCGCCGCCGGTTTTTGGGTTTCTGTACTTTTTGGAAGGCTCCTGTAGGGAGGGGTTGGGGAGGGTCGAACGTGCTAGGAACTTCGCGGTCCCACCCGCGCCTCAAACAACGGCAACCGGAAACAATAGACAAGTGTTTCTTAGGAGGTGGCCTCGCCCAGAGCGTCGGCTATAGCCTGTCGCGCCACCCTACTCGCTTCGTTGCGCCAGGAGCCACGCGATGGCTTCGGGGTCGCCGTAGGCCTGGTCCCATGAATTGTGGCTGGTGTCCGGGTATTCCGTGTATTGGATGTCGCCACCCGCGCCGCGAATGGCCGCGACCATCTCGCGCGAGCGTTTGGCCGGCACGACGCGGTCGTCGGCGCCGTGGAACACGCGGATCGGAATCGTGGCCAATTTCGCGACGGCCGACTTGTCGTTACTGTCGCCCCCGCCGCATACGGGCATGATGGCGCAGAACATGTTCGCGTTTTCCGCACCGTAGGCGAACGATCCGAATCCGCCCAAGGACAGCCCCGTGAGCGAAATTCGCGATTCGTCCACGTTATAGGCGGCAAGCGTCTGCGCGATGGCGTCGTCGATATGGGCCTTCGCCGTCTCGCTCGACCACAGGTCGCCCGCGGCACATTGGGGCATGAGGACGAGGCAAGGGAAGCGCTCGGGATACTTCTGGATGACCGGCGGGAGGCCCACCTTCGTCTGCTTGACGCCGTCGCGTCCCCGTTCGCCCGCGCCGTGAAGAAAGACGACGAGCGGCCACGCTTGAGCCGGGTCGTAATTTGGGGGGACGTAGATCATCGCGCCACGCAGGTCGTCGTCGACGGTGGTCGTCATGCTAATCATGCCCAAAGCCTCTGTCTTTTCCTGCGTTGTAGCGCATCCGGCGAGCGCTACGATGGACAGGGCTGGGGCGGCGAGTTTGAAGAGAGCGCACATCGTTGGATCTCCAGATCAGTTTCGGTTGGCAGGTAGGCGAATTGGGGAACTGAACAACAGTCAAACACGAACCACGAGTCAAAGGCGGGCGGCACACGGAACGGCCGAACCGCGCCGCTCAGTCTTCCTTTGCCTTCTCCACGACCCCTTCGTTTCGATCCGCAACGCGCCGTTGATCTTTCCGTCGCGTGACTCTGCGGAATTCGTTAAAGACCCAGCGGAGCAAGTTGCGCCGACGCGACGTACTCTTGCGCCGATCCGACACCCGCCGCTCTGGTATTTGCATCTCAGCGATAACGCGACCTCCCATACTTGAGCCCGTGGCTTCCGCGAGAATCCTCCGCACGACACCGATTAGAATGCCCTAAAACCGTCCGAAACACAACCGTCTTGCGATCTATACGCTCGGGATCGCCGAAGGTTTGCCGTTGGCTGGACACAGAATCCGGGCCGCGCGTATACTTAGCACCGTTACCATGCGGCCGGTGTCGCATCCGGCGCCTTGGCCTCGTTTTGCGTTGTGATGAACTCAATCCTCGGGAGTCGATTCAGCTCTCACTTCTTTTCGGGAGGCACCCATGCCCATCGCTGATCGTGCGCGCTACAATGAAATGCTCGACAAAGCCCAGGCGGGCAATTTCGCCTATCCGGGCATCAATTGCGTCAACATGGAATCGGTAAGCGCCGCGCTGCAAGGCTTCGCCGAAGCCAATAGCGACGGCCTCATCCAGATATCGACCGGCGCCGGAGAACACGCGTCGGGCGCGCCGAAGGATATGGTGCTCGGGGCGATCTGCCTGGCCGAGTACGCGCATCGCGTCGCCGAAGCCTATGACGTCAATATCGCGCTGCACACCGACCACTGCGCCCCCGGAAAAGTGGACGGCTTTTTGCGCCCTCTCATCGCGGAGACGGCCCGCCGCCGCGCGAATGGCCAGCCGAACTTATATAGCAGCCACATGTTCGACGGCAGCGAACTGGCGCTCGACGCAAACATGAAACTGTCGGTGGATCTCCTCAAGCTCTGCCACGAAAATGACATCATCCTCGAGGTCGAGGCTGGTGTGGTCGGCGGCGAAGAGGATGGCGTAGACAATACAAACGCGCCCGCCAATAAACTTTTCACGACCTCGGAAGATATGATGGAAGTGTACGAGGCCCTTTCCTCGGTAAGTGGCGCGCGGTATATGTTTGCCGCTACGTTCGGAAATGTCCATGGTGTATACAAGCCGGGCAACGTCAAGCTGAAACCGAAGATCCTCAAGGAGGGCCAAGACGCCGTTGTCGCCAAGCACGGCAAAGAGGCCCTATTCGACCTCGTGTTCCATGGCGGATCCGGCTCGAGCAAAGACGAAATTAAAGAAACCCTCGCCTACGGTGTCGTCAAGATGAACGTGGACACGGACACCCAATACGCTTTCACACGGCCCGTCGTCGACCATATGATGAAGAATTACGATAGCGCCTTGAAGATCGACGGCGAAGTGGGCAACAAGAAGACCTACGATCCGCGATCCTACCTCAAGGCGGGCCGCGCGGGGATGGCCACGCGTGTCGTCGAAGCGTGCAAAGATTTGGATTCCTTCGGGAAGTCTCTGGGACGGTAGGGCGTTTCTGTAGAAGCTTGGATTTGAATCGCCCATCTGGCGTTTGTGTGTGCCCCTTGACACTATAAGTTGTGAAACCTCGACCCTCCCCCAGCCCCTCCCTGAGAGGGAAGGGGTTATGCTTGGGTTCGGCGAAGCCGCCTTGGTGTGAGGATAGGACCGAACTCGAAGTTCAGCAAAGATTAATATCATGAAAATAATCCTAGCCAAACCCCGCGGCTTTTGCGCCGGCGTCGAGCGCGCCATCAAGTGCGTCGAGCAAGCCCTCGAACGCTACGGCGCACCCGTGTTCGTTCTCAACGACATCGTCCATAACAGCGCCGTCGTCGAGGGCCTCCGCGCAAAAGGCGCCGCCTTTGTCAAAACGATGGACGCCGTGCCCGAAGGCGCCCATCTTTTGTTCAGCGCCCATGGCGTCGGGCCGGGCCGCTGGGAGAAGGCCAAGCGCTCGAGCTTGGAAGTCGTGGACGCCACCTACCCACTGGTCGAGAAGGTTCACCACGAAGCGCGGCGCTTCGCCTCGAAAGATTTCACGATTGTCCTCATAGGCGAAGAGGGCCACGACGAAACCATCGGCACGATGGGCTGGGCGCCCGAGCACATTAGGCTGGTTATCACGAAGCAAGATGTCGAGGCGCTCGAAGTTCCCGACGAAAACAAGATCGCTTACATCACGCAGACTACGCTCAGCGTGGATGATTGCCAGCAAATCATCGACCTGCTCAAGAAACGCTTCCCCAGTATCGACGGGCCGCCCAAGGCCGATATTTGTTACGCCACGTCGAACCGGCAAGACGCGGTTCGCGCCATGGCACCCGAAGCGGACCTCGTGCTTGTTGTCGGCGACCGGGAAAGCGCGAACTCGACGCGCCTCGCGGAAATCGCCGCAGAGTACGGCAAGCCGAGCTACCTCATCAGTAACGCCGGAATGATCGACGACGCTTGGCTCGAAGGCGTCGAATCGCTGCTTCTCACGTCGGGCGCGTCAGCTCCAGACTCGCTCGTCCAAGAGGTGATCGACTATCTGGGAGCGCGGACATCTTGCGAAGTTGCCGAAAACGAGTTGGCCGAGGAAAACGTCCACTTTCGCCTCCCTTCGGCGATCGCGGGGGCATGAGATGAACGCTACGCAACGCCGCGCGCTTGAGCAGGGGACTTCCTGCGAAATCCGCTACGACACCCTCACCCGGCAGCTCCACGCTACGGATGCTTCTGCACATCAGATTGTGCCGTCGGCCGTCGCCTTTCCCGCGTCGGACGAAGACGCCTCCACGGTGCTACGCGCGGCCATCGAAGCGGGAATCCCCGTTTCGCCCAAAGGGGCCGGCACCGGTCTTGCCGGTGGCGCGCTTGGCGACGGGCTCGTCGTCGATTTCGCGCGCCACAATCGCGGCGTCGGCAAGCTGGACCGGGAGCGTACCACGATTTGGGTCGAGGCGGGGGTGGTGCTGGATCAATTGAACGCGGCCCTCAAGCCCGACGGATTTGCGTTCGGGCCCGATGTGGCCACGAGTTCCCGCGCTACCTTGGGCGGAATGATCGCGAACAATTCTTCGGGCGCGCGCGCGCCGATCTACGGAACCACGGGCGACCACATCCGTTCGCTTCACATCGTCATGACGAACGGCCGCGTCGAAACCCTCAAGCCAGGACAGGACACGCTCCCGGATATCCACCGCGGCGTCGCCGCCCTCGCCGAACGGCACACAACCGCTATCGACGAACGAATGCCCGAGGGTTTGATGAAACGTTGGCCAGGCTACGGTTTCGACCGGTGGAAGCGTTCCGCTCCCAGCCTCATTCATATGATCGCCGGGAGCGAAGGCACCTTGGCCGGCATCCTCGCGGCCGAGTTAGAAGTCGTTCCGCTTCCGCGCAAGAAGAGCCTCGGGATCTTGTTCTTTCACACCATTACCGAAGCCATGGCAGCCACGGTCGATATCCAAGATCTAGAGCCCGCCGCCATCGAGCACATCGACCGTACGCTCCTCGATCAAACCGTAGGCAAACTGGCGTTCAAGAAATCGCGGGATGTCCTCGGACTCGATGCCGAGCCCTGCGAAGCCCTCCTGCTCGTCGAGTTTTACGACGACAACGACGGACGGCTCGACACCCTCATGGAGCGGCGGCTAGGCCACCGGCGGCTTGCGTACACCGAACCGGGAGATATGGAACATGTGTGGTTCTTGCGCAAAGCGGGCCTCTCGCTGTTAACGAGCTGCAAGGGCGCGTCGAAACCGACGTCGGGCATCGAAGATGTCGCCGTTCTCCCAGAGGTGTTGCCGGCATACGTCGAAGGCTTGCAAAGGCTTATGGAGCCCTTGGGCCTGCGCGGTTCGTTCTACGGCCATGCCGCCTCAGGCTTGCTCCACGTCCGGCCCGTGGTCGATATGCACGACCCGGAAGACCTCGCCAAGTACCGGCAACTCGCCGACGAAGTCTCCGCACTCGTCAAAGAATTCAAAGGTTCGCTCACCGCGGAACACGGCGTCGGCATCTCGCGAACCGAGTACCTCGCCGACCACTTGGGCCCCGGCTTGATGGATGCCGTCCGCGAAGTAAAGGCCCTCTTCGATCCGAAGAACCTCATGAACCCTGGAAAGATACTCCCAACGGGGCGCTACAGGATAGATGGCGACCTGCGTTGGGGGGCGGGCTACAAAATCCCGCTGCCGTTCGAGCCGACGCTTGCTTTTGCCGCGAAAGACGAGTCTTTCATAGGCAACCTCGAGCAATGCAACGGTTGCGGAGGCTGCCGCAAAGACCTGCCGACCATGTGCCCGACCTTCCTGGCGACCGGCGAAGAGATCATGTCGACCCGGGGCCGGTCGAACACGATTCGCGCCGTGCTTGATGGGCGCTCCGCGGGCAACGCATCCCCACTCGACGCGCCGGAGTTGGAGGAAGCGCTGAAATTCTGCCTATCCTGCAAGGCGTGTACGAAAGAATGCCCCTCGAACGTCAACATGGCCTTAATGAAAGCAGAACTGCTGCACGCGCGCCAAAAGAGGGACGGTATCTCCTTTAGCTCACGCCTCGTGAGTCGCGTGGACGCCCTCGGCAGGCTCGGCACCCTCGCACCCACCTTGGCCAACGCCACGCTCGAATCCGATAGTGCGCGTTGGCTAATGGAAAAAGTTCTCGGTTTCACCGCACAGCGCCCCCTGCCCCTGTACGCCGATCAGCGTTTCGACCATTGGTTCCAAGACAGGCCCAGCACTGCGCCCGGTAAACGCGGAAGAGTCATCCTGTGGGATGATTGCTTCGTCCGCTACAACGAACCGAACATCGGCCGCGCCGCCGTCGTCGTGCTTGAGGCTGCCGGTTACGAAGTCGACATACCCAAGGGCCGGTCCTGCTGCGGCCGCCCAGCTTTCAGCAGCGGATGCCTCGACGAGGCCACGCAGTTGGGCACGAAGAACATCGCCCTGTTCGCGGGCATGAATCCAAAGGACCCCATCCTCTTTCTGGAGCCTTCCTGCTACTCCATGTTTGCCCAAGACTACCGCGAACTCGGGCTGGAAGGCGCCAAGGAGTTAGCGGAAAGAAGTTTTCTTTTCGAAGATTTTGTTAACAGGCTGTTGTCCGAAGAGCCCAAGGCCCTCGCCTTTTCCGAAGACGCGCACTCCATCGCGATCCACGTCCACTGCCACGCGAAGTCTCTGATGGACAGCTCCGTAGCGGCCGATCTCGCGAACCGGATTCCCAACGCGTCCCTCACCACGCTGAGCACCGGCTGCTGTGGCATGGCCGGCTCCTTCGGCGCGAAGACCGAAACCTACGAGGTGTCCGTGAAAGTCGCCGAGCCGCTTATCGAGCAACTCGACGCCCTCGAGCCCGGAACCAAGGTCGTCGCCTCAGGCGCCAGTTGCCGCCACCAAGTCGAGCACCTTCGCCGCTTCAGCCCACAACACATCGCCGAACTACTGGCAGACGCGCTCCAATAAACCGTCTGCGAATTAGGGCTTGCCATTTCTGTTTTTACCCGCTACGATGTGCGCGCAATGGGAAAACGCAGCAACTCTCAGGACGGCGGAGGACCCAGAATACATGGCTGACACCACCGAAATAGAGCAGGAAATGCCCTTCCAGGAGAACTTCATCGTGGATGAGGCGACGGACGAAATCCTACGGGTCAAGCTTTCCCGCTTTGAAGGCCCTCTCGAGGTGTTGCTGTACTTGATCAAGTCGCAGGAAATCGACATCTTCGATATCCCCATCGCCAAGATCACCGAGCAATATCTCGCCTTCCTCGAAATGATGGAGGAGGAAAACCTGGATATAGCCGGCGAATACCTGGTCATGGCCGCCACGCTCATTCAGATCAAGTCGAAGATGATCCTTCCTGTCGATATGGATGACGAAGACGACATCGACGAGGAAGATCCGCGCCTCGAGCTGGTCGAGAAACTTATCGCGTACCGCAAGTACCGCGATATCACAAGCACCCTGCAAGAGATGGAGGAGCGGCGGGACGACTGGTTTACGCGCAATGCCAAGCCTGTCATGGAAGTGGATGAGAATGACGAAGACGGCGAGTTCATCGAGGTGAGCCTCTTCGATCTTACTAAGGCGTTCAAAGGGGTCCTGCGTTTTCTCGCCGAGGATGTCCCGCATACCGTCGAAATGGAAGGCGCGTCGGTCGACGAGAAGATCGACTACATTCGCGATCTCCTCGACGAACAAGAAAGCGTCGCGTGGATGGAGTTGTTCGAGGAATCGCGCAGCCGCGTCGAGCTCGTTTGCTCCTTCCTAGCCATCTTGGAGCTGTGCCGCATGGGGGCCATCAGCGCGCATCAGCATAAATCCTACGGTGACATCCGCCTGTTCAAGAAAACCCCGCAGATCATCACGACGTGATGTTCTTCCGCAAGCGGAACCGGCCGCTTGGGCAACAGGGAGAAGACCTCGCCGCGCGCCACCTCAGCCGGAATGGCTATGCCATACTCGACCGGAATGTCCACCTTGGCCGATTCGAGATCGACATCATCGCCCAAGAGGGCGACACCGTGGCTTTTGTCGAAGTAAAGACGCGGCGCGACGCGGACATTGCCAATCCCGAGGACAACATCACTCCCGGAAAGAAGCGCCGCCTGATCGCAGCGGCGCGCATCTACCTGGGAAAGGCCGACCACGACCCAAACATCTACTACCGCTTCGATGTCATCGCGATTACCTTTCCCCTCAAAGGCAAACCCATTATCGCCCTGTACCGCAATGCGTTCCCATTCCCCTGACCCGGCACAGCCCGCAAGGCCACCGCATTAGCCCGGATATCTCACCGCTTTTCTACTGCGACGGCGGATAAGGCCGCTCTGACGAGACTCTTCTCGACTTTCGATCTCGACGTGACCCGCCACGCTGTCGTCCGAAAGCCTTCGAACAAGTCGCGTCATAGCAACCTTCTCCACCGTCTCGCTACGAAAACCGGTGAGATATCCGGGTTAGACCCTAATCGCCGTTAGTACTTCTACCTGAAGCTCCGCCCCGCTTATCATTCGTAAAACTCATACAAATGGAACTACACCGTACATCCGAAAGCCTAATTGGCCCCAACCCATTTGATCGACTTGTTTTGCCACAACCCCTAAGTGTATGACGCTGCTTCGGATGGCCGTTTTGAAGGGGCGGCAAGTATCGTATCCGGCGATATTGCCTCTGCCCTGTGCGCACCTCTCGAGCATCAAGGCGAGCGGCTCGGGGTCATCTACGCGAATACGCGCGGCACGACAAGTGCCTTCACGCAAGACGACCGGGAACTCCTTGTGGCCCTCGGGGGCCCCTCGGCCATCGCCAGCAAGAACGCCCAACAGGTACGCGAGATTACCTCGACCCAACTGGCGACGATCTTTGCCCTCTCAAAGCTGGCCGAGAAGCTGGCTCGGCAACCGAAGTATACGGAGACTATCGACTCGGCCTATGTCGAAGATGTGTATGCCGCGGCGCCGCTTCACGATATAGGCAAGGTTGACATTCCTGACCGGATACTCCAGAAACCGGGCAAGCTCACGCCCGAATAGTTCGACATAATGCAGGGGCACACGACCATCGGCGCGGACAATTTGCGCGAGGTGGATCGCAAACACACCGGGAATACTCTCGTGCGGATTGGGGTCGAAATCGCCGAAAGTCATCACGGAAAATGGGATGGCCGCGGGTATCCCCGCGGATTGGCCGGAGAGGATACCCCTTGAGTGGCAGGATTCTGGCACTGGCCGACGTATGCGACGCGCTTACGTCGAAACGCTGCTACAAGGAAGCCTTCTCTCACGAGAAGAGCAAGGGCATCATAGAGGAAGGACGCGTCGCTCATTTCGATCCGGACGTGGTAGACGCGTTCCCGGAAATCGAGGATGAGCTCCCGAAAGTCCGCACACGTTTCCAGGACTCCGAGAAGGTCTTGCTGACATGAGGCAAGCGAGAGGGCCGCTGCGGTATGAGATCCTTCACCTCATTCAGAATGACAGAAGACGTGCGCTTAGCCTTGCATTCAAAGGCTGCACGAATTGCGAGTCAATAGACTGGAGCATTTTAATGTTGACATGCTGTAGCCATTTCGTTAGGGTTAAGGCATGAAAATCACAGACGCTCAAGTCCGACAACGGGCTATCAATGCCTACATGAATGGCGAAGGAACGCAGGCACTG
>PVBE012464537.1_pt1 | contig 23638 bp, 14 predicted proteins | sample 1631181 | NCBI WGS metagenome assembly PVBE01 (sample SAMN08397723, study PRJNA350692) | Marine metagenome, whole genome shotgun sequencing project. | isolation source: water | place: Pacific Ocean | collected 2012-04 | reverse complement strand
TCGGGCTTCACCGTCTCCGCGGAACCGTCCGCTACCCGGGAGCTGCGTAATGCTGCGACTCGAGAGGTCACCCGTGAGCCGTGTGCGGGAAAACCGCACGCACGGTTCGAAAGGGGGCTTTACCATCACTCCAATGGAGGCTAGGTAAGTCTACCAATGCTTCACCCCAGGTTGTGGATTTGGATCGCGTTCGCGGTGGCGTGTACGCCGCTCGCGGGCTGCGACGACAGCTCTGACGAGTCGACCGCGCCGCAGGACGCCCGGGTGGGGCAGATGCCCGATGGCGCGACGCCCCCGCCGCCGGAAGACGCCGCTGGCGTCGACGCGCTCGATCCCGACGCGACGGAGGTGCCGGGGGACGGGGCGCCCGACGGAGCCGCGGTGGACGCAGCGCCCGACGCGACGCCGGACGACGCTGCCGCGGATGTGGCGGACCCCGACGCCGCCGCCGTGCCGCCGCCCGACGGTGCCGTTGAGCCGCCGCCCCCGCCGCCGGACCTCGGACGCGGGCTGACGTGGGTTCGCACCCACCCGATGTTCATCAGCGGGCTCGTGGTGCGCATGGGGCCTCCGCCGCCCGCGGAGGTTGCGCGCTACTTCGACGACTTCGCCGCGAACGCGGTGCAACTCTGGCAGCGCGGGGTGCCGGTCGACATGGACGCCTGGCGCGCCGCGCGGCCCGGTGCGCCGTTCGTGGCGTGGACCCGCGACGACGGCACCAGCGGGGTCAACGGCGAGGTCATCGGTGGCTACGCGGCCAACACCCCGGGCCGCATCGGCTGGCAGGTCGGAGACGAGCCGCGCACGATGGAGGCCTTCGAGGCGCTGACGCCCGGGCTTCGTGCGGTGCGCGCAGCCGACCCCGACGGGCTGCTCATCCTCAACTTCACCTTCCACGCCGAAGAGCTGCTCGGGCGGATGATCGAACGCTTCGCCACCGAGTTCGATGGGGACGTCATCAGCTACGACCGCTACACCCGCTCACGCTCGGTCTTCGAGACCATCGGCCTGTTCCGCACGGAGGCGCTGCAATACGGGCTGCCGTATTGGCGCTACCTCAACGCCTACACCGACGAGCGCCAGGAGCCATGGGAGCCGTCGGCCCTGCGCTGGGACGCCTTCATCGGGCTCTTGTTCGGGTACACCGGCCACACCTGGTTCGTGTACCAGGTGAGCTCGCCGCCGGAGGAGGGGCTGCAGCCCCTGCTCTTCGACGCCGCGCGCTGGGGCGCCGCGCCGACGGCGCTCTTCGACGAGGTCGCGCAGCTCAACCGGGAGATGGCGAATTACGGGCGGACGATCACCCAACTCACCAGCACCGATGTGCGCTACGTGGCCGGGTTGGCCGGGCTCCCGCCCCTCGGGATCGCAGAGTGGGCGGTCGGGGCGGGGGAGGATCCGTACATCACCGCCCTCATCGCGGTGGACGCGCCGCCCCTGCAGGAGCTCGCAGTGGGCTATTTCACAGACGACGCTGGCGAGCGCTACGTGATGGTTCAGAACCAGAACCATGCGGGCGCCTCGTTCCCGAACGAGAGCGAGCTCGCGACGGGCGTCGAGGTCCGCTTCGACTTCGCGGGCGCTCCGATGGCGCTCGACCGCACGCAGGTCGAGGTCCTGGACCGGACGACCGGGCGGGTAGAGCGGGTCGAGCTGGGTGGGGCAGGGGAGGCGCGCACATTTCGCGCGCGCCTCGAAGCGGGCGAGCCGGTCTTCTTCAAGTACGCGACCGGCCGCCCGTTCGTGATGGGGCGGTAGGCATCGGGGACGGGGCCGAGGGCGTTACAGCTGCCCGCTTCTCTGCATGATCACCCGCTCGGCCGCTGGAAGCCCACGCTCCTCGCCACAACTCCAGCCGGCCCTCACGTCGCCACCGCCGGTGTGCCAGCACATTCGCAGCTCCTGCTGCCCGTCGCCGGTGTCGCACGTCGTTCGGCGGACCGGGACATTCAGCGGCGCGAAGCCCCACGAGCGAGCGCGGCTGAAGTACCACTGCGCTCCGTTGTGCTCATGACTCTCACCGGCGGCGTCCTGGACGAACGTCACCTCATCGCGTTCACCCATCGCACCGAGTGTCAAGTTGCGACGACCATTCGGACGACAGCCGAGCAACAGGACGGCGCCATCGCAATCCGCCAGGATGTCGTCGATGGCGGTGACCTGATTGTACCCGGCCGACCAGCACTCCTCGAAGCCGCCGTCGAGCAACTCCTGCTCGGGGATGTTCTGACGGATGCCCTCGAACGTGATCCCGCGGCCCTCGCAGACCACGTCGTAAGCGAGCGGGATGTTGCAACCGCCGCCCCAGCCGTCGTCCAGGTTGTCGGGCAGCGCCCGGAACAAGTCGCAATCGAACTCACCACCGTTGGCGGCGGCCAGGTCCTGGCAGCGGCCTTCCTCCCAGCTGAGCGCGGGCCCGTGTCCGAGCACCGCGCACGCCGCGTTGGCGCAAGTCCCGGCGTCTTCGCATCCGTTGAAGGTCTGACAGGAACCGTGGTGGCCGAAGCCACGCCCCTCACCGAGCCGCACCGCACCGCCCGGATTGCGCAGGATCATGTACCGCATGAGCGTTCGCGACGCCGCGTTGAACCCGTCGTTCGGGTCCTGCCAGTCGGACTCCACCAGCCAGAGCACGCCCGCCCCCAAACGCCGGTAGGCGAGCGAGGTGGTCTCCGCGTTCCAACCACCAAGGCGGACGATCGGCTCTCCCCAGTCGCTCATGTCGTGGCCGCACCCGATGGGCCCGCCCTCCACGGGCAGGTCACCGTTGGCCCGCCAGAAAGGATCGTTGAGGTTGTCGCGGACCGGCGGGTTGATGCCGTCCTGGCAGTTCCCCTCGCGATCCCCCTGAGCCACGTCGGCCTGGAAGATGGCGTTGTAGACCTCGTCGCTGACGTTGTACTCGGTGATGATGTTGCCGCCGCCGCGCAGGTACTCGCGCCACGCCGCCGCGTTGGCCGCCACCTGGCCCGCCCCACTGCGAGGCACGAGCAACGCCTGAACGTTGTCGTTGGGCACGCACCCGTCCTCGTTGACGAGCCCGTCGCCTTCGTCGACGAAGGTCGCCGGATCGCGGTTGCTGTCGCCGCAGCGCATGAGGATGTTGCGGCCCGGCGGAATCGTGCGCGTGAAGACCAGGCGCTCCCATCCGTCGTTGTTGTTGAGGCCGCGGTCGTTCCCGCAGCTCCAACCGCCGTCGAGGTGGTTGCCGCTCGTGTGCCAGCACATTCGCTGGGCCTGGCCCTCGGCGGTGGTGTCGCAGCTGTTGCGGGAGACGCCGATGCCCTCGGGCGCGAAGCCCCACGACCGGCCGGTGGAGTAGTACCAATCGACGCCGTTGTGATTGTGCCGGGCATCCTGCCCGTTGCCCACGTCGCGGGTCACCTCGTCGAATCGGCCCTCGGCCGCCAACGTGAAGTTGTCGGCGCCGACCGGACGGCACGCGAGCATCAGCTGGGCCCCCTCGCAGTCCTCGAGGATGGTGTCGAGACCCTCACGCTCGGCGTCGTCCAAGTCGTAGGTGCCCGCGTAGCAGCGCTGCCAGCCTCGAGCGAGCACGTCCTGATGATCCTCGCCGGGCGGATGCGGGTCGGTCCGGACGGCGGGGCGGTCGAGGTGGGTCCCGGCGACCTCGTCACCTTCGCGGGCGACGTGCGCCACCGGTACGAGACCCTGGAGGCCGGCACGCGCTCGATGCTGTTGATGGAGTACGACTGAACTTCCACGTGAGCGTGGCAGCGTGTTCAATGATCCACATGCAGCCCGGTGATGTGGTCGACGGTCGCTACCGCGTCCAGGAGGCGCTCGCGCGGCGACCCGTGGGCGAGGCCTGGCGTGTGGTTGACCTGCTCGACCGCCGTCCCCTCGACCTGCTGCTGTTGCCGCCCGGCGTCGGCGAGCCCAGGCGGATGAACGATCGGGTCGCCCGGCTCGAGGCGTTGTCCGGAGACCACCTCGGCAAGCCCATCGCGTGCGTCATCGCCCCGAGCGGTCAGGCCGCCCTCGTGCTCCAGCCGGCGTACGGCTACACCCTCTCCGCGTGGCTGCGCGCCGGGGCGATGAGCGTAGGCCAGGTGGTGCAGGTGCTCGACGGGGTCCTCGCCGCGCTGGCCACCTGCCACGCCCTCGGCATCTGTCACCGCGACGTGCGGCCGGACCGCGTCCGGCTGGTCGAGACGCCGGACGGCGCGGCGCCGTGGATCGTGCTCCACGGCGCCGGTCAGGCATGGGTCCTGGCCGACGGGTCGGCGCCCACGGTGGGTGGGGTCCTCTATGGTCACCCGCAATTCACCGCGCCCGAGCAATGGGTCAACCGGGCCGCGGACGTGCGCACTGACATCTACGCGGTGGGGCTGCTCGGCTACCTGATGCTGCTCGGCCGCAACCTCGTCACCTCCGGTCGCCCGATCGACGCCTGCCGCCAGCACGCCGCTACACCCCGGCCACTCCCCGTGAACTCCGCCGCCGGCGAGTCGGTCCCGCGTGGGCTGGCCGAGGCGCTGCGGACCGCGTGCGAGGCCGCTCCGGACCGGCGTCACGCGAGCGCGCAGGAGATGAGGACGGCGCTCGTGTCGGCCCGCGGGCTGCTGCCGCCGACGCCGGCGCCCCTCAGGCCGGTGGAGATTGACGCGACCTCGCTCATCGACATCTCGCTGAACCTCACGCTCGACGGGCTCGACGCGCTGGTGGCCGAGCTCGACGCGATGGACGACGACACGACTCTGGACGGTGTGCTCGACGCCACCCTGGTGGACTGATGCGACTGTGGATCCTGCCTCTCGTATTTCTGCTCGCGTGTGACGACTCAACAGGCGGCGACTCGGGCGGAGATGGCGCGCTCGATCCCGATGGGGCCGCGCACGACGCCGGGCCGGACGACGACGCCGACCGCCCCTCCGAAGAAGAGGGCATCGATGGTGAGGCGGGCGTCGACGCGGCGGCGGGACCTGACCTCGACCTCCCGGCGCTGCCGACCCATGTGCGGGCGGAGGCGCCGCCGGACCCGCTGGCCGACTCCGACGTCGAGAGCTGCGCGCGGTACCGTGACGAGCGCTGCCAGGGTGGTGAGCAGCAGATGTGCGAGGTCTACGAGCCCGCAGGCGCACGCTTCGTCGAGCCCGATCCGCTGTTGCGCAGGGTCCTGCTCTACGAGCGGTGGTACGAGCTCGCCCACTCGCCGGACGGCCAGACCGCAGAGCGCGCGTTCAACGCGGCGACCCCACCCGGCACGCCGGAGGCGGAGTGGCTCGGCCAATCACGCTTCGAGCGCTACGGCGGCTACGGCGACGCCGCGATCTGGAGTGGCGTCGCCCTCGACGCGTTCGCGCTGCGCTATCTGCAGACGGGGACCGAGGCCGACTACGCGCGCATGGAGCTGAAGACGCGTCAGATGCTGATGCACTTCGACGTCACCGGCATCCCGGGGTACCTCGCTCGGGCGCACTTCGCGTGGGTCCCGAACGACCGGCGCCCGGATCCGCGGCACCTCTACGTACGCGGAGGCCCGCGCGACCATCGCGACTACACCTTCGACCCCGCCGAGGTGCAGGACGCGCCCAACGCGTACAGCGCGCCCGGGGTGACGCCGGGTTGGCACGGTAACCCGTCCATCGACCAGTACAGCGGCCCCACGGTGGCGCTCCCGCTCGTCCACGACCTGCTGCGCGACGAGGCGCTGAAGACGCGGATCGAGCATCACCTGACCTGCTATATGAAGCGGCTCACGCGCATCGACGTCGTCAACCTGCAGCAGAACCCGGAGCTGCTCGACGCGTTGGCGCAGTTCATCGGTGGCGGCGGGCTGCAGCTCGACCCCGGAGAGATCGAGTTCTCCGAGCTCGACTCGATCGTGATGTACGTGCTGGCGCAGCCGAACTCGACGAACGAAGACACCTTCGACCGCGGCTGCCCGGAGACGCTGGCGACCGAGCCTTCGCGGATCATCGACGTGACCTCCCCGACGTGGCTGGCGGAGCTCTTCGGGCTGGTCCAGGACTTCCAGAGCCGCGACAACGAGCGCCCCAATGGGGTGGACCACTTCTACGTGCCGAGCGTGCGCGCGGGGGACAACATCCACCTGCTGCACCTGTCGATGCTCGCCTGGCAGTGGACCGGCGACCCGCAGTATCGGCGCTTCTTCCACGAGGAGCTGCTCGGTCGGCGGCGCGCGCTCGAGGTGGTGCAGACGGAGGCCGCGCTCAACCTGCCCGATTGGTGTCGGTCGTACTTCGGCGGCCATCTGACGTACCCGGTGCTGTGGAGCCTGCTGTCGCGCGTCGAGCTGCCGGAAGTGCAGGCGGAGCTGAAGCGCGCGCTGCACGAGGAGATCTGGACGAAGTCCCGGGGCCCGCTCGAGGACTCGAAATTCGACCTGGTCTACGCCGCCGTGGGTCCCGACGCCGCGACTCGTCAGTTGGCCGGGCAGCGGGCCGTGGCGGCGCTGCGTCGCGTCGGTGGAAACGGCGGCGTCCTCGAGGATCCGCGCCGCGCCTACACCTTGACCGCCCAGTCGGTCCTCGACACGGGGGTCCAGACGCGCTGCCCGACGCCGGCCCAGCGGGCGACGTGTGAGGACGGCCTCGAGCTGCTCGGCCTGCAGGTCCCCGGAGAACCGATCACGCGCGCGTGCGAGGGCGGTCCGGCCGAGTGCCGCTTCGACGACGGTATGTGCGCCGAGGCCTACGCCACCGAGGCGCTCCCCCCCGGTCAGCGCCAGTTCACCGACTTCCTGTGGCAGCGCAACCCGTACGCCATCGGCTACCGGACCCACCTCGAGGGGCACAATCAATCGCCCGGCCTCGACCTGATTGAGCCGTATTGGATGGCGCGCCAGATCGGGGTCATCACCGAGGGCCGTGGCCAGGTGCTCGCCTGGCGGACCAGCGGCGCCTGTAACTGAATCACTTCCTGACAGTACGAGACGACTCGTGAAGACACACCACAACAACTGAACCGAGGTCTTCAGGGCTACCGGGTCTGCACGAGTTTCGCCCGAGGGCTTGTCACACCGGCCGATCACCGAGGAGAGGCCCCAGCTTGGAGGCCGGCGACGGGTCGTGGCTACGTGGCAGGCGCTCCGGGAAAAGGGGCGTGCGAGCGACGCCCCATCACTCGGCGATGTCCCCGGCAATTATGTGCGCCATGATGCGACGGCTGTCGTCTGTGAGCCTGTCTCCGTCCGGATGAATCGCTGTCCAAATGACGTCCACGAACCAAAGCCGTCCAGCCCCGATACCGATGTAACCTAGGAATACGGTCCCGGGGTGCGTCCATCCACCTAGCGGCGTTATCCCGGGGAAGTCCGCGACGTCGTATCCGCACCCGACTGTCCCGTCCGCTGCGACGCGCGGACCTACCGCAGCCCAGAACGGGTCGTCGGGGGTAAATACAGTCTCTGGTCGAATGCTCTCCCAGGTGTCCATCCGCTGACACGAACCGCGTCGCGCGCCGCGCTCAACGGGTCCCACAAGGCGCGTGTAGAGCATGTCTGACGTCCCGGAGGAGCTGACGACGCGCCCGCCGGCGTTGGCAAACGCGACGAATTCCTGGGACCGCGGACCGACCCGTCCGCTCCACGTCGCGCCTCCGGGAACGAGGACTGCCTGAGTGGCGTCGTCGATGTCGCAGCCAGGCGCGAGGCGAACGTTCTTGTCGGCAACTTCACCGATGATGAAGTCGCGGGCGTCTCGCGCGGTGGGACCACACACCAGGAAGTGCGCCTTCGCGCCGTCGCAGCGACCTGAATCACAGTCCACGCCTTCAGGACACACACGACCACACGCACCGCAGTTTCGCGGGTCGTCAGCGAAGGCCCACAGTTCATCCACCTGGCCGTCGCAGTCGTCGTCGAGTCCGTTACACTTTTCCATTCGTGCCACGCACTGGCTGGTCCAAACGGCGCGTTCCCAGTCCCGTGATTGAAAGAGGTCCGTCGCATCGCCACACCGGGCACCCAACCCGAGGCGACCATCGTCAACAAGCCATGAGACTCTGGTCCGGGACAACGCCGTTCCGATGTCTGGCCCTGCCCCGATCCAGTGGACACCTGACGTGCGGAGGCGCACATGGAGTCCATGATGGAGTACGAACTCTTGGCCGATCGGGCACAGCCGGCAGCGTAAGCAAACAGTCCACTAAATCGGGGCAAGGTCACTTTTTCGCGCAACAACCCCGCCCCGCGAACGAAGAGTCCCCTGTGCCCCGCTGCACAGGAGGTTTCTGATGATTCGCGCAATGCTGCTGGTCGCCGCCCTGAGTGGAGGCGTCGATGTCGACGACGATGGCGTGCCCGACGCCCGCGACAATTGCCCACACGAGGAGAATCCAGGTCAGCGCGACGCCGACCGCGACGGGTGGGGCGACGCGTGTGACGGGTGCCCCAACGTGCCCGACGCCACTCAGCTCGACGCCGACGGTGATGGGTGGGGCGACGCCTGCGATCCGGTGGACGCCGACGTGACGTAGGCCGATCGACATGGGGTAGGCTGCGCCGAGGTACCAGGAGGAATGGATGGCGCTCCAACTCGACCGCGGCCGCAGCGCGTTGCTGCTGCTCGACATCCAGCGCGACCTCGTCCACCCGGACGGCAAGCTCGGACCCGAGGGCCCGGAGGCCGCCGAGCGTTTCCGGGTCGCCGCCGGACGCGCCAAGGGTGTGCTCGACGCGGCACGGAAGGGCGGCCTCCAGGTCATCCACGTGGCGCTTCGCTATCGGGTCGGCTACCCCGCGGCGAACCCGCACATGCCGATGACGGGGTTCCTGAAGCAGACGGGCGCGCTCGTCGAGGGGACGCTCGGGGCGGCCTTCCTGGGCGCCTTTGCCCCGCACGCGGGTGAGGCGACCGTGGTCAAGCGCGGCGTCAGCGCGTTCGCGGGCACCGACCTCGATGGTCTGCTGCGCGCCAGCGACGTCGACACGCTGCTGCTCGCCGGCTTCGTCACGCACCTCGTGGTCGAGGGCACCGCGCGGGACGCGGCCGACCGCGGCTATCGCGTGGTGACGTTGACCGACTGCTGTGCGAGCAGCGGGGCCGCACGGCACGAGGCGTCGATCGACATTCTGGGCCGCATCGGGTCGCTGTCGCAGGCGACGGAGGTGGTCGGTGTGTTGGCGGAGGCGGAGCGCACGCCCGCGCCCGCGCCGAAGGAGAGGCCGTCTGGGACGCTGGCTGCCGTGCAGCTGCGGGCGCGGCCGGTGATCTCGCGGGACGAGCCCACGCGGCCGCCCACTCTGGTGGCCGACCAGGCGGAGATCATCCGGGTGTTCAAGACGTTCGACGCGGACGGCAACAACTTCATCGACCGCGATGAGTTCGCGAAGCTGTGCGCAGCGCTGGGCGGGCAGTTGGACGACGCGCAACTGAGCGCGGCGTACGACGGCGTCGACCTCGACGGCAACGGCGTCATCGACTTCAACGAGTTCATGCGCTGGTGGCTTCAGGCCATCGACAACTAGGCCCGCACCGCGCCTACCACTTCGTCCCCGTCCCCCTTCCCGTGCTCGTACACTTGCCCGTGCCCTTGCCCCTTCTCCTTCCCCGTTCCCCTGTTCCCTGTTCCCTCGTCTTCTGGTCTCAGGGGGATCGACCGGAGCCGAGAAGAGCCGGTCCAGAGTGTCAACCACGTCCCCCGTTGCACAGCGAGCGTTGGGGGCCGGGGGGCGGAACAGGGGGACGGGGAGGGAGAACGGGCAAGGGCAAGGGCAAGGGCACGAGCACGGGGACGGGTACGGGGACGGCGCGTCCCCGTCCCCCTTCCCGTACCCGTTCCCGACGCGTTCCCGTAGCGCTGTTCTGTGCCCGTTCCCGTAGCGCGACCCGCTGTGACATGCCGGGTCTCACCTCCCCCCGGCAGACCCCACCGCCCAGTCCTCGGCCGACCGCGAACCCGACCGGATCGGTTCGGCCCGCACCTTGCTTTGTCACAGAGCACCGGTGTTCACACGGGGGTGAGGATGCGCCGCTCTGCTCTGGTCTTGATGCTCTGGTCCTGCGCGGGACCCAGCGACGTCGAACCCTACGTCGACCACGAGACGCCGCTCGACCTCGTCGAGCTCACCACCAAGTCCGGCGTTACTGGAATCCCCGACGACTTCGACCGGCACCACGTGCTGGACGACGGGTTCTTCACCGCGGTCGACGCTGTGGACGCCGCGGGCGTGCAGCGGTTCCTGGAGCACACCCCATACGGACGGCGCTGCTTCCTGGCGGATGTGCGGGTGGGCGACGGCACGGCGGCGGAGGCCATCGTGAAGGGCGCGCGGTCGGAGGGCATCAACCCCATCGTCATGCTGGCGCGGATGCAGGTGGAGAAGAGCCTCATCGCCAAGACGAGCAGCCCCGGTGGTGCATCGGTGGACTACGCGTTCGGGTGCGGCTGTCCGGACAACCGGGCGTGCAACCCCGCGTACCGCGGACTCGACAAGCAGATCGCCTGCGCGGCGCGAACCCTGCGCAGGCATTTCGATGGCTCGGTCAACGGCTCGGGCGCGTGGCGCAAGGGCAAGGCGCGCAACAGCCTCGACCCCCTGAGCGTCACGCCGGCCAACCACGCCACTGCGTCCCTTTACGCGTACACGCCCTGGGTCCTGCGCGGGCGCGGCGGCAACTGGCTCGTCTGGAACATCACGCTGCGGTTCGCTGACCACTTCGCGCAGATGGGCGTGGACCTGCCCGAGGACGACCCGGTCGAAGAGCCCGGCCCCGCGCCCGCTTGGGTCGGGACGCCGTGCGCTGACGACGCCGCCTGCGACTTCGGCGCGCAGGGGAATGGAAGCTGCCAGCTCTACGACGGTGGCGGCATCTGCACGCTCAGCTGCGAGGGCTTCTGCCCCGACCGCGCCGGCGACGCGCCCACCTTCTGCGTGGCCGCGAAGTCGTTTGGCGAGCGGGAGGACTTCGGCCTGTGCACGGTGACGCCGACCCGCGACAACCGGGGCTGCGCGGACATCCCGGGCATGATCGTCCGTCGCGCCGACCGCTACCTCGGCAACAGCGGCGCCTCGCGGAAGAGCATCGAGGTCTGCCTGCCGCCCGAGGTCGCCCAGCCGCCCCCCGAAGAGCCGCCGCCCGCGTCGCCGCCCCCTGCGGAGCCGCCGCCCGCCGAGTCGCCGCCCGCCGACGCGCCGCAGGCCGGGCACTGGGTCGGTGACGCCTGCGTCAACGACGCCGGCTGCGGCTTCATCGCCAACGGTCGTCGCGGACACTGCTTCCTGGACCACAGGCCTGCGAATGGCGTCGGCTTCTGCAGCTTCAACTGCGACGGGCTGTGTCCCGACCGCGACGGTCGCGCGGCCACGTTCTGCGCGCCTTCCCGCGCCCTGGGCGGCGCGGGCGGCGGCTCGTGTGTGGAGCAGTCGGACGCCCGCAACGACTTCTGCGGCGACCGCGCCGCGATGCGCGAGCTCGAGGTCCCACGCTACATCGGCAACTCTGGAGCTGGTCCGCGGCGCGCGATCATCTGCGCGCCGGATCTGCACTTCGACAACGACCCCGAGCCCGTCGGCAACGGCGGCGTCTGCGAGGTTCCGGACGCGCCGCTCAGCGACAACGGCGACAGCTGCGCCGGCGTCCAGGCCGAGACCTGGCGCTGTGCCTGCAGCGCTCGATTCGAGACGACCGTGTCTCAGGTCTGCCGCTCCGGGCGCTGGGTGAACTACGAACTCGACCCCCGCGACTGCAGTCGCTGTAACGGTCGGTACAGTAACGCGTGCGAGGACTGAGTGATGGCCTCGAAGACCGTGCCGGATGCGACACATGGGACATTGGTGTCCCGGGTTCTCATCGTCCCCGCGGCGCTCTGCGCGGGGCTGCTCGCGTGCGCCGACCCGCCCCCCGAGCCGGTCGCGCTCGTCACGATGGACGAGGCAAGCGCCGCGCTCAGCGAGCTCGTCTACATGCTCGATGCCGAGATGCAGGTCGTCGACGGTGAGGTGGCCTTCGAGACCACCCGCCCATTCCAGGTCGTCGACCTGAAGCTGACCATCGACGGCCCGCCCGTGCTCGAGTTCCAGCTCGTCTCGGCGGGCGGCGAGACGCATTGGGCGCCGCTGCCCGTCGACGGTGAGGGCCGCTTCTACTCGACCCGCCTCGAGGTCGAGGGTGAGGCCACCGCGCTGCGGCTGCGAAACGCCACAGGGCTCGACTTCGCGCGACTCGAGTTCTTCGTCGACCTGCACGCAGCGCATTTCGACGACGACGTCGCCGCGCTCGGTGACACAGGCGAGATCGCCAAGGACGCTCGAGCTGGCCGCTGGTCCGTGCCAGGCGGGGTGCGTGCGCAAGGGCTCGCCCAGCACGTCAACTACACCGGAGCGCCGTCGTGGAGCGGCGGCCGCAACTGCTCCGGCAATCTGACGGCCGGCGCCCGACGCCTCGGCGAGCTGCTCGTGGAGCGCTTCCCGGGGGCGCGTCACTTCGAGGGCTACGCGTGCCGTCAGATCCGCGGGAGCAGCGGCATGTCCGTTCACGGCACCGGGCGCGCGGTCGACGTCTTCGTCCCGCTCGACGGCGGCCAGGCTGACAACGACCTCGGCGACCCCGTCGCGAACTGGCTCATCGAGAATGCGGAGCAGATCGGCGTGCAGCTCATCATCTGGGACCGCACCATCTGGAACGGCAGTCGCCGTGCCGACCAGGACCGCCGTTACGGTGGGTCGCATGCGCACCACGACCACCTGCACATCGAGATCACGCCCCAGGCCGCGCGCCTCGAGACCCCCTTCTTCGACGGTGGCGCGGAGCCGCGCGCTCCGCTCGCCTGGGTCGGCACCGTCTGCGAGGACGACACCGGCTGTGACTTCGGCGCCGGTCAGCGCGGCAGCTGCCAGCGCTACCCCGGTGGGGCGATGTGCACCGTGAGCTGCGAGGGCCTCTGTCCCGACCGCGCCGGGTTTGCGCCGACGTTCTGTGTGTCCGCGTCGATGTTCGGCGAGGCGGAGGACTTCGGCGTCTGCGCTGTGAAGCCCGCGGCGCAGAACGCGCGGTGCGGCTCTCTCGACGGCATGTCGGCGCAGCGCGCGGCGCGGCACTTGGGTCAGAGTGGCGCCGCGGCGCGGATGTCGGATGTGTGCCTGCCCGTCGTACGCGGAGCGCCGCCGCCCGAGGAGCCTCCACCACCCGAGGACCCGCCGCCGCGCGACGAGCCACCCCCACGTGAAGACCCGCCGCCACGCGACCCGCCCGAGGACCCGCCGGTCGGCGAGCCGGAGGAGGCGCCGCTCGCGCCCGGCACGTGGGTCGGTGACCCGTGCCGCGCCGACGGAGGCTGCGCGTTCCTCGCAGATGGCCGCCGCGCCCGGTGCTTCCGCGACCACCGTCCCGCGGACGGCGTCGGCTTCTGCGTGCTCGACTGCGCAGGCCTCTGCCCCGACCGCGACGGGCGCGCGCCTACGTTCTGTGCGCCGGTGTCCCAGCTGGCCAACGCGGACGGGGGCGGCGCATGTGTCGAGCAGGTGCACGCGCTCAACGCCGCGTGTCAGACGCGCTGTGGCATGCACGCCGCCAACGTGACCCGCTACGTCGGCAACTCCGGCGTGCGCGCGCGCCAGGCCGACATCTGTGCGCCGGACCGCGCGCCCGCACCGCCGGACCGCGGCGGGTTGAACGGAGGCGTCTGCGACGAGCCGGATCTTCCGCTCAGCGACAATGGCGCCGCCTGCCCGGGCGTGCCGCACAACACTTGGCGATGCGCCTGCAGCGGCCGCTGGGAGTCCCCCATCTCGCAGGTCTGCCGTGACGGTCGGTGGACGACCTTTCAGCTGAACCCCAGCGATTGCAGCCGCTGCGACGGCGCCTACACCGCGGGGTGTGCACCCTGAACGGTCGCTTCACGGTGCGTTGACAGCCTCTCAACCGGAGCGCACCGTGAGCCGCGATGCGGACCCGGCTGTCGACACTGGCGCTGTGTGCGTGGTGCCTCGCGGCCCTCGCTTGTGACGACGCCCCCCTTCAGAGACCTCCGCAGACGCGCTGACGCCCGACGTACGCGGCGCGGACGGAGGTGGCCCCAACCCTGATGCCAGCGGCGCCGACGCCCGGCAGGGCGACGCGCTGCGGCCCGACGCGCAGCATCCTGACACGACGACGCCGGACGCCACGATCGTCGACGCGACCATGCCGGACGGATCCCTCCCGGATGCGATGGCGAGCGATGCAGACATCTCGGACGGCGTCGCGCTCGACGAGGGTGAGCCCGACGGACCGGCGGATGGGACGGTCGCGGACGCACGGGCGCCGGATGGTGCCGCGCCGGATGGTGCTGCGCCGGATGGCGTCGCGTCGGATGGCGTCGCGTCGGATGGCTCTGCCTCGGACGGACCGGAGCCCGACGCGCGGACGCCCGACGCGTCGGCGCCAGATGTCGCCGAACCCGACGCAGCTGCGCCCGATGCCGCCGAGCCCTGCGTGCCGGTCGGTGAAGAGTCCCTGGGCTGCAACGGCGTCGACGAGGATTGCGACGGTGAGATCGACGAGCGGTTCGTCACGGTCGCCACCCGGTGCGGCGTCGGGCTCTGTGTCGCCACGGGCGAGCTTCGGTGCACGCCCGTGGGGCTCGTCGACACCTGCGAGCCGGGGCACGGGGGAGACGAGGAGGTGTGCCTCTACCTCTCGCCGCCCACCATCGAAGTGGACGCCGTGCTGGTCGCCTCGCCCACCGTGACCTTGCGCGGCGTGGCGCCGGGCGCGGTGACGGTCGAGGTCGCCGGCGCTCAGAGCCTGGCCTCGGTCGAGACCGGTGAGGCGGACGCGTACGAGGTCGAGGTCCTGCTCTTCCCCGACCGGGTGCACCACCTCGTCGTGACTGGTGTTGGCGACGGCGGAGCCCGGGGCGCCGGGTCGGCGGTGGAGGTCATCCGCGACGCCAGCCCACCCGAGATGGTCGCGCGGACGCCGGCGCCGGGTTGGATCGAGGGGCACGTTCGCGACGGCCTCAGCCACCCCGGGGCGCTGCGGCTCACGGCAGGCGGCGAGCCGGTCGAGCTCCATCTGCTCGATGCGCGTCGTGCCGGCTTCGCCCTTCGCGCGGACGGCCCTGTCACGCTGCTGGCCACGGACGCGGCCGGACACCAGACCGAGCTCGACGTGGTCCCCGCGGCCGACGTCCCAGGGCCGGGCGGATTGCGGCTGGAGCTCGACGGCGACCCCGCCCTGCGCACCGGCGACGTCGGTCAGGCGCTTCCGGAGCCGCTCGCCGTCCGCCTTGGCTTCGGGGCGGAGCAGCCGCTGGCCGGTCAGCTGGTGGTCTTTCGGGTGATGCGCAGCGATGGCGTGCTCGACGACGGCCTCCGACGCGTCGAAGCGCGGACGGACGCGGAGGGGCGCGCGTCGGTTCGCTGGCGGCTCGGCGGCGACGCGGGCCGGCAGCGCGTCGAGGCACGGGTGGCCGGATTGTCGCCAGCCGTGTTCCTCGCGAGCGCCCGACCCGGCGACGCTGCGGCCCTCGCGCTCTCGGCGGGCAATGAGCAACGGGGCGAGCCCGGGTCGACCGCCTCGGAGCGCCTCGCCGTGCGTGTGACCGACGCGCTCGGCAACTCGGTGGCCGGGGCCGAGGTGACCTTCAGCGTGCTCTACGGCGGTGGGCGCGTCGACGACGAGCGCTCTGTCGAGCGCGTCACGGACGCCGCCGGGTACGCGCTCGCCGCGTACCTCTTCGGCCACGCCGCCGGGGCGCAGGCGGTCGTCGCCCGGTTGGGCGCGGACGGCCCGGCGCTGCGTTTCGTGCTCTACGGCGTGCCGCGTGGCGACGGCCCGACACGGTTCTCCGCCGTGGTCATCGACAACGCCGGACGACCGGTTGGCGGCGCCCGCTGCAGGCTGGTCTCGGGTCGCGAGGTCACGCCCGAGGTCTTCACCGACGAGGAAGGACGGTGCGCGATCGATCCCGCACCCGAGGGGCCGGTGCACTTCCACGTCGACGCGGACGTCGCCGACCAGCTCGACGGCGAGGAGATCGAACCCGGGCTGTTCCCGAATCTGGCGTTCTCGACCACGGTCGTCCCGGGCGCCGACAACACGCTGACCGCGCCCGTACGCGTGCCTCCGTTGGCCGTCGAGCACGGGCGTCGCTTCGACAATACCCGCGACGTCGAGCTGACGATGCCCGGCGTCGACGGCTGGGTCTTCACGGTGCGCGCCGGCTCGATGACCCGCTCCGACGGCACGCGCCCGTCCCCAGCCGACCCCGCGCTGCTCACGCTCAGCCCGGTGCACGCCGACGACATCCCGATGGCGCTCCCGGACGGGGTCGTCACGCCGGTGGCGTGGACGCTCCAGCCGTCGGGCGCGCACTTTGAGCCGCCCGTGGCCATCCGCATGCCCAACATGCTCGGCACCCCGCCGGGCGCGGTCGTCGGTTTCCTCTCCTTCGACCACGACACCGAGCGCTTCGAACCCGTCGCGGCCGGGCGCGTCAGCGACGACGGGGCCTGGCTGCTGACGGACCCCGGCGAGGGCATCCACAAGGCGGGTTGGGGTTCGCCCTTCGTCCGGGTGCGCCGCTTCCTGTCGGACGTGGTCAACTGCCCGGGCGTCGACTACTGGAAGATCGGCGAGGAGTTCAGCCGCCTCGCGCTCGACGTGCTCGCGACGGTCAACAAGATCGCGGCGATCGCCGTCGCGGTGGTGTCGGTCTACGACGCGGGCGTGGCGTGCCTGGGCGGCGGCGTCACGGCCGGCAACGCGGCGGCGAAGGTCGGTTGCGCGCGGGCCGCAACGCGCAGGGGCGTCCTCAGGCGGACGGCGTCAGCGACCAGGCCTTTCGCGTCATGGCCGTCTGCCCCGAACAGCGACGGTGGGCGTTCGGACCCCCGTTCCGGCTGCGTCAGGGTCAGCCGTTCATCGCCCGCGATCTGGTCGTCACCGACCGCCCGCCGCCCGCCGTCGTGCACCTGTCGATCGAGACCGACGACCCGGTCGTCGCGCCGGGCGAGGTGACCCAGCTGCGCGTGCTCGGCGTGCTCTCGGGCGGCCGCGAAGTCGACCTCACGGCGGCCCAGGATTGGACGCTCTACCGCAGCAGCAACCCCGCGGTGCTCACGGTCGATGGTGACGGTCTCGCGACCGGCGTCGCCCCCGGCATCGCCTTCGTCACGGCCAGCAACGAAGGGGCCGCCGCGGTCCAGCAGCTCTTCGTCGACCCTGGGGGGCGCACGACGACGGTCGAAGGCCTGGTGCTGGACGGCGCCGGCCGGCCCGTCGCAGCGGAGGTGCGGTTGCCGGCCTACGAGGTCACGTTCCAGGGCGGCGCCGACGGGCGCTTCGTGCGCGCCGACCTCCCGGCCACCCTCGTCGAAGAGGTGCAGGCCTTCGCGCTGCTCCCCGGCCGCGAGATTGTCCTGCTGGCGACGGGCGACCGGGTCCCTGTCATTCCCGGCGGGGTGACCGACGTGGGGATCGTCACGCCGCACATCGAGCCGGGAGATCGCGACGGGGACTGCTTGCCGGACGAGATCGAGGGAGCGCTGGGCCTCCTGTGGTTCCAGCCCGACAGCCGAAGGGACGGCGTGCTCGACGGCGATCGCGACGGCGACGGCGACGGGATCGCGAATTGTGAAGAGCTCGCGCTGGGCCTCGATCCCACCGATCCCGATACCGACTTCGACGGTCTCGACGACGGCGCCGAGCTCGCCGCCGGCGCCAATCCACTCGACGCCGACACCGACGACGACCGCTTCGGCGACGGCGACGAGGTCCGCGAGGGCGCCGACCCGCTCAATCCGGCGAGCATTCCGGATCTGCGAATCCGCCGGATCTCGTCGCGCGTCGTCTCTGTACGCACCGACGACCTGCCACGACCGCGCCGAGCCGCGAGCCAGATCTTCGGCGTCGAGAACGTCGGGTTGCAGCAGCCACCGAACGCGTTTGCGCCGCAGGTGGGATTGGAAAACGAGGGAGAGCCATGAGGATTGCAGCGTTCGCATCGGCGGCCCTGCTCTGCGGTGCCGCCGCCCACGCCCAGGACTTCGACAGCGGGTCCGACGGGAGCGACGGCGCGCTGGAGCTGGTCGAGGGCGGCACCATCGTCTTCGATCCGGCCGACTTCGATCCGCCGCTCGACGCGGACGGCGACGGCGTCTACCACTTCACTCGCGTCAACGTCGCTGCGGGCGTGACCGTGCGTCTGCGCGCCGACGTGCTCGGCGTTCGGCCGGTGGTCTGGCTGGTCCAGGAGGACGCCACCATCGGCGGGACGCTCGACCTGTCGGGCGAGGCCGGGCACGCGGAGGCCGAGCCGCGGCGACGCGCGATCGGGGGCGCCGGCGGCTGGGACGGCGGGTCGGGGGGCAATCATGCGGACCTGCCCATGCCCGGCGGCGGGCCCGGCGGCGGGAGCATCGGCCGCTCGATCCCCGACGCCGGCGGCAACATCGCCCTCGGGCGGGGGGGCGGGGCGGGGTACGCGCGCCCCGGAACTGCGGGCGTCGGCGCCGGCGGACCCGCGTACGGAAATCGCTTCCTCCTGCCTCTCCTCGGCGGCTCGGGTGGGGCGGGGGGTGGCCACGGCGGCAACGTCAACCAGCCGGCGAACGCCGCGGGCGGCGGCGGCGGCGGTGGTGGCGGCGCGCTCATGCTCGCCGTGACCGGCACGCTCACGGTCGGTGGACTGATCAACGCCGACGGCGGAGCGGCAGGCGCGGCCAATGGCCAGGTGGCCGGCGGCGGTGGCAGCGGCGGAGCGATCCGCCTCGTCGCGCGCTCGGTCCGAGGCGGCGGTGGTCTCAACGCGGAGGGTGGTTCTGCCGCGTCGGCGGCCAGTGACGGGCGCATCCGAATCGAGTCCTACGACCGGGTCTTCGCCGGAAGAGTCGACCCCATCGCGGACTTCAGCACCCCGGGCTTGTTGCGGCCGCCGCTGCCGCCGCCGGTGCTGACGCTCGAACAGGTCGGCGATGTCGAGGTTCCGTCGCAGCCGGTCGGACGCTTCGATCCACCCGACATGGTGATCGACGCCTCCGAGCCGGTGGAGCTCGCCATCGCCGCGTCACAGGTCCCGCCGGGTACCGTCATCCAGGTCACCGTGTGGAACGAGTCGACGGGGTTTCTGAACGTCGAGTCCACCCCGCTCGAAGGCGACCTCGACCGCGCGACGGCCACCGCGGTGGTCGGTGTGTCGCACGGCTTCTCGCGGATCTCGATGCGGGCCAATTGGGAGTAGCGGAAGGCCGATGCGAGCTCGGCGGCTGATAATCGCGCTGTGGCTCGGGTGTGCTGCGTCGTCTGGTTGCGACGGAGGCGAGCCCGCCCAGGCGCCCGTGGACTCGGGAGGCGACGACGCTCACAGCGCCGTCGACGCCGCGCCGCCCGACGCCGCACCACCCGACGCGCGAACGCTCGACATCTCGTCTGCCGACGTCGAGCCGCTCGACGCCATGCCGGCAGACGCGGAGAACTCCGACCAGGCCGTGCCGGACGCCGTCTCGCCGGACATCCCCGACTCCGATACGGCGGCCGACGGCGGCTCGAACCCCGACCGCACGGTCTCGGATGCGGCAGATGTGGACGGCCCGGAGCAGGACGCCCTTGAGCCGGACGCTGCCCCGACGGATGTGGCCGTGGCCGACGCGACGCCGTTGGACGTCTCAGAAGTGGACGCAGTCGCAGCAGACGTCGCGCTCTCCGACGTGCTCGCGGCGGACGCCGGCGACCCGGACGCCGCGGCGCCGGACGCCGCCGAGCCCGAGCCGTGCGTGCCCTCGGGCGAGGAACGCCTTGGCTGCAACGGCGTCGACGAGGACTGCGACGGTGAGATCGACGAGCGCTTCGTGGCCTTCGCGACCCGGTGCGGCGTCGGACTCTGCGGCGCCGTCGGCGAGTTGCGCTGCGACGCGGAGGGCCTGGTCGACACATGCACGCCCGCCCACGGCGGCGACGACGAGTTCTGCCCCTACCTCTCGGCGCCCACGGTCGATGTCGCGGAGTCGCTGACCGCGGCGCCCACCGTGACCCTGAGCGGCGTCGCGCCCGGCGCTGCACGCGTCGAGGTCGCCGGGGCCCAGGGCCCGGCCTCGGTCGAGACCGGGGACGCCGGCGCGTACGTCATCGAGGTGCTGCTCTTCCCCGACCGCCGCCATCATCTGGTCGTCACCGGGGTGGGTGCAGACGGCACGCGTGGTCTGCCGGCGGCCATCGAGGTGGCGCGCGACGCCAGCCCCCCCCGAGCTTCGCGCCCGAACCCCCGCGCCCGGCTGGGTGGAGGGCTTCGTCCGCGACGGGCTCAGCTCTCCTGGGGCGCTGCGGCTCACCGCCGATGGCGAGCCGGTGGCGCTGCGCATTCTCGACGCCCGCCGCGCCGGCTTCGCGCTGCGCGTGGATGGCCCGGTGACGCTGACGGCCACGGATGCCGTGGGTCAATCGACGCGCCTCGTGGTGGACCCCGCACCCGACTCGGTGGGGCCAGGTGGTCTGCGGTTGCGCGCGGACGGCGAGCCCGGGCTCAGGCCCGGCGTCGTCGGCGAGGCGCTGCCCGACCCGCTGGTTGCGCGGCTCGCGTTCGACGCAGACCAACCCCTGGTCGGTCAGCTGGTGGTGTTCCGGGTCGTGCGCAGCGACGGCGTGCTCGACGATGGTGCCCGGCGCGTCGAGGCTCGAACGGACGACGCCGGTCGCGTGTCGGTCCGCTGGCGGCTCGGCGGCGACGCCGGCCTTCAGCGGGTCGAGGCTCGCGTGGTCGGATTGCCGCCGGTGGTCTTTGTCGCCGACGCCCGCCCCCTGCCAGCCGCGGCGCTCGCGGCCTCGGGCGGCAACGAGCAGCGGGGCGAGCCCGGGGCCACCGCACCGGAGCGGCTCGCCGTCCGCGTCACCGACCCCCTCGGCAACGCCGTGGCCGGCGCCGCCGTGACCTTCGAAGTGCTCCACGGCGGCGGACGCGTGGACGGCGAGCCCGCCGCAGGCAAGGTCAGCGACGCGGCCGGCTTCGCGAGCGTCGCCTACCGCTTTGGCCTCGCGGCGGGCGCGCAGGTCGTCACGGCGCGCCTCGCTGCCGACGGTCCCGAGATTCGCTTCGTGGTGTACGGCGTCCTGCGCGGCGAGGGCCCGACGCGCTTGTCGGCCGTGGTGCTCGACAACGCCGGCCGCCCGGTCGGCGGCGCTCGATGCACGTTGATTTCCGGCGTCGAGGTCAGCCCCGAGGTGTACACCGACGACGCGGGGCGCTGCGCCATCGACCCTGCGCCGCCGGGTCCCGCGCACCTCCACATCGACGCCGACGTCGCCGACCGGCTCGACGGCGCGGCGATCGAGCCGGGCCGCTTCCCGAACCTCGTCTTCGCCACAGCGGTCGTGCCCGGCGCCGAGAACACCCTCACCGCCCCGGTGCGGGTGCCGCCGCTGGCCATCGAGGACGCGCGGCGCTTCGACAACACCCGCGACGTCGAGTTGTCGATGCCCGGCGTCGACGGCTGGGTCTTCATCGTCCGCGCGGGTTCGATGTCGCGCTCGGACGGGACACGGCCCACGCCGGAAGACCCGGCCCTCCTGACGCTCAGCCCGGTCCACGCGGATGACATCCCGATGGCGCTCCCCGACGGCGCGGTGACCCCGGTCGCCTGGACGCTGCAACCGGCGGGGGCCCACTTCGATCCGCCGGTCGCGATCCGCATGCCCAACCTGCTCGGCACCCCACCCGGCGCCGTCGTCGGCTTCCTGTCCTTCGACCACGACACGGAGCGCTTCGAGCCGGTCGCCGCCGGTCACGTCAGCGACGATGGCGCGTGGCTGCTCAGTGATCCGGGGGAGGGCATCGACAAGGCCGGCTGGGGCGCCTCGTTCCCGCGGATCCTCCGATTCCTCGGCGAGGTGAGCAATTGCCCGGGGCTCGACTATTGGAAGGTCGCCGAGGAGGTCGGCCGCGTCGCGCTCGACGTGCTCGCTGTCATGAACAAGGTCGCCGCTGTCGCCAACGCGGTGCTGGCGGTCTACGACGCCGGCAAGGCGTGCCTCGCCGATGGAGTCACGGCCGGCAACGCCGCGGCGAAGACGGAGTGCGCCCGCGGCGTGAAGTCGGCCGCCGCGACCATCGCCGGTGTGTTTACCTTCCGCGCCGGCAAGCTGGCGGACGCCCTGACCGACGTGGGCCGTGTGGCGGGCGCGCTCGAGAAGACGCTGGCCACCGCGCGCGAGGCGGGCTGCCTCGGCGATGCAGAAGGTGAGGCGGCCTCGCGCGTCGCGGAGCAGGCGCTCTCGTGGACCGCCGACGCGGCCTCGATCCTCGACAAGGAGGCGCTCTTCGACCGCGGGGTGGTCGCGCTCTGTGCGGTGGCCCGGGACGCGGCGCGACTCATGAACCTGCTCGACGAGGGCGGCGAGGAGAGCCCCGCCGACGACCCGGAGATCGAGCAGCTGCGCGACGGCATGGACCAGGCGCGCGACGATCTCCTCGAGGTCGACGTGCCGGGCGCCATCGAGCGCTTCTTCGAACGTCACGGCGTCGGCGAGGTCGAGCAGCTACGGGCCCTGCGCGACGAGCACCTCGCACCGTTGGCGTTGCCAGCGCTCGAGGGATGCCACCTCACGATCGGCGGCCGCGCGGCGACCCTCGATGCCAACGGCGGGTTCACGGTGGCGGACATCGCGGTGGTCGATGGGCAAGGCGTCGACGGAAGCCGCGGCGCAGACGGTCTGAGCGACGAGGCCTACCGCGTGATGGCGGTGTGCCCCGAAGCTGCGCGGTGGGCGTTCGGTCCGCACTTCCGCTTGCGCGACGGCGCTCCGTTCATCGCCCGCGACCTGGTCGTGACGGATCGACCGCCACCTGCGGTCGTGCGCCTCAGGGTCGAAGCCGACGACCCCGTCGTCGCGCCCGGTGAGCAAACGCAGCTGCGCGTGCTGGGGCTGCTGGCGGACGGCCGCGAGGTCGACCTCACCGAGGCGCAGGATTGGACGCTGTACCGGAGCAGCAATCCGGCGCTGCTCACCGTCGATGGCGACGGCCTCGTCACGGGCGTCGCGCCGGGGATCGGGTTCGTCACTGCGACCAACGAGGGCGCGGCCGCGGCGCAGCAGCTCTTCGTCGACCCCGGCGGGCGCACGACCACCGTCGAAGGCCTCGTCCTCGACGGCGCTGGCGCCCCCGTGGCCACCGAGGTGCGCCTGCCCGCCTACGAAGTCGTCTTCGCGAGCGAGGCGGACGGACGCTTCGTGCGTGAGCAGTTGCCCGCCACCCTCGTCGAGCAGGTGCAGGCCTTCGCCCTGGTGCCGGCCGGCGCGGTCACGCTGCTCGCGACGGGCGAGCGCGTACCGGTCATCCCCGACGGCGTGACCGATGCAGGGATCATCACCCCGAGGTCCGACCCCGATGACCGCGACGGCGACTGCCTGCCGGACGCACTCGAAGAGGCGCTCGGCCCTGCTGTGGGTCGCGAATGCACACGCTCAGGACTTCGACAGCGAGTCCGACGGAAGCGACGGCGCCCTCGAGCTGCTCGAGCCCGGCACGATCGTCTTCGATCCGGCCGACTTCGACCCGCCGCTCGACGCGGACGGGGACGGCGTCTACCACTTCACCCGGGTCAACGTGGCCGCGGGCGTGACCGTGCGGATGCGCGCGGACGTGCTGGGCGTCAAGCCGGTGGTGTGGCTCGTCCAGGGCGACGCCACCATCGCCGGGATCCTCGACCTCTCCGGTGAGGACGGGCACGAGTACG
>PVBE010379035.1_pt1 | contig 23644 bp, 14 predicted proteins | sample 1631181 | NCBI WGS metagenome assembly PVBE01 (sample SAMN08397723, study PRJNA350692) | Marine metagenome, whole genome shotgun sequencing project. | isolation source: water | place: Pacific Ocean | collected 2012-04 | reverse complement strand
CGGCGGCTGCGGCTGCGGCGTGAGCGGACATGGCGGCCGGCCGGCGGCTCTGCTCGTGCTGCTGCTGCTCGCCTTGAGGCGTCGGTGGTGATCCAACATCGCCCTCTTCAGGACAAAACTCGCTTCGTGGTGGCCCGTCATTGTGTACAGGTCCACGAGGTTGTTGGGCAGTTTGCCACGTGTCACGGACGGAGTACCATGGTGGTGAAAACTGCGAACCCGATTGAAGGTGCAAATACCGTGGCTCCTTGTCCTTTTTCATGCGCGACCAGATCAGGGGAATCGTGACTCCGAGGACCTGGGCACCCGAATTGTTGAGGGAAAAGGCTACCCGCACGGCCAGTACTATTACGAAGTGACAAAGGTGTACTGGCCCACGTTGCTATTGCGCAAGCGAGGATAGGATTCGGGATCGGGCTAGACCATACCCATGATGCGGGTGCGAATTCGCGAGTGCGCGGGCAGGTGCTCGGCGGTCTCGCGCAGGAAGCCCTCGGACTCCTTCATCAGCTCGAGGATGCGGTCGTCGGGGACCTTCTGGAAGCCGAGGATCCGCTTGCGCTTGGCCACCATCTGGCCGCCCAGCTTGAGGCCCTCGAAGAACCCCTCCATGCTGTGCATGCCGCGGCCCATGATGGCGTGCTGGGCGTGGAAGGAGAGGATGCCGCCGGCGAGCCGCAGCGCGTTCTGCTGCAGGATGCTGCGGGGCATGTCCTTGAGTAGCAGGCCGAGCATGTTGCGGGAGACCTGGCGCACTTGCATGGCGCCGTTCTGTCCGCCGCTGGCCTTGCCGCCCCAGTGCTGAACCACCGCGCCCGGCTCGTAGTAGCAGCGGATCCCCTCCAGCTGTACGCGCATGGCCAGGTCCACGTCCTCGAGGTAGTGGGCCAGGTCTTCGTCGAAGTCGCCGACGATGTCGAAGACCTCCTTGCGCCATACAGACGCCGCGCCGGTGGCGCCGAGGACGTAGCGCCCCTCGTTGAACTGCCCCTTCTCGGGGGTGCCCTGGCCGATGTTGAAGACGTAGCCGCTGCGGGTGATGCCGATGCCCACGGAGTAGACCTGCACCGGGTCGTCGAAGGTCAGCACCTTGGGCGCCACCACGCCGACGTCCTTCATGCGGCGGAAGACGTCCACTGACGACTCGATCCAGCCGGGCTCGGTCTTGGTGTCGTTGTTGAGCACGGCGACGTACTTGCCCCGCGCCGCGCGCAGGCCGGTGTTGACCGTGGCCGCGAAGCCGCGGTTGCTGTCGCTCTTGATCACCTCGACGTCGTCGAAGAACTGCTCGGCGATCATCAGCGACTGGTCGGTGGACGCGTCGTCCACGACGATGACCTGCAGCGGCTCCCAGCTCTGCTTCTTCAGCGAGGTCAGGCACTCGGAGAGCACCGCCTCGCCGTTGTAGTTGGGGATCACCACGCTGACCAGCGCCCGGGGGGGCGTCGGCTTCTCCACCGCCTCGGCCACGACCTCGGCGTCGACGATGTCCTCCTCCGCCTCGTCGGCGGTCTCCTCGATCTCCTCACCCTCCTCCTCGGAGTCGGAGTCGGTGCCGAAGGTGCGGATGGCGAAGCGCTCGTTCCAGCGAGTGTTGGCCGTGCAGAGGATGTCCTCCAGGTCGCTGGAGGACAGCTCGTCGGTGGAGACCACCGCCGTGTGGAAGCCGTCGTACTGGGAAAAGTCGGTGGTGCGCAGCTTGCCTTCCTCCACCAGCTGGTCGTACAGCTTGCTGCCGGGGAAGGGCGTGGCCAGGGTGAACTGCAGCGACTCGGGCATCAACTCCATGGCCAGGTCGATGGTGCGCTTGGCCGAGTCCCGGGTCTCGCCCGGCAGGCCGAACATGAAGGTCAGGTGCGTCTTGATGCCCAGGGAGTGGGTCATGTTCACCACGCTGCGCACCTTGGAGACGTCCAGGCGCTTGCCGCACCTGTCGACGATGTTCTGGTCGCCCGACTCGACGCCGTACTTCAGGGCGTGCAGGCCGGACTCGGCCATGGACTCGAGCACCTCTCCGTCCATGCCGTCGATGCGGGCCATGATGGCCCAGGGCACCTTGATCTGGCGGTCCTGGTACTCGCGGCAGAAGGCGAGCATGCGCTTCTTGCCGATGTTGAACGTGTCGTCGTCGTAGTAGACCGACTTGAAGCCCCACTCGCGCACCAGCCACTCGGTCTCGTCGATGACGTCGATGATGTTGCGCGTGCGGTACTTGAACCCGCCGTACATGATCTGCGGCCAGGCGCAGAAGCTGCAGCGGTAGGGGCAGCCGCGGCTGGCCCAGACCTGGACGCTGGGCCGCGGGATGGAGCCCGGCTCGTCGCGGTAGTCGTACATCGGCAAAAAGTGCCGCGCCGGCCAGGGCAGCTCGTCGATCTGCTTGATCAGCGGGCGCACGCCGGTCCAGGTCGGCACGCCGTCCATGCGGTGGATCACGCCGTCGATGCCGTCGAGGGGCTGGCCGTTCTCCAGACGAGCCATCACGTCACGCAGGGTGTACTCGTACTCCCCGACGAAGACGTAGTCCACCTCGGGGTGGTCCACGAGCCACTTGGGTTCCTGCATCAGGCGGTGGATGCCGGACAGCGCGATCTTGACGTCGGGGCCGAGGATCTCGCGCACGTGCTCCCAGTGCCGCTCATCGGTGGAGAGGCTGGACGTGCTCACCTCGTGCAGCACCAGCTGCGGGCCGAAGGCGGTGATCCGCGCGTAGTACTCCTCGTCCGTGAGCTTCTCGGCGATGGCGTCCACCAGGAGGACTTCGTGGTGGTTCTGCTCCAGCACAGCCGCTGCATACCCGAGAAAGAACGGGAACGGCATATACTCGTGGTGTGCGTTCTCGAAGTGTGGCCAGCGGCTCCCCGCCCTCACCCCGTACATCCCCTCCGCGCTCCAGGGTGGGTTACCCATAAATACTTTCATTACCGAAACCTCATCTGTCGGCCGTGGTCGATATCACTGCAATGGTGGGACTGACCTATATCACAAGATACAAAATATGACAGGGCACGAGCCGGCGACAATCTCACTTTTCCATGCTCCTGAACAATTCCCCCATGATCCCGGCTGCGTCTCGTAGCTGTCGGTCTGACAGATACGGGGCGGGCCCCAGACGTAGCACCGGCCCGCGGTGGTCCACCCGTACTCCGCGCCGGTCCAGCTCGTCCCGGATCCGGGCCGCGTGGGGCGATCTGAGGGCGATGAAGCCGGCCCGTCACTGCAGGGGCACGTCGCGCGGCAGCTCCAGCAGGTTGGCCGGAAGGTCCATCTCCTGGAGCTGCTCCAGCAGCAGCCCGACCTGGTGCTGGCTCACCTGCCGCAGCAGCGCCGGCGTCAACCCTTGCTCGAAAAAGAAGTCGAACACCTCCGCGGCGCGATAGTGGGAGGTGGGATCGTAGGTCGATCCGGCGAACCGCGACGGCCCCTCGCCGTAGCGGACCCGGCGATGATCCGGCGACGCCAGGTGGTCCATCTCGGCGAACCAGCCGGTGATGGCCGGGCGCAGCTTCTGGCCCTCGGCGGGCAGGCGTAAAAAGCAGTTGCCCTCCCCCAGCTGGCAGTACTTGTAGCCGCCCCCCAGCACGTAGGCCTGCTCCAGCCCCTGCTCCCGCACCGACAGCGGCGCCACGTTGACCGAGTGGTAGGCGTCCACCACCAGGGCGGCCCCCTCCCGCAGGCACGCGGCCTGTACCTGGTCCAGGCCGTCCACCATCAGCCCGCTGCGGAAGAGCACCGACGAGACCATCACCGCGCAGGTGCGGCTGTCCACCTGCCCGGCCAGGCGCTCGGCCAGGGTGTGGGGCTCATCCGCCGGTTCACGCACCACCTCCAGACCCTCCTCCTCCAGGCGGTGCAGCTGCCGCCGCAGGGAGTGGAACTCGCCGTCGGTGGTCACCACCCGCGGGCGGCGGCGAAGAGGCAGCGCCGACAGCAGGCGCACCACCAGCTCGTGGGTGTTTGCGCCCAGGGCGTAGGCCCCGCTGGCGTCGTCCAGCAGCCGGGCGAAGCCGGCGCGGACACGGTCTGCTCGCTCGAGAGCCCGCTCCCACTTGCCGTCCACAAGCCGGGCGGCGTCCTCCAGGGCGGCCACCTGCCCGTCCATGGCGCGGTCCGGCCAGGCCTGATGGCTGTGGCCGGTGAGCAGCAGGCGCTCGCCCACCCGGAACCGCGAGTAGTGCGGCGCCAGGGCGTTGGGGTGAGCATGCAGGCGATCGGCGTCCATGGAACCCGAGGATCAGACCTGCCCGCCCAGCGCCCACAGGTCTGGAAACAGCGGCGAAAAGAGCGTGCTCCGCAGATACTCGGCGCCCGTGGAGCCGCCGGTGCCGTGGCCCTGGCCGATGATCCGCTCCACCACCTTGACGTGGCGGTAGCGCCAGGTCTGCAGGCTCTGGTCCAGGTCCACCAGCCCCTCGCAGAGCTCGGCCACCTCGGTGGAGCCGTCGCGGGCAGCGGCCAACACCTGCTGCACCTCGGGGCTGGCGGGGCACGACTCGGTGATGGTGCGCTCCACCGCCTCCTGCGGGATGGCGTGGCCCCGGGCGATGAGGTAGCGCAGAAACGAGGTGTAGACCGACGGCGCCGCCAGGCGACTGTGCAGGCGCTTGTGGGCCTCGCTCCCCTCGGCGTGATGCTCCAGGGCCCGGGGGTCCCGCTTGCCCAGGACCAGCTCCACCTCGCGGAACTGGGCCGACTGGAACCCCGACGCCGTCTCCAGCGCATCGCGGAACGAGGCGAAGCCCCCCGGGGTCATGGTCTCCAGCACGTCCCACTGGTCCACCAGCAGGCGGAAGATGCGTCGCAGCCGCGTCAGCGTCAGCCGCGCTGCTGGCGCCTCGCCCTGCTCCAGGGCGGCCTGCAGGTGGTCCAGCTCGTGGAGCACCTCCCTGAACCAGAGCTCGTAGGTCTGGTGGATCACGATGAACAGCATCTCGTCGTGGGCGGGCCCTTCCGCCCGGGGGCGCTGCAGGCTCAGCAGCCCGTCCAGCTCCAGGTAAGAGGAGTAGTCGAGGGTCATGGAGGCTCCGTGGAAGATGTCCTGACCGGATACATAGCACAGGACGCGACGATGGCGACGGGAACAGTAAACAGTGGAGGATCGGGTCAGATCCCCTTCTGGTAGTGGATGTTGGTCGTGGGCTGAATGCCGGCGAGGCGCTCCGTGGCCTCCTCGTCTCCTCGGAGGTGGCCCGAAAACAGCCGGATCAGCTCCACCTTGCCCAGCTCTGTCCGGGTCCCGGTGGCGATGTCCCGCAGGTCGACGAAGAGGCTGTGGAACAGGCGCGGAAAGTCCGCCAGGACCTCGGTGTTGAGCTGATGGGTCTCGTGATAGATGCTGGCGTGGTGCCCTCTCGCCTTGTGGATCAGGAACCTAATGCCCTTCATGTTGGTGATGGAGGTGGACCTCTCGCAGTCCGCGACGCAGGGCTGATCAACGCGCACCTTGTGGCATCCGGTGACCTGATGGAAGAGGCACTGCCTGCTGGTGAGCAACATCATCGGGTGGAAGATGCGGTAGTACAGCTCGAGCCCCTCGGGGGGGACGACCCTGGCGAGCTGGGACCTGCTCAGCTCGTCGGAGAGGAACGCGCCGTGGCAATCGAAGCGCTCCCTGAGGCACAACAGGCTGAGGGTGTTGGTGATGTTCAGCTGCGGGCCGGCGATCCATGGGATCCCCTCGCGCCTGGCCTCCAGCGCCACGCCGGTGTTGTTGGTCACCACGCGGGTCGGGCGCACCTGCCGCAGCAGCCTCACCGCGGCGCCGAAGTCCCGGCCCGCGAGGATCGAGGGGAACCAGGGGATGACGCGCCTGTCCCCGGCGAGCAGCTCGGCGAGGTCGCCCGCCGTGCGCTCGAGGTCGTTGGGCAGCTGCAGATGAACCTGCGCCCCGGCCTCGGCGCAGGGATCCAGGTCCTCGGCCGAGGAGAGCAGCACCGACAGCGTCGGCCCGGCGGGCAGGTCTCCTCTGTTTTGAAAGGTCGGCACCGCGACCGGATCGACGATCTGCCGCGAGTCGTTGAGCGCGGAGAGGATCTGTTTCTTGATCGCGTTGAGCTCCTTGAACGGCAGGAACAGCTCTCGTTCGAGCTCGTCGAGGTCCAGCCGCTCCAGGCGGTACCGGGATCGGCCCACGACTCGCAGGTGCTGCTGCAGCAGCTTGCGATCCAGGCGGCGCGCGGTGGAGGCGGTCCCGCTGCCTGGCGCCAGCCGCGCGTCTGAGCAGAAGGTCAGGTCCAGGTCGGCCGCCTGCAAAGAGACGCACAACGGCGCGCCGTTCTTCCCCGAGACGCTGACCACCGCGGGCTGCTTGTCTGTGCTCAGCTGGTCGATGACCGCCTTCACCGCGCCGGCCGTGTTGGCGATCTCGTCGAACGGCTCCGTCGCCCCGCGGTCGATGTCCTCTTCTCGCGAGCGGTTGTTCTTCTCGCGATAGGTGTCGGCGGCGTGGTTGCGGGGGTTGTCCGAAAACATCTCACGGTGGACGTCGCCGGCGAGGAAGCCGTCGGAGAAGCTGCGGTTGAACACCACGTGCAGCTCGTCGCTGTGATCCGCCGGCTCCACCTGCCGGTAGAGGCTCTGCAGGCGCCGCTGGATGACACTGGTCACCGTGTAGACGAAGTGGAAGTTCTTCATCCTCCCCTCGATCTTGAACGCGTCGGCGCCGGCGTCGGCCAGCAGCTCCAGGTCGAAGTAGGCCGAGTTGTCCTTGAGGTTCAGCGGAAAGTTCTTACCCACGGGCGTGGTGACGTACCTGTCCCTGCAGGGCTGGCTGCACTTGCCCCGGTTGCCCGAGTTGCTGCCGGCGGCCGAGCTCATGTAGCAGATGCCCGAGAAGCAGAGGCAGTAGGACCCGTGGACGAACACCTCAACCTCGACGCCGCCGTCGTGGGCCACCCGGGCCAGGGGGCGAATCTCGCGGACGTTGAGCTCCCGGCAGAGGTTGACCCGGGTCACGGACAGCTGCTGGAGGAACCGCACCTGCCCCTCGTTGTGGGTCGTCAGCTGGGTGGAGGCGTGGACCTCGATCCCCGGGAAGCTGGCCTGCAGCAGGTGCAGCAGCCCGAGGTCCTGCACGATGACGCCGTCGATGTTGGTGTTGGCCAGGTGGTTCAGCGTGCGGATCAGGATCGGCAGATCGCTCTCGACCATGACGATGTTGAGCGTGAGGAACACCTTGCAGCTGTGCCGGTGGGCCAGCGCGATCACGCCGTGCAGCTCGTCGAGGGAGATGTTCTGCGCGCGGTGCCGCGCGTTGAGCTTGTCCAGCCCGCAGTAGATGGCGTCGGCCCCTGCGGCCACCGCGGCCTTGATCGAGTCGACGTCGCCGCCGGGCGCCAGCAGCTCGATGTCCCGCCTCATGCGCGCTAGCTGCCGTCACGCTGGATGGCGTTTACCAGCTCGTCCAGCCTGGACAGAAACCGTGACCGGTCTCGCCGGTCCATGGGAGCTGGCCCGCCGCCGGTCTCGACGCCGCTCTCCCGCAGGTGCTGCCACAGGGCGCGCGAGGCCAGGGCGTCGCCGATGCTGTCCTCGGTGAACGCCCTGCCCTTTAGCCCCAGCACGCGGGCTCCGCTGGCCAGACACCGCGCCGCCAGGGGGATGTCCCCGGTGATCACGATGTCGCCGGCCCCGGCGCGCTCGGCGATCCAGTCGTCCGCGGCGTCCAGCTCCTGGCCCACGGTGATGCCCAGGATCCGTGGCGAGCCCGGCAGCTGCAGGTGGCTGTTGGATACGACGTAGACGGTGAGCTTGTAGCGCTCGGCGACCTTGTAGGTCTCGCTCTTGACCGGGCACGCGTCGCCGTCGATGTAGATGGTCGTGGTCATCGGGCGCTCACCCCCCACCCTGCAGGTAGAGCTCCCCGCCGGGCCCCAGAGGAGCGCCGCTGAGCATCCAGATCACCAGCAGGATCGTCCACAGCACGAGGAACGTCACCGAGTAGGGCAGCATGGTCGCGATGACCGTGCCGATGCCCGCCTTCTCGTCGTACCGCTGGACGTAGGCCACGATGAGCGCGAAGAACGACATCATCGGCGAGGTGATGTTGGTCGAGCTGTCCCCGATGCGATAGACCCCCTGCACGAGCTCCGGCGAGTAGCCGAGCAGCATGAACATCGGCACGAACACGGGCGCCATGAAGGCCCACTTGGCCGAGGCGCTGCCCATCATCATGTTCAGGGTGGCCGACAGCATCAGGAAGCTGATCATCAGCGGGATCGGCCCCAGGCCCGAGGCCTTGAGCAGGTCGGCGCCCTTGATCGCCATCACCATGCCGAGGTGAGAGTGCTTGAAGTAGCCGACGAACTGGGCGGCGAAGAACACGAGCACCATGAACAGGGCCAGGCTGCCGAGGGCGTCCTTCATGCCGGCGACCACGTCGCGCTCGTTTTTGAAGGTGCCCGCTCCGACGCCGTAGGCGATGCCGGCCAAAAAGCCACCGAGGAAGATGAACGTCACGATGCCGTGCATGAACGGCGAGTGGAGGATGTCGCCGCTCGCCCGATCGCGCAGGAAGCCGTCGCCGGGGAGCAGGCCCCACAACACCAGCGCCACCAGCACGACGTTGACCGCCGAGGCCCAGAGCAGCCCGCGCTTCTCGGCGGCGTCGAGGGGCCGCATCTCGTCGCCTCCCCCCTTGGCGTCCGGTCCGGTGTACTGCCCCAGCCGGGGCTCGACGATCTTTTCGGTGACCCATGTGCCCGTGGCCGCGATGAGGAAGGTCGAGACCACCATGAAGTAGTAGTTGCAGGCCGGCGACACGGTGTACTCGCCGTCGATGATCCGCGCGGCCTCCTGGGTGATGCCGGCCACCAGCGGGTCGATGGTGCCGAGCAGCAGGTTGGCGGAGAAGCCCCCCGACACGCCGGCGAAGGCCGCGGTCAGCCCGGCGATGGGGTGCCGCCCGACCGAGAGGAAGATCACCGCGCCCATGGGCACCAGCAGCACGTAGCCCACGTCGCTGGCGATGTTGGACATCACGCCCGACAGCACGATGACGAAGGTCAGCAGCCGCCGCGGCGCCGTGTGCACCGCCAGCCGCAGCGAGGTGCCGATGAGCCCGCTCTTCTCCGCCACGCCGATACCGAGCATGGCGACCATCACGGTGCCCAGGGGGGCGAAGCCGACGTAGTTTTTGATCGTGTTTTCGAGGATCCAGTGCAGGCCCTCCACCGAGACCAGGTTCACCACCTTGACGGTGGAGCCGTCCTTGGGGTGCACCGCCACCACGCCCAGCCAGCTGAAGAGCCAGGAGCCGAGCACGGCCGTGGCCGCGAGGATGGCGAAGAGGGTCGCCGGGTGCGGCAGGGCGTTGCCCACGCGCTCCACGGCGCCGAGGAAGCGGCCGATGAACGAGCTGCGCGGGATCTCGTGTTGATCCGTGGTCATGACGGTTGACCGCCGAGGATCCCGGCGCTCACCGCCTGCGCCGCCTGACCAGCAGCACCAGCAGCACCAGCGCCAGCCAGCCTGCGCCGCCGTCGCTGCCCACCGCGCAGCTGCACCCCTCGTCGGCGGCGGCCGGCACGTCGTCGGTCGGATCCAGCGGATCGGTGCCGTTCTTCAGCTCGGTGCCGTCGTCCACGGTGCCGCCGTCGCTGTCCTTCTTCAGCGGGTCGGTCTCGCCGGAGTCCACCTTACCGTTGCCGTTTTTGTCCTCCTTGCCGTCGTCGAGGCCGTCACCGTCGGTGTCCTTCTTCAGCGGGTCGGTCTTGTTGGCGACCTCCTTGCCGTCGTCGATGCCGTCACCGTCGGTGTCCTTCTTCAGCGGATCGGTCTTGTTGGTGTCCTCCTTGCCGTCGTCGAGGCCGTCGCCGTCGGTGTCCTTTTTCAGCGGGTCGGTCTTGTTGGTGACCTCCTTGCCGTCGTCCACGCCGTCGCCGTCGGTGTCTTTCTTTTGGGGGTCGGTCTCGCCGGAGTCCACCTTGCCGTTGCCGTTTTTGTCCTCCTTGGTGTTGGCCAGGCCGTCGCCGTCGCAGTCCAGGGGATCCTTGGCCTTGGGGCACGGCGAGCCGCAGAGCTTGGTCTTCGGATCGCAGTAACCGGAGAGGCAGTCGGTGTGCTTGGCGCAGCCGAAGCTGTCCTTGCACTTGCCGCAGTCCGGGCCGCCGCAGTCCACGCCGGTCTCGTTGCCGTTTTTCACCCCGTCCGAGCACGAGGCCTTGGAGCAGGTGAAGGTCTTGGTGTCGCAGATGCCGGAGGTGCAGTCGGCCTTGTCCGTGCACTCCACGCAGACCCCGGGGGTCACGCCCTCGTTGCAGGCGGGCTTTGCCGCGGCGCAGCCCACGTCGGTGCCGCCCTTTTTGGTGTCGGTGCAGCCGGTGCACTTGGACGGTGAGCCGGTGCAGCTCCAGGCCTTCTCCACGGTGCACTTGGCGGAGCAGCCGTCGCCGTCGGTGGTGTTCTTGTCGTCGCACTTTTCGGCGCCGGCCACGATGCCGTCGCCGCAGGTGGTCTTGCAAACCGACGGCGCGCCGTTGCAGGTCCAGCCGAGCTCGGCCTTGCAGGTGGCGGAGCAGCCGTCGCCGGCGGTGGTGTTCTTGTCGTCGCACTGCTCGGCGCCGAGCACCAGCCCGTCGCCGCAGACAGCGGCGCAGACCGACGGCAGGCCCGCGCACGTGTAGCCGGCCTCGGGCTGGCAGGTGGCCGAGCAACCGTCGCCGCTGGTGGTGTTCTTGTCGTCGCACTTCTCCGCCCCGGCGATGACGCCGTCGCCGCAGCTCGTCTTACAGACTGACGGCGCCCCGGCGCAGCTCCAGCCCAGCTCGGGCGCGCACTTGGCGGAGCAGCCGTCGCCGTCGGTGGTGTTCTTGTCGTCGCACTGTTCGCCGCCCGCGATGACGCCGTCGCCGCAGACCGGCGCGCAGACAGACGGCGCGCCGTTGCACTTGTAGCCGCTCTCCACCTTGCAGGTCGCCGAGCAGCCGTCGCCGGCGCTGGTGTTCTTGTCGTCGCACTGCTCGGTGCCGGCGATGACCCCGTCGCCGCATGAGGTAGCACAGACAGACGGCGCGCCGTTGCACTGCCAGCCGCTCTCCACGGCGCAGGCAGACGAGCAGCCGTCGCCCGCGGTGATGTTGCTGTCGTCGCAGCCCTCGCTGCCGGTGACCAGGCCGTCGGCGCACAGATCGATGTAGTTGGCCTTGCCGTCGCCATCGGAGTCCGGCAGCGGCAGCGCCTTTTGGGCCAGGGCGTCGTGGCGCCCGTCGCCGTTTTTGTCGGTGAAGGCGTCCACCTTGCCGTCCTTGTCGGTGTCCGCGCCGCCGGCCTCCGTAAGATCCAGCGCCTTGTCACCGTCGGAGTCCAGGTCGAGGTAGTTGGCCGTCTTGTCGTTGTCCGTGTCCGGCACGGCCAGCGGCGCGCTGGCCAGGGTGTCGTCCAGGCCGTCCTTGTTGGCGTCGGTGAAGCCGTCCACGCGGCCGTCGTTGTCGGTGTCCTTGCCCCCCGCCTCGATGATGTCGGGGATGCCGTCGTTGTCCGAGTCGAGGTCCAGGTGGTTCGGTATGCCGTCGCCGTCCGCGTCGTAGGCCGCCGGCACCTTGTCACAGAAGCCGTCCAGGGGGCTGGTGTCGGTGCAGCTCACCGAGTTGGGGTCCACGTAGTCGGGCACGCCGTCGCTGTCGGTGTCCACCGACATGTCGGTGCCGCCCAGCTCGGTCTTGTCGGGGATGCCGTCGTTGTCCGCGTCCAGGTCGTCGCCGTCGGCGATGGTGTCCTTGTCGGCGTCCAGGGCCACCTTGGAGAAGGTGGCGATGGCCGTGGGGAACATCAGCTGGGAGGTGCAGCCCGAGGGCAGCTTGATGGCGCTGGCCACGTAGTTACACGCCGTGCCGGCCAGGTTTGGCTTGTTGATCACGCTGACGGTGCTGCGCACGTACTGGGTGACGTAGATCTTGCCGTCCACCGCCAGGGTCGGCGCCCCGCCGTAGCTCGAGGGCACCGATCCCAGATCGGTGACCTTGTTTTTGTTGGACAGGTCCAGCTGGAAGATGCGAGGCGAGCTGCCGATGCGCGTGATGTAGATCTTGCTGTCGTCAGGGGAAAACTCCGCCCCGTAGGTGTTGTTGCCCGACGTCGTGATGGTGCCGATGGTGCGGCGGTTGCTCACCTTGCCCGTGGCCGGATCCAGGTCCCAGAGGCTCACCGTTGACGACTGCTTTGGGTAGCCCTGGGCGTGCATCAGCAACTTGCGGTTGTTGCTCACGCGGAACGGCCCCCACACTGGCTGCCGTAGGACCCGCCCATGGAGGTGGCGCTGAGCCCGCTGACGCCCTTGGGCGTGATGGACGCGGTGTACACCGTGGAGCTGGTGGAGGTGTAGAGCCAGAAGTCGCGGCGGTTGGAGTGGGGGATGATCTGCGTCGACTCGTTGGTGCTGCCGGAGCTGCCCACGGTCATGGTGGAGCCGACCTGCTTTCCCGAGCCGGTCATGTCGAAGCGGGTGTAGCGGATGGCGCCCGCGCCGCTGTTGTTGGCGAAGATGTAGTAGTGCCCCTTGTACCCGGGGGCGGGGATGACGATGCCGCTGTACTGGCCCGAGCTGTGCCCGCCCAGGTGTCCCGTGGAGATCTTGGTGCCCTTGGCGTTCCAGGCGGTCATGCCGTCGGTATAGAGCAGCAGCTTGCCCGTGAGCGGATCGCTGTAGGTGGCGTAGCCCTCGCCGGTGTTGAAGCTGGCCGGCGGCTTGCTCAGGGTCAGCTTGTTCTTGGCGCCCCACGAAAAATGGCAGTTGGTGCCAAAGATCCAGTTGGTGAAGTGGCGGGACTGCGCGTCCGCCTCGACCGAGAGCAATAGCAGTGTCAGCGCCAGGGCGCCGGCGACGATCCTTGAATGTGTCATGGAACCTCCAGGAGGAAATGATACACCGATGTCAGGCGGGTGGCACGGTGCCGGATGGTGCTAAGATGTGCACGTGATGACGCCGCACCGATTCACCGCGCTCGTGGCCCTGATTCTCGTCTGCTGGGCCGTGGTGGGATGCCACGATCTGACCCGCCGCACTTTCGACGCGGGCGCCCGTGAGGCCGGCCTCATCGACCAGGGGCCGGGCGCCGACGCCGACGCCGGGCCGCCGGACGTCCGCGGCTGGGAGACCCCGCCTCCCGACGTGTCCCCCGCCGACCTGCCGCCAGGCACCGACGCCGCGGGCGACATGCAGCAGACCGACAGCGCCCCGCCGCCGCCGGACAGCGCCCCGGACAAGGGGCCGCAGTGCGGCAACGGCAACCTCGACCCGGGCGAGCCGTGCGACGGCGCCCTGCTCGGCGGCAAGGGCTGCGCCACCCTCGGCTTCAGCGGCGGCTCGCTCAAGTGCACGCCGGCCTGCGCGCTGGACACTTCGGGCTGCACCCAGTGCGGCAACAACAAGGTGGAGCCAGGCGAGCAGTGCGACGGCACGAGCCTCGCCGGCAAGTCCTGCAAGTCCCTCGGCTTCACCAAGGGCAGCCTCACCTGCAGCAAGCTCTGCAAGCTGGTCACCTCCGGCTGCAGCCTCTGCGGCAACGGCAAGCTGGAGACCGGCGAGCTGTGCGACGGCAAGAGCTTTGGCGGCAAGACCTGCAAGACCCTCGGCTACGCCGCCGGCACGCTGGCCTGCACCAAGGCCTGCTCGCTGGACGGCTCCGGCTGCACCAAATGCGGCAACGGCAAGATCGAGGGCAGCGAACAGTGCGACGGCAAGGATCTCGGCGGCAAGACCTGCAAGTCCCTGGGCTATCCGCTCGGCACCCTGGCCTGCAGCGCCAAGTGCGCCCTCAGCAGCGCCGGCTGCCGCGGCGTGATGGACGCGGCGGGCATCGCCGTCTCCAAGCACCCTGGCGCGGACTACACACCGAGGGTGGCCTACGGCGGCGGGACCTACCTCGTGGTCTGGCGCCGGATGAACGGCTCCGCCGGGCACATCTACGGCGCCCGGGTGAGCGCGGCGGGCAAGGTGCTCGGCACGCCGTTTGCCATCGACACCTCCAACAGCAGCACCGCCAACCTGTCCGTGGCCTCGGACGGCAAGGACTTCCTCGTGGCCTGGCAGGCCACCACCTGGAGCCAGTACCTGATCCGCGCTCGCCGGGTGAGCAGCGCCGGCGTGGTGTTGGGCGCCGTCTTCGCGCCCGCCCGGGACAAGGGCATGGGCTTTTTGCCGGCGGTGGCCTTCGACGGCGCCGCCTATCTGGTCCTCTGGTCCTACCGGCTCACCCTGACCTACGGCAGCTACGACGTCCACGGCATGCGCGTGAGCAAGACCGGCGCGCTGCTGAGCACCAAGGACCTGATCATCTCGGCGGCCGCCAACCACCAGTACTACCCCTCGGTGGGCTGCGGCGGGAGCGGCTGCCTGGCGGCCTGGCTGGACAGCCGGGACGGCGTCTACAGCATCTACGGCGCGCGGCTGTCGTCAGCCGGCGCGCTGCTGGATCCCGGCGGCCTCAAGCTGGTGGCCGGCACCTCCTCCTCCATCAACACCGGGCCCACGACGCCGACGGTGGCGGCCGGCAGCGCGGGCTACCTGGTGGCCTGGAACAAGGCCTCTGGCAGCTCGGGAATGATCCACGGCGCCCGGGTCTCCACCGGCGGCAAGATGCTGGACAGCGGCGTCGTCCTCTCGGCCAAGCAGGGGACCAACTTCTACCCCGTGGCCTCCTACGCCAGCCCGCGCTACCTGGTGGTCTGGGAAGACTACAAGGGCACGAGCTCCAAGTACTTCAACATCACCGGCGCGGCCATGAGCGCCGCCGGCGCCGTGGTGCCTGCCGCGGCGGGGGTGAAGGTGGCCCACCACAACGCCAACCAGCGCTACCCCGGGCTGGCCTGCGGCCCCACGGCGTGTCTGGCCGTCTGGTACGACTACCGCAGCGGCAACCCGGACATCTACGCTGCCCGGGTCAAGCCCTAGGCCTGGCTCAATCTACCTTTTTGGGGTTTTCTTCGGCGCTGCACGGCAACAGGCGATCCCCGGCGCCGGCCTGCTCCAGTACATCGCGGAACGGCTCGTCCATGGCCTCGATGGACTCCATCAGGCCCAGGTTGTCACCCACGCGGCGACAGCGCAGGCCGCAGCCACGGCGGTCGATGAAGGGCAGCGCCAGGGAGGCCCCGAGGGTCATGCGGCGGAACTCGTTGATCTCGCGGCTGTACCACACCGAGGCCAGCGACGAGGCCAGCACGTTGCCCACGGCGTCGGCGCCGCATTCGCTGCAGACGTACAGCTCGCCGGCGGCGTCGATGCGCGCCTCGGTCCATCCCACCAGGCAGGGCTCGGCGTCGATGGTGGCCTGGGCGCGCCCCAGGCCGCTGTCGGCGTCCTGTAGGTCCTGTTGCAGTCGCGCCACGTCCTCCAGCAACAGCAAGCTGATCCGCGCGGTGACGTCCGAGCGCCGCACGGGGCAGTCCTGCAGCATGGGGCAGGGCCTACAGGTCGGCTCGTCGAAGACGGCGAACACCCCATTCTGGTGCGCGCAGTGCAGGTGCAGCTGGCGGGTCTGCGAGCCGGCCGGGCAGGTACAGATCCAGGCGTCGTCGTCCTCTGATTGCGCGAGGGCAAACCCGGGCGGCCAGCCGCCTTCCAGGGCAAGCAGCGCGCCGTCGGGGCTGGCGCCGCGCCAGAGCCTCGCGTCGGCGTGGTTCGGCGCCGGGGCCGGAGCGCCGACGCGGTGCCCCTCCAGCAGCTTGACCAGCTGTTGGGACGCCGCGTCCAGCTGCTCGCTGGTCATGCGCAGATCTTCTCCTCGCTCCAGGGCCAGCTGCAGGTGATCCACCCCCATGCTCGCCGCGCGCTCCACCGCGGCCTGCAGGTCCGGGTGCTCGGCGTCCAGCCAGGCCCGCATGTGGATCTGCGGCCCCGGGCGCTGGCGATCGGCCCGGGCCTGGGCCAGCGCGGGGATCCAGCGCTCCAGGCGCTCCCACTGCTCGTGTCCCCGGGCCTCCACCTCCAGCCGCTGCACGGCGCCGGCCGCCTGCCGCAGGCGATCCGCCTCCACCTCTCCGGTCAGGCGGGTGTTGATCGTCAGCTCCAGATCATGCTCCCGGGCCGCCTCCAGCACCTCGTCCAGCTCGGCGCAGTGGAGCACGTCTTCAGCGTCGTCGGCGGCGTCCAGCCTGCCGAGGGCCAGCTCGCGGGTGCCCATCGCCGCAGCCTGGCCCACCAGGTCCACCGCCGCCGTGGCGTCCATGCCGACCAGGTCCAGCTGCAGCGTCCGCGGACCGCAGAAGGCCTCGCGCCCGTGCATCACGCCGCTTAGCACCAGGCGCCGGCGCTTCCAGTCGGGATCTTCCAGCTGTAGCTGATCCACTCCCTCGTGGATACGGTCGCAGATGCGAGGAGCCATGGACGGCTTGGGCCAGACCTCGTCACCCCAGCGCCGCAGGCCGAGGTGGTCGACCCAGGCGGCCAGCTCGGCCAGCCAGACGGTGCGCTTGGGCTCGTTGTTCTCCCCGCCGTCGTGCCACTGGTCAGCGGCCCGGTCGGCCGGAAAGTAAACGTCCGGATTCCAGAACAGCGGCGCGCCGTGGTTGATGCGGCAGGCCTCGATGTGTACGGCCTGCACCGTCGCGGCCTGGCGGGAGAGCCAGGAGTAGGTGGCCAGGCGGTCGTCGACGGTCTCGCCGGGGTAGCCGACCACCAGGCGCGGCGTTACCGGGATCCCCTCCTGGCGGCACCGGCGGAGCAGCGCGTCCACCGCGTCCAGCTCCACGCCGCTGCACAGCTCCTCGGCCAACGACTCCGAGGCGGTGAGCACGTCCAGTTCAAGGCCGCGGCAGCCGCTGCGGGCCAGGGTGCGCACCGCGGCGCGGTCCAGGTCGGGGTCGGGCCAGATCCGCGCAGTCCAGAAGACCTCGAGCCCCCGCGTCAGGATCGCCTCGGCGATCTGGAGCAGCACGCCGGTCCGGCCGTTGGCCGACATGTCGGTGAAGAAGAAGTGCCGCGCGCCGAAGTCGGAGTTGTAGAGCAGCATGTCCTCGGCCACCCGCTCGGGGTGCTGGCCGCGCAGCGGCGCCTCCCACTGCCGGCGGGCCGAGGAGACCAGCGGCCAGGGGTAGCTGCGGCTGGTGTGCAGCGGGATGCCCCAGGCGATAAGGTCCGGGTGCTCGCCGAAGTCTCCCGGCGGTACGGCGCCCAGGTCGCTCATGGGCGCCAGGGGCACGAAGGGCCGCTCCGGGTGGTAGAGGCCGGCCACGCGCAGGTCGTGCCCCGCAGTGCGGCGGTCCAGCCTGGCCATGTCTAGCGCCGGCCGCCAGGGCTCGCCGACGATGGCGCCGGTGATCGGCGGGAAGCTCACCCGCTCCCGCAGGCTCGGGTCTATCAGCTGTCGCCCGAAGAGGCAGGCCAGCCGTCGGTCCGCCAGCAGGTTGGCCACCTGCTCCACTCGCGCGAGGTTTTGCTCTCCGACGACGTAGAGCACCAGGTCGGAGGCCGCCTCACGCAGCTCCCGCGCGATCTCGGTCTTGAGCGAGTCGTGGCCGAAGCGGCGCAGCGTGCAGATGACGCCGTTGACCCGCAGGTAGCTGGCCAGGGCGAAGCCGTCGTGGAGCTGCTCCAGGGTAGGCTCGATGAGGCAGACGACGCAGGTCGGGGTGGGCGGGGCGGGGGTATCTTGTTGGGTGGTTTCTTCCGACATGGCTTCCAGGGAGGCGGGGAGGCGAGGGGACGAGCCCCCGCCCGACGTTGGGGAAGGGGCGGCCCTAGCCGACCAGTTTGGTGATCCGATCGAGGTTCGGCTTGATCCACGCTATCAGGCGGTCGAGGCCCTGGTCCACGGTGACCTCGGGCTGCCAGCCCAGCTTCTCGCCGGCCTTGCGGTTGCAGGAGACGAACACCGGCTGATCGCCGGGCCGCCAGTCCTCGTAGCTGCGGTCGATGGTCAGGCCGAGCTTCTCCTCGAGCAGGTCCAGGGTCTTGCCGATGGAAAGCGTCTTGTCCGGTCCGCCGCCCACGTTGAAGATCTCGCCGGAGACGTCGTCGGCCTTCTCGACGCAGAGGCGGTACATCCGCACCAGGTCAGAGACCTCCAGCGCGTCGCGCACCTGCTTGCCGTCGCCGTAGACCGAGATGTGGCGCCCCATGAGCGCGGCCAGCGTGAACCAGGCGATCCAGCCCTGGTCCTCGATGCCGAACTGGCGGTTGCCGTAGATGCACGACTGGCGCAGCACCACCGTGCGCATGTCGTAGATGCGCGCGTAGTCTCGCACGTACTGGTCAGCCGCGCCCTTGCTGCAGCCGTAGGGCGAGTGGAAGTCCAGGGGGCGCTCCTCGGTGACCCCCTCCTCGGAGATGTCACAGGTCCAGCGGTCGCCCTTGATCTCGTAGGTCAGCTCTTCCATGCCGCCGTAGACCTTGTTGGTGGAGGCGAAGACCAGCACCGGCTTGCCCTCGGCCTTGCGCACCGCCTCCAGCACGTTGAACGTGCCGAGGGCGTTGATGTCAAAGTCGTTGCGCGGCTCCACGACCGAGGTCGTCACCGCCACCTGGGCGGCCAGGTGCAAGACGGCGTCCAGGGGCTGGGCCGTGATGGCCTCCATGGTCTGCTCGGCGTCGCGGATGTCGCCCTTGATGAAGGTCACGTCGCCCTCGGACTTGATCCACTCCAGGTTGTCGTCGGTTCCGGCCCGGCTGAGGTTGTCGTAGACGATGACCTCGTCACCGCGTTTCATGAAGTCCACGGCCGTGTTGCAGCCGATGAAGCCGGCGCCGCCAGTGATCAATACGCGCATTGTCTGCTCCGTAAGTGCTTGAGTCTTTTCGTTTCGGCCGGAGCCTACAACAAATCTTCTTTTACGTCCTCTGCCCACTTCACAGTGCGGGCCATCCCATCCTCGAAGCTGACCTTCGGCTCCCAGCCGATGAGCTCGCTGATCTTGGAGATGTCGGCCTCCATGTGGCGCTGGTCGCCCGGACGCTCCTTGCCGTACTTGATGTCGTAGGTCTCGCGGGTCAGCCCCTTGGCCGCCAGCGTGGCGTCGATCAGGTCGTGCACCGAGCGCCGCGAGCCGGTGCCGAGGTTGAAAACCTGCTCGTAGGCCTCGGGCTTCTCCAGAGACCCGACCCAGGCGTCGACCACGTCCTCGATGTGGACGAAGTCGCGGCTCTGCAGGCCGTCGCCGAAGATGTTGATCGTCTCGCCGCGCAGCATGTTGGCGATGAAGATGGCCACCACCCCCTGGTAGGGGTTGGTCAGGCTCTGGCGCTCGCCGTAGACGTTGAACATGCGGAACGACGTGGCGTGGAACTCGAAGTCCAGGTCGTTGCGCGTGGCCGTGTTGTGCACGTAGCGCTCGGCGGCCATCTTGCTCACGCCGTAGTAGCTCACCGGCAGCAGGGGGCAGGTCTCCTGCACCGGCAGCTGGTCGGGGTGGCCGTAGGAGGTCATGCTCGAGGCGTAGAGCAGCCGCCCCACCTTGTGCTTGATGCAGTGCATCAGCACGCAGATGGTGCCGTTGTTGTTGGTGCGCAGGTCGTCGGTCGGGTCGTCGTAGCTGCGGATGGTGGAGGCCTGGCCGGCGATGTGGAACACCGCGTCCTGCCCGCCCTCGAAGGCCTTCTCCACGTCCTCGGGCACAGCCACGTCGCCCTTGATGTAGCGCGCCGCCGCGGGCACGTTGTGGCGGAAGCCGGTGGACTCGTTGTCCAGCACCGTGACCTCGTGGCCGTCGGCAAGCAGCCGGTCCGTCATATGACTTCCAATGAACCCGGCGCCGCCGGTGACTAGTACTCTCATTGTCATGGTCTCCTGGATCGCCGCGCGGCTATCCCTCGGTCTTGTGATGCTTGATGAAGTCGTTGATCCGCCCCCGCTCCTCATCGCCGAGTTGCTCGAGCCGCTCGTGGAACATCTCGTTGTGCATCAGGTTGTCGCACGTCATGTGGCAGCCGATGGGCTCGAAGTACGGGTCCTTCTTGCTCAGGTTCTTGGCCTTGACGCGAAACTCTGTGTACTTATCGCTGTGCCACACCTTGCGGAACCCGTCGGTGTTGATGTTGCCCAGGGGCAGGTCGGAGCCGCGGCAGCAGGGCACCACGTCGCCGTTGGCCAGGATGCGGCAGAAGATCCAGCCGACGTAGCAGGGCAGCGAGTCGATGATCGAGGCGTCGTACTCGCCCTTCTGCTGCTCCTTGGCCGAGTTGATCCGCCGGCGGAAGCCGTCCCAGTTCTCCAGCTCCAGCTGTTGGCGTGGCGGCAGCTCGTCGTTGCGCCGCTGGATGCGGTCCAGCTGAGCGTTGACGGCCATGACGTGGTCCGGCGTCAGCAGCAGCCCGTCGGTGCGATCCTCGATGGGGTCCAGCACCGCGAAGTAGAGCTGGTCCGCTCCCACGCGCAGGGCGAAGTCGTACATCTGCTCCACCTCGCCGTGGTTCATGGCGAAGATCACGTTGGCGATGGTCACCGCGGGGCGCAGCTTCTTCTTTTTGCACAGCAGGGTGAGGTTTTGCTCGATCTTGTCGAAGGTGCGGCTGGTCTTGTTCGGGTGCGTGCGGGCGTAGGTGTCGCCGGTGGCCGCCCAGATGCTCACCGCCAGCTCGTCGATGGGCAGCGAGGCGAACAGCTCGGCGCGCTCCTTGGTCAGCTTGACGCCGTTGGTGGTGACGCACGTGATCAGGTCCCGCTGCTTGCACGCCTTGAGGATCTCGTCCAGCTGCGGGTGGATCAACGGATCGCCGCCGCCGGTGAATCGCACCCGGCGCGTGCCGAGGTCGTGCAGATCGTTGAGCAGGTGCAGGATGGAGTCGTAGGGGATCTCCTCGGAGACCCACTTGGCCGTGGGCTCCATGTCCCGCAGCAGCGGCGATCGCGTCCAGCAGCCGATACAGTTGTTGTTACAGCGGTTGGTCAGGTCGATGACCACCTGCTCCGGACCGACGAAGGTGCGCTCACCCTCGATGACCCCGGCCAGCTCCCGGTCACCCGGCCCCAGCCGCGGCGGCTCCTTGACCGGCTGGCCGCCCTCGCTTCCGTTCTCACTCACAGGTACATCCCTCGCTCTTTAAGGTACCGGGCCGCTGCGGTGAGCGCGGCCTTCTCGGCGGCCGATAGCTCCTGCATGCGTCCCCAGGTGAACTCGTTGCGGCCCAGGTCGTCACAGCCGCGGTAGCAGCCGACCTCGGCGTCTGGATCGTTGCCCATTAGCTTGAACACCGGCCCCACCTTCTTCAGCTGGTTGGCCTGCCGCCGGAAGTCGTACTGCAGCGGCGAGCTCCAGATCTCGCGAAAGGTGTTGTCGTAGATGTTGCCGATGGGATAGCGGTGCCCCTTGAGGCAGGGGTTGACGTTGCCGTCGGGCAGGATCCTGGCGAAGGTCCAGCCCACGGTGCAGGGCAGCGAGTCGATGATGTTCTTGTCGTAGTCGCCGACGTTGGAGTCGGGGGTGGAGATGCGCCGCATGAACTGGTCCCAGCGGAACAGCTCCAGGGGAATCTCCTCCCGCTCCACGCGCTCCGAGATCTTCATGCAGCGCCGGTAGAGGTCCTGGCGCTGCTCCTCGTTGAGCAGCAGGTAGTCGGTGTAACCCGGCATGGTGTCCACCACCGTGAACTCCACCGACTCGGCGTTGACCTCGGTGGCGAAGTCGATCATCGCCTCCACGTCGTCGTAGTTGAGGTGGCTGATGACGTTGTAGAGCTTGATGAACGGCGCGTGCCCACGGCCGCCCTTGCGCTCGGCCATGCGCTTGAGGATCACGCGCATCTGCTCGAACGCCTCCTCTGTCTTGTTCGGGTGCGTGCGCGCGTACACGTGAGGCGTGCCGGCCCAGGTGCTGATGGTCATGTGATCCACCGGCAGATCCACCAGCAGGTCCGCGCGCTCCTCGTTGACCAGCGTGAAGTTGGTGTTGACGAAGAGGCACATGTCCCGCTGCTTGATCGCGGTGACGATGTCGTCGATGCGCGGGTGCATGAACGGCTCGCCGCCGCCGGCCATGTAGACCTCGCGGGTGCCCATGGCGTAGACATCGTCGAGCAGCTGCTCGATCTTGTCGAAGGCCAGGGTCTGACGCTTGGTCTCGGCGTCCATGCGCTCCTCCGCCAGCAGCGGGGAGTTGCACCAGCAGGCGATGCAGTCGTTGTTGCAGTTGTTGGTCACGTCCAGCTGGATCAGCCGCGGCCCGCAGTACGAGTGCTCGCCGTCGAAGATACCCACCAGGTCGAGGTTGTCCTTGACGAAGTCCTTCGGGACCTCAGGGCCCTGGGGCAAAGGGGCCTCGAGCGCCTTGACCGGCTTGCCGTCGGGGCCGTCGGTGATCTGCTTGGTCACCTCTTCGCGCACGCCCTGGTTGAAGAACCACAGGCGGCTGTACTCGCGCAGGGCCATGCGGTAGGCCCTGAGGCAGTTCTCGGCCGTGACGCCCCAGTTGTACTTGGTCTCCGCGCGGCGGCGGGCCTTCTTGCCCAGCTCCTCGCGCAGCTCCGGATCGTCTAGCAGCGTCCTGATGCCGCCGGCCAGGCTCTTGACGTCGCCCGGCTCGGTCAGCACGCCGACGTCGCGCACCATCTTGGCCGCCTCGCCTACCTCGGAGGCGACGATGGCCTTGCCCATGGAGAGGTACTCACAGACCTTCAACGGGCTCTTGCAGCGCACCTGGGGCGTGTCGGCGAAGCAGGCCACCACCACATCTGCAGCGGCGAGGTACTCCGGTACTCGGTCGTGGTCCACCGCGCCGGTGAAGACCAGGCGGTGTCCGATCTGCAGCTCCTCGCTGATGCGGTGCAGCTCGCCGAAGCGGTGGCCCGTGCCGACCACGACGAAGGTCACGTCGTCCCGCTCGTCGAGGATGCGCCGCGCCGCGTGGAGGAACAGCTCGCAGTACTGGGCGCCGTGGAGCTGCCCGAGGTACATTACGACAGGCGCGTCCAGGTCGTGGTGCTCCAGGACCTTGGAGCCGTCGATCTCGGGGTGGAACCGTTCCAGGTTGCCGCCCACGTGGCCCTCGAAGATGCGCTCCGGCGGGATGCCGAGCTGCAGCGCCATGTCGCCGATGGCGTCGCTGGCCACCGTGATGGAGTCCACCATCTTCGGCACCGCGCGCTCGGTGAAGTTGATGAAGTCGCCGACCCGCGTGTTGAGCGGGCGGTAGTTGTAGATCTCGTACTCCCAGTCGTCCCAGTCGTAGTGCACCGGGATGCCGTTGGTGTAGCCAGCGATGAGCGCCGGCAGCGACACGTAGGTGAAGCACTTCTGGAAGTGGATCACGTCCGCCCACTCGGCGATCTTCACCGTGTCCGCGATCTTGCGGGCCAGGGAGAAGGAGTAGCGGATCATCGGGATGGTCTCGTAGGGGTGCTCCTGGCGCGCGGCCGCCTCCACGATGGGCACGGTGGGATCTACCATATGGTAGATCATCTTCACTTCGTGCCCTCGCTTGACGAATTCGTTGGCCAGGTAGGTCACACGGACAGTCCACGGCTCCTGGTGAGAGTAGATGTCGTGCGGATGTATCATCAATATGCGCATTGCTTCGCTCTGAGTTAGTCGATTAAACGCGGTTACTGGCCCGGGAAGATCCGGACGTTGTGTCTCTTCTGCCAGACGGTCATGTAGGCGTTGTTGGCCAGGTTGCGGACGAACAGCCCGGCCAGGGCCGGGATCTGCACCGCCACGCGCTTGACCGAGTGCTGCCCCGTGGCCACCGTGCGCTCCACCCAGCTGTTGCGCAGCTCGAT
>PVBE011162923.1_pt1 | contig 23648 bp, 19 predicted proteins | sample 1631181 | NCBI WGS metagenome assembly PVBE01 (sample SAMN08397723, study PRJNA350692) | Marine metagenome, whole genome shotgun sequencing project. | isolation source: water | place: Pacific Ocean | collected 2012-04 | reverse complement strand
GGAGTCAGCCTCATTCATACAACTGATTCAAAAATAACGCGTTTCGAGCTTGAGCCGATTCCTCACCTCGTTCGGAATGACAGCGCGCAAGGTCCGAATCTTGGCCAAAACACCAACCCATCGGAGTTTTTCCGCAACCTGTTAATCCACCGCCCTCTGTCCTGGTCGTCGTCGGCCACATAGAACTCGGCGATGAATTTCTTGTCCGAATCAAGCTTGTAGAGACTGCACCGCTCACAAGGGACCGCCCGCTTCACCTGCTCGGCGGTGATTCTGAACACCTCGCCCAGGTCCAGGGTGGAGTTGACGACTTTGAGGATTTCGTCCAGAACTTCGAGGTTGGTCGTTCGGCTTTTCGTCTCCGCGTACAGGCGGGCGTTCCCAAAGGCAACGGCCGCCTGGTCGGCGAAGTCCTGCATCAACTCAATCTCGTCCGGCCGGAATTCGCGAATTTCCCGCGTAAAGCAATCCAGGACGCCGACGACCTCTCCTTCCAGGCGGAGGGGAATACCCAAAAAGGATTTGATGTGGTCCCTCTCGGCCCATTCGCGGTCCATCCAGTCCGGATCTTCAAGGACCTCCGAACCATGACGGGCTCCTTCCGTGCAAACACCCGGCTGCTCAATCCCTTCCCTTGCGGGAACCGGCGAGAGGCCAATTCATCGTGTTCCAGATCGCCAGACGCGGCGGCGACGTCCAGCCCTTTCGTCACCGGGTTCAGAATCAGGAAGTGGACAAAGCCCACGTCCAGCAGATCAAGGACGGATTGACAGATCCGGCGGAACAGCACCTGGGGGTCAATGTTCCGCGTCAGTTGTTGTGTGACTTTGCGCAGCGCCTCCTGGCGCTCCGAGCGGGTGCGGAGCGCCTCGCAGGTCCGGGTATTCTCGATGGCGAGCGCCGCGAACTCCGCGGCCATCAGAAGGCCGGACGTCTCTTCGCCGGTCACTTCACAGGTTTGGTCGAAGTAGAGCCCCAGAAAATCGAGGAGTGCGCCTTCCGACAGAAGAGGAACATTCAGGGCCGAGCGAAATCCCTCCGAGATGACTTCGTTTTTCACGGCCGCATAGGGAGATGCTGTTCGGGCGTCTTTCCAGAATAAGACTCCCGGCGCACCCCCCGCGAAGGCGTCCTGGTAGGAGGGCCATTGGTGCGCCGCCGCGTTCCGGTAGCTTTCCGACAGACCCACGGAGGCTTCGCATCGGACCGAATCACTTCCGGCGTCTCGAAGAAAAATGGCGCCCCGGTCGGCGGCCAGACCCCGGACGGCCTCGGTCAGAATCCGCCGAAGGGTTTCTGACAAGCGCGCGCCCTCGGCTGAATATTTGGACAATTCAACCCCCTCGATTAAATCGGGAGACAATCCTTTTCGTTGGAATCCCGCGAACGCCGGCAAACGAATATCCCAACCCCAAAAGGTCCGGGCGGCCGGTCCTCTACCTAAGCGCAACGCTGTTATGCTTTTTCGCGCAGATCAATCCCCGTTTTTGACTCATCCGGGATGGTCAAAACTGTGAAACTCTTTTCAGCGTATGTCAGATTCCCATCCTTCAGGCGTGCACAAACAGTGCCACGGGCATCGACAAACCCAAGCGTTCCGGCGCGATCGATTCACGGCCGCTATATCCCGTTGGGCAACCTGAACCGTGATAACCTGAATGGGCTGGCGGGACGCGTACTTTTCAAGGAGAGGGTTAAGCGCCTGACGGCGGGACGACGGATTCGGCTTTGCCCGAATCCTGGGGATGAACAATGAAATATCGGGTCATCGGTCAGCGGGTTCCCTCCGTGGAAGCCTGGGAGAAGTCCTCGGGCGGGGGCCGGTACGCCTCGGACGTCTCGGTCCCCGGGATGCTCTGGGCGAAGGTCCTCAGAAGCCCCCTTCCCCACGCCCGGGTCCTGTCCATCGACGCCTCCCGGGCGGAAAGCCTCAAGGGCGTTCGCGCCGTCCTGACCGCCGCCGACTGCCCGGACGTCAAATGGGGCCACATGATCCACGACGAGACCGTCCTGGCCGTCGACAAAGTCCGGTACGCGGGGGACGAGGTCGCCGCCGTCGCCGCGACCGATCCCGACGCCGCAGAGGAAGCCCTGGAAGGGATTCACGTCGAGTACGAGCCCCTTCCGACCGTCGGAACGACCGGGGAGGCCCTGGCCGAAGGGGCCCCCCTCATCCACGAGGACAAGCCCGGAAACATCGCGATGCGGGGGAACATGGAGCGCGGCGGGTTCGACCGGGCCTATGAGCGCGCCGCCCACAAGATCGAGGCCACGTTCGAGACCTCCGCCGCCCACCAGTGCTACATGGAGCCCATAGGGGCCGTCGCCGACTTCGCCCCCAACGGCCGGCTGACGCTTCACGCCGGCATCCAGGACCCCTGGATCGCGCGCGGACACTACGCCGGGATTCTCGGGATGAGGGCGTCCGACATCCGGATGGTCCATTCCTTCGTGGGCGGCGGGTTCGGCTCCAAGAAAATGGTCCGACTCCACCTGATCGCCGCGCTTCTCTCGAAAAAGGCCGGGCGGCCCGTCCGGCTGGACAATACCCGCACCGACGAGTTCCTGACCACCCACCCGCGGGTCCCCATGACCATCCACTTGAGGCTGGCGGCAGATTATGAAGGGGGCCTCGTCGCGAAATCCTCCGACGTCATCGCCGACAACGGGGCGTACAGCAACGAGGCCCCGGCCATCACGGGCATCGCCTCTTACCGGATGGACAACCTCTACCGGATCCCCAACGTCAAGAACCAATATCGGCTCGCCTACACGAACAAGCTCCCGACCGGGGGATACCGGGGGTTCGGCAACCCGCAGGGGGCGTTCGCCCTGGAGTCCGGCATCGACATCCTCGCGAATGAGCTGGGAATGGACCCGGCCGCGCTCCGAATGAAGAACTTCGTCCACCCCGGCGACGTGACCATGCACGGTTTTCGAATCGGCTCGGCCGAAATCCGGGAATGCGTCGAGAAGGCGAAATCCGAGACGGATTGGGACCGAAAACGCGCGGGGGATTTCGAGCCCCCCGCTTCTTCGCCGCATGGCAAGGGCGTCCGCCGGGGCGTCGGCATTGCCTGTTGCATCCACGGCTCCGGGTTCCGGGGGGCCTACGGGGACTTCGACGGCGGCGCCGCCGTCGTCCAGGTCGACGAAGAGGGCCGCGCCTTCCTCCTCACGGGCGAAACGGACATCGGCCAGGGCGCACGCACGGTGCTCGCCCAGATCGCCGCGGAAGAGCTCGGCGTCGGCCTGGAGGACGTCCGGGTCTCCGGCGTGGACACCGACGTGACACCGGCCTGCCTGGGGGCGTACGCGAGCCGGGTGACGACGGTGGGCGGCCACGCGGTGGCCAGGGCCGCCCGGGACGCCCGGGAAAAGATCCTCGCCTTCGCGGCCGGGCGCCTGGAGTGCCGGCCGGAGGATCTCGAAACCGAGGACGGCGAGATCCGGGTCGAGGGCGCGCCCGAGCGCAGGATGGGCTTCTCCGACGCCGCGCGCGAAATGGTCATGGCTGCGGGCGGAAAACCCATTGTCGGCGAGGGCGCGTTCGTCACGCCTCCCGAAGTGGTCATCCCGGACGCCTCCCGCTACGGCCACGCGACGATCGCCTACGCCTTCGCCGCGCACGTCGCCGAGGTGGCGGTGGACATCGAGACCGGCCGGGTGGTGATCGAGCGCATGACGGCCGTCCACGACTCGGGCCGGATCATCAATCCCCTCACCGCCGAAGGCCAGGTCGAGGGCGGCGTGGTCCAGGGGCTGGGCTGGGCGGTGTCGGAGGAGATGGTCTTCGACGGCGGGCAGGTGATGAACCCGAATTTCTACGATTACCGCGTTCCCACCATCGTGGACGCGCCGGACATCAGCGTCCTATTCATCGAGGGGGAGCCCGACGGGGACGGCCCGGGAGGCCCCCAAGGCCTGGGAGGCCCGTACGGCGCGAAAGGGCTGGGCGAGCCGGCCCTCGTCCCGACGGCCGCGGCCGTGGCCAACGCGGTCGCCCACGCTTTGGGCGCGCGGATTCGGAGCCTGCCCATCACCCCGGAAAAGGTCGTCAAGGCGCTCGGGGGCCCCGGCTGATGAAACAACCGGCGGGGGACGGGGGGCGGGAGGCGGACACGCGGCATCGGCTCTCTCCAATCGCGCCCGGCCTTGTCTGGTAGAATGGCGTTCATGGACATCTTCGAGGCCATCGAAAGAGGGTTGGCCCCGCCCGGAAACGCCGGCGCGGCTCCACCCGACGGCGGCGCGCCGTCCGAAGAACAGATGAACAAGGTCCTCGAGGCCGCCCGCTGGGCCGCTTCGGCGTACAACACTCAACCCTGGCACTTCCAGGTCCTGCGCGCACCCGCCTGTCAACGAGAGGCGGCCCGGGTCTTCTCCGCCGTTCCTGAAGACAAGGATCCTGCGGATGGGCGGGCGTGGCTCCTCTGTCACCTGGACCGAAACCGGATGCTGCCCGTCGCCGACCCGCTGGGCTCCGAATCCTACATCGCCCTCGGCACGGCGTGCCTCAACATCCAAGCGGCCTCGGCGGCATTGGGTCTGGCCTGCAACGTCTGGGGACCCTCCGAGCAGAACGTGAAATCCTGGCGTCCCGTGGGCTTCTCCTTCCCGGACAAACTGGAACCGTATCTCCTTTTCGGAATCGGGGGCGCCGGCGACCCCCAAAACGCATCGCGACCCGCCCCCGCCGTCTACCACCCGGACTCATTCAAGGCCAAGCCCGTACAAATCCAGCCACGGCCCCAACCCGACGATGGAATGGAGGCCCTGTATTGCATCCGGTCGCGTCAAACCGACCGGACGCCGATGTTGCGGACCGATCCCTGGCCGGAAGACAGCGTGCGGATGCTTTCCGCGGCCCGCCGGGCCTTCGACGCCCACGGGGCGAGGGAGGCGGCGCTCGTCCTGGCGGAGGATTCCGGAAAGACCATGGAGCTGACCCGGCTTCAAGAGCGCGCCTGGAGACAGGCGACCGGGGACCGGGGGCGGTTTCGAGAGACCTGCGGCTGGTTGCGCTTTCAGAAAAAGGAATGGAAGCAGCGGGGAGATGGGGAGTGGGTCGGTCACTTCGGGTTGACCGGGGTGAAAAGGACGCTCGCGCGGCTCGGCCTGAAAACCCCCCTCGCCCCGCTGGCCATGGCCCTGGGCGCGCACCGGGTCATGCTGCGCAAAACCGAGACGACCGGCGCCTACCTGACGGGGGTCGTCGAAAACTCCACGGGCCGGTTCGCGGCCGACGAGCCCTTCCGCCGGCGGATCTTGAACGGCGTGGGGGCGGGGATCCAAGCGCTCTGGCTGACCGGCGCGGCCCTGGGCGCCGGCCTTCAGTTTCAGACCTCCATCATCGTTCAGGAAAGGCCGAAGGCCGGGCTTCGGGAGATTCTCGACATTCCGGACGCCTACGAACCCCTGTTTCTCATCCGAATGGGCTACCCGCAGCGGGATCCCCATTACACCAACATCCGCCGGAATCCGGCCGAGGTCATCAGCCGCACCGCCCCGACGTAGCCCCGCAGGGCGCCCCTGAATCCGTCATCGGATGTGACTCAGCGAAGGGGACGCTCTCGGAGAACCTCGGGTTTCAGCACGCGCGCCCCTGAAGAGAAAGGCGAATTCGCCGCGGCGGAAAGGAACCGGAACCGCATCGTTCCCCACTGCTCGGGAACCCGGGCGCCGCGGGGAAGGGTGTTGAACTTCCATCGCTTGAGATTCCGGATGGCGGTCGTCTCAAGGGACGAGTCCCCCCGGACCAGGAGAACAATCCGCCCCACGGTTCCATCGGGAAGCACCCAGAATTTCAACTTGATCTCGCCTTCCGCCCCGCGCAAGGGGGTGGGGGGCGGAGGCCGATAAACCAATTCACGCTTGGCGACGGGGCCCCGGATCTCCAAATCCTCCGGCTCGGCCTTCGACGCCTTGAGAAGCTCCTGCCGAATCAATTGCCTCTGGAGCGATCTCAATCCATCGGACCGCCTCCCCTTCGCGCCGGAACGGACGGCCGGGATCTTGAACCGGCCGCCCAGCCGCGATCCTCCCGGGGTCCCTCGCGGCAATTTCGCCCTACTGAGAGGCCTCGGCGCAACCACCGGGGTCTTCCCCGATCGGTCGGCGAACGTGATGGCGGACGGCAGCGGAAGGGGGGCCTCGAAAACAGGCGAACGGGCCGCCCGGACCATCTCCTCCAGGCCCAGCGCCGCGGCGGGAGGCGCAGCGGCCGGAGGCGGAGGCAGGAGCGGAGGAGGCGACCCGACCTCCGTCTCCCGGCCGGGACGCTCCCGCGGGATCGAGGGGGGGTTCGGAAGCGGGATCTGCATCCTCCGAAGCTCGACCACGTGCAGCGGCGTCCTCATCACCGCCTGGGGTTCGGGCGGCGGCACAATCACCATGAACCCGGCATGGATGGCGATCGAAGCCCCCACGCCGACCCAAAATCCCCACCGGAATCTCACCGCTTCGTTTCCTGCTTCTTGGGCCGCGTGGCGATGGCCAGTCGGCGGACACCCGCCTGCTTGGCGATGTCCAACACCTCCACGACGCGTCCATGAGGGACCTGCCGATCCGCCTTGATGACCAGCATGAAGTCGGGCTGCCTTCGATACATGTCCACCAGCCGGCCCCACAACTCGGGCACGGTCACCCTGCGGTCATTCAAGTACAGGGCCTTCTCACGGGTCAGGATGAGCGTCACGTCCTCCCGCTCCCGGCGCTCGGCGATGGTGGATTTCGGGAGATTGACCCGGATTCCCGGTTGTACGACAAACTTCGAAGAAATCATGAAGAAGATTAAAAGCAGGAGAACAACGTCAATAAGGGGAAGAAGGTTCGGGAGCGCCACCGGACGTCTGTGAAGACGAAATTTCATGCCATTTCCCGAATGTGGATGGAGGCGCCTATCGTTTCAGGATGTCCAGGAGCCGAAGCGAGTGCTTCTCCATTTCCAGAACCAAGCCGTCCGCCTTGCTCACGAAGTAACTATGGAAAACCAAAGCCGGGATGGCGACAGTGAGTCCGGCGGCCGTGGTGATGAGGGCTTCGGAAATCCCGCCCGCCAGGGCGTTAGGCTGGCCGACGCCCGCCTTCGAGATGACATCGAACACCCGGATCATGCCCGCGACCGTCCCCAGCAACCCCAGCAGGGGGGTGATCCCGGCGAGCGTCCCCAGAAGGCCCAGGTAACGCTCGAGCGTCGGGATTTCCTGTCGGCCCGCGTCTTCAATCAACTCCTTGATCTCCGCCCGATCCTTCTCGTGATTGTGGATAGCCGCCAGCAGGATTCTGGACATCGCCGAGGTGGAGCGGCGGCAGAGCATATTGGCCTCGGAGATCCGCTTCTCGCGGATCATGGACTCCACCTCCTCCAGCTCCGCGTTTCGGATGACCCGCTTCGCCCTCAGGTTGAACAGGCGCTCGATGACAATGCCCAAGGCCAATACCGAGCAAGAGAGGATGGGGGCCATCAGGACGCCGCCCTGTAAAATGAACTCTATCATCGAGCCTTCTCCGCGGGTTGAGACCGCTTCTCTTCGGGCGCCCCTTTCAGCAACACCAGACGCGCCCGCGCGCGCCGGCGGACGGAGGGCTCGGGCGAACCCTTCAGAACCTTCCGGTAGAGGTCGATGGCTTGCACTTTCTTATCCTGCAACTCATAAATCCCCGCCACCCGCAAAAGCGCCCGGTGGACAAGGACCTTATCCCGAGGATACAAGTAAAAAACCTTCAAATATTCTACCACGGCGCGCGGATACTGCTTTCTCGCCTCCAGCAACCCCCCCAACTCGAACTGGATGCGTGGCCGCAGCTCCCGGCCCACGCCGCCCTTTATCGCAGCTTCCAGGTGAGACAGGGCCTGCCCGAGACGCTGGTTCTTCCGCGCGATCCGGCCCAGGGCGTAGTGGCTGCCGGCGACCAGCGCGCCGGCCCCGCCGCTCTGCACGACTTGTGAAAAATATCCCTCCGCGCCGTCTTGGTCGTTCAAGCGCAGGGCGCAGTTCGCCGCCTCATAGCGAGCCTGCGTCAGCAGACCATGCCTCGGGTGGTTCCGGATGAAGAGACCATACTCCCGCACGGCGCTCTCGCAATTGCCGAACTCAGCCAGGGACGCGGCCAGGCGGTACCGGGCGTCTCCCCGGATGCGGCTGTCGGGGAACCGATCCAGCAGGTGTCGAAAATAATCCGCCCCCTCCGCCGGTTTGCCTTCCAGGCGCTTGATCTCCCCGATCCTTAAGTGGGCCACATCCGACTCCGGCCCCCCCCGGCGCAAGACCCGCACGTAGGCGGCCAGGGCGTCCTTGTACCGCTTCTGCGCCAGATAGATCTCGGCCACCTGGAATTCCATCGTCGTGACGAGCTTGTGGTCCGGCTCCTTCCGGATGAAGGCCCGCGCGTCGCGGATGAACTTGTCCGTGTCGCCCGACCGCAGCTGGGTCAGCACAATTCCGTATCTGGCTTCTCTCGCCTCTTCCGAGGATGGATTCTGGACGAGAACACGATTGTACGCGACCGAGGACTCTTTGAAGTTGCCTTGGTTGTAGTAGGCGTGCCCGATCTGCAAAAGGGCCAAGGTCCGGTAGCGGCTCTTGGGATAATCCCGCACGAGCCGCGACAGCGACACGCGAGCCAGGGGAAACCGCCCCAGCCGGATCCGGGTCAATCCCCTCCAAAAATAAGCCTCATCGCTGCGGGGGCTTTTGGGCCACCGACGCAAATACTCCGCAAACGTCCTCTCCGCCTCTTTGTAATTCGCCCGCCGGAACTGCATCTCCCCAAGTCGAAGAGCGGCGGTCTCCGCCATTCGGCCGTCCGGAGATCCCTTCAGGGTCTTCCGGTAAATTTCCCCCGCACGGGCGTAATCGCGCATATTGTAGTGGGCCTCGGCCTGCCGAACCCGGGCCTCGGCCAGAAGCGCGGGACGCCCCCGAAGCCGTTCCGCCACCTCGCCGAAAGCGGCCAAGGCGTCCGACCAGCGTCCTTCGTCATAAAAGGTATAGGCCCGTCCCAACGCGGCTTCCGGACCCAGATTGTGATTGAGGGGGATTTTTTCGAACGCCTTGCGCGCATCGGCGGGCCGCTTGAGCCGCAAGAGCGCTTCGCCTCTCCAAAACCGGGCCTCCGGCAATCGCGGGTCGGTTGGAAACCGTTTCTCGAAGGAATCCGCGGCGCTCACCGCCCCCTCGAGGGCCCCGGCTCCCAGCCGCGCGAGGAGAAGCCCGTACGCCGCTTGGGTCCGAAGGACGTCTCCAACGCCCGCGCGACCCTCCGACAAATCTCGGAAAGCCTCCGAGGCCGACTTATCTTTTCCGCCCGCGTTGTAGAGGGAAAAGGCCGACAGAAGCCGGGCCCGCCGGACGAGGTCGTCCTTCCCGGCGGCTTCGGCGACCTTCAGGCCGCGCAGGGCGTCTTCGAGAACGTCGACCGACGCTTGAAATCGGCCCGACCGGTGGAGCCGACGCGCCCAGGCCATCGCGCCCCACAAGGCGGCCCGGCCGGCCGGCCGGACCCCCTTCAGGCGGTTCCAGGCGCCTTGGGCCTCATCCTCCCGGCCCAGCGCGAGCGCGCTCAACAGCAAGCCAAGCGAGACCTCCCCCGTCTCATCCGGATCGGCCCTCAGGGATTCCAGAAAGGCGCCCCGCGCCTTCAGATTACGGCGGGCCTGAAAGTAGGACCAGCCGAGGGCGAAGCGCGCCGAACGCGCATGCGCCGCCGCGCCGGCGGTTTTGAGATAGGCCTCCAGGGACTCGGTTGCGCGTTCATACCTTTCGAGATGGAACGCCGTCATCCCTTCGCGAAACAAGGCGACCTTCAGGAGTCGCTCCCGTCCCCGCTCTGCGGCGACTTCTCGCGCGCCGGCGTAATGCCAAGCGGCGCGGGCAAGGTCATTCCGGCGCAAAGAAAGCTCGCCGGCGAGGAAATCGGCCATCACCGCCTGCGGATGTCCCGGAAAGCGCTCGAGCACCCGCTCCATCCAGGCCCGGGCCTCCCGGTCCTCTCCCCGCCGGTAGGCCAACAAACCGAGCCGGTAGGCGGCCGCTCCGGCGTTTTTCCCCGCGGGATCGTCCGCGACCCGCTCCCACGCCCGCCGGGCTTCCGCCCGTTGTCCGCGTCGAAGAAGCACCTCGCCGAGCCAGTACCCGAGGAAGGAGTCCGAGAGGGGATCGGGGTTCTCCTTGAGACCGGCCCGAAAGTGGTCCTCCGCCCGGGGAAGCCGGTTCTCCAGGAAAGACAGATAGCCGATCCGAAAGCGAGCCGCCGCTCCCTCACGCTCGATGAGCAACGCGGTCGAAAATGAGCTTCCGTAACAATCGGCCGGACGCGCGACGGACGGGGCGAACGCCGGCCCGGGATCAAATGCGATGGACCCCATCGGACGCCGCATCTCCCCGGCGGCGGGCAAAACGCTCACGCCCCGGGGTGTGAGGTTGCGCGGCACGGGGCGGACGGGCCGCCGCGTGCGGATCAGCGGGAGGCCCTTTCCCACAACGACGACCTCGGGGATATCGAGCTGGATCTTCCCCTCTTGCGAGGACCCGGTTCCCGAAGACGCCGCCAGGATGAGGGAGACCGCAAACAGGGCCGCCCACCGCCGGCCCCCTAAAGCGCGCGGGGTCACTTTTTCCATTTGGCGGACTCAATTCTGCCGATTCGGTCCAGGGCCGCACGGGCGACGGACGGACTGGACGTTTGACGGGCGGCCACGCGATACGCCTTCACGGCCTTCTCCCACTGTTTCTCGCCCTCATAGACCACCCCGCGAAGGTACTCGGCGTCCGCCCTCCAATCCGCGGATTCCTCGACCTCCTTCGGAATTTTCTCGATGGCCTGAAGCGCTTCCCGGTGGTTCCCTCGTCGCACGTTCGCGCTCGCCAGTCGGAAAAGGCCCTCCGCTCTCACAACAGGGTCTTCCGACTGTGCGGCCACCCGGAGATACGCGGCGGCCCGCTTCCATTGCTTTCGGCGGATCCGGTCCTTGCCCAGTCGAAGAAAAAGCCTCCCCTTCCTGAATTCCGGCGCATGCGCGTTCACCCAACCGAGCAGCCCGTCCACCCCGTCCACTTCGGCTATCCGGTCGTAGACCACTCCCAGTTTGAGGAGAACCGCCTCCCTTCGCCCGTCCTTCGGGTAGCCCTTCAGGATTCGGTGATAGGCGGCCGCCGCCGATTTCCACTCCGCCGACTCAAACCGGGCGGCCGCGAGCAGAAACCAGGCCTCCTTCACCCGCCCGGCGTCCCTGCCCTCCTCCGCACCCGCCAGCCAGTTCGCCAGCCGCCGGGCCGAAGAGGCATAATCCTTCATGCGCAACGCGCCCAAGGCGGAAGCGTACAAGGCGTCGCGGACGCGGGGGTGCGACGGGTTTTCTTTCAGGAAGGCGTCCAGGTGAGAAACGGCATCGGCGAATTTGCCGGTCCGGACCTCAGCCAAACCAAGTTGAAGCAGGATCAGCGAACGCCGCTTGTCCCGCGGATAGCGGGTCAGCCAATTCCGAAATACCCGCTCGGCAGACGCATACTCCTTCAATCGGAACAGGACAAACCCGCGGTTCGCCGAAAATCCTGTCTGACCGTCGGCCGTTCCGCCTTCGTTCCCACGAACGGCCTCGGCCTCCAACCGGGTCCACGTATCGGCCACTTCCCGCAAGAGGCCCAACCGGGTCTGGACCGCGGCCAAGACCTTAAGGACCTCGTACCGGCGGGTCGGCCAAGGCTCCCGCTTCTGATCCGGGCGGCCTTTCTCCTCCCCCCGCAACCAGCCCCCGAGGTGCTCAAGAGCCGCCCGGTCTTTCTTGATCCGGAACGCGGACAGGCCAAGCTTTCGAATCATCTCCCGCCGGACGGCTTTATCCTGAACCTTGGGGAGAACCTCCCGAAAAGACTCGTAGGCCTCCCCAAAGCGGCCGAGCGCGAACTGCGCCTCCCCCGTCATCCGGACGGCCCAAACGGCCTGGAGGCCGTCCGGGGCGCCCTTCAGCACGGAGAGGATCTCGACGGCCCGTTCATACTCCTTCCGGCGAAACCGAATGGCCGCCGCCTTGGCCGCGGCGTCAAAGGTCGCCGATCCGTCCGGGAAGGATCGGATGAGTTCTTCGTAGCCCCGCAAAGCGGCGTCCGGGTCACCCGACTGGTCCAGGGATCTGGCGGTCCAGTACATGACCCATTGCCGATATTGGGGCGGGACATTTTCCTTGGCGAGCTTCCGAAAATATCCGAGCGCATCCCGATACCGTCCGGCGAGGAAGTGACTGTGGCCGGCGCGGATGCGGGCCAGCGTAATCTGGGGGGATTTGGCATAAGTCTCCAGGTAGGCCGCATACTTTTTCGCCGCGGAATGATAATCCTTTTTCTCATAGAGACATTCGGCCAACCCCCAGGCGGCGCTCCCCCTGGGGGGAAATCGAGGATCCGCCTGGAGCACCACCTCGAAGTGGCGGATCGCGGGTTCACAGTTCCCTTGTCGCTTGCGAATCATCCCGGCGACCGCATGCGCCCACAAAGACTCGACCTTTCCGGGCCGCGGCGACTTCAGGTAGGCCTGAAGGTTCGTCAGGGCCTGGGTGTCCTGTCCATTTTTGTAGTGGGCGATCCCGAGAACATACCGAACGCCGGCGCTGAAGGGGCTGGAGGGAAATCGGCCGAGCAGGTTCGAGAACGCGCGGATTGCGGCGGCCCAATCCTCGAGACGAAAATTGATTTGTCCCAGTTGATACAACGCCTGGTCGATCATCGGGCCGTCACGGACCTTGGAGAACTGGCCGGCCGCGGCCTTGAGGCGGCCGTTGCCCAACTCGATCTTGGCAACCCGGAAGTGCGCCGTGGACCGGAAGGGGTGTTCGGGATTCTCGGCCAGGAAGGTCCGGTATCCTCTCAGGGCCTCGGCGATGACCCCTTTCTCTTGTTGGGTCTCGGCCAAAAAAAACCTGGCTTCCGCCCGCCGGGCGCCCTCCGGGTTGTTCTTCAGATAAGACTCGAAGGCCAGGATGGCGGCGTCGAGGTGACCATCTTCCAGGAGGCGAAGGCCGAAGGCGTAATCTTCGATCTTCGCCGCGGCCGGAACCATTTGAACCGCCATAACGGCGAGCGCGATTGACACCGCTATCGATATGGGCTTGATTCTCACAACGTTACAATATATGCCTTGGCTTAACGCGCGTCTCGGTTCGATCACTCCGGGACGACAGACTTCACAGGAGACCGCTCTCGGTCAAGTTCCGCTCGGAAGGAATCCTTGAACCCGTCGCCCAACGTCCGTGTACATCCATGATCGATTTCCCCCCCTGTGAGCCGTCAGGATTTTTTTCATTTCCCGGAATTCCCGTCCGAAAGGGATGAAATGGGTTCATGCTTCAGAATATTTCCATCCATTCGGACATGTCAATATTTCATCGGATGAGATTTTCCAGGCCGGGTTCCTCAGAGACCCGCAAGGCCGCGATTATCGATCCCAGAGTTTTTCCAGACCTCTTGCACCGGAACAGCCGATGGGCCCGTCTCCGCACTTTACTACCCCCCAAGGCCGCGATATCGTGGTGTCAGGAAAAAGGATACGTCGCGCTTCGCTTCACCGGGAACGGAAGGGGCTTGCTCCGCGGGGGGGACGCAAAGTCCGGAAAGGGGTCATGCTGCCTGACATGCAAATTATTGTCTTCTTTCTTGCCGGAAATCGGTCTTTCGACAGAGATTGAACTTGAGGCAATCACTGGGGTGGAAACGCTCATGGGCCGGGGGCTCGGGAGATTTCGAATCCTTGCGGGAGGGAGGACCGGGACCTTCAACGGGAGGGATGGATGCGCGCCCTGAGGTGGATTTCCCTCGCCCTCCTCGTCTTAGTGCTCGCGGGAGGAGGCCGGGCGGGATATCGGGCTTACGACTACGTGGAAAACGATCCCCAATTCTGCAACTCCTGCCATCTGATGGACACCGCCTTCCGGAGCTGGGAGGAGTCGGTCCACTGGGACGTCAACTGCCACGAATGCCACTGGGCTCTCCCGACCTGAGCGGATAACATGGGATCCTCCTTTCTCCCCCACAGAAAGATATTGCGAACCGATGAGCCACCGGTCTTACACCATCCAAAATTACCGGTCAGGGTTCGCCGGGCACTGGGGCGCGGACGACTCCACCCAGATTTCTTTTCTGGCTTCTTTCTCCGCGCAAACCCACACACTTCATCAACCCTTCATTCAGGTTTCCCAGGCCCGGCGTCCGGGCCCTTCCGGAGAAAGGCAATCAGGTCGGCCAGGTCGTTGCCGCGGAAGCGCGGCCAGGGGAAGCCCTTCTCCGAGACCTTGCGGATCATGAAATCCACGTGGTTCCACATCCGCTGCGCCCAGTAGGCCGGCTGGGGAATCCCGCGGGCAATCGGGGCCAGGTCGGGTCCCACGCGGCCTCCTTTCCCATTGTGAGCATGACACATCACGCAACGGCGCTGTTGAAACAGCCGTTCCCCTCGAACCGGATCCCCCGGCGGGTCGAAAACCCCCGGCGAGGCCAGGAAGGCCAGGAGATGAAGCATCTCGTCACGATGAAACTCGGGCCGGCGGATGCCCTTCCTCTTCTGGAGCGGACGCATGATCGGCGCATGATTCCAAAAGGTCTGGGCCACCTGAAGGGGGGAGAATCCGCGGGCGCGCAGCGTGCTCAGGTCCGGCTCCACCGGACCTCTCTTCCCCTCCAGCCCGTGGCAGACGGAACACCCCTTGCTGTAGAACTGGATCCGTCCCTTGTCCGCCGAACCCCGCTGGGCAAGCGCATCCCCGGCCCCCGCGAAGACCGTTCCCGCAACGAGGAGAAGAACCCACGCGCTCGCCCTTCGCAACGTTGTCCCTCCCGCGACGTCGAGTGCGATCAGGGTGAACGGGCGCATCGGAACCCCATAGTGGGCAGCCGCCGTTGCGGCTCGGCCTTGTCCCGGAAGGTTGTCGTCACCCGCCAGCGCGAGTCAGCGTACCCTCCGCCCCGGACGACCTTCTCCTTGCCGGAGGCCGGTCCCGGCGGGTTTTCCGAAGGGCCCGACAGAGGATAGTTCTCGTCGAACCAGTCGGCCACCCACTCGGCTGCGTTGCCCGCCATGTCGGGGACGCCGTAGGGGCTGGCCCCGTTGCCGAAGCTCCCCACGGGCTTCGTCTGGACGACCCGACCCTCCCATCTTTTCTTGTAGACCCACCAGTAGAACCGGTCGTAGTCTTTCGGGCTCAGGATGGCACGCCCCGCCCAGAGCTCGGCGCCGTTGAGCCGGGCGGCCTCCCACCGGCGCCCCCACGGGTAGGTCCGGCCGGCGGCGCTCCGGGCGGCCTTCTCCCATTCAGGCTCTGTGGGAAGACGCTTGACCGCCCATCGGCAATAGCGGCGGGCCTCCTCCCACGTCACGCCCACAACCGGATGGTCCCCAAGCCCCTTTGGATAGCGGCGGGCGCTCCATCGATAGGGCTTGGCCCGAAGACTTTCGTCCCCGGGCGGCCGCCCTCCCCGGTCCAGGACGAATACCCGGAACTGGGCCTGGGTAATCTCCCGCTCGTCAATATAAAAGGTGTCGAGATGGATCTTCCGTCCCGGAAGAGGACCCATGAGGAAGACCCCGGCCGAAACCAGGACCATCCGCGAGCCGTCACGGGCGATATGTACGGGGGGGAGGGAGACCGACAAGGTCGGCCAGAGGAGGACCAGCCCCATCGAGACGCCCGCGTTTGCAAGGATCCGCGCGCACCCCCTGAAGCCGCTGAAAGCCCTCGAGAGATCCATCGCCGCCTCTCCGGGAAGGACGACAACCCGCTTGCATCCTGTCACTTAAGAAGCTGCCCCGAGGAGTGGGTGACGCGTAATGATCTGGATCAATAAAAGTCATTCGGATGAGTTTGCGTTTCAGACGGGCGGTTGGATTTTCCGGTGAGTGATGAACCGGGGTGGGCAGGTTGCTTGGGATCTCCGGTGTGTAGCGCGGAGGCGCCGGGATTCAGTCCAGCTCCAGGTTATCGATCAACCGGGCCTTCCCGCACCAAACCGCGCCCAAGACCACGGCCGGACCCGTGATCTCGTCCAAACTCACAAGCGTTTCAGGATGGACGATGACCAGGTAATCCCTGCGGAGGCCGTGCGCTTCCAGGACCTTCGAAGCGATCCCGATTAAGGCGGGCGGATCCTTGCGCCCTTCCCGAAAATCCTCCGAGACGGCCTGCAGGGCGCGCCGCAGGCCGATCGCCCGCGCGCGATCGTCGTCATCGAGATAGAAATTTCGGGATGAATGGGCGAGACCGTTTCTCTCCCGCACGGTTGGACAACCGACGACCTCGACATCCATCCGCAAGTCGGAAACCATCCGCCGGATGATGACCCACTGCTGAAAGTCTTTCTTCCCGAAATACGCCCGGTGGGGAAGACAGACGGCGAAGAGCTTGGCCACAACCGTCGTCACGCCCCGAAAGTGTCCGGGCCGCCTCTCTCCGCAGAGAACGTCCGAGAGCCCCTCGACCTCGATGAAAGTCCGGTCGCCCGGGGGATAAATTTCCTCGACGCCCGGCATGAACACCAAGTCCACCCCCTCCTCCTCCGCCTTCCGGAGATCCGCCTCCTGATCCCTGGGATAGGATTCGAAATCTTCCCCGGGACCGAATTGCGCCGGGTTTACAAAGAGGGAGACCGTGAGGACATCGTTCTCTTTCCGCGCGCGCCGCATGAGACTCAGGTGCCCCTCGTGAAACATCCCCATCGTGGGGACAAGCCCGAGGCGCTTCCTCTCCGCGCGCAAGCCGCGCGCTTTCTCATTCATGGCGCCCGCCGAGGTCAGGACCTGCATTTCAACTCCCGAGGCTCCGCGCGGCCTGGCCCTTGCGGACAAGCCCCCGCGGCCCATCGCCCAGCGCCCGCCCACATCCGGGCTCCCTAACGGGGGACGTAAATGTGGGTTCCCTGCTTCAGGGTAACGATTTCTCGAACCAGGTGGTCGAAATCCTCTTCCCGGTGAACGAAATCCATGGAATCGGTGTTCACGATCAGGAGAGGGGTTTCGGAATAGCGGAAGAAGTAGCGGTTATAAGCCTCGTTGATGCGCTCCAGGTATTCGGGCGTGATGGACCGCTCGAAATCGCGCCGCCGGTTTCGGATGCGATCGATGAGGACGTCCGTGCCGGCCTGAAGGAAAACCACGAGATCCGGCGAAGGGATCCGGGTCCGCAACAGGGAGTATATCTCCTCATAGAGAACGATTTCGTCCGCGTCCAGGTTCGCGTAGGCGAAGATTCGGTCTTTCGCGAAGATGTAATCGCTCACGATGCCGCCGTGAAACAGGTCCAACTGGATCAGATCAAGCTGCTGCCGGTACCGGCTGAGGAGGAAAAAGAGCTGCGTCTGAAAGGCGTACCGGTCGGAGTCGGTGTAGAAGTTCGCCAGAAAGGGGTTCTCTTCGGTGACTTCGCGGAGGACCGACGCGCCAATCACCTCCGCGAGGCGCCCCGCCAGACTCGTCTTTCCCACCCCGATGGGGCCTTCGATCGCGATATAGCGCGCCTGATCCATACAATGCGCGGCCCTTACTCGGGGATCGGAACCGCCCGCTGTCCTTCCCCCAGGTCATCCAGCATCTGACGGAACGTCTTCCGCGAGATCGGATGGATCCCGTCCGGGGCGAGGTCGCAGAGGGGGGCGAGGACAAACCGGCGCGCGCCGATTTCCGGGTGGGGAATTGTCAAATCCGGCCCCGCGTCCACCCGGTCGCCGAACAGCAACAGATCCAGGTCGATCACGCGAGGTCCCCACCGCAAACCGTCGCGCCGGCCCATGTCGGCCTCAATCGCCTTCAATGTCCCGAGCAGGTCCGCCGGGTCGAGACGGGTTTCCACGCGAAGAACGCCGTTGACAAAATCCGGCTGGTCCACCGGCCCCACCGGAGCGGTCGCATACCACCGGGAGCGCCCGATGACTTGGACGCCCTCCGCATCCTCATGGCGCTTTACCGCTTCGGCGCATTGCTCTTTGGGGCGATTCAGATTGGAGCCTACGCCGATGAACGCCTCCACCTTCTCTCTCGATGGCCGAGCCGGACCGCCTTTCCCCGGCCTCTGAACGGACCGGATCCTCTCGGTCAAAATCCCGCGTTGCGGATTCGCTCCAATCCTTCCTGGATGCGCTCCTCGCTTTGCGTCAGGGCCAGGCGGAAGAAACCCTCGCCGTTCACGCCGAAACCGTTCCCCGGGGTCACGACCACGCCGGTCTCCCGCAACAGGTGGGTGGTGAACTCCATCGAGGTGTATTTCTCCAGAACGGGAACCCACACATAGAAGGTCGCCGACGGCTGGTTGGGCTCCAGCCCCAAGCCGCGCAGCCCCTCGACCATGACGTCCCGCCTGCGCTCATAGACCGACCGCATCTCATCGACACACGACTGATCGCCCGTCAACGCGGCGACGGCGGCCTCCTGCACGGCCTGGAAGGCCCCGGAATCCACGTTGGTCTTCACCGCGCCGAGACCGGAGAGAACGTCCGCGTTGCCCACGACGAACCCGATCCTCCATCCCGTCATGTTGTACGTCTTCGAGACGCTGTGAAACTCCACGGCCACGTCCTTGGCGCCGGGGGTCTGCAGGATGCTGGGCGTCTTCACGCCGTCGAAATACATCTCCGAGTAGGCCGCGTCGTGGACCAGGACGACATCGTACTCGCGGGCGAACTCCACGGCCTGGGCGAAAAAGGCTTCGGTCGCCACCGCGGCCGTGGGGTTGTTGGGATAGTTCAGAAACAGCAGTTGGGTCCTTTTCAGGACGCCGCGCTTGAGGTCTTCCAGATCCGGCAGGAAATCATTCTCCGGGAGGAGCGGCATCGCGACCACTTCGCCGCCCGCAAAGGCGGCCCCGGCCTCGTAAACCGGATAGGCGGGGTCCGGAATGACGGCGACATCGCCCGGATTGATGAACGCCAACGAGATGTGGGCGAGGCCTTCCTTCGACCCGATGAGGGAGAGGACTTCGCGCTCCGGATCCAGGTCCACGTCGAAGCGCCCCTTGTACCAGTCCGCCACCGCCTGACGGAACGGCGGCATCCCTTTATAGGAAGGATACTGGTGGTTCACCGGGTTCCGGCCCCCCGCTTCCAGCGCCTCGATGATGTGGGGGGGGGTGGGCAGATCAGGGTCCCCGATCCCGAAGCTGATGATGTCCAGCCCCGTCTTTCCGGCCTCGGTCTTCATCCGATCCAACTCGGCGAAAAGGTAGGGCGGAAGCCGTTTCAGTCTATCCGCGCGTTCCAGTGTCATCGTACCGTCCATTCCAGTGTGAGCCGGACAACGTGCCCGGGGTCTTGAAGAATGCCTTCGAAACCTGGGTTCTTCCCTGGCTCCACCGCCGCCATTCGCGCGACCCCGCCGGGCGCGGACGCACCGCACGCCTTGCCCGGCCGGCCACCGAGACTCCAAACGGTCATTCCCAGGAAAAGAAATCAACTGGATCAATGTTAGCCCAAGGCCTAAAGGTCCGCAACCGGCATTCAAGGAAGGGCGGGAGAGATTATGCCGCGGGGGGAAACATGAAAAGAGGCCGACTATCGCAGCAGACCTCGCAGACGGCGCTTCCGATGTCCGCCTTTCGGGGCGGGTATTCCTTTCCGGCGGCGGCTTTCAGCCCCAGTCCAGCAGGCTTCCCCTGTCCAACCGCTCCGCCTCCCTCAAAACATGAAAACCCGTGACGATGTCCTGGATGGCGACTCCCAGGCTCTTGAACAGGGTGATTTCTTCCGGGTCCCGACGTCCCGGGCGCTCCCCGAGCACGACCTGTCCGATCTCGTCCCGCAAATGTCCCTCCACGACGACCCCTTCCTTGATCGGGAGATAAATATCCCGGGCATAGGCAAGGCATCCTTCGCGGCTGTCCATCAGGACGCGGGCCCGGCGGACCGTCTCGCTGTCCAGCTCTCGTCCGTTTACGTTGCCGACGGAGTTGATGTGAGTTCCGGGCCGGGGGTCGCGGCCGTCGAAGACCGGCTCCTTTGCGTTGGTCGCCGCCACAACGATGTCGGCCTCCCGGACGGCCTTGTTCCTGTCCTTCGTCAACTCGATATCTCGCGGGATTCGCCCCCCCAGGGCCTTCATGTCCTCGACAAATCGTTTCGCGCGCAATTCCGACCGGGCGACCACCCACACCTTTTCGATGTCCCGGACGTGGCACACCGCCTCCAGGCAAGGCCCCGCCGTATCGCCCGCGCCGAAGACCGTCACGACGCTGGAATCTTCCCGGGCAAGGAGTCGGGTGGACAAGCCGGCGCAAGCCCCGGTCCGGTGGTCCGTCAGAGACGCCCCTTCCAGAAATGCCCTCGGCTGACCGGTCTCCCCGTCCATCAGGAGAAGCGCCGACATCCGGGCGGGAAGGCCCTTTTCCAAGTTTTCCGGAAAGCGGCCCGTGAACTTCATCCCGAACCCTCCCGCATTCTCCAGAACGGCCGGCATGAAAAGCATGTGGGCCTTCGGCCGCTCCGTGAGCAGAAGCGTTTTGACGGGCATGTCGATCCGGTTCGAGGACAAAAGCGCGAACGCCTCCCCTTGGATGGGAATCGTCTCGTCCCACCTCAAGAGATCTTCAACCTCCCGGCCGGAGAGGAACCGAATCTGGCTCATTGCGATGAAATCCCGTCAGGCATAAGTTCCCCGGATAGCAGACACAAACCACACTGCCCGCCCGTCCAACTTCATCTTCTCATCAACCGTTCGTTGCAAGGGGTGGCGGTGGAGTCGAATTTCAATCGGGGTCCACCCAATCGCGAAAGCGGTGTAACGCGGAGGCGCGGGTCCGTTGACCCTCAGCCTCCTCGCTAATCCCCGCGGGTCTTGATGACGTAAAGCTCGCGCGAGGCCGTGGAAATGACGTCGGGTCCGCCTTCGGTGATGATCACGGTCTGCTCGTCACCGAACTTCTCTCGATCCGTGAGATAAGCCTCCACGGAGAAGTACATCCCCGCCTCCAGGGGCTCGTCGTTGTCCATCTGGAGAAAGGGCCGCTCGCTCCCGTTCAGGCCCACGCCGTGACCGATGGGGGCGTAAGGCGCCCGTTCGTAGACCGAGCGCTTTTCGTCCGGAACGCCCAGATCGCGGTAAGCGGCGACGGTCTCCTTCAAGACATCGGACACCCGTACGCCGGGCTTCATCGCCGCGACGGTGCGATCCACGACCTCCCGCACGATCCGGTGGTTCTCCAGCGCCCGGCCGTCGGGCGTTCCCACGACACCCATCCGGTTGTACTCGTTCCAGTAGCCCCGATGGACACAGCCGGCGTCCATGAAGATCAAGTCGCCGCGGCGGAGGGGTTTCTTCGTCGGGGGGAGAAATTTGAGCCTCCAGTCCCCGCCCGTGGTGATGACGATGTTCTGGTACAGGGGCGGACGAAAGGCCCCGCCGCCAACGATGAGGTGGACGAGGCGCCGGCTCACCTCCTCCTCGGTCATCCCTTCCTCCAGGGACCGGAAACAGGCCTCGATGGCGCCGCTGAAAATCCGGGCCGACTCCTTGATTCGCTCGATCTCACGAGGCGACTTGATGGCCCGCATCCCAAGCAGCAGGGAGGAGGCATCCACGAAAGCGGCCCGGGGAAGGGAATCCCGCAATGCCTCGAATGTCAACTGGGGCATCATCAGCCGCTGATCCAGTCCCAACTCCGCCCCGATCCGCCCCTCGCCAAGGCCGGCGTCCACAACGGCCTGCCGGACGACCTCCAGGGGCAGAGGCTCATGGTACACCCGGATGTCATCGATCCAGGTGGACCTCGGGGCGTCCCCCGCGCTTAGGGAAACCGCAACGAGGACGGGATCACCCTCCCGCGGCAGCAGGAAGATGTGCGGACGGGAATGGTTCTGCTGATAGTCCCGCGGCAGGTGGCCGGTGAAGTAGCGGTAGTTCATGGCCGAGCAGAAATCCCCCGTGACCATGAGACCGTCCAGGCCCTGCTCAGCCATCAGGTCCCGCGCGCGTCCCCAGCGAAGGTCGTATTCCTCCCTCGGGAAATCGTGGAAATCGATTCTGTATTCAGGGGCAATGCGTTCCTGCATCAGTTTTCCTTCAGGAAGAAGGTCTACTCCGGCGGCCCGGACAGAAACCGGCGTGAGAATTGAAATCCCGTACCCCACGGAACTCAGCCTCTACAGGGAGACCGGAGAAAGGGGGCCTCGTCGGCTCAACGCCCGCCTTCGCCGACGCGCCGGAGGTCTCTCATGGACCCGTGGAACTTGGCCCCCCCCCCTGCGGGCCTCGAGGGCGGCCGCGGACTCCGATGTGTCCAGACGGCCCAGGACGCGCTCGGCGGTCTCTTGGGCCTCCGCGCGAACCGCGCCGCCGTCCACCCGGACGAGCTTGCCCTCCCGCACGGCCGGCCGGCCGTCCACGATGACGGTCTCGACGTCGGCGGCCGCGGCCGACCAGACGATGAGCGCCATCAGGTTATCGTGCGTCCCGCGGACCCTGGGCGTCAGGTGGAGGCGCCTCGCGTCCAGCACGGTCACATCGGCCTTCAGGCCCGGGGCAAGCCTTCCGGCGTCGATCCCCAGGGCGCGCGCCCCGTGAATCGTCGCCATCTCCAGGGCCTTCCCGGTGGAAAGGGCGGCCGCGTCCCCGTCCACGAACCTGTGAAGCGTCAGGGCATGGCGCATCGTCTCGAAGGGGTCCAGCCGGTAGGCCGAAAGCATGCCGTCCGTGCCGAGGGCCACCGTGACACCGGCTTCAAGGAGCGAAGGCACGGGCGAAGCCCCGTTCGCGAATCTCAGGTTGCTGATGGGGTTATGGACAGCGTGGCTGCCGGTCCGGACGAACAGGTCGATGTCCTCCCGGTCGAAGCAGACGCAATGCGCCGCGACGAAGTCGGGGCCGAGGAGACCCAGATCGTGAAGGGCCCGGGGGGGGCCGCTTCCCCCACCGCTCGACGCCGTAGGCCACCTCCCCCCGGTGTTCACAGAGGTGGCCGTGGATGCGCCGGCCCGTGGTCTCGGCCTCCTGCCGCAAGGCCCGGAGCAACCGGTCGCTCGAGCCCGACAGGTTGTCGTAGCCCAGCCAGGATTGAACCCGTCCATCCGCGGAGGTCCCGCAATCCCGGATCAGGGCGAGGTTGTCCTCGAAGGTGTCGCTCGTGCCGGCGAAATCGGCGTTGTCGGCCGCGTGCAGAGCGATGCACGCGCGAATGCCCACCTCGACCGTCCCCCGGAAGCACCCCTGGGGCTTGACCGGCATGGCCAGCGCCGAAGTGTAGCCCGCCAAGAGACATTCGCCGAAAGCCAGGCTCGCGCCGATGCGGGAATCTTCGTCATCGATCAGGCGGCTCACGCCGTCGGCGTACCGCACGTGCCACTCGGGAACCGGAAGGCCGTCGCCCAGGGCGCGGGCGGGCCGGGTGTGGACGTGCGCGCTCACCAGCCCCGGCAGGACAATCCGCCCGCGTCCATCAAAAACCTCGTCGGCGTCCGGGTCGCGGCCGGGGTCCGGCATCACTTCTCGGATTCGGTCGTCCTCCAGGACGAGGAGGCCTTCGTCGATGACCCCGATCTCCGGGTCCATCGTCACAAGCGTCGCCCCCCGGATGGCCAGGGAACGGACCATGGCCCCCCCCCCCCGGGCCCCGTTTTTCCTCATTCGGGCGCCGGACTTTCCCCGCATTCCCGCTAGGGCCCACTCTCCTTCTTTCCACCGGGGTG
>PVBE010211225.1_pt1 | contig 23650 bp, 43 predicted proteins | sample 1631181 | NCBI WGS metagenome assembly PVBE01 (sample SAMN08397723, study PRJNA350692) | Marine metagenome, whole genome shotgun sequencing project. | isolation source: water | place: Pacific Ocean | collected 2012-04 | reverse complement strand
TGGAAAAGGTGGGGCTACTAACATGGTGCATTTCATCTAAGATTACAGTTCCGAACTCTTTACGGATTTTTTCAATGTTTCTATAAAGAGTTTGAATATTTCCTATCACAACAGGACTGTTAGTATCAAACTGGCCACTACCAATAATTCCGGGCTTAAACCCAAATACTTTTTGTACTTCTTTTGCCCATTGATTCCTTAAGGGGATAGTATGGACAACTACTAATGTCTTTTGACCTAGTTTACCGGCTATTGATAGCCCAGTAAAGGTCTTGCCCCAACTTACCCAAGCGTTTATAATACAGTTATCTTCTACTGTATTATGTACCTCTTGTTGACTTTTTCTAAGGTCATATTTGAACTCAGGAAATGTCTCTGGTTTTAATACTCTTTTATCTACGATCTCATGTCCATGAGGTATCAAATCAGTGCGTCCTATAGGAATAGTTACTATTCCGGGACGTATAACAGCCATGTTTTTTATTACCTGTGGAACTAGGTCTTTTGGATTTTTTGGGGGTACTACATATGTTAACTCTTTATCTAGTTCATCTTGAACTTCTGGAGTTACATCTAAATAAATCCTATTACTTAGTACTGCTTTCATACTTTCCTTCGAGTATTTTTCTTTTTAGTTTCAGAATACTCATAAATTATCCAAGGGTATTTTCGCATAAGTAAAACTCCTGCCCATAACATATCAGGACTGGGAGGTCTGGGTATAGTAAAAGGAACTTTCCAATTCTCTATCCAAATCAGAGAAGCGGTAGTTTTTTTCTCAATTTTTCTTATTTTTCTATACTTTAAGGGCAATATTAAGGTCTTTTGATAGATAAAAGGAACCCCCTTACTATCTACAAAATAATAAGAATACTGTTTTAGAATACCAACTAAGCTATCAACTGATTTTCTTAAAGGTAGGAGCCCTTTGTGGGGGGTTTGAAGCCTCCGCTGCCCTAGTGTTTTTCCTGGCATATTTCTATCGTCTAACAGTTCGCCATCTAGGTACAGTAATCCGTCTGTTAAATCCCAATTACTTGATGGTAGAATAAATACTGGAAACTCTATTCTATCCAGTGTTTTGTACGTAACTATCATACTCTGAGCCTATAAAAAGATGGGGGCTATCATTCATATAGTCTCCATACTGATCTTCAAACTTGCCCATTGAGTAGTCATCTCCTGTATCAAAATCGCATCCTATAGGAGCGCCTGATATAGAGATACCTCGATCTCTTTGAATAAACTCTTGTAATGAACTGCAATATATATCCAGCTCTTCATTTGGTACTTCTGCTAATATAGAGTCATGTACTAAAGCAAATATTTTAGCTTTCATATTTGATTTTTCAATAAATTCGTTCATTTCTATTGCGCCGAGGAGGTTAATATCAGAAGCAGTAGACTGCACCAGAAAATTAAGACCAGACCTAACGGTATGACTTCTAATAGCTTTATCTTTACTTTTAACATTTGGTAATCTCCGTTTGCGGCCGAAAAAACTATACACAAATCCATTAGCTTCTATAAATTTTTGATTTTTTTCAATCCATTCTTTTAATTTTTTGAATGACTTAAAGTAATTATATATAACCTCAGAGGCTTCTTTGACACTGAAAGGTTTTCCAGAGTCTTTTGTTACTTGTTGGCTAATTTTATGTGGCCCGGCTCCATACATGATTCCAAAACTTACTGCCTTGGCAGCTTGTCGCTGAGTGGGGTATAGCCTGGCCACGTCTTCTGCTTCACAAGGCAACTTAAATACTGTTTTGGCAATTGTACTGTGAAAATTGCCGCCCTCTCGAAATACATCCATAAGCGCTTCATCATTTGCCAACTTTGCGGCGACATATACTTCTGCGGTTGTCAAGTCCATTGCAACTATCTGCGACCCCGTTGAGGCTGTAATACATCCTTTGACAATTGGATTGTCTCGAGGAATTTGTTGCATATTTAGCTTACCGCTACTGCTAAGACGACCAGAAGTTGTAGAGTGCAGGTTAAAAGAAGTCCTAAGACGGCTATCCTTATCCAATTGCGGTATGATTTTGTCCAAATAAGTATTTTTAATTTTGGATTTTTGACGGATTGCCAAGATATGTTTGGGAAGTTCAGATTTTTCTGCGAGCTTATTAAGGACTTCTGAGTCTGTTGAGTGCTGCCCCGTTCCAGTTTTCTTATTAGTAGGATTAAGGCCAATAAAATCAAACAGAAGGCCCCGAAGTTGTACAGTGCTATTAGGGTTAAAAGGTTTACCATTTAGTTTCTCGAATTTTTCTATATCAAAATCTTTATACATAGACTTGATAGATTCATCAATGTTTTGCTGCATTAAATCTTGAGCTATAATTAGTCTTGTTTTATCAAAAGGAACACCGTTTTCTTGGATGTTCAATAGAAATCTAGTACCTGGAAGTAATAAGTTTTCATATACCCAAGCTAGTTTTTGGTTTTCTTTAACTTTTATAAACTTCTCAAACAGTTTAAATGTAACTAATGCATCCATAGCTGCGTATGTTTTCATTACATCAAAAGGAACTTCTTGATAATTGAACTCGCCTTTAAGGATTCTATTTTCCTTTCTGTAGTTATCTATCCAGTCATGCATCGGCTTTTCGTAATCTCCGTAAGGAGTATACTTCAATGCTAATGCTTTTAATCCGTGATGCCCTGGATTTTCATTGATCAAATAAGATAGAAGCATAGTATCCTCTATCTTTGGAAACGTAAATCCGAAATGATACTCAAACCAAGCTAAGTCGAACTTAGCATTATGAAAAATTACAGTCTTTTCATTAAATAACTTTTGTAACTTTTTCTCTATTCTTCCTTGAAAATCAATACAATCAGTACTAATATAAGCTGCTGTTTGTCCATCATAGCACAAAGACATTCCCAACATATACCCATTTCTAGGATACAAATTAGTTGTTTCTGAGTCAAGGGCTATGCAGCTATTTTCATGTGCGAGAGCTTTATCTATAAAATTTTCGGCTTCTTTAGCTTCTGTAATTCCAAAAGCAATACTATCATCAATTACCACATCTTCTATTTCGCCCTTAATATATTTAATGATATTAAGTTTTGAGGTGTCCCAAGTCTTTTGAGCTTCGGGTTTGAAAGCGAGCATGGCGGGATTAATTACTGGTAAAAACTTATTTTCAACTTTCTTACCAGAGTATTCCACGACTGAATTAATTTTAGTAAAGTATTTCAAAGACTCACTTCCTACTAAAATAATCCAATCATATAATGAGGTGTCTATGTCAATATCGCAATCTCGTTTTAATACTTTCTTGATTGCGGGGTCTGAACATAATTGATACTGATCGAAGGAGAATTCCTCTCCGAAATGTTTAACGTAATCTGTGCTACTAGGCTTCGTTTCTACTAATGCAACTTTAGGCATATAATTTACTCGTTAATTTATCAACTTGGGATTGTGCTAATGCTCCAGGATCTGTATGCTGTAAACATATATTCCTAGAAAGGAGACCAACTCTCTCACACATAGCTTCTACTTTTTTTGCTGCTTCTTGGCCGGCTTCATCTCCATCGAAGAAAACATCTATTCCTGATGCGCCCCGTATAAAAAGCATACTTAATTTATCTTCATTTATATTTGATGTGCCAAAACAACACACGGCATTTGTTAAGCCTTTATCATGTAGGTTTATCACATCAAATATACCCTCTACTAGAATTACTTTTCCTTTTCTAGGGGCTACTGAGGGAAAGAGAGGCATTTTAGAGCCTCTAGGACTAATTTTATACTTAGGTATTCCGTCTGTTAAATGTCGCCCATTAAAAGCAACTATCTTACCAGACGTATCTCGTATAGGAAAAACTATTCTATTAATAAAATCTGGGTTGGTATGTTGGAACGCTTCAAATTTTTTATAGGTATCTGGGCGTATATTTCTCCAGTTACCCAGATAAGGGGTATAGTTAAAGGGAAAAGATAAACCAATACTTTCTGCCTTCTTTTCTATAATTTTTTGTTTAATAAGTTCTCGACGTAATTGTAAGTGGTTTATCTTTTCATCAAACAAGGTAAGAACACTTCCTTTGTACCCGCAAGAAAAACACTGAAAAATACCGGTAATTTTATCTATGCGCATACTAGGATTAGTATCATCATGTTCTGGATTCAAACAATTTACTACATAATCTTTGCCTTTAGAGAGATATTTAATCCCTCTTTGTTCTAAAATATCTTCAATCATCTATCATTATATCCAGGTGCATATCTATTAACTGGTGAATAATTTATTGTACCTAGAGATAATGCATTATCATGTAATTCAGTTGCTAATTCTGCTAGGGAAAAACAGTATCTTTTCTTTATAAAAGTACCTGTTCTTACTTCTTCAAAACAATACACTTTTTGAGGCATTTCTACTGTTTCATTGTATGAAGCTAGCTCTAGCCCTGTCATGCGATTAAATGCAATTTTAGAACTAGAAGTGCAGGTCGTTAAAGTGATTAAACCAAGTGCTATTAGTATCTTCATTATTCAGTCATTACGTCTAAAAGTTGCTCTGCTTCGTAAAGGATAGCTTTTTGGTCATCATCTAAAATATACTCATAGATTCTTAACTTATTTACATAAAAATTTATGTCTTTTAGATTTGCTTTATTTAGACTTTCTATCAAATTATAGCAATATTCATACGCTCTATTGTTTGTCACTTCTTTAATATTCATAGGTTTACTCTCATTATGATATATTATACTAAATTTCAATATGAGAGTCAAGAAATATTTTTAGATGTCATCGATTTCTTCCCCAGTCTTACTGCTCTCATCCTCTAATTCTTGAGGAGTTCTAGCAGACTCGGGGCCTATTTTTAAAGTTTCCCAATTTACATAAGAAGTAAAAGATTCCATAGAAGCTGACCTCATCTTCTGACAAGTAAATGTGGCACAGGCATCATCGTGTGAATATGTTTCTAAGGAGTATGCAGCATCTGCGGCATCTAAGATCCCCTTTGCGAACCTGGCTTCTCCAGTAGCGTCAGTTTGATAAGGGGATAGAATTGGAACTTCATAATCCTGTGCCATAGTTTTTAATCTTTTACTAATTTCTACTTGTTCTGTCCAATCATACTGTCCAACACGAGAAGGAAGAGTAGAGCGTTTTACTTGATTAATATAGTCTACAATGACTATACCAACATTATCTAACTTTTTTAATTTCGTATCTAAATCAGATTGTATCTTACCAATGGTAAGACTAGAATCATAAACAACATCTAGCTGAGTCGGGAGAAGCTCGCCTTCTGTTAATTTAGTATGAAATTTATCAAAGTCGTTATGTTGTTTATATTCTTTCAAACGCTCGTCTCCAAGCTCAAAGCGGTTTGCCCACCATTGAGCAACTTTCTCCCACTCTTTAATATTAAGATTTTTAGTTCTTAAACGAGCGAGAGGTACATCAGTAGCAATACTACAGCATCGTTGTAAAATAGATCGGCTATCCATTTCTATAGTGAAATAGATTGCAGACTTACCTGATTTAATGATGTGATTTGCTACGTTAGAACAAGTAACAGACTTACCTCCACCACGTCTGCCTCCAACAAGTATCAAATCTCTAGGAGAGAACTTCATGAAACTATCGTATTCGGCATTTAATCCAAGGGAAACATATTTTTTAAGGTCGTTATCAGGCTCAAACAAGGGAATATGTTGCATACTCTCCTCGGGATTTTTAAGCTCTACCTTGTCCCCTATACGGGTGACAATGTCATGGAGATGGTCTAGTGTTTCTTGCGCACCGTCAAATGCAACGGAATTATCTACATACTTCTCTAGTTCATTTAATACTTCTCTCTGAGTATATTCGTTCTTTAAGTAGTTGAGAAGCATCGCAGCTTCAGCCTCTACTTCAATACTCTTTATAGCAAATAATTTGTCTTTAGTAATGCTATCACGAATTTCGTACTTGAGATCATCGAACTTGGGGAGCTTATGATATTCGTCGCAGTGTTTGTCGATTACACTGTATATGGTGTGGTATTCGGAAGGTAGGTAGTGTTTTCGCAGAACAGCCCAGGTTTCAAAATCCTGTGCATCAAGAATCTGCTTTATTAAAGCACTAGCAATATTCAACTACGTCCCCCCGAACAAAAAAATAAGTGCTGAGAAAATTCTCAGCACTTATCAGTCAACTAATTACTGAGCAGCCGCAGCAGCTTTTTCTCTTCGAGAAGCGCCGTCGTAGTCGGAAGCAGAAATGCCACGCCTTGTAAGCATAGTTTTTACTCCTCGTACAGTTTTACCGATTTCAGTGGCTATTTCTTCAACAGTCATTGATTCGATGTCGGCAAGCTCTGCCAGGGGGTCTACTCGAGTGCCAGATTTAGTTGTTTCCTGGCGGGGGATGGCTGCAATAGTACCAGCTCGAAGTAAGCTAAGAGCTTTACCACGGATGGAGTTTACTGAGCGGTCAAGCGCAGCTGCAATTGCTTCAACAAAAGCGCCTTCATTTACTAACTTAACAAACGTAGCTTCTTCTTCATCTGTATAAGTCTTAACAGTTTCCGGCTTAGGAGTCGGCTTAATGTGGCTAGTCAATTCCATAGACAAGATTTTGCCTTGGATTTGCTTTGCTGTAAATTGGCCGTCGGCAAAATTTGCAGCAACATCCGCATAAGTATATTGACCACTGTTGTCAGTTACAAATGATTCCAAGACCCCTTCTTGTACGTCTGAAAAGGCTTTGGTAGAGGTTGTAGAAGCTAGTTCTACAGCATAACCCATTTTTCGCAGTTTACTAGAAACTGAACGGGTTGAGGTTTCAAGGTTATCAGCAGCCTCGGCTACTGTTGCTTGAGATACAGGAGTTTCGTCTCCTACAAACGTTTCGAGCGCGCTGGTGCGCTCATCATTCCACTTAGGAACTGCCATGTTTTTCTCCAATATAATCTTTAAGATTATTGACAATTTGTATGCCTTTATCTAAGGCTTTTAAGGTTTTTGCTGTCTCTATTTCTGTTTCATTAACTAAAATAGTTACATCATTTGTTACATTATCTTTGATAGTGTAACCTAGATTTTTTAATTTTGTAGCTGCTTCTGCTTTAGTTTTATAACTAAAGAGTTTTCCAGTTATACAAACGGTTCCTAATGTACCACCGCTTTTTGTTTCAAAAAGCATATTGTGGGGAAGATACTGTCTGTACTCTACAAAGTCTGTTTCTAACCAAGCCATTAGATTATCGGTCGTTATTTGCCCGAGTCCCGCCCTTTTGCAAGATTCTGCAGTTATATCATAGATACTTCTACAGACCGCTGAAAGTTTTTCTGCTGCGACTCTCCCCACTAAAGGGATGCTAAAGGCGGGTAGCAGTAAATTTGCAGGGGCTTTGGTTGAGTTTTCAATTTCTGTAATTAGTTTACTACCTAATTTTTCAGAGTTAAGGGCTAAAGAAGCACTTTTTTCATCTAAGTAGTATAGTTCGACTATATTACTTAATCCTAATTTTTCTATAGACCTCGGACCGAGTCCTTTAATGTATAGTGATTTAGCAAAGTGCTGAATTTTTTTAGCTGATTTAGTGGCGCAATTTTTATTATTACAGAATAATAAATCATTTACCCACTCAAGTGTTGAATTGCACGAAGGGCAGTTACTAGGCACTTGAATTTTTTCCACTATGTTATCCTTTTTGATTGAAGTGTATATTATACTAAAGTTTTGAGATAAAAGTCAAGAATTATTTTTTTGAAGGTTATTAACCCCATTGCTTCGCCATAGCATCAGCTATTCCCTGGTAGGTTAATGATCGGTCTTTGCCTCTAGTTTTACTCGGCCCTAACTTGTTTTGACCACTATCAGTTTGATTCGACCACCTTTGATAAATTTTTCCGTTTTTCTTTATTTTTCTACCGTTAATTAGTTTTGTTGGTTTCAGTGGCCTAAGTCCTTTCAGCCATAAACCAGTTTTTTTACTTGCATCTTCTCCGAATTGGTATGGCTGGATATATTGCGGTTTAGGCATAAATTTTAGCCTAGTATTTATACACCCTACTGGATTTTCCAAACATATTTTTGGGATTCCAGATTGCCATAATTTTGTGATAAATTCTAATGCCTTCTCTGTTTTTTCTGCCCGGCCTTCGATTTTATTATTCCAATGTAGTCCGCTGGAACATATGTAGGTACACTCAGGGTGGGCTATCATCATATCCCAATTATATGAGAGTATGTCTAGTACGTCACCCTGGTAATGGTTTCCCGGTCTTTCTGTAGGTAACAGATCGCAACTGGTTACATCGTGGCCTTTCTCTGTAAAAGCATCTCTAACAATACCACTGTACTCGCAGGCTATTAATATTTTCATTAGCACTCCGAGTCATAGTCTTGCCATTCATCATATTCGCTTGGTTGATGTTCTGTATCTTCATCTTCATCAACTCGTCGTACTATTCGAGGTATGATTTCTCCTGATCTAATTACTTCAACTTTACATCCTATTTCTAGACCTAATTCATCTATAATATTGATATTATGTAGAGTAGCTCTGCTTATTTCTGCATCTCCAATTCTTACCGGGTCTAGAATAGCTACTGGGCTGATCCTGCCACTCTTACCTACTTGCCAAACTACTTTTTTCAAAATACTTATAGCAGATTCAGTTTTTTCTGATTTGAGGGCAAAAGTGCCTCTAGGATGTTGAGAAGTAAATCCTTGCATGTGATGCTTTGAAAAATTATCTAGTTTATATACTACTCCGTCTGTTGGATATGTAATTGCAACATTTTCTAATACTGTGACAAACCCCGAGTTCCCATAGGCATCCATTTCTTCAGTCCAGTACTCTTTTCTAGCGGGTTCTGCCCCATATAAAACAAACTGTATACGTCTGCAGGCGAACTCATCCATGTTCTTTAGATTTAACGCACCCGCCGCATAGTTTCTAGCATTGGGGATTTCTTTTGGAGCAACTACTTCTCCAGTTAATTGTACTATGCCGTTAGATACAAATAAAAATTTATTTGGAACTAATAGCCTCATTTTATCTGTTATGTCTTTACCGATTTTGCCATCACCCCTGGTGAGAGCTTGTACTAACTGTCCGTTTATATACAATAAAGATACTGCAGCACCATCTAATTTAGGGCTGTAAACAACTTCTTTTTCAAAGCTGTTCATTGCCTCGTTGATGTACCAATCGGGGGCGTCCTCTAAATCAAATACTTTTTGTAGAGAACGCATGGGAAAATGATGGGGCACACCATCTGTAATAGTGTGTCCCACTTTTTTATAGTTGTGTTTCTTTGCAAGGGCATCAAAATCATGGTCTTTAATGATTGGCATACCCTCGTAATAGAGTTTACTTGCTCTGTCTAAAAATTCTGTGGCTCTGTCTATTTTGTGCATAAAAACTCCTATTATTTTATAACTATATTATAGAATAATTTAAGGGAAGTGTCAAGAATTAGATATAGATATCGTTAATTAAATCTTTAAAGTGTTTTTCTATCACTTCTTTACTTTCTGCTAGTGATAGAATTTCGATCAGCCCTACAAATAGTTCCTTAGAGTTTTCTATGGTTAATGGCATTGTTACCCCTACATTTGAAGGTTTCCATTCCTCATTAAAATCTAAATAATACTTTCTTATACTGAGATATTCGGTATGTCTGAAAGTATTTACTATTAAACGAACCTGCTCCTCCCTATCCTGGTCATAGAATATAACTTTTGTGTATTCTTCTGGGGACTCGTGTAATTCCATGTCGACTCCTAATTCTTCAAGATGGATGATAGAGGGACTACACTTGTAACACTTTCAGGCCTTAGAAGCCTGTAAGAGTCTGTATCCCAACAAAAAAACAGCAAAGTTTCTGCCGTTTCTTTAGCTCTACTTTTTTTGGAAACAATGTAGGAGGTACTAAAATCCAAAGTACATACATTATACTTTAGTTTCTTAGAATTCTGACTTCTATAAGTAATTACCGCATCCCCGTATTCAGCTACTAGAGCGCGTAATTCTTGTTTTTTCACATTAACTCCTTTAAGTGTAGGTTAGCAAAAATTTTTTTACTGTACTTTCTAAAAGGTGTTAAATATGTGCATAACTATACACTGAGATCTCAGTGTATAGTTACGATACTAAAATTACGATATGGAGGAAATAACCCCTGCAAAATACTTTGCAGCTTTTCCAGTCAATTTACTAATGATATCCCCATCAACAGTTTGACCTGCAGAGGTTAATGCATCGGTGAGTTCATCCTGGGCTTGAGCTTTTGATACGCGGGGACTCCCACTACCATTACTCGCTGCAGCCGTCTTTCGAATATATACTCCTGCTTTTGTTAGAATCATACGGACTCCATTAGGAGACTCTTCGTATTCTTCTGCGATTTCTTTTACAATTTCTACACTTGTTTCTGGTGTAGGGTTGGCTTCTTCATAAGCTTGTATTACTGCTTCTTTCTTTGTGTCGTCCCAAGCCATGCTTGTACTCCTTGGTTAATGTTTCAAAATCAAACTATATTATACGAAAAATTTTACATATTTGTCAAGAACTATTTTTCTAACCTTGATATGTCTACCCCTTGATCTATCAAGTGATCTAACTTACCTAAATCATAGGCTAAACTACAAGAGTAATGTCCCCCTACGGTTACGTAAGGGAAGTAGGTATTTGAAAAGTCTCCTTTTTCTATAACATAAATTTGGTATAACTTACTTGAATATAAGTCTTCATAGTTTCTAACTGATTTATATCCAGGTTTAATTTGATACTCTGTATCTATTTCTTTTAATATTTGTACTAATCCGTGTTTTATTGCTGACCAAACTATTTCGCCTTCTTTGAACTGTGAAGCTATCATAATTTCTGGTAAAAAAGCAACTTTACTTTTATTTTCTTTTGTAGGAATTTCAGGTACTCCAACCTTATTCAGGATCCCTTTTACGAAAGAAGAAGATCTAAATAAAGAACTAGCTATTGCTGAAACTGGTTCTTTATTTAGATACATTATTATAGATTCATTTATTTCATTGGGCGTAGCCGGGCGTCCTCTATTTTGAGACCGTCTTTTTTCATAAAAGGCTTGTTTATCTTTAAATTCCGTTATAATATTACTTAATCGAGAGGTGTTATAAGTTATATTAAGTTTTTGGCATGCTTCCTTTTTTGTAAACGGCTTCCCAGATTCCAATAGTTCTATTACTTCCCGTACATTCGTGTCCGAGAGTTTTTCGTGCTCTCTCTTTTTTATGCCTCTTCTCATTCTTTTCCTTAATTTTTTCAATTAGTTGGTCACAGTATATCGTTATATCTTTGTAACGATGCCAACTGCAGCAACATTTAACTTCGTTTTTAATTTTTTCAATTAGAACAAGTAGTTCTTCTTCGTGCGGAGTTATCATTATTCTAGTAAATCCCAAACTAAAGGAAGCATTAAACAAGCTAATCCAAAATATAATATAAATGAAACTATCGTTGCAGGAATTGTAATATAAAAGGCTGCCCCACAGAATCCAACTATAAATAATGCGATCTTAAATTTATTTAATCCTTTTAATTTCTCTTTTAATTTCATACTTATTCCTAAAGTGTAACTATCTTATCTACTCTCATGTCAAATTCATTTTCTCCGAAACCAATATAGATTTCAGCACCTTTAAATTTAGATAAGTCTAGCCAATTAACTACTTTAATATGGTTGTCATTATCTAATACATAGTTTTCTTGTACAGGAACTAAGCCTGATTCTTCTACAGGTAACCATACATCCGGCATATCACTAATACTGCCTTCGATACTGGGGACAGGCTGTTTAATATAAACATTATCTTCTGTATCTATCCCTCCCATCCAGACCTTAACAGTCTTACCTATGTCTTCTTTCTCTGGTACAATCCTGGCCTCAAGCCTATATTTACTTACGAAGTCTACTTTAGAACCAGTAGTTTCCGGCACTTCCATACCCTTAAAACTTCTAGCTATCCAGGCCTCGAAGAAAGGCTCGCTCACTATATTATAAGGAAGGCCACAATAACCTCCATCGCCCCAAGAAGTTCCCCAACTATTTTGTACTAAGAATTTATGGGCCTCATCATCATATCCTACGATCAGCATATAGTGCCCGCCAACCCCTGTATTATCCTTACTAACTCTTGTATACTTATGTTCTTTCCAAGAACCCTCTAAGCCCATTAAAGAGGTAGTAATCATCATAGCAAAGCCAACTGGCATTCCTTCATGGAGTGCGGACTTAATATCATGTATTTCTTGATAATGATTTGCACTACCCCATCGAACTACACTTTCATATCTGTCTATTCTATTATTGAAAGCCTCTTTATAATCTTCTGAGGTGGGGATTGTATCGTCAAATGCTATATCGTAAGGATAGTACTCTTCTGTTGGCATTCCTTGTTTATACGCAACATGATAAGCATCTCTAGTGTATAGGCCCACTTCTCCTATTCTATTTTCATAAACCTTAGTGGCGTTATAGAGAAATAGCCGACTTAAATCAATAGGTTTCTCGTTTCTATTAGCTATAAGTTCGCAAGAACTAGCTACTCCATTCGCAACACAACTTCCTAGTGGGCCTTGATTTTCTACTTCATAAACATCGTTTCGCATATCCACAGAACTAGGTAAATCTTCTGGTTTATAAGGAGAGCGATAAGGGATGTCCCTCTGATCGGGTATAGAGGGAATTGTATTTGCTATAACGCATTTAATTTCTTCGGTCATTTTACCCCCTAATGTGAAACTTCTCTATTGTAAGGTTTGATTTCGTCTGTTGTTCTAATAATAGTTTTCATCATATTGTTATAGTCTTCATCATTAAGAACAGTTCTATAAATTCTTAGAGCCTGTGCTGCCATATTTCCTGCAATCATTAGGTCGGAATACTCTCCTTGAAGCTCTAAAACTTTTGTAAATATTTCATTATAACAATTGTTTAATTCCTTATCCATAATTATTCCTCAAGTTTATACTTATTTTTATACCATGCCTCAAAGTCAGGATTGTACTTAAATTCTTTCTGTACTTGTGCGGCAGATAGTTGATCAGATCTTATACATTGTGCTAAAAATTCATAATTCATTCGTTCGATTTGTAACTCTTTCATTTTCATACTAATTCCTCTAAACTGTTCTGAATAGTTTGAAGGCTCTCCAAACTACTCATTAATCTTTCTGCTCGTAATGGCACTTGTGTGTACCACCTGGAATCTCTACCTTCTAAAGCGGCCTCATTCCAATCATTTTCTTCAATAGCTTTTAGAAACCTTCTAAATAATGATAACCTATAGTGTCCTAGATTGAAATGCATATTTATTAATACTTCTTGTACTGTGTCGGGCTTATTATTAAAATCATATACCAAACATTTTATCTCTGCGATAGAAGTTTCAACGTCCCTGTCGAAACATTCTCTTATTCTTTCTTCGCTTACAGCGGTTCCTAAAGCCCAGTCTGCTTCTGGATCTTTCTGTGTTATTAAATGTCCAATTCCAAAAGTTAAATAACCTAAATGGTCTCTGTAAACTCTACAAACTTTACCCTCATCTTCTTTTAGTTGTCTGTACAATCTATTTCTATTCATTGATACTTAATCCTCTAGTTCATTAATTTCTTCCATTATTTCTGTTGCAGCCATTCGTTCTGTAAGACGAGTAAGCCTGCCAAGCTGATCATTAGCACGAGTTACTATTGTTGCATTATAATCAGTTCTTCTACTTACTGCATCAATATCACTTCGCAACTCTTCTCTAACTGCGTTGACAGTATCTGTTAGTCTATCTAACTGCATAGTTACATCTTGCAACGCCCACTTAGGGGGTTCTATAAGATTTATTGTGTGCTCTACTGCACGAAGTCTATTGTATAGTTCGAAACCAGTTATTGATATAAGGGGTATTACAGCTATAATAACTATAAATAGAATAATTATGGAAAGTTTTAGATTTTTTACTACGTGTTTCATTGTTTAAGCCTATGAGTTATAATTAGTACTACCCCAGTGTTTCGTACTGTTTCCATTCGGGGGTAGGAGGGTGTAGCCAGTGGTCCGGCTCTTTTGCTTCGGCAAAAACCCATGTAAAAAATAAAAAGACTCCTGCTACAATAAATATTAGTTCTACTAAATCACGTTTCATCGTTTATCATCTCGTTAGGCTATATACTATCTGCATAAGCTGGCCGGCAACCGAAGTTGCACTCTGCGAATTCTGCTCATCGGTCAGTTCTGCTTGATCGTCTATCATTTCATTAGGTTTAATACTATCTTCATAGTAAAGTATTAAAGTTCGTTGTTGTTCTATGTAGCGCCTTATCTCTGCCATATTTAGAGATAAGTTTTCATAATCTGGTACTCCTAATGCAAAAAATACAAAGCTTGAGTACTCGTCTTCAAATGTGGCTTTAAACTCTTCGAAATTCTCTTCTGTTACTACAAAAAATTTTACAGGATAAGTAACAATACCCTTTGGTCTAACTTGTATTGGTATAGTACGATCTACATATTCAGTTTGAACTACTACTTCTCGTGGCCATAACCAATTACAGCTAGTTAGCAGTAATAGACTCAAGATCGCTAAAGACTTGTGCAGTTGCATCATTTACTATTCCTTCTATTAATCCTGGCTTTTCGTAGGCATTTCGAGTTAAATCATGTTCTCTCAATGTTTGTGATAGTCTATCCCTGTATCTTTCAGCGCTTTGTAAGTTAGAGGTTAACTCTGAATTTAACCGTTCAAATTGTACTATATCGATTTCTAACTGAGTTATTGTGGCTTGATTGATACCGGAAGTGATTTTTAATTCTGTGTTAGTTTCTGTAAGGTTTTTGAGCGCCCTGGAAGTGAGAAAATAGTAAGTAGCAAAGCCTATTCCCAGTATTAATATCATGCCTATTAAAATTCTACTCATATCTATGTTTCATCAGTATCAAGATTGAGAAATGTTTGTGCGTTGGGGCAGAAAGAATTCTCTCCCTTGACAGCGCCGACGAGCCATCGCTCGCATAAATCTTCACTTTGACACCCGCGACATCGTTTGCGCACTTGTTTCATAGTGGCCTCAGTTTGCGGGTAGGATAGGGTTTGCGGATAAGTACGTGTAGCAATTCTAGGATCCAAGCCAACACGCTCCATCATGCGCGTCATACGCTTGGCCGAGGCATCCCTGAAGTGACTGAGTAATGCCACAGCAAGGACTATACCCGTGAGTATCGCAAATACGGGGAGATAAGCTTCAAATAATATGGAATCCATGGTTCATACCTCTTACTTGTCGTCGCTGTCAGGGTGCCACAGTAAAGCACAGCTCTCAACGTTCGCGCATGGCGGTGACCATACACACCCGTTTAGTCTACAATCCTCTTCGATCTGCTCAAGTAGCTCCTGCTCGATTATGTCGTGGTCTTTCGGCATGCCGGCGTACAGCATGTCGCGTCGTGGGCGGTTTGTTTTGCACATAATGTTTCCTCGTTAGTTAGTTAATAAGTAAACGAATAGGGGCCGAAGCCCCTATCCGGTTTTTTGTTTTACGCAAGTATTATTATCCACCAAGGTAATCTAGTGGCGAACCATGTTATTCCGACACTAACTGCTATAGCTTCTGCGACTTCCGCATTTTGTTTACACTTATTTTCCACGACTTCTCCTAGTCTATGGCAATGGTAACGGGTCTTTCTGATTCAGGTAAATCCTGAACTAAATTCAAGCAAAGTAATCCGCGTTCCAAATACGCTTTTTCAATTTTAATATAATCTCCTACTTTGAAGTCTCGTGTAAATTGTTTACCACTCAACCCTTTATAGGCGTATGTTTCTTCTGGATTTTCTACTTGCTTCCGAATACCTTTAACGCTAAGTACATTCTTAAATAGAGAAATTTCGATGTCCTTTCTATCCCACCCAGGAAGGGCCATTTCAATTCTATAGCCATGCTCTCCTGTTTGTACGATGTTATATCTAGGATAACTTCCGTCTACTGTACTTGCAAAGAAATCTTGTTCTAAGCGGTCAAACCCTACAAAAAATTTAGGCAGGTCTGCCAATAATGATCTTGTAATCATTTTTCTTCTCCTCTAGCTCCCTTTCGGTAAGCCTCTTTGCCCCTTTCGGTGGCAGATTATCAAAATGCTACTTATTGGGTGATAAGGAAAGTAGCCACCCCCAGTTAACTACTTACGCAGCTAACGCAAACACTTCATCGTTTGCAGTTGTGTTGTTGCAGTAACGTTGCTTCCCCACGATTCTCCTGATAGCCTTTCTTAGCCTGTCGAACCTAGATCACCCCCCATAATCTTTGTGCTCAGTTGCACACTATCATTAGAATTTGGTTGGTGGAGGTGTCGGGATTTGCACCCGAGTCCACACTAATATTATACTACCTATCAACGAATTTAAAAAATTCAATTAGAAGGTACATCATCTACTTCAATAATTTGTTGTTCTATAAGGTACCCTATGGTTGCTACAATACCTGTTTTCCTGCCCAAGGCGTAGCTAGAAATTCCGCAGCCCAATACAACTAATATAAATAGTATTTCAAACATAGTGTCCTCTTTTTTCAATTTTCAGATATACTATTATACAACTATAGAGATAAAAAGTCAAGAAATTTTTTTAGAAGAATAGAAAATCCCCCTAACAGCGGGAGCTATTAAGGGGATTAAAAAGGAACTGAAGGTCAAGTGTCCCTTCTAATGCGTGTTCCAACACAGCCTTTGTTTCATCCCCACTTAATTATATTAAGGGGGTAGGTATAGTGTGTTTGCTTCACTACTGAATTTTTTCTCGCAGATCTACGTTCCTAGCAGAGTGGTGTATTCAGAAGACCAGAGATTATGCCACTTATCTCAAAGTACCTATCGCTTATCTTTAGCGTCCCCCCGATAGGAGTTAGACGTTTTTGACCCTATCATCTTCACCCTAGGAAAGAATGAGTACGAGGTCGGAGGTTTAACCCACCACTATTGTCCGCTATTTGCAAGTAGCCATGTATAGATTTCAGACTGTACAATACGCCTCCGTCAGATGAGCCGGGCAGCACCAGAGTTTATACTCAGATTTCTGCCATGCTGAGTCCTTAACCTTCCCGTTTTTTCAAACGAAGCAGAAGAAAAAGCAACCGGTGTGCCACCACTTGATTTCTTCACCCAACGTATGATTGGTTGGGGATGGTTAAGTAAGTCGGCAAGTGGCGAACATCTTCTAGCGTTCGGCCGAAGCCCATGTTAGCGGTATGGGGCCACTTGCCTAGCACCTGATTAATCAAGTGCCTAATAAAATATTGTCTAATACATTCTGTGCCTGGAGCTTTCTTTCAGCATCCTTGTAGAGTTCACTCTTCTTGGCTGCTCCAACTTTTTTTATTAACCAAGCGATGTCTGCAGGAGGTGAATCGTTCATCAGCATTATGTATGCGATGGCTCCTTCTTTACTACAGCCTTCTTGCAACATACCTGAGTATATCATAAGTATTTCGAATTGGTTTTTTGTCATCGTTGTTTCTCCCAGAAAGTTCATATATTATACGGAAAAATAAGCAAGATGTCAATAATTTTTTTAAGCCAGGGTTAAAATAATTTTTTAACGCCTAACTAAAATAATTTCTTGACAATACAGGTGAAATTTAGTATAATTATCCCATAATGAAAAAAAGACCGTGGACAGTAGAAGAAAAACAAATACTGAAAGATAACTATGGAGTTTTACCCCTAAAGGACTTATTAGAACTACTTCCAAGTCGCACAGAAAATTCTATTTATAAACAAGTTTCATACCTACGACAAAGAGGATGGACGTTTGGACAAGCACAAATTTAACGAAAAATTTTTTAAAGGACAACCGAACTATGACAACGAAAAAGAGACGAAGGGCTTCCAAGAAAAGCCTGGGCAGAGAAGGCCACCCACATGGTGGGAACGGCTTACACGATGGAATGGGTCGCGCATTAAAACAGTTACAAGCTCACGAACAGGGCAAAAACACAAAGCTGTTCACAGAAAGCGGTAATTATCGAATTACTGACAAAGCTGGTAATATAGACCCTATGTACTTTATTAATTTGGCTAGAAAAGAGAAACGTAATAAGGAAAAAAATGCCAAAAGTATTAGTACGAAATAATAATATTGATGCCGCCATTCGTGTATTCAAACGAAAGGTTACTGATAGCGGAATATTAATGGACTACAAAGATAGGCAATATTTTGAGAAGAAGTCCGCTAGACTTAACCGCAATAAAAGAGCTGCCGTAGTTAGGGAACAAAGGAGACAAAGCAAGGATGGATAAACTTGACCAGAAGACTCGTGAACTTATGACTTGTACTTCCGAAGAATGTGGAGAATTAGTACAAGCCTGTATGAAGGTTGTGAGATATGGGCTAGAAAAACCTAAAGTTGATGCACTACTTGAAGAGGTAGGCGATGTACAATGTTTAATAGATTTAATGGTAGAACACGGTCTGTTGAATCTGAAAGATATCGAAAGACGTATAATTACTAAACGTGATAAATTAAAAAAATGGAGCAGTCTTTGTGACTAATTACGAGAAAGTTAGACAGTTTATGGTTACGTTCGGCCAAGAGGTTAAAGATAAGCCAAAATTGAGCAATCTTAGCACTTGTAGGCTGCGCTTAGCACTCATAGACGAAGAAATAGGAGAGCTGCAAGACGCTCTAGTAAACGATGATCTAGTAGGCACAGCAGATGCATTAGCTGATATACTTTATGTTGTTTATGGAGCTGCTGCAGCTTTTGGTATCGGAATTGATGAAATATTCGATGAGGTACACGATAGTAATATGAGCAAACTAGATGAGGATGGAAACCCCATTTATAATAAAATTGGCAAAGTAATGAAAGGGCCAAACTATTTTAAGCCTAAGATAGCAACTTTGTTACTAAAGCAGAAAGGTTTAGTCTGGAAGTGAGAGAAGCCATACTCAAAAAGGAAATAAATAATGAGGCGGGGCTTAGAGGCCCCGATACAATCACACGTATCAAGCTTTTTGACGAGCAAGGCATTTTAATACACGAATTAAGGGAGAACTATTATGTTATGGCTAAAAAGACTGCGAGATTATGGGTTGCAGAAGGTCGGGTGTTTAACAAATCCGGCTAGGCGTGTCTATATTAGAGTTAATAGCACTCCATTAGGTAGGTATTACGGGGCTGTTCTTTATGAGAATGGCATTCACATTCACACTATTGGGATGGAAACTTATGACCAAGAACGAATCGACAGAATTAAAGAATCCTGGGAAGTTCACGGAACTTTCGTACGATGAGTGGTTAGGTCTCCACGAAGATGAACTCTATATTGAGTTTATGGAAACAGGGGCCTACTACGAGATGGATGAAGAGGATTGGTTAGAGAAGAAGTATGAGGAATATGAAAACAGTCAACTTAAAGATACAATTAGAAGTTACGGATAATGAAACCAAGGTTGACTGGATACAAAAAGCTATCCAGGATTGCCTAGTTGTTGAGGAAGGCGAGAAAATTAATATTTTTAGCGTAATTCCTGAGCCACTTAGGTTCACAATGGAACTTCATCCCACTGAGCATGATGAGTCTGATGACATAGAAGATGTCAAAACTATAACAGCTTATGGGAACTTTGATTAATATGAAAATACCCGTAACACTAAATGGGCTTCAAGTCAATTATGTAGTAACCCAATCACTACGTAAGAGCATGGAGCTTTGTGACACTTTTGATAAGGACAACGAAGCCGCTAAAGAGATGAAACTCTGTTTACAAACTGTACTTAACCTTTATGAGCAGGTAACTGCGGATCAAATAAAGAAAAAAAGTAACTGGGGAGAATAGTGATGAAATGGTTAAAGAATCTAATCAGATTTGGAGGAACATCTGTGGAGCACTCTGAAAATACTACTACTATTGATGTGATGAGGGATGACATCAATCCTTCTGAAATTACTATTGAGAACGCGTACAAAACTAGGTGGGTTTGGTATCATATCATACTCGCACTAGAAATTTTAATGACAAACTTTTTATTACTGGCAATTTTAGTTATCCTAGCGGTGAGATTATGAATCCGAAAGAAGTTATAATGATAGTAGCAATGACTGCCTTACTTACTTTAGTACTTACTTTAGAGCTGGTGAAGTTTTTTTGGGTTTATGTGCTATGAAGATCGTTACTTTATACATGATAGCATATAGCATTGCATTAGTAGCGGCTGTATACTGGTTTATGATATGAGATTGTTACTTATATCAGCAGTTTTCCTGGTTAGCTGTGAAGCACCAATTCTCTACTCCGATAAGCAAGAATTTGACTGGGTAGAGCCAGTAATTTTTCAACACGATCTAAGAGCGTGCAGAACTCAACACATATGCACGGCTGAGGAGTTATTCGATGGATGATATATTAGGAGAAATCGTTTTTTGGACAATGATAGGATTTGGACTTACTTTATTAACTAGCACCTGGGCAGACCTATTTTTCGTAATGCTAATGGTATCAGCTAAAGCATATATAAAGTAAATTTTAGTTACTGAAACCCTACTAAAACCCAGGGTACAATCCCCTGCTCAAAAATAAAACTTTACTTCTGCCATAACGTATGGTATAATAAATACTAAATTTGATTAGTTAATAAAGTCATTTGAATAACCGTCGTGAGCGAAATAGAACAAGAATATTTATGCGTCTCCGCTCTCGGAATTAAAGGGAGAGAGCGGGTGCCCCATAATATTATTTGCAGTCAATATACAGGTCACGTAGAACCCGCACATACTCGATTAAGCGGACAATGATTCTAATCTTGTGATAATTCAATACACTCATTAACTAATTGAAACCACAACCAATTAATTTGAGATACTCTACTTTTCAAAAACCACCCCAATTGGACGCAATTCGTAATACTCTAACTCGTCTATTTATAACAAATACAAGACAATAAAAAACCAAATCACAATATATCTTTATGATTTGGTTATATTATTAAAATTTTTTTAATATGATACTAGAGGTGGTCTTTTAAGAACTTTAGGGCTTGTTTAGGGGCTTTGTCTAGTCCAAATAAATCTTCTGGTAGTACATTTAGTTTATCAGCTATTTCATGGACTAACTCAATTTTTGTAACGGGTTTTTCTCCACCCTTCGTTTTATAACTCTCTCGCTGGTATACTCCTTCCCTAGATAGCTTACCAATAATAGATTTCAAACTACGATTGTATTCCTGGGAAAGAGACTCCACAGTATTTCTACAAGGAGAATCCAAGTATTCAGATATTAATTTTTTGGTCATTTCTTCTGTGTAGTTTGACATATTATTCCTCGTCATCACCAACTTCTATTTTACCGTTCTTTCCAATTTTAAGAGCTAAATTACTACTGTATTCTAGATCCCCCAGCGAAACATTATCTATACCAGCTGTTTCAATGTATTCAATCAATAAATCATTATAATTCGTTTGCACAGCAGCGCCATGCAACGATTCCTCATGTACTTGATTAAGTAACGAGTCAATCGTTGCATTGCGTTCTTCGAGAACCCGCTGCAACTCGTTTAAACGTCTACGAATTGCAACGGGTGTTTTAACAAGTGATACTACTTCGCCCATGATTTTATCGCGGTAGCAAGGATGACAAGGTCTTCTTTGCTAGCTTTGGTTAGAGACTCAAGGTCTGAACCAATATGAGTGGCGATGCTTCTTACAATGTCCGCCTTGCGGACTGCACCCGTTGCGACTTTACGGGGTTTTGCCACATACACACCTTCGCGTGAGAGTTTGGCAATTACTGAGCGAGTGGATTTACCAACTACGTCAGCTATCTCAACAACGGGGTCACCGTTGGTATACATTTCGACCATTGTTTCCACCTGATCGGGGGTATAGTTTACAGCAGCCATATTGTTCTCCCAAATATTGTTGCTTTACTGTGATTTAAAAAACTATTATATTACTAAATTTACTTAAATGTCAAGAATTACTTTAAGCATTGGTGGATAGAGATGGATTCGAACCATCACAGCTTTCGCGACAGATTTACAGTCTGCGGAACTCTCCTATGTTCAGCCTATCCAAGTGGGGTGAAAGATGGGTTTTGAACCCATGACCGCCTGGATCACAACCAGGAGCTCTACCACTGAGCTACATTCACCATTCTTTTCCAGTCCTCGTATAAAATAACTTCCATTTTATGGGCTTCTATCTCCCATGGTTGGTTTTTATACTTAGCTTTGCACTTCCTGCCTTTCCAACGGGGTACGAAGTATTCTAAATCTAGCTCACCGCACCACTGTTGCTTAACATGAGTCATTTCATGGAATATAGACAACGCAACCTGTGTTTTATCATCGCTAGGGTATATCCAAATTTCATAGCCGTTAGCGTCATCGTAGCCAGAAAAGCCAAAGTACTTTTTATTAGGCTTACCCAGATAGATGGTGAGGTCTAAGTTTTTTAAGCCCAGCGCACCCGCCGCAAACCGAATTGCTTTCTTAACCAGGGTCACATCTTCAGGTGCCCACCATGTTTTCTTGACGTTAAATTTCATTCTCATACTACTATAATATCATAACTACGCCGCGATGTCAAGAACTTTTCAAAGATTAGTTATAAAAAACCACAAAAAAAGCCCGTTACAACAAGATACGGGCTTCGATAAAAACTTGACTAGCCTTTAGGAGTAAATGTAAACGCGCGACACCTCTACACCGTTCTGTGATTGGTCTCCAGGGTAGTGTTTTTACTATTTTGTACTTTCAGCGGTTTAATTTAAAAAGTTAGGTCGGATTTCCAAAATATGCGTATATTATGACAAAATTTAACCTTCAAGTCAACACTTATTTTCAGGAGCTGTCATAAAAAACCGCAAAAGAACTCCGGGGCGGCCCGCGCGGGGTTGTCAAGTCTTATTTGCTTCCTGGTGGCCGAATTTTCCAAAATTATTCCAGGTTTGCCTCAATTAACACTTGACACACCCGCTGAGACGTGCTATAATACCGGGGTGGGTCAGGGGCTGAGCAGACCAGGCCAAATCGCATTAATTGCACCAAAGCTTGAAATAACACTTGACACACCCGCTGCGGTGTGGTATAATCGGCGCCGCCAGGCAGACCACCACTTTTACACTTCAATTTCGCACTTCGGTGCAGCTAACCATCGTTTTTTCACTTCAATTTCGCACTTCGGTGCAGGGCACCATTTAAATACTACTTCAATTTAGCACTTTGGCGCAGGAGCGCATTTGGGGGCAATTTAAATGAAAATCGCTCCAAATGCGAATGGTAGCGCGAACCTAAATGATAATGATTCGCATTCGCGCGCGCGGCTGGCTCCCCTTTTTTTCTGCAGTGCAGATTTGCGCCGGACCATATGATTGTTGTGAGGCGGCGGAAGGGGAGGCCGCCGCGCCGCGTTTTTTTCCTGGCCGCGCCGCCCATATGACAAGTGTGAAAGTGGGCGACGCGCCCCTTTTTAATTCCAGAGCAGAATCATGACGCAAAGCGTGTAGAAAAATGCAACGCCGCCCGCAGCCGCGAAAGTCATCATCATCCCATAGCCAAAGCCGCGCCCAAATTCGCGCCAGCCTATCCATTTTCCTAGATATCTTTCTAAATATTTAAGCATTTTATTCCCCTATAAATTTATGAATTTCACGGAGCAGT
>PVBE010616937.1_pt1 | contig 23653 bp, 23 predicted proteins | sample 1631181 | NCBI WGS metagenome assembly PVBE01 (sample SAMN08397723, study PRJNA350692) | Marine metagenome, whole genome shotgun sequencing project. | isolation source: water | place: Pacific Ocean | collected 2012-04 | reverse complement strand
CTCCGAGTCGTAGTCCTTCCGGGCCTCGCCAACCAAACGGACGGCGCGCTCCCGGACCTCGGCAGAAAACTTCTTCGATGACTTCATGATGTCCCCAGTCTCTCAACTTCTGGGGCCGCCGGAAAAGGCGGGGCGGTTCAGTCCCGACCTGCCCGTCAGGTTCGTCCTGACCGAGGGTGCCGTCCCCGAGTTTCCGCGCGACCGCCTCCTCGGCCTCGACCGCCGTCGCCCAGCCCCGCCAGACCGTCGCCCGGGTCCCGGCCTCGGACAGGTCCGCCCGCCAATACCAGCGGCCCTGGTCGGTGGGATCGGGTCCACGAACTACGCGAACGGTGCATGCGCGGCCCACGTGGAAGCTCTTTGGCCTGTTCGTTTTCGCCATCTCGCTCGTCCTCGGTGGGGCAGTGTCTGCGCACAAATATGCGCACAACCCGGAAGAACGGAAAGCGAACAGCGCCTACGTCAGCTCAATTCCCAGAAGTACCGGCAGAACAGGTGGTACTGCCCCTCGACCGAGTCGGTGCTGCCAGCCTCTCCCGTGTCGCTGGCCCACTGCTCCCCGTTGGCGGCGAACAGGTCCTGGAAGCCCTGGCTGTCCCCCAACTCGGGGCTCCAGCGGGTGTGCACGGAGAAGTCGTACCCCTGCGAGTCGAGGTCGGAGAAGTCGGGCTCGTCGATGAGGTCCAGGGGGCCGAACGCCATCGTGAACGATCGCGGCTCCCAGTCGGCGTCGTCGCAGGTGGTGTCCTCGTCCACGAGGCTCGCGGTGCCATCGAACTGGTCGGTGCAGTCCAGGCAGGCCTCGCCGGGCTCGACGCGCTCCAGCTCCAGCAGCTCCCAGACCTCACACGCCTCGCGCGGGGTCTCGAACTCCTCGGGGTCGTCCGCCACGTAGATCCAGCGGAGGAAGCCCTCCAGCGAACCCGCTCCGGCGTCCACCGACACGAACGACTGCAGGCGGAGGTAGTTGGGCTCCACGTCGCCGCTTGGCATGGGCTGCGGGCAGCCGACCAGCATCGCGACCGCGGCCAGGGCGAGGAGAAGACGCATGGCTACTCGGTCAGGCGGAGGTCCGCGAACCAGGAGATCCAGTCACCGTCGCCGTCGCCGTAGCGGTAGCGGGGGAACATCACGTACTCCCGAGCGAACTCGGGGAGCCCGCTCTCCTCGGCCTTGCGGTGCAGGACCGCGCGCGGCTCGAACGTTCCCTGGGCGCCGAACGACGGGATCCAGTTGATCGCGACGAAAGAGACCGGCGTGCCGTCGGCCCCTTCGGGCTCGCGGTCCCGCTGCTGGTTGTAGAAGTCGGGGTCGACGATCTGCAGCAGCTCGAAGTCCAGGATCGCGATGGTGGGCAGGCCCGAGACCGAGTGGCAGTCCGCCCCATCGGTGGTCGCCAACGCCAGCGTGTACAGCTCCGCGCAGCCGACGCAGCCCGCGATCGTGACCTCTTCGTCTTCCTCCACCCAGCCGACGATGTCCTGCTCGACCTCGCACAGCGTGCTGCCGTCGTCGTTGGTCTTGCGCAGGGTCGAGGTGCCGAACACCACCTGATCACGATCGGGGTACGCGTCGTCGATCGAGGGGATGTTCTCCTCCAGGTCCGCGGGCACGTAGCCGCAGCCGACGAGGAACAGGGAGGCGGTGATGAGGGAGGCGAAGAGCTTCATCGGCGCGGACTGTAGCAGGCCCCCGGAAGGCCCCCAAGAGGGACTCAGTGCCCGCCCAGGTAGGCCTCTGCGATCGCGTCCGAGGCGAGCAGTTCCGCGCTCGTTCCTTCGACCACGACCCGGCCCTGCTGAAGCACGTAGCCCCGGGAGGCGACCTCCAGCGCCATGCGCGCGTTCTGCTCGACGAGGAAGATGGCCGTCCCGCTGGCGTGGATGTCCGCGATGATCTCGAAGACCTGGTCCACCAGCGCCGGCGCCAAGCCCATCGACGGCTCGTCCATCAGGAGCAGCCGCGGTCGCGCCATCAGCGCCCGGCCGATCGCCAGCATCTGCTGCTCGCCGCCGGACAGGGTTCCGCCCTGCTGCGTGCGCCGCTCCGCGAGGCGAGGGAAGAGGCCGAAGATCTTCTCCAGATCCGCGTGGATGGCCGCCCGCCCGTCCGTCCGGTCGTAGGCGCCCAGGTCCAGGTTCTCCTGCACCGACAGCCGCGGAAAGATCCGCCGCCCCTCCGGCACGATCGCGATCCCCCGGCCGACGATGTCCGGGGGCGACATGCCCGTGATCTCGGTGCCGTCGTAGGTCAGGGTCCCCGCCGTCGTCGGCTGCACCCCGATGATCGTCTTCATCGTGGTCGTCTTGCCCGCCGCGTTACCGCCGAGCAGGCAGACCACCTCGTCCGCCCCCACGTCGATGTCGATGCCGTGCAGCACCGCCACCGGACCGTAGGCGGCTTCGACCCCGCGCAGCGACAGCAGCGCCTCAGGCACGGACCACCGAATCCCCCGCCGTGCCCGCCGCGCCCCGGCCCAGGTAGGCCTCCAGCACCTGCGGGTTGTGGCGGACCTCGTCGAAGCTCCCCTCGGCGATCTTGCAGCCGTGGTCCAAAGCGATGACGTGGTCGCTGATCGTCGCGATCACCACCATGTCGTGCTCGATGAGCAGCACCGTGCGCCCCAGCTCCTTCAGCCGGACGATGTCCGCCATCAGCTCCGAGGTCTCCTTGGGGTTCATGCCCGCGGCGGGCTCGTCCAGCAGCAGCACCGCCGCTCCGGTCGCCATCGCCCGGACGATCTCGAGCCGACGCTGGTTGGCGTAGCTGAGGTTCCGCGCCAGGTCGTGCTGCCGGGGGAGCAGGTTCTCGCCGAAGAAGCCCAGGAGCTCGATCGCCCGCTCGGCCGCCCGCTTCTCCTCGGCGTTGAAGGTCGCGGTCCGCAGCGCCGCCCCGAGCCAGCCCTCTTTCGTCTTGGTGTGCATGCCGACGAGCACATTCTCCACGACGGTCATCTCCGGGAACAGCCGGATGGTCTGGAAGGTGCGCGCGATGCCGGCGGCCACGATCTGATCGGGACGCAGACCGACCATGTCCGCGCCCTCCAGGAGCACGCGACCGGCGGTCGGCCGGTACAGGCCGCTGATGCAGTTGAAGAAGGTGGTCTTGCCCGACCCGTTGGGGCCGATAATCGACACGATCGTGCCGGCGGACGCTTCCAGGTCCACCGCGTCGAGCGCTGTCAGGCCGCCGAACTTCTTCGTCAGCCCCTCCAGCTTCAGGAGGCTTACTGGATCATCTCCCGAGCCTGCTTCAGCAACTGAAGCCGCTCGCGGGTACCGCTGTCGTCCGGGTCGAACTTGAGGATGGCCTGGTACTCGCGAATCGCGGAATCCCAGTCCTTCTCCTTCTCGAAGATGCGGGCGAGGTTGTAGCGAACGTCGGTGTCCCGGGGGTCCGCGTCCAGGACGAGGCGGTAGAAGTCCTTCGCCTTCTCGTAGTCCTTGAGCATGTAGTACGTGAACCCGAGGTTGTAGTTCAGGTCCAGGCTGTTCATCCCGAGGTCCTGCGACTTCAGGAACGCCGACAGCGCATCCTCGTACTCCTTGTCGTCCAGCAGCGCGGTGCCCTTGGCGTAGAACTCCTTCTGGTCCCGCTGCCGCTTGGCCTCCTTCTCGGCGTCCTCGCGGAGCTTCTGCTGCTCGCCGCTGATGGCGTCCTCGTCCACGTCCGAGCGGACGAAGGCGAAGTAGCCGACGAAGTTCAGGCGGGCGCTCTCGCCGACCTGGAAGCGCGAGTTGTCGACCGTCAGGTCCTTCACCGGCGCCAGGTCCGTGTAGCTCAGCAGCTTGCTGCTGGAGATGAACTTCTGGTCGGCCTTGTAGCCGTCTTCGAGGTCCGCGTAGGCGTCTTCGGTCCACGCCTGGACCTCGTACTTGCGGCCGTACAGCAGGCCCCCGTCGGCCTTCACCCGGAGGTCCCACAGCGTGGCGTAGGTGTCGGTCAGGCTGCTGCCGGTGTCGATGACGCATATCCTCATGATCAGCCGTTTGGACTTGTCCGAGACCCCCATCGGGCGGTTCTCCCCGATGGACGGGTAGACGAACTTGCCCGACTTGCGGTCCGAGGCGATCTCGACGAAGTCGAAGAACTGACGCATGACGTCGGAGTCTTCGATGCCGAATTCCTGGCCGAGCAGGGTCGGGCAGTCGGCGCACTCGGAGGTGACCTCGTACCAGTTGCCGGAGTTGCCGTAGCGCTTGGGCTCCGGCTTCAGCTCGCGGCCGACCTTCTTCTCCTCGACCTTCTCTTCTTCCTTCTTGACCTCTTCACCCTCGAAGGACCAGTCCTCGACGTCGTCCCCCTCGTCGCCTTCGCGCTTGATGTTGGGGTCGTCGTCTTCCTCCTCGTCCTCTTTGTCGTCGTCGTCGTCGTCGCCCGGGAAGTCGAGGTCTTCGTCCTCGAGTTCCCATTCGTCGTCGTCCGCAACGGCAACAGGGAGGAGCGCAAAGGCTCCCAGCAGGAAAAACAGCAGTTGGATCCGCGTCATCATCAAGTCGTCCTTCTGAACCGCCCAAAGATAGAGAGCACGTGTCCCCTGTCAACATAGAGACGGGCCCGAGCGCGGTTGAAGGTCGCGACAACCGGCGTCATCATGCGCCCGCCATGGCCCACGCACCCCATCCTCCGCAATCTCCCGGCTCGCTCGACAACGCCGCGTTTGTCGAACATCTGCTCCGTCATGTCCTCACCGCTCGGGCGATCGAGGAGCGCTGCATCCTCAATGTGCGGCAGGGAATCCAGCCGAAGTTTTTCAGCGCGTGGGGAAACGAAGCCGCTTCGGTGGCGACCGCCGCGGCGCTCCGACCGGACGATGTGCTGGTGCCGATGCACCGCAGCCTGGGCGCCCACCTCGTGCGGGGACACGCGCCCTACGACATCTTCCTGCAGGGGTTCCTCAAGGACGCGGGGCACACCCGCGGCCGGGACACGGGCCTGCACATGGGGCGGCCGGGCACGAACATCATCGGGATGATCTCGCCCCTGGGATCGATGAACGTGGTGGCCGGCGGCATCGCCTGGGCCGAGCGCTACCTGCAACGGGACGGCGTCACGATGGCCTACATCGGCGACGGCGGGACCTCGCTGGGGATCTTCCACGAGGCCATGAACTTCATCGGCGTGCATCGGCTCCCCGTCGTCACGGTTATCGAAAACAACCAGTGGGCCTACGGCACGCCGAACCACTTGCAGTTCGCTTGCGAGACGCTGGCCGACCGCGGGCGCGCGTATGGCATGCTGGGGGTACGGGTCGACGGCACGGATTTGCCTTCCGTCTACGAAGCGGCGCGAGAAGCGGTGAAGCGGGCGGCCCGCGGCGATGGCCCGACGCTCATCGAATCAGTGACGATGCGCATGCGCGGGCACGCCGAGCACGACAACCAGCGGTACGTGCCCAAAGCGATGCTTGAGGAGTGGGGCGCCAAGGACCCGGTCGAGCGCTTCGTGGCGTGGGTGAAGCAGTCCGGCAAGCTCCCCGACCTGGATGTAGCCGCGCTGCGAGAGAAGATCGCCGCGGACATCCTGGAAGCGGTCGACAAGGCCCGCGAACAGGCCGCTCCGCCCGTCGCCAGCGGGCTGGTGGGGGTGTTCGCGCACGACGCCGACGACCCCGCGGAGCGTCCCCGGAACGGCTCCACCGCCGCCGCCGCTCCCGATGGAGACACGGTCGCCCGGCTCGCCCACGCGGCCGCCGCCGAAATCCACGATCCCGACACCGCCGCCGAAATCCCCGAGGTCGGCAGCGAGATCACCTACCTCGAAGGCATCCGCTCCTGCCTCCGCCACCGCATGCGCAACGATCCGCGCGCGATCTTGTTGGGCGAGGACATCGGGATCATGGGCGGCGCCTTCCGCATCACCGAGGGCATGCTCGCCGAGTTCGGAAGCCAGCGCGTCGTCGACACGCCCATCGCCGAAGGGGCCATCATCGGCGCCACGATCGGGCTCGCCATCCGCGGCCTTCGTCCGGTCGCGGAGATGCAGTTCAGTGACTTCGTCGCCAGCTGCTTCAACGAGCTCGTCAACAACGCCGGCACCTTCCGCTACCGCATCGGCACCGGCGTGCCGATGGTCTTGCGTCTGCCGTCCGGTGGCGGCGTCGGCGCAGGCCCGTTCCACTCCTTGAACCCCGAAGCGTGGTTCGCTCACGCGCCCGGCTTGAAGATCGTGGTGCCGTCGTCGGTGGAGGATGCCTACGGGCTGCTCGCCGCCGCGATGGACGACCCCGACCCGGTGTTGTTCCTAGAGCAGAAGTACCTCTACCGGCGGCTCAAGGGAGCGATGCCCGCGCGCGACCACGTCACCCCGATCGGGAAGGCGCGCGTCGTTCGCGAGGGCAACGACGCGACGATCGTCACCTGGGGCATCGGCGTCGAACGCTGCACACAGGCGGTCCAAGAGTCCGGCGTGGACGTCGAGATCATCGACCTGCGGAGCATCGTGCCGTGGGACAAGGAGACGATCGCGGCGTCCGTACGGAAGACGTCGCGGCTCGCCGTGATGCACGAGGCGCGGCTGACTTGTGGGTTCGGGGCCGAGATCGCCGCGTGGGCCGCCGAGGACCTCTTCGAGTGGCTCGATGCGCCCGTAAAGAGGCTTGCGTCGGCCGATGTGCCGATGCCATCGCACAAAGAACTGGAGAAGGCCGTGAGCCCCCAGGTGTCAGACATTCGCAAAGCCCTGGGCGACCTCCTTTCCTTCTGAAAACCCGCGGCCTACGATGCGCAGACTTGAGATTTGCCCTGAGAGGTTCTCCATGCTCCGTCGCTCGCTCGCTCTCGTAGCGTTCGCCCTTCTGCTCCTGCCCGTCCTTCCGGCCGGTGCTCAGCAGGTTCCGACCCTGACGCTCGGCTCCGCCGCGTCGATTCACCTGATCCCCCCGGGGGAGATCGGCGCCGACGGCAAGAAGATCTCGCTGACGGTGTTGGTGACGGACGAGTCCGGCGGCCTCGCCAACGGCGTGCGCTTCCGCGGCACCGGCGCCTCCGCCGGTCGCATCGACCAGGACTGCCCGCAGGTCGGCCCCGGCCTCTACAGCTGCGGCTACGTCACCCCCGATCGGGCTGTCACGGGCGCCGAGTTCCGCTTCCGCGCGCGGCTCGAGTCCGGCAACGAGATCTCCGCCTCGTTCCCCGTGGACGTGGTGCCGCGCTCGCGTGCGCGCATCGCCTTCAACGCCAACCCGCCCGAGATCGTGCTGACGAAGGACCCGTCCAGCTCGATTTCCTTCACCGTGACCGACGAAGCGGGCAACGCCATCGAGGGGCTCGACCTCCGCGCCACGGCCAACGTCGGCCAGGTGCAGACCATCACCGCCAACGGCGGCGGCAGCTACAGCGCGCTGTACGTGCCCCCCACGACGCCGTTCCCGCAGGTCGCGCTCATCTCCGTGTGGGACGCCGGCCGGCCGGGCAACATCTTCGGCTTCTTCCGCGTCCCGCTGGTCGGCAACATCAACTACCCCGTCGACGCCCGCGCGGCTGGTGTGACCCTCATCTTCACGGTCGGCGACCGCACGTTCCCGCCCGTCACTTCGGACGACTCGGGCAAGGCCAGCGTGCCGATCATCGTGCCCCCCGGCGTGCGCTACGCCTCGGTCGAGCTCATCCAGACCAACGGCGCCAAGACGACCCAGCAGATCGACCTGCAGCCCCCCGGCTTCAACCGCGTGGCCATCGGCGGCGTGCCCGTCTTCCTCCCCGCCGACGGTGAGAAGCAGGCCCGCATCCGCGTGTTCGCGGTGGACAGCAAGGGCCGCCCGGCCGACGGTCAGGACATCGTGCTGAGCGCCTCGGCGGGCAGCGTCGGCGCCCCCCGGTTCATCGGCAACGGCCTGTACGAGGCCACCTACACCGCGCCCTGGGCCGACGCCGCCAGCACGGTGACCGTCACCGCGTCGCTCAAGGGGCTCGAAGCCTCTTCGACGGACTCGGTCGAGATCGGCCTCGAGCCGGCCCCGCCGTCCTCGTTGAGCCTGACCGCCAGCCCGGACCAGATCACCCCCAACGACAAGAAAAGCACGCTCACGGCGAGCCTCCTGGACGACAACGGCGGCCCCGCGAGGGGCAAGAACACGGTCGAGTTCCGCACCGCCGAGGGTCCCATCAGAAACCCCAAGGCGCAGGGCAAGGCCGTCTACACCGCCGACGTTCCGGTCACCTGGAACGTGCGCACCCGCGTGCAGGCGTTGGCCTCGGTTCGAGGCAACCGGCAGGCCGTCCGCCAGCTCGTGGCGCTGCCCCTGAGTGACTGGGTCATGACCGGCCAGAAGGTGCCGATCACGGTCCTGTCGCTCGACCAGTACGGCAACCCCGTCGCCGACGTGGCCGTCAACTGCAGCGTGCAGGGCGGCGGCGGCTCGGTCACCGGCTCGGTCCAGACCGACGCCCGCGGCATCGGCACCGTCGTCTACACGGCGGGTCCGCTGGCCGGCCTCGGCTCGGTGCAGTTCACGACCAGCGACACCAGCTACACGGCCCCCGTGTGGCAGTCCCCGGAGCCGATGAAGGCCTTCAAGTTCCCCGTCTCCGGCGGACAGCGGCAGGGCCGCACGCTGGCGAAGTGGAAGAAGCTGCATGCCACCGTCGACCTCGGCCAGGTGCCGGAGGCGGTGGTCGCGACCGCCGAGCCCGTCACGGGCGGAGGCGGCGCCTGGGGCGCGGGCGGCGAGACCGCGGCGACCCCGGTCGGCACGGACAGCGGCTCGGTCGGCTCGGCCGGCGCAGCAGCGTCCATCCAGGTCTCCAGCATCCCCAGCTCGGTCGCCGAGACCGGCGGCGTCGTGAACATCCTCGTCAAGGTGGTGGACGCCACGGGCATCCTCGCCCCCGGCAACAACGTCATCCTCATCGCGGACGGCGGCACCATCTCGGGCAAGACCGACAACGGTGACGGCACCTTCTCCGCCGTGCTGACGGTCCCGCCGGACACCGGCAAGACCTCGATCCAGGTGACCGCGACCCGCCCCGAGGGCGACATCGCCGGCTTCGCCAAGGTTCAGATCGGTGAGGCCGTCGCGGTGGCTCCCACCAAGACGAAGAAGCCGAAGAAGGCCAAGGCGGTGGCGCCCTCGGGCGACCCCGGCGAGCGTGGCAAGCGCCGGTGGGGCGAGGCCTGGGCCGGTTGGACGCCGGGCGGCTACACCTACGACGCCAACCCCTGCGTCGAGGGCAGCGACCCCTGCGAGGCTCCTGCGGACGCCGACCTGGACGCCTACGACTTCCTCAAGGTCGAGATTCGCGGTGCGGAGGGCACGGGCGCGATGCCGGTTCCCGGTTCGTTCACCGTCGGCGGCGAGATCTTCCCCGGTGGCGACGCCATCGCGGGCATGGTCGGCATCGGCGCGCGGGCCCAGTTCTCGCGGCTGAGCTACACGACCGACTTCGCGGCCAGCAGCGGCGACGGCGACAGCCACTGCGCCAACAACTTCTGCGACGGCATGAGCTTCTTCAACTTGGACGCCCAGGTGCGGTTCGCGCTGATCAAGGACAAGGGCCCGCTGGACATCGTCATCCGGCCCGTCGGCTACAGCTTCCAGGACGTGGTGCTGTTCCGCCGCCTCTACGACGCCTCGACGGACAGCCGCGAGCCCCGCTGGGAGACCATCGGCCTGCACAGCGTGCGCAGCGGCTTCGGCGCCCGGTACACCATCATCCCGATGCTTCGGGCGCACGTGGACTACAACATCACGTGGGCCGGCGGCGCGACGCTGGGCGATGCCAGCTTCACCGTCCCCGGGGTCACCAACCACAACGTCGCCCTCGGCATGACCGTCTTCCCCTTCAAGGGGCTCCTGGTCGACGCCACGTACGACATGACGACCCGCTCGATGGGCCTGCAGTTCGCCAACGAAGAGGGCGTCGCGCAGCGCGGCCAGATTCGGGAGCAAGCGCACACGCTGCGACTGAGCGCCGGCTGGGCGTTTTAGCGACCCCTGACTTCCTGGGCCTGAGGCCCGGGCTCAAAGTCGTCGATGTGGGCTGCGGCCGCGGGGAGTTGACCCGCGAGCTGCTCCCTCATGTCACCGGTGGGCTCGTCCACGGCTTCGATCTCGATCCGCGCCAGGTTGCGGCGGCCCGGTCGATCGCGGGTGCGCGGTTCGAAGTCGCGGACGCCGAGGACCTGTACGAGCAGCCTGCCGGGAAGTACGACCTCGCGGTCTGTCGGCGGCTCTTGCTGCACGTGCGCCGCCCGTCCGAGGTGCTCCGTCAGATGGCTCGGATCGTCCGGTCCGGGGGCGCGGTCGCGGCCATCGAGCCGGGCGTGCCCGACGGCCTCGCGGGGGACGTGCTCGACGCGATCGGAGAACGCTGGCTGGGCCGTCGGTTGGCTGATCTGTTCGCCGAGGCCGGCCTTCCCGACGTGACCGTCGCGCGCGTCGAAGGGAGCCCCCCGCCGCTCCCCACTTCGCCGACGGACCGCGACCAGTACCTGGGATCTGGCGGCACGCTCGAGCGGTGGGAGCAGCACCTCGCCCAGCTTCGCCCCACCGAAGGCCTCTGGGGGGGGATCGCCAAGGTGCCGTGAGTCGGTATCATCCCCGCCTCATGCGCAGCCTCGCTCTGATTCCGCTCCTCGCGCTCCTCGGCTGCACCGCCGCGGTGAAGGAGGAGCTGAACGCGGTCGAAGAGCAGCTCGACGGCCTCCGCGCCGAGCTGGCGCAATGCCAGACCGAGAACGACCGCCTCCAGGTCAAGGTCGCGGATCTGGAGCGCGACCTCGCCAACTACCAGATGGCCGACGCTGCCGGGCTCGACGCCACGCAAGAGCTGTGGGCCCGCATCGACACGTCGATGGGCGACCTGCTCTGCAACCTCTTCCCCGCGAGGGCGCCCGCGACCGTCAGCAACTTCGTGCAGCTGGCCGAGGGGACGAAGCTGTGGAAGGACCCGACCACGGGGATCCAGGGAACTAAGCGGCTGTACCCGGGCACGATCTTCCACCGCGTGGTGCCCGAGTTCATGATCCAGGGTGGCGACCCCCTCGGCGACGGGACCGGCAAGGTCGGCTACGTGCTCGAGGACGAGTTCCACCCGGACCTGCGGCACGGGGCCGGGACCCTGGCGATGGCCCGCGGCGCCGACGGCCACAGCGGCTCCCAGTTCTTCATCACCGAGGTCGCGACCCCGCACCTGGACGATGTGCACAACGTCTTTGGCAAGTGCGAGCCGCTGGCCCTGATCAAGGACATCGCGCGAGTGCCCAAGCGGCCCCCGTCGCAGGCGGGGGAAGAGCCCGTTCGGCCCGTCGACGACGTCGTCATCGAAGCCATCACCATCCACCGAGGCAGCAAGCCCAGATGACCGCTCAGATTTTACTGAAGACCGCCCTGTTCAAGGGACGCGACCGCGACCTCGCCCGCCCCGTGTACGAGATCCACGGCACCATCGAGCACCACAACGGCGGCCTCGACGTGACGGAGATCACTACGCTGCTGGACGGCAAGGGCAAGGAGGTCCCGGCGCCGTCATGGAACCGGGTGTTCCTCCCCATGAGCAAGGTCGACCACTACATCCCGACCGAGGCGTAAGCCGCCGCCGACAGGACCGCGATCAGCCACAGCGCCGCCCCCGCGCACGCCAGCGCCGCCGCCCGAATCACCGAGTCCCGGCCGTCCCGCCGTCGGCGCGAGGCCGTCAACGCGGCCCCGACGCCGAGCAGCACCGCCGCCGGCCAGCCAAGCACCAGCCCCGCCCGTCGGACCAGCTCCCCGCGGTCCACGCCGACCCGCGCACCCCGCGGCGCCGTCGCGTTGCTCCGCGCGACCAGCTCCGCCGTCGTCAGGGCAGCCGACCGTACCTTCCACCGCGCCAGCGCCGGTTCGTCCCACCCGCCGGATCCATCGGGCCACCAATGCGCCGCCGGGTCCACCGGTGCGGGCGCCGCGATCGCCGCCAGGGTCGTCGACACATCGCGCGGCGGAGGCACCGACAGCTGCGCGCCGGCGCCCAGCAGGGCCACCAGCACCAACGGGGCGAGCTGTTGGCGGGGCGACACGCCCAACCCCGACCACCCGTCCCAGCGCCCGCCGGAGCGTGACCGCGCGACCGCCGCCGCCACCGCCGCCGCGGCCGCCAGCGGGCCGATCAAGGTGAGCACCTCGACCGCCGCGATCGCATCCTGAGCGCCACGCTCCGCGGTGGACAGCGCCGTCACCAGGGCCGCCGCGACCGCACCGAACAGCACCGTGCCGACGACCGAGTCGACCACGAGTCGCGCCCCCGGCCGGGCGATGGCGATCACCGCACCCTCCACGCCAGAAACGAGGCCGCCAGCACCCCCGGGAGCAACGGAAGCCAGCCTCCGACGGCTCCCCCGACCAGCCCATCGGCGACCGCCTGGTCCGCGGTTCGGGCCACGACGAACACCGCCACCGCGAGCGCTCCCGCGGCGGCCAGTCCCGGCCCCCGCCGCCGCCGGGGGGCCTCGCCCCAGGCCAGCAGCCAACCGACCGCCGCGAGCAGGGGGAGCGCCGCCGCGAGCGCCAACCGGCGGTGGAGCACAAGCGAAGCGCGGGCCGAGGTCGCGCGAGCCTCCAGCAGCGGTCCCAGCCCCAGGGTCCAGGGACTGGTCGGAGGCGCGAGCCACCGGGCCCGGCGGTCCTCCTTGAGCCGAACCTCGGCGGACGCCGCCGTCCAGGTCTGGTCCGCGGCGGTCAGGGTCACCCCGGTCAGGTCCCAACTGGCCCCCGAGCGCGACGGCGATGCCCCCTCCGCGGAGAGGTCCCAGGCGCGGTCCCCCGTGGTCGCGCGCAAGCCATCCGCGTCCAGGACGGCCGCTCCGCCATCGGCGAGCGCGCGGACCTCCCCCGCGGACAGCGAAGCCCACCCCACGGCGGCGGCCAGCGGCCCCCCGCGCACCCGGTGCAGGCTCGTCCAGGCGGCCGGCTCGAGGGCGAAGGCGCAGACCAGCACGATCGTCGCGCACACCGCCCACAGCGGCGCCAGCCCGGCGAACTGCCGCAGCGGTCCGATGCCCAGCGAGGCGGCTCCGGCGGCCCCTCCCCGCGCGGACCACGCCGCCGCCGCCGCGAACGCCGCCGCGAGCGCCGCCAGGGGCAGGACCGCGGTCAACCCGGTGCCGATCGCGGCGCCCAGCGCGGCTGCTGTCACCGAGGGGCCGGCAGCGTGCAGACGGGGAACCGCGATGGTCGAACCGACCGCGGCCACCGCGAGTACCATCGCGCCGATCGCAAAGGTCCCCAGCAGCTGCCTGGAGACGGCGCGGGTGAGGTCTCGGTCCAGCGCTGAACGGGCCACGTCGGCCATCCTACCGAGCGCCCCGCTGTGATATCCTCACGGGCCCCGCAATGGCCGCCTGAGTGGTCATAAACCGAGGGGAACGGGCAAGAAAACATGGCCTTCAAGGTAGGCGATATGGCCGTCTACCCCGGACACGGGGTGGGCGTTGTAGAGGGGGTCGAGACACGCGACATCGCGGGGTCTCGGCAGACGTTCTACGTGCTGAAAATTCTCGAGAACGGCATGACCATCATGGTGCCAACCGCGAACGCGGACGCCATCGGCATGCGTGACGTCATCGACTCGGAAGAGGTCGACGTCATCTACGGCGTGCTCGCCGAGCGTGATCTGGATCTCGACAAGCAGACGTGGAACCGTCGGCACCGCGAATACCTCGCGAAGATCAAGACGGGCTCCCCGTACGAGGTCGCGCGGGTGCTTCGGGACCTCTTCATTCTCAAAGGCGACAAGAACCTGTCGTTCGGCGAACGGAAGATGTTCGACACCGCCAAGGGCCTCCTCGTGAAGGAGCTCGCGGTGGCCAGGGGCCAGCCCGAGCCAGAGATCGAAGAGCGCCTCAGCGAGATCTTCAGCGACTGAATGGGCAGCGCTTCGGCGCGCCTCGGATTCGTTTGTGACGCTCCAGCTCTACAACACGCTCACCCGCACCAAAGAACCGCTCCGCACCGCGGAGCCGAACAAGGTGCGGATGTACGTCTGCGGCGTCACGGTCTACGCACCGTCGCACGTGGGTCACGCGCGAGCCTCCTTCTCGTTTGACGTCGTCTTCCGGTACCTGCTGCACCGCGGGTACGAGGTGGAGTTCGCCAAGAACTTCACCGACATCGACGACAAGATCATCGAGAAGGCCAAGGCCGAGGGCGTGCACTTCTGCGAGATCACCGACCGCTACATCGCCGACTTCTACGACGCGATGGACGGCATCTTCATCCTCCGCCCCGACTACGAGCCCAAGTGCACCGAGCACATCGACGGCATCGTGGCGATGAACGCCAAGCTCATCGAACGAGGCCACGCCTACGCGGTCGACGGTGACGTCTACTTCGCGGTCGAGACGATGGAGGACTACGGCAAGCTCAGCCGCCGCCGCCTGGAGGACCAGGAGGAGGGCGCGCGGGTCGACGTGGACACGCGCAAGCGCCACCCCTTCGACTTCGCCCTGTGGAAGGCCGCCAAGCCCGACGAGCCGTCCTGGGACTCACCGTGGGGCAAGGGCCGGCCGGGCTGGCACATCGAGTGCTCCGTGATGTCTTCGGAGACGCTCGGGGACACCTTCGACATCCACGGCGGGGGCATCGACCTTCTGTTCCCCCACCACGAGAACGAGATCGCGCAGTCCGAGTCGGCGATGGGCATCGACCGGTGGGTCACCCACTGGATGCACAACGGCCACCTGACCATCGACTCGACGAAGATGAGCAAGTCGCTGGGCAACATCTTCGGGGTCAACGAGCTGCTCGCTCGCTACCACCCCGAGACCCTGCGGATGTTCTATCTGTCGGCCTCGTACCGGGCTCCGCTGGACTACAACGAGGGGGCGATGAACGAGTCGGAGCAGCGGCTGGAGCGGCTGTACGGCACGCTCGGCCAGCTGGATGCCCGCCTCGGGGACTCCGTCGCGCGGCCCGCCGCGGACGACGACGGCGGTTGGCGCAGGCCCCACCTGTACAACGCCCCGGACCCGCTGGAAGGCGTGGACCCGTCGCAGTTCGCGGGCCCCGAGCGGGGGCTCTTCGAGCAGACCCGCCGCCTGATGACCAAGGTCGAAGAGGCGATGGACGACGACTTCAACACCGCCGGCGCCCTCGGGCACCTGTTCGACTACGTGCGGCGGCTGAACAAGTGGATGGCGGGCGAGCCCGACCTGTCGGACGCGGGCCTCCGGGCCATCGCCACCGGCGCACGCGACCGCTTCTACCGAATCGGCGCCATCCTCGGCCTCTTCCACGAGGAGTCCGTGGCCTTCTTCGAGGGTCTGCGCGACCGCCGGCTCAAGTTCGTGGGCATGACGGAGGCGGAGATCGAAGCCGCCATCGCCCGCCGCAACCAGGCACGCGCGGACAAGGACTGGGCTGCCTCGGATGCGATCCGGGACGAGCTCGCCGCCAAGGGCATTGGTCTGAAGGATGGTCCCGAGGGGACCGGCTGGATCGTGCTGAGGGGCGTCGGCGGCTAGAGCCGAAGCGGCTCCCTACTTCTTGCCGTCCTTGGCGCCCTCGTCACCGGCCTTCTCTTCGGCGGTGCGCTCGGGCTCAGGCCAGACCACGGTGCAGGCATTGCCGAGCAGCTCGCGCTTGCCGTCCTTGGTCTTGTACCGGTGCATCTCGACGAAGATTCCGTCGACCGGGGCGCTGTCGAAGACGACCTCACCAATCCACGGGATGCGGTTGTCATCCTCGGGGTCCGGCACGACGGCGATCTTCTGGAGGTCCTTGACCGGGCTGTCCTTGGCCCAGATCTCGAAGTCGTAGGTGGCGCCCTCTTCGGCCTTGACGCCGACCTTCTTGAGCTCCGCGTCGACCTCGTCCTTGCTGCCCTCGAACCGCTTCTCCACGTAGTGGAAGAAGGCCGGCTCGCCCTTGTAGATCCCCTCCTTGGGGTTCAGCGAGACGGGGTTCTTGTCCCAGTCCACCTCGCGCGTGGCGAACGGGATGATCTGGCGGGACTCGTCGCAGTGGACGAACGACAGCGGCGGCTCGTTGGGGTTGGCGCGCAGGTAGGTGCGCGTGCCCGCGGGGTTGGAGTCCATCGTCTCCTCGCCCTTGACGTAGGTGACGTACATGTCCGACAGCACGAGCGCGCAGCGCTTGACGTCGACCTTCACGTAGATGCGGCCCTCGAACTTCACGTCCAGGCGGCGATTGTCCTTGCGGAGCCGCTCGATGCGCTGGGGGCTCTTGTCCGGGAACATGTTGATCGAGTACATGACGTCGCCGAGGCTCGTCTTCTCGATGTACTCGTAGTCGTACTTGTTCGTCGCCGGGTTGTTCGGCGCGAGTTGACCCGCGGTGTAGATCGCCTTGCGCTTGCCGCCCTCCTCGTGGAAGCGGATGCGGGCGTACTTGTCGGGCTTGTCGGTGCCGCCACCGGCGCCGGTCAGGGAAACCCAGTCACCGGTCAGCTTCTCGACATCGAGATCACAGTCCGGGAGCGTCTGCTTCTCAGGGCCGCACGCAGTGAGTGCGACGGTGAGGAGACCAGCGACGAGCCAACGATGCATGAACATGCTCCTAATCCGGCGGATCCGGGGGGCCGTCTTAACAATTCGAAGGTCTGAGGTAAAGCCAACGTCCATTGACCGTGGATCGACAGTCATGCTTCCCTTCCACGAATGGAGACCCCCGTGCTCAGGCTCGCCTTTCTCATCCTTGCCATGCTCCCCGCGAGCGCCTTGGCGATGGACGTCGGCGCTACGACGACCGACCTCACCTTCCACATCTCGCACCCCGCCAAGCAGTACGACGCTGCGCTGCTCCCCGGCGGAGCGAGCGCGACCGGTACGTTCGACCCCGCCGAGATCGCCAACACGCGCGCGACGGTCAGCATTCGCGTCGACAAATTCAACAGCGACAACGTGCGGCGTGACAGCCACATGATGGAAACCATGGAGGGGCTGATCTTCCCCACCATCGACTGGACCGTGAAGGACTTCCAGGGTCCGACGGGCCCGTTCAAGCCGGGCTCCTACGAGGCCAAGGCCTCCGGTCCCCTGACCGTGCACGGCGTCACCCTGAGCCTCGTCGCCCCCGTGACCATGAACGTGGCCGAGGACGGCACCGTGACGGTCGAGAGCAACTTCTCGATCAGCCTCGAGGAGTTCGGCATCGACCGACCGACCCTGGTCTTCGTTCCCATCGAGGACCAGGTGCCGATCTCGGTCAAGATGACCTTCCCCGCGGGCGCCGACGTGCTGTACGTCGAGCCGCCCCCGGCCCCTGAGCCTGCCCCCGAACCGGAAGCGACGGACGAACCCGCCGCCGAGGAGCCTGCCGCCCCATGAGCCGAATGCTGTTGTTGACCGTGCTGCTGAGCTGCCTCGCCACGCCGGCGTTGGCCGGTCAGGGGCTTGTCCCCGCGACCCTCGAATGGGGTGAGAACTCCGTCGAAGGGGACGAGGAGCTGACCATCGAGGAGCGCCGGAAGATCCAGCAGCAGCTGAAGGTCCGACGCACGATGATGAACACCCACCAGGTGCTGAGCTTCGTCAGTGCCGGGTCGATCATCGCCGCGGAGATCGTCGGGCTGGTCAACGACATCTCGCTGGAGCATGGCGACCCGAAGCGGGCCGACCTCGAGGGCTCGCTGGCGATGCACCGCGTGTTCGCCGGGGTGGCCCTGACGACCTACCTGGGCGCCGGGATCCTGGCGTGGACGGCCCCGCCCGCGCTGCGGCTGCACGACAAGTCTGTGGGCAAGGGCAAGTTCGACAGCGGCACACTGCACGTGGTGCTTTCGGTGATCCACGGCATCGCGATGGGCACGGTCATCGCGACCGGCATCCTGCAGGCCAACGTGCTGCCGGCCAGCCCCGCCTGGGAGGGCGTGGTGGTCGCGCACGAGATCGCCGGGTTCACCGCCTCGGGGGTGATCATCGCCGCCGGCATCACGATCGGGACCCTCTGATGCGCACCTTTCCGGGCTGCATCCTCCCGCTCCTCGCCGCCGGCGCCCTCAGCCTCAGCGCGTGCGACCCCGAGGTCCCCACAGGCAGCGTCGACGGCGCCTGCGACGACGTCACGGTCGTCGACGAGGCCAACTACGACGCCGAGATCGGCCCCCTCTTCGAGACCTACTGCGTCTTCTGCCACGACAGTGAGAAGCTCTCGTCGGAGGACCGACGAGGAGCGGTGCCGGGCGTGGACTACGACACGCTGGACGCATCGGCGCAGTTCCCGTCCCTGACGTGGAGCCGCCTGGCCGACCAGACGATGCCGCCGATGGGTCGGATGCCGAGCACCGAGGAGCTGGAGACGCTGCTCGAATTCCTCAACTGCGCCGAGGCGACGGACGTCGGAGACGACGACGACAGCGCGCTCTAGTTTTGGTATTCGCTGCCGCATGCGCAGCGACGGCCGGGCCAACGACGCCCTTCGAACCCTCAAGATCACCCCTGACTACCTCGAGTTCGCTCATGGCTCCTGCCTGATCGAGATCGGGTCCACGCGCGTGCTCTGCACCGCGATGATCGAGGAGTCGGTGCCTCGGTGGATGCAGCACAAGGGCCAGGGCTGGGTCACCGCCGAGTACTCGATGCTCCCGGGCTCCACCCCCACCCGGACCCGCCGGGGCGTGACGCGGGGGAAGGCGGACGGCCGGACCGTCGAGATCCAGCGGCTCATCGGCCGTTCGATCCGATCCGTCGCCGACTTCAAGGCGATGGGGAAGCGGACGATCTGGCTCGACTGCGACGTGCTCCAGGCCGACGGCGGCACCCGCTGCGCGTCGATCACGGGCGCGTGGGTCGCGTTCGCGCTCGCGGGCCAGCGGCTCATCGACGAAGGCGAGATCAAGAAGATCCCGGTCAAGGACACGGTATCGGCCATCAGCGTCGGCGTGTTCGCGGGCATGAACGTGCTCGACCTCCCCTACAAGGAGGACAGCAAGGCCGAAGTCGACATGAACATCGTCTGCACCGGCGACGGCCGCTACGTCGAGGTCCAGGGCACCGCCGAGGGCGAGCCCTTCGACCGGGCCGTGCTGGACGCGCTCCTGGAGCTCGGCTCCAAGGGCTGCGGAGAGCTGCGGGAGGCCCAGCTGGCGGCGCTGGAGGCGACCGGCCGGGTCAAGACGGAGTCGCTGCGGTGACCGAGGTCCTGCTGGCGACGCGCAACCGCCACAAGCTGAAGGAAGTCCGCGAGATGCTCGTGGGCACCGAGTTCACGGTCATCTCCACGGACGAGCTCGACGCGTCGATCCCCGAGGTCATCGAGGACGGCGACACCTTCGAGGCCAACGCCGACAAGAAGGCGCGCACGCTCGCGAAGCTGACCGGCCGCATCACGATGGCGGACGACTCGGGCATCGAGGTCGACTTCCTCGACGGCGCGCCCGGCGTCTACTCGGCCCGGTTCGCCGGCGTGGACGGTCCCGACGCCGACGCGGCCAACAACCGCCTGCTGATCGAGAAGCTCCAGGGCGTGCCCCGGGAGCAGCGCACCGCCCGCTACTGGTGCGTCATCGCGCTGGTCACCCCCGAGGGGGAGGCGCGGTACACGAAGGGCTCGGTCGAGGGCTTCATCGTGGATGAGCCGCGCGGCGACGGAGGCTTCGGCTACGACCCCCACTTCGGGGTCGAGGGCGACGAAGCGGGCCGCTCGATGGCGCAGCTGAGCGCAGACGAAAAGCACGCGATTTCGCACCGCGGCAAGGCCTTGCGGGAGGTGCTGCCGTTGCTTAGAGAGTTGACTGACGGGGCGTAGCGCAGCCTGGTAGCGCATCGGCTTTGGGAGCCGGCGGTCGGAGGTTCAAATCCTCTCGCCCCGACCATCGAGAGACGGTCCCTCTTCGGAGGGGCCGTCTCTGCCCCCGACGACAGGTGGATCGACTACCCTGCAGCCGATGCGGACCACCTGGATCCTCCTGGCCTGCTGCCTCGCTTCGACCGGTTGCCCGTCGGGCGAGGTGGACGGCGACGACCCCCCTGACAACCCCGACGACGACGACACGACCGACGACGAGCTGCCGCCGTCGTTCCCCGTCACGGTCCGGGTGACGAGGGACGGCGCCCCGCTGCCGGACGTCTCGGTGCTCCAGGGCGGCGGCCAGATCCAGGGGACGACGGACGCGGACGGGACCTTCGTCGCCACGATCGACAGCACGGTCGAGGGCGAGCTGTGGGTCATCGCGTCGCTCCGCGATCACCGCTCCCAGGCGGAACGCATCCGGGAGGCCGACGGCGAGACGGTCGAGCTCGAGCTGAAGACGGTCGAGGTGGACAACCCCGACTACACCTATGCCACGCCCGGCGGGGAACAGCACAAGACCACCGAGTACTGCTCGCACTGCCACTTCCGGTTCGCCGAGCAGTTCGCAGGGTCTGCGCACCGCGGCGCCGCGAGCAACCCCGAGGTGCACGACCTCTACGCTGGCACGGCCTCCGCCTTCGGCGGCGCCGAGGCGTGCGAGGCGGCCGGGGGACGGTGGGCGTCGGGCACGCTCCCGGGGGGCGGCGCGGGCGAACGCTGCTACGTCGCCGCCGGCTTCCTCCCCGACTCGCTCCCGGGCTGCGGAGACGCCGACCAGCCCCCCTGCGACGCCGATCCCGCCGGCCTCCCCGGCGGTCGCTGCGCCGACTGCCACGCCCCCGCCGTCAACGGCCCGGCCGGGGGGGGGTGGTCGCTGCTGAACGTCGAGGGCATCGCCTTCGACGAGGGAGTCCACTGCGACTTCTGCCACAAGGTCCGCGACGTCGACATGGACGCCGCCCCCGGGGTCGCGGGGCGCCTGGTGCTCGGCCGCCCGCAAGAGCCGGACGGCGGAGCGTCGGAGTTCGTCCCGGTCATGTACGGCCCCTACTTCGACGTCCCGAACGTCTACATGGGCGGGTCTCCGGCCCCCCACTTCCGGGACGCGACGATCTGCGGCGGCTGCCACCAGTACGAGCAGGAGGGGCTCTGGGAAGCGGCTGCCGCGGCCATCGACGCCGACCGCTGGCCGTCCGGGACCCTCCCCATCCACTCCACGATCGCCGAGTGGAACGCCTCGCCCTCCTGGTCCGGGGTCGGCTGCCAGTATTGCCACATGCCCGCGATGGACGTCCCCAACTCCGCCGACCTCGACCTCTTCGAGGGGACCTCCCCCGGCGTCGCCGGGGGCTTCGAGCGCCCCTACGGCGAGGTACGGGACCACAGCTTCTACGGCCCCCTCAACGTCTTGCCCGCCGATGGAATGCGGCTCATCGAGACCGCGGCGGCGCTCACCCCGGAGGTGGCCTGGATCGCCGCTGCAGACTCCGCCAGCGGCGCGGCCGAGTTGACCGTCGACAGCCGCGTCACGAACGTCGGGGCGGGGCATGCCCTGCCGACGGGGGAGCCGCTCCGCTCGGTGGTCCTGGTGGTGCACGCGACCTGCCAGGACGAACCACTGACGCTGCTGCAGGGGCCCACGATCACGGAGGTCGGTGGACGCTTCGCCGACGGGGTGGTCGGGGACGGGGTGGAGTCCGGCGACCGCGGGGCCGGGCCCGGAAGCGCGCTCGACTGGGAGGACGTCGACGCGCTGGTCGGTGAGGCTCCCGAGAACCTCGTCGTGCGCGTCGTCCGCCCGACCGGCGGCTGGGTCGACTACGACGGCATCGGGCCGTTCGGCGACGGCACGTTCGACGCGGCGGCCAAGGGGCTGCCCGAGGTGACCGCGGTTGGAGAGGCCGCGGTCGTCGCGATCGACGGGACCGGGCTGGAGCTTGCCACCCCGCTGGACCTGCTGCCCGGCGACCGGGTCTACGTCGTCGAGCCCTCCGGCGGCCTGCAGGACGGAGCCCCCGCGCGCGCCCTCGCCGGTGCCCCGGGGGTGGACTTCGCCCGGGTTCTCGTCGGGCTCGACGGCCGCCGGGGCGCGCCGCACTACGGCGCGGTCGACGTCGCGCGGGACAACCGGATCGCGTCGGGTGCGGGGGCCGAGCAGATCCACCGCTTTGCGCTGCCCGAGGGCTGCGACGAGGCGTCGGTGTCGGCGTCGCTCCTGTACCGCCGCGCGCCGCTCTCCCTCGCCCGGGAGCGGGGCTGGACCAACGTCGAGGTCATGGCCGCGGCGTGGGAGACGACCGTCACTCCCGACTGAGGACATCCCCTTTAGAGTGGCGCTCGTCAGCGCGATCCCGCATGGTGCGATGCGAAGTCAATTGTTCGGAGGATCGAGCGTGACGAGACGATGGACGAAGAACCCTTGGCGGCCTGCGGTCCTGGTGGCGGCGCTGGCGCTCGCTGCCGGCTGCACGCCCGAAGAGCCGGTGTGCGATCCGTCGAGCGACCTCGACGGCGACGGGGTCGATGACTGCGCCGAGGAGGAACTCGGCACCAACCCCGAGGCCGCCGACACCGACGAGGACGGCTTCGCCGACGCCGAGGAGCTCGACTGCGTGAGCGACCCGCTCGACGCTGACGAGGTCTGCTACGCCTGCGGCTGGGGCCACAACGACCCCGGCGACCTGGAGAGCGACGGCGCCGAGATCGGCGACGTGATCGCCGACGGCGAGATCGTCGACCAGTGCGGCGAGGACCTGAGCGTGTGGGACCTGCACGGCGAGTACCACATCCTCTTCATGACGGCCTCCTGGTGAGTGGGTTGCAGAACGGAGGCAGGTAGCCTCCAGGCGCGCGAAGACGATTTCGCAGCCGACCACCCTGACATTCCCTTCTCCTACGTCATCTCCCTGTACGCGGACGCCACCGGCGCCCCCCCGCACGAGTCCCTCGGCGAGGAGTACTGGGAGGATGTCGGCGAGCCCGAGTTCCCGGTCGGCGCCGACACGGACCGCGAGGTCCTCGACGCGACTCCGTTCAACGGCGAAGTCGCGGCCGGCAAGTGCGTTCTCGCGGCCGACCTCGAGATCCTCGACTGCCGGACCGGCCACGGCTCCGAGCAGTGGGCCTGGGACGCCATCCTCGAGCACGCCGGCGACTGACTTCAAGGGCATGCCGTTCGGATAGCGACGGCGAGGTCCGGCCGATCGGTGAGGAAGCCATCCACTCCCAGCTCCCCCAGGGCCCGCATGCGGTCGGGGTCGTCGACAAGCCATGGAACCACCCTCCGCCCGCGGCGGTGCGCTCGACGGACCCTCCGTTCGTCGACCTGACTTGCCCTCGGGAGGACCGCGTCCACGCCGAGGAGGCCGGCGGACCAGGGCTCCCCGAACAGCCGATCCCGCAGCGTCCGGCGGGGTCCCGCGATCCCGCCGTCGGGGGGGTGAATGAGGCCCCGCGGCAGCTTCGGGGCGACCCGCGCGGCGCGGGCCAGGGAGAAGGGGTTGTAGGACGTCAGGAGCACCTCGCCGGGGGTCGCGATGCGGGCGAGCAGCCCCGCGGCCCGAGCCGCCGTACCGTCCCCGCGGGCGCCGTACTCCTTGATCTCGACGTGGAAGCGGACCCGCCCCCGGAGCGTTTCGACGACCTCCTGCAGGGTGGGCACTCGCTGCCCCGCGAACTCGGCCGAGAAGTGGGAGCCGACGTCGATCGACTGGAGCTCACGAAGCGGCAGGCCGGCGACGGCCAGGTCCGGCCGCCCCGCCAGCCGAAGATCGGGCTCGTAGATGACGACGGCATCCCCGGAGGCGCACGTCTGCACGTCCATCTCGATCCAGTCGACGCCCAACGCCACCGCGTTCTCGAACGCCGCCATCGTGTTCTCGGGCGCCAGGGCGGCGCCACCGCGGTGGGCATGGATCTCGGGTCGGG
>PVBE012501525.1_pt1 | contig 23661 bp, 20 predicted proteins | sample 1631181 | NCBI WGS metagenome assembly PVBE01 (sample SAMN08397723, study PRJNA350692) | Marine metagenome, whole genome shotgun sequencing project. | isolation source: water | place: Pacific Ocean | collected 2012-04 | reverse complement strand
GATTGATCAGCACATCAAGTTCGGGAAACCGAAACATAAAGAATATTGTTTCGAACACAACGAACTCCTTCGCTTCTTCGAGGACTTCCGCGTCATTTATCATAAAGAAGGGTTTTTAACTGAAGAAAGGGCTGTAGCAAGCCTTGTGGCCCAGAAAGATATCTGAATCATTGTAATCTTATCAATATCGAATCTGTGTTCTAGTATATTGTTTTATTCAGTTTTATAGTTGATTTATCCTATTGGGTCGGTTATATTGTGTTGCAACTGATAACTAATAACAGAGATTTATTATGACAAGTAAAAAACCTGAAAAGCTGAGTTTCCGTCAGAATGTAGACCTTATGGTAGACCGTGCCATAAAAGTTCTTGGGCTTGAGGCTGGCCTGGCTGAAGCGATTAAGTCCTGCAATTCCGTACTGCAGGTTAAATTTCCTGCGATGATAAACGGCAAGGTAGAGACGTTTACAGGCTGGCGAGCTGTTCACAGTACCCATCGGCTTCCAGCCAAAGGTGGAATACGTTATGCGCCGTATGCCAACCAGGACGAAGTGGAAGCATTGGCCGCATTAATGAGTTATAAATGCGCTCTTGTAGATGTGCCTTTTGGCGGATCCAAGGGGGCTCTCCTGATTGATCCCAATAAATATAACAGAGATGAAATGCAGCGCATCACGCGACGCTATACGCTCGAACTTTCAAGAAAAGGCTTTCTGAGTCCAGCTACCAATGTCCCGGCGCCTGATGTTGGTACCGGAGCACGTGAGATGGCCTGGATGGCAGACACCTATAAACAACTGCATCCGGAAGACGTCAATTATCTTGGGTGTGTTACCGGCAAGCCTGTGCAGCACGGTGGCATACGAGGTCGCACTGAAGCCACGGGCCGTGGTGTACAGTACGCATTGAGAGAATTCTTCCGGCACAAGGAAGATATTAAAGGTGCCAACATGTCTGGCGGTCTCGGTGGAAAGCGTATTGTTATCCAGGGTCTGGGCAACGTCGGTTATCACGCGGCAAAATTTTTGTCGGAAGAAGACGATGCGAAGATTATCGCCATTATAGAAAGAGATGGCGTGATAGCTAACAAAAAGGGACTTCCGGTAGAAAAAGTCGCACAATTTATATACAAAAACAAAACAATTAAAGGCTTTCCCGATGGTAAATTTGATAAGAACGGTGCCAAGGCGCTTGAGATGGAATGTGACATTTTGATTCCGGCTGCTTTGGAAAGTCAGATCACGGGAGAGAATGCCAACCGTATTAAGGCAAAACTAATTGTAGAAGCGGCAAACGGTCCGTTAACCTTTGATGCTGATACGATCCTTAACAAACGTGGAGTTGTAACGATGCCGGATACCTATGTTAACGCGGGTGGTGTTACGGTTTCCTATTTTGAATGGATTCGTAATCTATCGCATATCCGGTTTGGTCGTATGGAAAGGCGTTACGATGAACTGCAGGGTCGTCAGTACGCCGATATGCTTGAAGAAGTAACAGATAAGAAGCTTTCCCAGGAGAAAAGGGAAAAAATAATACGCGGCGCCATTGAAATCGACCTGGTACGCTCAGGTTTGGATGATACGATGCGTCTCGCTTACCAGGAGATGCGTGAAAAAATGTTAAGTAATAAAAAAATAAAAGATCTCAGAACAGCGGCGTTCGTTATAGCCATTGAGAAGATGTCAAGAACCTACCTGGACATTGGCGTCTATTAGTATAGAATGTCTTTGTAATCGTTTCTAAATCAAATTCCTCTCTTTTAAATACTTCGTTATTAATTTAACATTTTCTTCTACAGATACATTGACCGTATCTAACGTCAGGTTGGGATTTTCCGGTTTTTCGTATGGATCGTCAATTCCGGTAAACTGTTTTATTTCACCTTTACGCGCTTTTGCATACAATCCTTTGGGATCTCGCTGTTCACAAACTTCAAGTGGGGTATCAAGATATATCTCAATGAAATTAGTTGAAAGCCTGCGTACAAATTGACGGGACTCTCTATATGGAGAAATGAAAGACGCGATAACCGTTATGTTCTTTTTAACTAAAATGCCGGAGAGGTGGCCGACACGCTCAATATGCTCAATACGCTCTTTCCTGGAAAAACCTGTTCTCGGAAATAGTTGCCGAACATTTTCACCATCCAACCTTTCCATTTTACGATTTTCTTTTTTTAACTCTTCATAAACCGCGTCGGCAATTGTTGATTTCCCTGAGCCAGGCAAGCCTGTAAACCATAAGACAAAAGGTGCGACCTCGACCCTGCCAAAACTTAATTTATTCCAGTATCGTTCATGAAAATAATAGAGAAACATTTTCAGAAAAACCTCGATACCGCCTACCACAAAAGCAGCCGCCAGCTGTCCTGTAAAAATCCAGATCAGTATAATAGTAGTAACGGTAGCAGTAATCCGCCAGGAAAGAGTTTTTACAATACTGCGACTATGCTTTTCTCTATACATGGTATCCTGAGAGCATAAAAGAATTTAGAAAATTGAAAAGTAACGATTATACTTGATAGTTTTTATTATTTCATTACTAAAAACAATAATTTATTTGCCACAAAACATCAATATGTTATATTTTAAAGTTCAGTTCCACATTGGCTTTTACTTAATAAGGTAACACTTTATGATTATTGGGTTGACAGGTGAAAATTGTTCCGGCAAAGGGGTGGTAGCGGATTATCTTCAAAAGAAGTCTTTCTACTTTTATTCTTTGTCCGATGTTATCCGGGAAGAGTTAGCTTCAAAGGGCACGGAAATTACGAGAGACGCTTTAATAAAAGCAGGAAATGATTTAAGGCAGAAATATGGTCCTTCGGTTCTTGCGGTCAAAACAGCCGCAAAACTTCAGGCGGATAAAAATTATGTCATCGATTCGATACGCAATCCCGCGGAAGTAGAGGAATTAAAAAAATTAACCAGATTTGTTCTTCTAAAGGTTATGGCTTCTCCAGAAAACAGGTTTGAGAGAATGAAAGAGAGAAAAAGAGAAGGCGATCCTGAAACTTTAGACGAATTTTTGCGCATTGAAAAACTCGAAGCATCTAATCATGATGGCGCGAAGCAGCAGGTCACTGCCTGCATGAAACTGGCGGATAAAACCATCGTTAATGATGATCAACCTGAAATCTTGTATAAAAAGGCCGATCAACTTTTACAGGAACTGCAGGGTGAAACAAAAAAAAAACGACCGGACTGGGATGAGTATTTCATGAATATTGCCAAAGTGGTAGCTTTAAGGAGCAACTGCATGAAACGCCATGTTGCTGCTGTAATCGTTAAAGACAAGAGAATTATTTCTACCGGCTATAACGGAACTCCAAGGGGCGTAACGAACTGCAGCGAGGGGGGCTGTCCGCGGTGTAATCAGTTTGCGGAAGGAGGTACGCGCCTCGATGAATGCCTTTGTTCCCATGGAGAAGAAAATGCTATTGTCCAGGCGTCGTACCATGGTATTAGCATAAAAGACGCCTCCCTTTATACAACCTTTGCGCCCTGCCTGATGTGTACGAAAATGATTATTAACGCGGGAATAAAAGAGGTTGTTTATAACATCGATTATCCGTTAAACGATACGGCCTTGAATCTTTATAAAGAAGTGGATATAAAACTCCGGCAGTTTAAAGTCGAATAATTTTTTGACGTGAGCTAAGCTCAGCTTTGCGGGATGAACAAGATGAACTGGATTCCTTTTTAAGGTAAAAGAGGAGCCCTTAACCTTGTCATTCTGAGCCCTTCGCTTGTCATTCTGAAAGAGCGAAGCGACTGAAGAATCTCACTCAGGACAGGCTCCGCGAAGAATCTTAGCAAGCTCAGGATAAACTCCGCGAGACTTTTTTTATAGTGATCATGTTTATCCTGTAATCCTGTCTAGGTTTTTCCTTCGCGATCTTCGTGTCCTTCGCCCCGCTGAGCGTGGCTTCGTGGTTAATGTTTTTAGGTAAAAAATGAAAATCAATATTCAGGAAATGGTAAAAAAGAATATCAGAGAACTAAAGGCTTATAAACCCGAAGAGATTCTTTGTCCAATTCGGATGGAAGCCAATGAGAATCCATTCACAATAAATTCCACATTAAAAGAACGGGTTTTGGAATCTATCTCAAAAATTTCTTTAAACCGGTATCCGGATTCTTTAGCCACTGATCTGAGGGAGCTGATCTCAAGAAAATCTGGCATAAAACCGGAAAATATCATTGTCGGGAACGGTTCAGATGAACTCATCCAGATGCTGATCGCAGCGTTTTGCGAGAAAGAGGACAAAGTTTTATTTCCCGTTCCGACTTTCTCCATGTTCGGGATAATTGCGAAGTCTTTTGGAGTAGGCACAATAGAAATCCCTTTAGATTCAGAATGGGATATTGATTTAGCAGAAATAAAGAAATCTTATGATAAGGACCTGCCCAAAATAACATTTCTCAGTACTCCAAATAACCCGACAGGAAATTGTTTCTCGGAAATCAAGATTCTGGATATTATCGAAAAGACCTCTTCTCTTGTAGTGGTTGATGAAGCTTACGCCGACTTTTGCGGAAAAACTTTTATCGATCAACTCAAAAAGTCAAAAAATTTAATAATTCTCAAAACGCTTTCTAAAATCGGCATGGCCGGACTTCGCGTCGGGTATTTATTGGCGTCGGATGAAATAATAAACGTTCTTCATAAAGTACGCCTGCCTTATAATTCAAACAGCCTGTCACAGGCAGCGGCTAAAGTTATTTTAGAAAACAATGAGATTGTGGAATCTCAAGTCAAACAGATTATCAAAGGAAGAGAGTTTCTACTCGAAGAACTAAAGAAATTGCAGGGAGAAGGGGGGGGCATTACTCCGTTTCCTTCTAACGCGAATTTTATACTGTTTAAAACAGAAAAAGACGCTGATGCAATCCACAGGAACCTGACTGAAGAAGGTGTCCTTATACGGAATTTAAATAGCGAGGGACCCTTAAAGAATTGTTTGAGAGTTACTGTTGGACGGCCTGAAGAAAATAATGCTTTTATCAAAGCGTTGAAAAAAGCAACGAGATAAATTTCCAGTTGCAAAAAAATACGAATGAAAAAGACTAATTCCCTTGTATCAAGCAACTGAGAAACGACTAAAACAACGACCAGGAGATTCTTCGCGGAGTTTATCCTGAGCTGAACAGAGTGGATTCTTCGCTTCGCTCATAATGACAGACGACGGGCTCAGAATGACAAGCGAAGGACTCAGACCTGACCTGAACGAAGTGAAGGTATGACAAGCTAAAACCTCCCTCATTTCATTCTGATGGAGCACTTCTCTTTATTTAGCACAATCTCTGCGACAAATGAATCTCGTTTTTTCCAGCATTAAGGTTAACTAGTTGATAATTTCCGATTATCGTTTCTTCTTTTTGGTTTTTCCTTTTTTTGGTTTTTGCTTTTTCACGGTCTTGTTCTGTTGTTGCTCTTTCTTTTTTCTTCCGGAATAAACAAAATAGGCGCCGATGGCCAGAACAACAAAGGTTATTGCGCCTATGATGACTGTCTGGTTTGGACCTTTACCTGTCTCCTCTGAAACTCCAAAATTGACTGTTGCCATTCTTTCAGTGCTCTTGTTGGAAGTATCAAAGGTTATTTTAAATTTTTTTTCTATCTTATTGGCAACTATGAGAACCTCTCTACCAAAATCCTCGTTATGTATATGAAGGAGTATTTTGTATGATCCGTTAGAATCGGTCTTTGCTGATCCTAAAACTTTGTCCTTATTGTCTTTAACTACAACCATTGTTTTAGAAGAGGCTGAGCCCTGATCATCAAGAACGCGACCATAGACTGTAAACCTGTGGTCATTTTCATGAGTCGCCGAGGCAGGAATTATATTTACAGATGCAATTCCTATCACGGCAATTAGGATAATTGAAATAAGTCTTAAAATGTTTAACATATTTTTGTATTGTCCTTTCATAGCTAACTATAGCAAAAAAAGCTTAGGAAGATGAACATTATAGTTTAAACATCTTGAGGAAATCGTGAGGCTGAAAAAAAAGTAGCTTCGCAGATTCGCTCACAGAAGAATACCTGCGGAGACTTGAATTAGCTTCTCGATTACTTCGAGATTGCTCAGGATAGAGCTTTTGATTAAGTGGATTCATATCCTGTCAAATGATTCTTCTATTTCTTCGCAATCTTTGCCCAGGTATCTCGCAGCGAAACCGTTCTGTTGAATATTAGTTTTTTTTCATTAGAATCCACGCAAAAATAGCCCTGCCTCAGAAACTGGTAGTTGCTTCCCGGTTTTGCGTCTTTGAGGCTCGGTTCAACATGGCAGGAAGGCAAAGTCTCTAATGAATTCGGATTCAAACAGGATTTAAAATCAGCGCCATCTTTTTCCCCTTCGGGATTTGCCTTTGCGAAGAGATGATCGTACAGGCGGATTTCTGCTTCAATTGAGTGGTCTGCCGAAACCCAGTGCAATGTGCCCCTGACCTTACGACCGTCTTCAGACCATCCACCCTTTGTTTCGGGATCATAAGTACAGCGTAGTTCTTTCACTTCTCCGGTATTTTCATCCTGTATCATTTCCACACACTTAATATAATAAGCGTGTTTCAAGCGTACTTCACGTCCCGGAGCCAGGCGAAAGAACTTTTTCGGGGGGTCTACACGAAAATCATCCTGTTCAATATACAACACACGGGAGAAAGGAATTTTTCGTTTTCCCATCCCGGGATCTTCAGGATTATTCTCTGCATCCAACTCTTCAACTTTATTTTCAGGATAGTTCTCAATAACCACTTTCAGCGGATTCAGCACAGCCATCGCGCGGGGCGCTTTTTTATTTAAATCTTCCCTCAGACAATGCTCAAGCAGAGCTATGTCTACCGTACTATCGGCCTTGGCAACTCCGATACGTTCACAAAAGTTGCGGATGGATTCCGGTGTATAGCCGCGTCTTCGCAAACCGGCAATTGTCGGTATCCGTGGATCATCCCATCCTGTAACATGTCCCTCTTTCACCAATTCCAGAAGTTTTCTTTTACTCGTCACAGTATGGCTCAGGTTAAGGCGCGCGAACTCAATCTGTTGTGGATGGTAGACCTTCAATTCGTTCAATATCCAATCATACAAAGGCCGGTGGTCCTCAAATTCCAGTGTACAAAGGGAATGGGTAATCCTTTCAATGGAATCCGACAGGCCATGGGCAAAATCATATGTCGGATAAATGCACCACCTGTCACCTGTCCTGTGATGGTTTGCGTGTCGAATGCGGTAGATTGCGGGGTCTCTCATATTCAAATTAGGGGAAGCCATATCAATTTTGGCCCGTAAAACATGTGTGCCATCCTCAAATTTTCCCGCCCGCATATTCTCAAACAAGCCGACGTTTTCTTCAATAGAGCGGTTACGATGTGGACTATCCTTACCCGGCTTTGTTAAAGTTCCGCGATATTCTCTTATTTCATCCGCGTTCAGGCTGCACACGTATGCTTTTCCTGATTTTATTAACTGAACTGCATACTCATATAACTGTTCAAAATAATCTGAAGCAAAATGAAGTCGATCATCCCAATCAAATCCTAGCCATTTAACGTCTGATTTTATCGACTCCACGTATTCAACCTCTTCCTTGCTCGGATTTGTGTCGTCAAAACGCAAATTACAAAGACCTCCTTTGTGTTCCAGAGCGACTCCGAAATTCAGGCAGATGGATTTTGCGTGTCCAATATGCAGGCAACCGTTTGGTTCCGGTGGAAAGCGGGTATGGACTCGATTTTCATTTTTATTTATTTCCAGGTCTTCCGCGATAATCTGTCGGATAAAGTTGGAGGAAGCAGTTTCTGTCATATTAAATCCTTGTTCTCCTTTTAAGAAAAAAACATGATAACAGAAAACCAAAAGAATAGAAGTAGAAAAAGTGGCAGTTGCGAAACGCTCCTTTTTGTCACTCTGATACTTCGGCAGGCTCAGCATGACATTGCCTATCGAAGGGTCTCATAACTATTTTAAATCTTTAGATTCTTCGCTGGTGCTCAGAATGACAAGCAAAGGGCTCAGGTCAAGTTTTTCAAAGGGGGAATTTAGGGAAAGAATTCCCCTCTAAGAAGAGGGGTGTCCCATTGGGACGGGGTGTGTAATTAGGGAGATGTTTTTAAATGTTAACTGTTAATTTGAATTCAAGTCTTCGCAGGAAGCCTCCTTTTGGCGAATCTGCGGAGCTAATTGGACGGTTTCCAAAGGAAAGCCGCCCGAAGGGTTGAGGCCTTGGATGGCAGAGCTAAGCTCAGCTTTGCCGATAATCACATAATGGAAAGCCTGACCGCTGCTTTTTTAGCAAATTTGGAAGACAATTAATTTCGGTATTGACATGGCTATTTAGATGGCCTATATTATAGACATGAAAGTGGCAAACATTGCAGAATTAAAAAATAATTTGAGCAAATTTCTCTCTCTTGTTGAGAAAGGAGAAGAAGTTCAAATCTGTAAGCGTAATATTCCGATTGCTCACCTCATGCCTATTAACGCCAGGGAAAAGAAAAATCACACGCGGCTTGGCTGCTGCAGAGGAACGGTGCAGATCAATGGTGACTTAACGGAGCCAATGATTCCTTTAGAGAATTGGGATATGTTAAAAAAATGAAACTCCTTCTCGACACCTGCTGCATTATCTGGGCTATTTCAGATCCTGATTCTCTTTCAAAATCTGTGGTTGAGCTGTTACAGGAAGAGGATTCTGAAGTTTTTGTTTCTCCTGTAAGTTCCGCGGAAATAGCCTGTGCCGTTGAACGAAATCGCATTAAAATAAACCAGCACTGGAAAACATGGTTCAGGCAATGTATAGACCTTAATAAATGGCAAGTAGAGAATATAGATCTTGGTATAATTGAAGAAGCATACTCTTTGCCGGATACTTTTCATGATGATCCTGTTGATCGCATAATTGTAGCAACGGCAAGATTAAAAAACTATACTCTACTCACTGCCGACAAAAAAATATTGGCTTATCCACACGTAAACTCAATATGGTAAGCGGGTTTCCATTCCTTTTTTTTACTTCTTCGTGATTTGTGTCCTGTTTTTGGGATTCATGCTTAAAAAGAGTAGATTATTAAGCTGAACCCTGACCGCTTGTCCTGAGCGAAGCCGAAGGGCTGATAGCTGACTGCTGCTTTTCCAATGCAGAGCGATAAATTTGGAATAACATAATGGCAAGACTTACCCTATTCACTTTTTAAAAAAATTACAAGAACATTTCTGTGTAGGCAGGGTAATATTTATATATTTTTCGATAATCCTCTATTTCTTTCTTTTTTAACTCAAACTCTTTCGGTTTCCAATTTTTATTGCAAGGCATTGCAGAATCAAGATATAGTCTCTCCTTTCTAGTAACAAGAGGTACTCGAATTTTATATGGATACTTAACTATGTCATTCCGAAGAAACGGAAGCTTTTGTTTATCTAAAATTTTGGTTTTTTGTTTATGATCCTCACTTCCTATCATACCCCCTAATGAAATCATCTGGTGGCCATCAGCATAGAGGAAATTAAAGAGAGGAATGAAAGATACATTTTTTCGACCAAGCAAACCCTCGCTAATTGCCTGTTTAATAATACTTGCATTAATCTCTGGGAGTTTGGATCTCGAAAATTTGATAGCTTTATATTTTGGTAAAAGATAATTTTCTGCTTCAAGAAAGAAATGTTTTTTCCATTCATCGGGACCTTCCTGAGGTTCTCCTGGTGGTTCTATATCTAAAGTTACTAGAAATATTGATCCTGGGGATAGTTGTGAACACGCTAAAACTATAGTATTAATAATTTTTTCAGTTAGTATATGATCATAATCAAGCCACAATATATGTTGAAGATCAATTGAAAGTTTAGGAATATAATTAGCAATGTCTTCCATTTCAATATTGACCAGTTTAAAAGGTTTATTGAATTTAACTCGTTTATCAATATTTGGTGAGCTCTCAATACTATACATTTTTTGTATACCAAGGTATTTGTGAAACATAATGAAATCTATAAAGTAAATAGACCCAAGCCCAGTATATTGATAGTCTGATATAGGAAACCCTAATTTCATGAGTTTTTGAAATGTATCAAGCAACATCCTTCGCTCAACCTGCTTAGCTGGTCGATATTCATAATGAACTTTTTCATAGCTTTTAGCTGGTTGATTCAAGAAAGCCCCTCCTTATCAAGGTAGTAATCAAAAGTATGTTTTCCGATCTGATTTGCACCTATTCTTGACTTTCTTCGATGTTTCCGAATTTTTTCCAAATCATCATTTTGCGCTTCATACTGAACCATTGTAGTCGTTTTAGGTTTTTTCTTCCCTTTAGATATATTGAAAACTGTTGTATCTCTAGAAACCAGCTCTTTGAAAGAAGTACTGCTAACTTTACTTGCAATTTTTCTTTCTACAGGCTCTGCATCTCGATCACTAGGATACTGATTGTTTAAAAAAGATATTACTGGTTTTGCAGCTGTACTCATCTTATTTCGAACTCTAAGATAGACGGCTGATTCACGGTTCAAATTCCTTTTATCTGTAGTCCAAGGTAGCAACAATGGATTGGATGATTCAAAAAAAACCACTCCAATAAATCCACGGTATTTTGGTTGGAAAGTTGGCATCAAAGGTCCCCAGCCAGAAATTTCGGATTGATTTGCTTCTAACACAACTCTTCCATTACACACTATGTACCATCCAGCTCTATCTTGGTAGTAATGACCCTTTTTATCTTTCTCTGCCAATGTAACAAAAATCTTGATTTTTACATCATCCTGTTTAAATGCCTGATACGATGCGCTTCCAGAAAGTGGCTTTCCTATAGGAACTTTGAAGGGTTCGACATCTTGACCATTTAATTTAATGCGAATATATTTATTAATAAAAAATGAATATGTGCGGGAAATAGCTTTATATAATCCTGAATCTATAGTTCCCCCTTCAAGGCGCATTTTTACTTCATCATGTAATTTTGTTATTCGGATTTTAGTACCTTCATCCTTTATATTTTTTGCTTTATTCTTGATGATAAGTGGTAGTCGCCAATCATCCATTGATTGATCTTTTTTTAGCCAGTCTTGCACATTCAAATGACACGAGAATCCATTATTTACAGTTTTTGAATCTATTTGAAATTCATCCCCAATCTTAAAAAGAGCTCGCTTTAAACCAATTCCATAAACACCTAAAAATCCACCTTTCCAGTTTTGATCGTGACCAAAGTTAAATGCTTCCCTTCTAGCTATCTCAAGATCAATACCCCCACAATTGTCACTAATCTCAAGGTACTGTTTTGAAAAAGATAAATTAATTGTTGGGAGTTCATTATTAAGGATATTCCTACCATTTTTTTCCAAAATATTTTTTGAAATCGTGAAAAGCTTTAAACCCTTACTCCTAATATATCCATCTATTGAATTGTCAATCAAATCTAAAATACAATCTTCAAGTGATACATCTTTTGTAAACATCTGGATAAAGAAGTTTTTTCTTGGATAGGCATTGGCATACTCTTTATTCATTTTTATTCCTTTTCTTCTTATCTATTGAGTCCCTCTTTGATAGCCTAGTTTTTGCAATGTTTAGAAATTTTTTTTCAATATCAGCTCCTACGAAATTCATTTTTTTTGATTTTGCTGCATCTAGCACGGATCCTGTTCCTATAAATGGGTCAACAACGAGCCCTCCTTTAACACCGCTAATATTTATTACACGTGATACGATAGAAATCGGTAATTCATTTTCTTCACGATATTTATATTTTTTATGTCGTACAGGACTAATGTCTTCCCAGTAATCACTTAAATTAATGCCATCTTTGACATATTTTTTATATCCTCCATAATCTTTGATGTCTTTACCACAGTGCCTACATTTTGCAATATCAATTTTAGGTCGAGAAAAATAATTTGGTTTACCTTTTGTAAAATATAAAAGAGCATAATGAGCTGGATGAAGATGGTTTCCCCTCACAAATCCGTTTTTCATGCTAATCGCTATCCAATGGCGAAAACTCAGTCCTTCTTCTTCAAGAATATTACCGAACCTTAATGCCCATATAGGCAGATGGTACAAATAAAGAGTTCCTCCTGTTTTAAGAACTTGGACTCCCCTTTTGAGAACATTCGTCATATATTCCGAATAAATTGATTCTTCAACACAATCTTTTTTCTTCGATCTTTTCCCATATTTTTTTCCTAAATTGAATGGAGGATCAACAAAAATAACATCAGCACATTCTTCTTCTAAAGCATTTAAAAAATTAAGGGCGTCATCACATACAATTTCCCCATCTTTAAAGCGACAAATAGTTCCTCTGTACTCTCCTCTCCACCATCTTAATCTTGTTCTATTAACCATCCTATTCATTTTGTTAATATTTCTCCAATAATGCCACCGTAACAACTCGATAAGTTTTTTTATTAATTATTGCTACCTCGCCATATCATATGAATGAAATTCTTTTGATTGTTCATGAAGAAAGAAAACTCAACCATTAAAATATCATAAAAATTTAGTCAAGGCTTAGTTTATGCTTTTTACAGCGCTTTATGCAAGGTTCTCATCTAATCTAAATTCTATATTTTTCTAATGCAACTAGGAGGAGATTTGAACATCTGACTATTTCAAAAGCCCAAAAAACTCTTAACAAAGATAAACTTTGATTGTAGAAGAACTATAGAAATTTAAACTCGTTTTTTGGAGCTGGGTTGAATAGATAGATAGGCTTGGTTGCCTTTATTGCATTATTATTCTGAAGTGTTATCAATGTTAAAGATTAGACCCTCTTCCATTTAATAAATTTAAATATATCAATCAAAGAAAGTGAAGTGTTGGAGGTAATTTTCTTGATTAGATTGAGGCTTCACTATTCCTTCCGGGATACGGCATACCCTTAACCTTATAAGATAAGTAAATAACTGGTGTATCGAGTAATGCTACAATTAGTTTTACAGCATACCCAGTGAATATGATGGTCACCAAAACTTTAAAAGGAACTGTACCAGCAAAGGCCAAACTAAAAAAGACGACGCTATCAACTAACTGTGATACAAATGTGCTTCCATTGTTCCGAAACCAAAGGTGCTTCCTCTTCGTTTTTACACCAATATAGTGAAACAGCCAAATATCAAGGCTTTGAGCAATTGCATACGCAATAAATGATGCGACTGCTATTCTGGGTACAGCACTGAATAGGGTTTCCATTGCATTTGATACGGTTTCACTATCTTTAATATGTACAAATTGCAGCACAAACTGTCCTAAAAGGACAAATAGCACAAGACCTAAAAAGCCCATCCAAATAGAGCGATAACCAACTTTTTTTCCATGATGCTCAGTTAAAATATCTGTAGCTATAAATATGGCTGCATAAAATGTATTTGAAACATTAGTAACCACCCCAAAAATTGGTATTAATTTTGCTGCAAATGTAGATACCAGAATTACATTTATGATTATGGTTATATAAAGCCATTCCTTACCTAATTTCCATGCAAGTAGCACAAACAATAAATCAATTATTGTTACTATAAAAAACAAAACTTCATTACTCATAATTTACTCCTATGCAGTTCTTAGTTGTTCAAAAAATTTACGTGCTTCTTCTGACCATTTCGTTGGGAGAAGCACAATCATTAGAAAAGGAACGATGAATCCCAACAATAAAGAACCATCGAATAAAATAATTCCAAGATTTGGTGGCCACTCCCCGCCGATAAACAAGAGCAGAACAGAGGATATTGACACTACCCCAAGTGACAAATAACGATTTTTTGCAGTTATAGTACCTCTTCCAAAAAGCACTGCTATTGCTATCATCGCTGCAGCGAGCCCACCGCCGAACAATCCAAGGTTACTATGAACCCATTCGCCTAGAGCTGAACGACTTCGTTTTATGGTGAGTACGTTAATAATGGTTCCAGAAATATTTGGTGAATAGTAATTGTTTTGGATTCGGCCCCATCCAGTTGTTTTATCCTTTACAACTTCCCCCCATTTTGGGGAGGTAACTTTGATAGATACTAACTGTGCAAATTTGGCAGATGCAGCGGAAGCCGCGAATTCAGACAACATGGGATTGGGTTTATAATATGCCAGTTCATATACTTCAGGATAATCACTAACTAAAGACAACATTCCTGGAATATTAACGGTAATTTCCCCGTGGTTTTCTCCTTTCTTCAAGCTCAATCCCACCCAAAGCTCCTGCCCGCGTTGCTGAGCAACAAACCAACCGGTGAGAAGGGAACCCTCACTACTTAAAGGGGTTACATTTAATTGATCAACTCTTTTCGGTGCATTCTTATGTGATAAATTTATTGAAGTAACTAATAGAGCGGCCTCTTCAGAAGTTTGCCGATCAAAGGATATTTTTACCAGAGATGTTTTAGGCGAATCTCCTAAGTCCACAATGGCTGATGCTCTTACTCCAGGGATATATGCCAGCAACGTCTGTGAGAACAAAAGTTCAAGTAACAACAAAGAAAATAATATATGCCTTGTCAATTTATACTTCCTATCACAGTTTTTTGTTCCATCATCTAGGGGCCAAATCCACTGTTGGCTGCATTAATAAATTGGGTCACCCATTAGGGGAATTTACACTCAATAGCCGTGTATTATTGCTAATAGTTATGTATTTTGTCAAGTGCAATATTGCTATATGCAATTGTTTTTCTTTGCTTTAGGGTTTAAGCTACTTCCTTATGAAATGAATCTTTAATACCTTCTTTTTTAGCCACCAAGACTCAAAGACACGAATAGTTTAAGGGGAAAAGAAAAAATCCGCGTTTATCGGTTAAATCTGCGGCATCGTTCTGTTTTTCAGTGCTATGAAATTAAATGTGAAAAACTTTATCGGACAGAAGATAAAAAGATGGAGGTTAGAACAAAACATCACCCAGGAGCAATTAGCACTTCGCCTGGGTCTCTCACAAGGGTATATAAACCAGATAGAAAACGGGAAAAGGTCGTTTTCTTTAGAAACTTTGCAAAAGGTAGCGGACGCTCTTGGTATCCCGGTTTCTGCTATTTTTGATGAAATAAATAATGATGCTTCCCTTAAGGTAGTTCGATCTTATGATAAAAAAACTATGAAAAAAGGTCCTTTGACACAGTATGTCTTTCTGAAACCACAAGTTTCTGCTAAGAAACGCAAGAAGAAAAAAATCAATAGGAAAGAGGTATTGGATCTTTTAAATAAGTTACCTGAAGATGTGGCAAAACACTATATTCGATTAATGAAAATGGAAGTGAAGATTTTGAAGAAAAAGTGAGAAGCAGCGGTCAGTCGTCAGCAAAAAATTAAATGCTTTAGCCACTAAGTTCACGAAGAACACGAAGGGATTTTTCTCTGCGGTATCTGCGGTGAAAAATCAATCAATTGGACAACTGGTGGGACAAAGCTTTTAAAGACTGCTCAAGTTCGTTTTTTCCCTTGATTGGTTCACGATTGCCAAAGCGGATTTCATAATACGAGTCAGTAATTATTTTAATTTTCTCCCAAGCAGGTCCAATGTCATTTTTAATCTGGCAGGCAAATTCCTTTGCTGTAACGGTTTCTTTTTTTTCAAATCCTTTTTTCCTGAGTAACGTGAGCATTTTTAAATAAACTTCTGATACGTTCTTTTTGTAAGAAGAATTTTTTCTCCATCTCAACGCCGGTAATGAGAGTATCTTTTTCCCAATAATCAGGATTAAAACTATTGAAATAATATAAATAGCCAGTTTATCCGGCTGTCTCTTCTTTATTTTTGTTTTAAAGAATTCCAACATTTCTGAAAAATTATTATTAAACTTGTCTCTTATCTTAATGGTTTGATGCCGGACATTTATAGCTATAGCCCGCTGGTCCTGCCACGTATAATTAATAATGTAGCGATACCATTTCAATTTTAACGCGTCCATGTAACTGTCCATTCTAAAAAAAATTGTGTTGGAAAATGTTGGTATTGCCGCCGCAGGCGTGGGATCAAATACAACCCATCCCTTGTCATCAAGTAATGCCTCAACCCATGAATGGGCATGGCTTTGTCGGACCTGTAAATATTCTCCCACTTCATTCCATTCCCCTCTTAAAAAACCATTCACAAGCCGGGCGGGTATCCCGGAAGCCCTTAACATAAGGACCATTGCGGAAGCGAAATATTCACAGTGACCTTCTTTGCTTTCAAACAAAAAATTATCAATGGGAGAAATATCTTTTGGTTGTGATTGAATTAAAGTATAGCCAAACTGCGTTTTCAGGTAGGATTCGGTAACTTTGGCCTTCTGATGACTTTCTTTGACACCTTTAACAACATCTCTCGTTAAATTAACAAACCTTTTTGAAAGGGGAGGAAGCTGAAGGTATCTTTCCCTGTATAACACCGGTATGTTATCCTCTTCCGGAGATAGTCTATATCTCCCTTTTGTGCTTAAGTCCGAATTGACAATAAGCCTCACGCGACCATAAGGACACCCGGAGCGATAAAGACTGTTATTATAATCCATCCCCATCCACTGAAAAGGAGCGTCTAAATTTAACGGTCTGCCGGTAGAAAAAATTACATTTGAATCTATCGGTTCCAGGTAAATAACCTGCTTTAAAATTTCAGAAGATTTTTTTGCATCATCTATTTCAAAATGTCTCCTTCCGGATTTTTTCACTTTCTGTTTTTTTAAAAAAGTGTTGGACCATCGTCTTCCGTCATAATGGTCAAGGGCTATACCACGCCAATAAACATCATTTCCGGGTATTAGTTTCTTTTCACCTTGAAAAGTCTCGATTCTCATAACTACTGATTGGTCCAGTTTAATCCGGCCGATATCGCCTAATTCAACTTCGTTTGAAAATCCGCTAATAGGAGACCCGCTTTTCTGGTAAAGGGTTAAATACCCCTTTGCCAGTCTTGGCATAAAAAAGAAGATAATTAATGTAATAATGAAGGAACTCAAAACCAGAAATGAGGTCAAACCAAAAAAGGAACCTTCTATTTTTTCTTTTTTGAACGTGTTTTTATCAGATGGCGTATATCTGTAAGCTTTGCTTTCCAATTTAATTTCATCTTCTTTTTCCACGCGGAGGTGATACAAAATCATGCTCCAGGAAATAACAATGAAAAAAGCCATAAAAATCAATCCAAATGAAAAGTCCGCGGTACCCATCGCGCCAATTAACAGACAGGCAAGACTGATAATATTGCAGAAGAGATAATCATTAATTTCTTTCTTGTAAATAATTCTTGTGAAAAGTAATGCTAAAAGGATATAGCAGAAGGTGTCCAACAGAGGCAGGTTAAGAACAAAGTATAAAAAAATAACCGTTAGAGGTCCGAAATAAAAACCGTAAAAATTTTTATTTTTAATAATAGGAATTTTTTCTCTTCTCTCAGAGACAAACAAAAAGGAAAGCAGTAAAAGAGATAATATGACAACAGCAGGGTTTAGCGCTTCACTCACCCATAAAGCGATTATCCCAAGACTGTAGAGAATATAGTTTGTTAAAATAAATCCAAGCGCTAATGTCATTTGTATTCTCCCGCATAGGAAAGATGAATAACTCCCGCATTCATATCCTGAGTTTCAAAAGAACGCTCTGTTTTATCGTCAACCGGCCCCAGCAAAGCAAGGTGATATAAAATTTCGGATAAATGATTGTAGCCGCTTCCGAACGGAATTTTCCGGTTGCGGGTTACTATTTCTACCTCGCATCCGTCACGGATAAAATGGTTTGCAAGGGAAGCCGCCTGAGAAACTCCGTTATCAAATTTTTCTTTATAAGAATCTATTTTTGTTTGTTCAGCCTTGACTTTATTATCAAATAGGATCGCTATTTTCGGGTTTTCTTCCATAAAATGTTCTTTAACCATTAGATTATTAATTTTAGCTGACGTCTTCCAGTGAATCATTTTAGAACTATCACCATGTGCAAATCCTCGGAATCCAAAAATATCACTTCCTTCTCCTTTAATACTGGAAGTTGCTTCTCCTCTGCTGGCAAGCTGGTTAGAAATATCATCAAGCTCTTTAATCGGAGGATACACAACCCGTTCTTCTGTCTTTTTAAATAGAGCTGTTTTAATAAAAAAACCAAAAGGATACCGGGTTGAAATTTTTATCCCCTTAGTTTTGAAAAGTCCTCTTTTCGGAAGCATCCACAGCACATTTTTATTCTCCAACTCTCCCGCTTTGACATGATAACAGTATAATTTTTGGATATTTTTTATGTCACTCTGAGATTGCAAAGCTGAACCTGGCTCATGTCGGAGGGTTGTATGATTATCAACAAAATCCACATCTTCTTCGAGCCAGACTGAATAGGTAGGAAACCATTTTTTATTATTCTTAATTTCCACCCGGACCGGGAAAGGCTGTTTCGCGAAAATCTCTATCGGTATTTTACGGGTTACAGAAAGGCGTCTCAGGGTTATTTCCGAGAGAATTCCTGAAACAATAATAAAGCTCAGGCACATTGCCAGAATGAGATAGAGGAGGTTAATGCCCGTATTAATCGCTCCAAAACCTATTCCAATGGTAAGGATAATAAAAAAGACTCCTTCCCGGGTAAGCTTCAGTGAACGGTTACTGACGGTAAAAGAAAAAGAGAGTGGAGAAAAACCGCTATTGGTTTTTTGAAAGCGCATCACATGCCTCGAAAAGTATCTATTATGCCCTTTTCATTTTTTATGTATTATCAGAGTTGTGACTTTTTTTTAAATATATCATCATTATGATTGTCTGTAAAACCGTGTTAGTGCCGCCTTCACTATTCGCCAAAATTTGTGGAATCTGTGGTTAAAAAAGGTTTGATCTTGGATTTGAATGAGGATTACAATGCTTTGTAGTACTAATCTGCAAAACGTTGTTTTTTTTAGCAACGTTTTTGTGCAAACGATTGAAATATAAATTCGAATATAGAAACCCGAATTCAAGTCTTTTTGGAAAAAAATCAAAGGGCGAATGTTGGTTGTTTTTTACCAAAAATTCAAAACAACCTGAAAAAGCCTTTTTTGGATGGAAGGCTTTTGAGTTTTGAGTATTAGAAATTTTGTTATTCGAATTTGTTTTGGATTTCGATATTCGAATTTCGGATTTTTCACATAGGATTTAGGAAATTAACGTTCTATTTAGCACCTATTTGATTTGCGGCTCTGTCGCACTACGGTTAATATATTATGATGTTTGAAAAAAAATATTACTGGTTGGCGCTAAACATGGTTCCGGGGGTTGGGCGGAAATTATATCACCGGCTAATCAAGCATTTTCATTCTCCTGAAAAAGTCTTCCAGGCTTCTCATGGCCAGTTATTGCAAATAGAAGGCGTGGGTGAGAACCTGGCGGCGGCAATTAGCTCTTTTAAATTAGACGAAAATATTGAGAGGGAAAAAAAATTAGTTGAGCTCAACCGCGTATCCATTCTTACTTTTCAAGATAATCTTTACCCGGAAAATTTAAAAAAGATTTACGACCCTCCACCTATTTTATATATGAAAGGTTCCATTACTAAAATGGATAATATCGCGGTCGCTATTGTAGGAACTCGTATCCCTTCTCGATACGGCAAACTGGTTACTGAAAAAATTTCTTCTGAATTAGCTGAAAGAGGGGTAACGATCATCAGTGGAATGGCAAGTGGAATTGATTCTATAGCGCATCGGTCTACAATCGCTGCCGGAGGAAGAACAATTGCGGTTTTCGGTTGCGGAGTAAATATGACTTATCCCTCGGAAAATATTAATTTGAAAGAAAAGATAATTGAGAATGGGGCAGTTCTCTCTGAATTTCCAATGAACGCCAGACCGGAAAGGACAAATTTCCCGATGCGAAACAGAATTATCAGCGGTTTAAGCCTTGGCACCATCGTAATTGAAGCCGCGGAAAAGAGCGGCGCCTTGATCACTTCCGACTTTGCTTTGGAACAGGGGAAAGACGTGTTTGCAATTCCGGGCAATATAAATTCTCCAAAAAGCAAAGGGACAAACCGACTAATAAAAATGGGAGCGAAATTAGTTGAAAACGCGGATGATGTAATTGAAGAATTTCCATATGAAATTAAAATGCTGCTTCAAAGCTGCGGTAAGCAGAAAGAAATAACAGAACTTCCGGAATTATCTGATGATGAAATGAAACTCTATTCTCTGTTATCTGAAGAAGAAACTCATATTGATACATTAATTCAGGAAAGCAAGATGACTTCGCAAAAGGTCTCGGCCTTGCTAATTCAGATGGAATTAAAGGATGTTATCAAGCAGCAGTCAGGGAAGATGTTTGTGATTTCCTGATGAATTGGTAGTGCGTCATTTTGGTTGGATGATATCATAACTATAATAGATTAAATTTTTTTTGACCACCCCGCAAAAAGCCTTGTTAAAAGTGGCTTTCTCCTTTAGGTTGTCCGAAAATGTCATTCTGAGGCTTTGCCGAAGAATCTCTGTTTTACAACTTATTGAAATCATGAGATTCTTCACTTCGTTCAGAATGACAAAATGTGCGTTTCGGGCGTTTTCGGACAGCCTGATTAAGGGGAGGTTAATAATTTTTTAACTCTAATTTGTAGTCCAGTGCATAGATAAATAAAATTAATTTAAACTGACCCACTACTGATGAATATTGTCATTTGTCATTAGATCTTAATTAGTGGTAAAATATTATTTGTCAGATTCCCGCACACATTTTCATGAGGATAAACTTCCGGGGGATCCATAATTTTCATATCAACAATAAGGAAAAGAACTAATGAAATATACACTTTATATGGGAATCTTTGTTCTCGCTATTTTCTTTTTATGGCTGCTCTTTACTTTTACGCTGCCTCAGACGGACATTCAAACTCCCGGTTTTGAAGAAAAAAAAGCTGAAAAATTGCGTTCTATTTCACCTCTCAATCCCGTGGAGGTAGGAGCAAAATTAACAGACACGATAACTTATACTTTTGACTCATCCACGTTAGAAAATTGGGCATTTTTTGATTTTTCACGAGGCAGTATTGTTGCGGATGTTTCAGATTTTAAAGACCCGAAAGGATGGGACCTGGCGTTCAGGAGAGCCAAAATCGCTTCTAACGGAGGGGGCACAAATAAAAATGGTATTGTGGGAGTCGCAAGTTTAAAGACAACTGATTTTGATTCTGTAACATCTGTCCCTGCAGACGCGAAATTTAATAAAGATACCAGAACTTCTGCCGGAGCCGATCCTAAAAACGTCAGCCTGGATAGCTGGTATTCATATAACTTTATGGACCATAATCTCAACTCATACAAAAACGTCTTAATTATTAAAACCGCCGAAGGAAATTACGCGAAGATGCAAATCATCAGTTACTACTGCAAAAAAGGCGAAGAGAAAGTAAAAGGATGCTACTCAATTAAATATGTATATCAGGGAAACGGCGAGAAAAATTTTGTTGAGGAAGTTAGTGGATCTCTGAAACAACAGGTAAAAAAGGCAGAGTAATTTTTTATTCACCACGGCGCGGCAAGTTGCCGCTACCATAATGGAGCTACCGCTCCAGATAGCAAAAAAATTTTAAAAAAAGAAATCTTGCAAGTTAGTCATACAGAGCCGGTGTCGTAGAGAAAAACTGAATGAAAAAGTTTTGGGTAGTTATTGTTTTAATATCTTTCTTTTTTTTATTGCCCGCCAGGACGCCTTCGTATTCAAAAGAATTATCTAAACTGCAATGTGGCTTTACCTGCCATTCAAATAAAAAAATACTCCACCACGAAATGAAACATCAGCCCGAATGTGCTCAATGCCATACTTCAGACAATGTATCTGCTCTTACCATTAGTAATGTAGAGAAAAGATCCCCTTCTTCAATTCACAAGACAAAAAATATGAGATACCAGGACATGGCAATAATTCCCGCGGGTGAATTTATTATGGGAAGTGATGACAGGTGGGATGATGAAGGGCCAGAGTTTATTTCCAAAACAAATAGTTTTTTAATTGATATCTTCGAGGTCACCAATTCTCAGTATAAAAAATTTGTAGATGAAACCGATTATTCGCCCCCGGTATTTTGGGACAGAAAAGAAATTCCAAAAGGATTTGAAAATCACCCGGTTACCTATGTTAACTGGGAGGAGGCGTCCGCGTTTTGCAGGTGGTCCGGAAAGCGTTTACCCGCTGAAGCGGAATGGGAAAAAGCCGCAAGAGGGAAGTCGGGTAATGATCTCCCATGGGGTAACGAATTTGATCCCGCTAAATCAAACAATCCTCAAAGCGAAAGTAAGGGCACCAAACCTGTAGGGTCTTATGAATCCGGGAAATCCCCATACGGTCTTTATGATATGTCCGGAAATGTCTGGGAGTGGACTTCAAACTGGTACCTGCCTCACCCCGGCAATAACATACCAAGTCCTCAGTACGGAAAAAAGAATCGTGTTATAAAAGGAGGTTCATGGTTCGACTGCCTTGAGTACGGCTGTGGCATAAGCGCACTATCTTTTAACAGAGGCGCCTTTGTTCCGTCAACAAGGAATAATACAATCGGTTTTCGGTGCGCAAAGGACGAAGAGTAGCTTTACCGCAATTTTTACCGCGAAGCTCACGAAAGACACGAAGAATTTTTATTGTTACAAACTTATGGATTTATGTTCATATTAAAAGCCATAGACGCTTTATAATAAGTTACAAAGGAGCAAGAACAAAAATTTAGTTAATTAATATTAAAAGTTTTTCCTTCGTGATTTTCGTGTTCTTCGTGATTATAAGTCAACTATTAAAAAAGTTCCTGGCTTTGGAAATAATTACTTGAAAAAAAATAAAAAAATAAAAAAATCTTCTACTGCTTCAACCGGGTCCAAGAGTACTTTTAATAAAAAAAATATTATTTTAATCCTCGTCACAATAATTGTCATCTCTTTCGCGTCTTTCTTTATTTGGAATCAAACAAGGGACAAACCCGTTGAAATCGATAATATTTCTTCGGAAGACAGGCAAAATTTAGGAGCGATGATTCTTATGGTGGCAAGTAACCCGGATGAATTCGAAACCATTGATACAGATTTTCGGGACATTTTAAAAAAGTACAGTCCTGAATCCGGGACCCGGCTCGTTCATTTAAAAGAATATATGGAGGGCTTATTTTACCTGCCTAAATTATTTTATGAGGACGCGAAAAAAGCCATTCAAGAAAAAAGACCTTTCAAAAGCGGGGAGAGAAAGAGACTGGAGCAGCATTTTCTAAAAACAGGATTTCTCACTATACAGCAGATTCAAAATGACGAAGAGACCATGGAGCTCATTGCAAAAAAGAAACCGATCGCGGCGGCTCACGGTGTGGAAATATTCATAGACGAAAAGCGAATTGATGAAATGCTGGGGGAATGGAATGATGAAGAGATTAAAAAAATAATCAGTGAACTTTTTACCTTATAGAAGATTTTGTTCCACAAAACAGTTTGGGTGATATTGAAAATAGGAGAAATGCAAGTTTTAACAAAATTTTCATTGAGTCAGAGCTATATTACATCAGAAATGGTTTCATTATAAAAATCGAAACAGTTGTCTTTTATTTCTTTATTTGCCCTATGCTTCATTGCTGTTCGTGGATGCTGATTCAAGTGACCACTGATTCCATAGATGTCATTATAGCCCCACTCAATCTCCTTGCGTAAAGGCACCATATGCTCCTGGATTGCTTTGTATAAGGGTCTAACATCAAATTTAGGGTTTTTCAGAAAACT
>PVBE011006847.1_pt1 | contig 23662 bp, 27 predicted proteins | sample 1631181 | NCBI WGS metagenome assembly PVBE01 (sample SAMN08397723, study PRJNA350692) | Marine metagenome, whole genome shotgun sequencing project. | isolation source: water | place: Pacific Ocean | collected 2012-04 | reverse complement strand
CTGTGTTTGCATACTCTCTTGCGAGTAGCCTTTTTCCTCGTTGCTTTCTTACGGGTTGCTTTTTTACGAGTGGCTTTCTTTCGAGTAGCCTTTTTCCTCGTTGCTTTCTTTTTGGCCATGATCATTGACCTCCTTGTTTCAACAATAATACGCGCGTTTGGACCACTAACGGACGTTCCGTTAATAGAGTTGTAACCGTATCGGGCGTACTTTGGAAGACGCATTACATATTTTTTTTTGCAACACGCACAAACACATCGTGTTACAAATTGTTTTTTTGCGCGCACAACGAATAAAATGTGCACACAAACCACTTTGCGCGATGTTTTTTTGATTCAAACCCCAAACAGTTGTTGTGTGTGTAAGTTTATTATTTTTAACACTTATATCTTTTTTTTTAGTTTTTTAAGCAATGTAATCATATTTGCATAGAAAGTATACATCGCAAACCATTTTTCAAATCAAGTGGATTTGTTGTTGTTTGTTTGTTTGTTTTCTATGTTTATAAAAAATAAAAAAAAACAAACATTTTACAAATAACATCTGTATCCTCCAAATTATTGTGAATGCCATAAAACACCACACGTGCCAAAACGGTTTGCGCATCATCACAGAATCCAATCCAAGTGTAAAAACTGTTGCAATAAATTGGGGGGTTCGTGCTGGAGTCGCTACAAATATTCGTGATGGTGAAAGTGTGTTGCTTGCCGAATTAATGCAAAGGGGTGCAGGGGGTCTAAGTGCAAAAGAACATAGTGATGCGCTTGATATTCGTGGAGTCAACAGGCATGTTTCGTGTGGGGTAGAATTCCTTCGAGTTTCCTCTGTTTTGCTTGGAAACCGGCTATCTGACGCTGTTTCCCTGCTTGGCGCTTTCATTCTCTGCCCCACCCTGCCAGAACAAGATTTGCCTGCATGCAAAAGTCTCTGTCTTCAATCCATCCACTCTTTAGCTGATAATCCGACTCGCCTTGCGGCTGTTGAATTAAACAAACACCATCTGCCAGCTCCGTTTAATCGCTCTGCGTATGGAACGGTTGAAAACATCACATCTACAACAATAGAGCAGCTTCGCCATACTCAAGCACGCGTTTGTATTCCAAACGAATCAATCATAGTGCTGTCTGGAGATGTTGAACATAATCAAGTTGTCGCCGAAATAGAAGATATTGTTTCATCTTGGTCTGCTGGAGATACTGTAGAAATCGATACGGTAGCTGCAACCAGAGGTGCACACTGGATTCAACAGGATACTTCGCAAGTTCATATCTCTTTTGCCTTTGATGCCCCAGATGCAACCGACGACAATTCCATTCTTGAATCAGTAGCCACCTCAATATTTGGTGGAGCAACAAGCGGTCGTTTGTTTACACAGGTACGCCAACGACGTTCCTTGTGTTATAGCGTCTCTGCTCGATATGCACCATCAAAACACTATTCGACAGTCAGAATACATGCTGGAACAACTCCTGAGCGCGCAGAAGAAACTGTGCAAGTGTGCCTTGAACAACTTTCGGAACTTAAAAATGGAATTACTAGAGAAGAGTTTGACCGTACGATCCAAAGGATGAAATCGAGAATCGTAATGCATGGAGAATCAACTGCTGCAAGAGCCAGTGCGTTGTGGGGGGACCAATATGCACTTGGTCGAACACGTTCACTTGCTGAGCGCATAGAAGAAATAGAAGGTGTATGTTTTGAAGATGTAAACGCGTGGTTATCACAGCGTAAGTATGGAGAAATAACCTTTGTTTCCGTGGGTCCAGAAGAACTCAACATAGATAAAAACGCCTTTCATGCTTAAACATGTCTCAATATAGATGATTCGATGGGTTGAGACGCTCGGTACGCCTGCGAGCATAATGTGACTTTGCAAAAATAACCGCCCTAGCGCTTAGTATTTTCTCTGGTTACAGCCCCAATCATCTAATCAATGGGAACTTCAGCAAGGCAGGGTATCTGTACACTTGACCCAAGCTCAGGTTTTAATGGATTGTAGTATTCCATCACCTGCTGCCCATTCACAAGACGGGCTGGGAATCGTGACCTAATTGCATCTACTTCGTGACTATAAAAACCTGTTTCCGCATCAACCGCAGAATTCCCAAACAGGCCAACGGTAACCGAGCTCAGCTCCACATCATCATTGTGATGAAAGTATGCCTTGAAACCTCGTCCACGAAGATCTGATGCGTACTTCTCGGCGGCAGCCCTTCTCTTTGCTTGTGGGAACTGTCCACCTCCAAAATCACCCCAAACCGCAACCTCTAATGTGTAAATTGGAACCAACTTTGGAAACTCCCGACGAACACTCCACAAATCATAAGGATGAAGGTCGTCCATGTTCCTTGAGGCTTTAAACCTCATCAACATAATCTGAGTAAACAATGGCGTGCCTCGAGTTGATGGGATACTACGTAACATTTTTATATCTTTTTTCGCTTGTATGTCGTCATACCCTTGATAGTTTCCATACGAAAGTACGCTTCCGCGGCTACGTGGTCGCAACACTAAATTACGACCAATCGCTGGATATTGAGTCACAAGTTGTTGTCGGGCTGCTGAGGCAGATTCTGCGTGATGGTCACCGGTGAATGTAGATACGACTATTGAGTATTGGTCTTCGGATTTGGTTGGTCTTGTCGCCGGAATGATTTGCTCGGTTGTTTCGTCATCAAAATCCCACGTCGAGATATCCATGATGTCGCTATGGTCAGCATTGTTGGTTGTTTGGGATGTTATTTGCTCGGGACTACAGCCGGTGAACAGGGTTGTAATGAGGATGATTTGAAAGAAAAGGGTGATGTGTATCATGATTGTTATCGTACTCCCCAATTTGGGTGGGTGAAAACCCCCTTTTTTACAGTGTAACGGGTGGTGATATCGGACTTTATGAAAAATTCAAAAAAAACACCAAATCTAAAGAAAAAAAGACAAAATGTACGATAAAAGTAATGTGTAGGACGTATTGCTTGGTGGCTTTGTCTTACATATGGGACTGGGAAGTGTTAGGAACTTGAGGAAACAGTCGCTTTGCGACACAGAAAAGGTAAAAGAAATGTCTGAGATATCCGCTATCGGAAATACAGTTGTGGGAGGTGTGAAGTCAACCTCGCCAATTGCTCCAACAAACCCTGTAGAAGTCGCTGCTCCAGCAGCTGACACAACTGGCGTAGTTGTAGCTGACCGTGTTGAATTTTCACAAGAAGCGCAGTTTCTTGAAAAAATTCAAGAGCTTCCTGCTGTTCGACAGGATCGAATTGATGCTATAAAAGATGCTATTGCATCTAATACATATTTGACAGATGAAAAACTTAATCTAGCAATCAGTCGAATGGTCGATGAGGCTAGATAACAGCGAATAGACGCTTGATCAAAACAAAAAAATTTACAACATCCGCCATAACATGTTTTGTTGTGGTGTTTTGTTGTGTGAGTTGTTCAACAACTAAACTTGGTCCAAAAGAAACAAAATATCACCTGGCCTACGCTCCAAACAGTGTTGAAATTAGTCCGTTGAGTCGTCTTAGAAACTCTAGAGACCCAGATAAGAAGGGGTTGATTATCGTGCATGTCAAATTTAAAGACGGTGATGACTTTGCCTGCAGGGCGATTGGATTGTTGCATGTTTCATTAACTGATGTGGGTGGAAATTCGGTTGTGACTGAAACAATATCTCTTGATGACCCCGATGTTAATCGACAATATTTTGATTCGGTAACTCGAACGTACCGAATAGACATTGACAAGGATCCAACAAATCTTACTCAAACCACAGTAAGAGCCACTTTTGCTTCGACGGACGAAAACCCAATTCGCAGCAAATCGTACATTATTCAAAATACAGAAGAATCAGCACGCTGAGGGGTGCCAAATTGTTTTATATTCGACAAATGGTTCAACCTCCCAAGGAGATGCCATTTCAGAGTTGTCATACCACGTTTCTTCGTCAACCGAAACGAAATGCAGCCGCTTCATGCTATCAGAGCCGCCCTCTTCTATTGTAACCCTGTCTTTTTTTGACAAATCTGCTGCGTAAACAGCGGCAACCTGACGGTGCCCTGCAACATGTTCCATAAATTCTTTCTGGTATCCAGTAAGTATATTAATGACACCGGCCGGAACATCCGAAGTTTGACACACTTCACCAAGGATTGCTGTTGGAATTGGATGGGTATCCGAACCAATTGCAACAACCGTATTGCCAGAACAAAGCGGAGCGGCAATACTAGTTACAAGACCTAATAGTGATGGTGTTTTGGGTGCAATCGCAACAACAACACCTTGTGGTTGTGGAACCGTAAAGTTGTAGTAATCCCCAGCAACTGAATTTGAGCAACCAATTACCTGTTGGTGTTTGTCCGTCCATCCCGCAAATCGAACAAGGCGGTCAACCGAAGCGTCTACTTCCTTTCTAGCCACTGAAATTGTCACCTGTCTAGTCACCATGATTGCTGCAACAAACTCCTCACGACGCCCCTCAAGCATTTCTGCCATGCGATACATGATTTGTCCGCGAAGATATCCCGTAATTTCAGACCATGCACCAAACGCTTTATTGGCGGATTCCACCGCTTCCCGAAAATCTTTTCTTGATCCGTGACATATATGCGCAGCTGTTTCGCCTTTCTGATTTTCAATAACAATAGATCGACCAGATTCTGTCCTTGGAAACTTTCCGCCAATATATAACTTGTATGTTTTGGGAACTGTGAGTCGTGACATTTACTTCGCCCTCCGTGTTGTATTCTGTAAGCGAATGTATGGTCGAAGCCCCTGCATACCGCCTTCTCTTCCAAATCCAGATTCTTTAAAGCCACCAAAAGGTGATGACGCGTCAAATTTGTTGTATGTATTACACCACACTACACCAGCGTCAATTTTTTTTGCAATTTCAAATATTTTTGAACCCTTATCCGTCCAAATACCCGCGGCTAAACCATATGGGGAGTTATTTGCCCTTGTTATGGCTTCTTGAGGTGTCCTAAAGGTCATAACACTTAGTACTGGCCCAAAAATTTCTTCGCGGGCAATTGTGTGGCTCGGCTGCACATCTGTAAAGAAACATGGATTACACCAAAATCCTTTTGGCGGAAGTTTGTTTTGGTGTACTTCATGAAATTCTGCGCCCTCGTCGACACCTGTTCGAATGTATCGTTGCACGGTTTTAAGTTGCTCCCGCGAGTTGATTGCACCAAGGTCTGTATTTTTGTCAAGTGGGTCTCCAACACGAAGAGATTTCAGTCGGTGTTTTAGTTTTTGAATAACCTCTGAAACAATTGACTCCTCAACAAAAAGCCGAGAACCAGCACAACATACATGTCCTTGGTTGAAATAGATTCCTGAAATAATTCCTTCAACTGCCTGATCTATAGCTGCGTCTGCAAAAATGATATTCGCGCTTTTCCCACCAAGCTCTAATGTGAGTTTTTTACCAGAACCCGCCGTACTTCTCATTAGAAGTTTTCCCACCTCTGTAGAGCCGGTAAAAGCGACTTTGTTTACTGATTTGTGCTCTGCAAGAAGTCTTCCTGTATCTCCTGCACCGGTAACAATATTTACAACGCCCTCTGGTAACCCCGCCTCTTGAATAATTTCTGCAAGACGAAGCGCTGTAAGCGAGGTTGTTTCTGCGGGTTTTAAAATGCATGTGTTGCCACAAGCGAGGGCTGGTGCTAGTTTCCACGCTGCCATTAGTAGTGGGAAGTTCCATGGAATAATTTGTGCACACACCCCCACAGGTGAAATCGACCGTCCAGGAAACGCGTATTCAAGTTTGTCTGCCCATCCTGCGTAATAGAAAAAATGTTGAGCAGCAAGTGGAAGATCCACATCTCTTGATTCTTTAATTGGCTTGCCGCCATCCATGGTTTCAAGAATTGCTAGTTCTCTAGCTCGTTCTTGTATACGACGTGCAATTCGGTAAAGATATTTTGCTCGCACGGTACCACATAGTTTTGACCATTTTGGAAGGGCTTTTTTGGCGGCCATAACGGCACTGTTCACATCTGCTTTTCCGGCACATGCAATATCTGCAAGTTTTTTCTCATTCGATGGATTAATTGTGGATATCCAAGAGCGAGATTTGGGTGACACAAATGCCCCATTAATAAACAGTTTGTTTTTTGGTTCAATGTGAACTGTTGTTTGTTCTGGAGCGGGGCAATATTCCCAACCAGGTGTTTCTTTTTGTGTTTGTGCTGTCATTACGCCTCGCTAAAATCGTACGTCGCAGCGTACCGACCCGTGTGTTGTCGTACCAGTTGTCGTAAAACATCGTTTGTTAAGCTTGAAGCACCAAAACGAAACAGTGATTTGGTTAACCAGTCGTTACCCAGGGTTTCTTTCACCATTACAAGGTAATGAAGTGCTTGTTTTGCCGTTTTAATTCCACCGGCTGGTTTCATTCCTATTTTTATTCCTGTCTCTTCATAATAATCGCGGATTACCTCAAGCATAACCAAAGTCACCGGCATTGTTGCCGCAGGGCTTATTTTTCCAGTTGATGTCTTGATAAATACCTCTCCATCTTTGATTGGACCAGCCATTGCTGATGCGTGAATAGAAAGTTTAGAAGCAAGCCGGACGTTTTCAAGTGTTTCTAGTTCGCCCGTTTCTAAGATGATTTTTAAATGTGCGTTACCACATGCTGTTCGTACTCGTGTAATTTCGTCGGAAACCTCATCAAAATCTCCGGATAAAAAAGCCCCCCTGTTAATAACCATGTCAATCTCATCAGCACCCGCACGAACTGCCTCCTCAACATCATTCAAACGAACATCGATTGGGTATTGACCACTCGGAAATCCTGTTGCAACGGACGCGACAGCAACCGAAGAGCCCTGTAATGCGTGTTTGGCTACCTGTACAAGACTCGGATACACGCAAACTGCAGCAACCGAGGGAAACGGTGGATCAATATCTCCTTCCCACGGGTTAATTGCTTTTGAACAGAGAGACCGTACTTTTTCGGGAGAATCTTTTCCCTCAAGCGTAGTCAAATCAATCATAGACAGGACCAAACGAAGCCCTTGCTGTTTGGATTCTTTCTTTATAGAGCGGCGTGCAAACGAGATAGCACGCTGCTGAACCATTACGGTATCAACAGGTATACGCATTAAAGTAGTGTACAGGCTGTAGTTATTTTCTGAGTGATGAAAACAGTTCTTGCAGATTCCAAGCGGCAACGGTGCTTATTTTCGTCTCTTGTTTGGGGTCTGGCAAAATATAAACCATCAGCACTTGGCTCTGATTATCGATAACATACAAGTAGTCGGTCCCGCGGCCGCTTGGGGTTGTCACTAGCGTAAAGCCATTTCCCGTAGAAACAACATCTGCGTATGCGCTTGCTGTTGGGGTGTGCTTACTTGCTGCAAAGAGAATGAGCGCCATAAGTATAAACGCACTTGCCCATAACGAATTGTTCCTGTTTGTGTTCATTGTTCATCGCCTCCTACAGATTGCGCGTCGCTCAAAATGTTTCTGTATCCGAGTGGCATAATGCGTTTTTTGCTTCGGTTGTAGGCAACTGCGACCAACTCTTGGCTTGAGGTGTTCATGATATACACCGCTCCGGTTGTTAATCCATTTGCCTTGCTTGGCACCGCTATATACTCTGGCGAAATCGACTCTTGTGCGTCGGTTGTTGGGACAAATACAAGAACGCCAAGTATCACAACAAGAATTGCATTGAGAACAATAACACCATTTCGAGATGTGTTTTTTATTATTAAAGACATATATTTTTAATCCTGATGACCGCGCTTTGATGACATTAGACTTATAGCAATAACAATGCCAAAAAACAAAAACATTAAGAGAAATCCAAACCAAGCGGCTGGAGGTTTTCTCAGAGTAGGTTCCGGTGGGACTGTGGTTGTTGCCAATACGACTGAAGACAATATGGGAGAACAGAGGCAAGCACACAAATTAGTGCGTAATGATTTCATGGGTAAAGGATAGCGTACTTCTATCATTCGTGTAATCCTCTGAGTTTTGAGCCGCTTGGAGCACCAAGGGCTTTATAAATCTCTTCTGTAGCAGAAGATTGGTTCATTGTAAAAAAATGAATTCCCCGAACCCCGCCGTCAAGTAATTGGGCGCATTGTTGGGCTGCCCAGTTCACACCAACTCTTCGAACAGATTCTGGATCATCTTGAAATCGGTAAAGTCTTTTCTGTAGCGTCGCCGGGAAGTTTGCACCACCTGCTAGTTCAGCCATTCTTCGCATTCCTGAGATCGTTGTTATTGGCATAATCCCCGCTATTGTTGGTGTATTGATTCCAACAAGTTCACACTGGTGGCACCAATCAAAAAATGCATTGTTATCAAAAAACAATTGTGTGCACATCCAGTCCACACCTCGGTCCACTTTAGCTTTCAAATGATCAAGTTGAACCAGTCGATTTGGAGTTTCTGGATGACCCTCTGGAAACCCCGCGATTCCAACACCAAAAGATGCTCCCTCAAACTCATGAATAGCATCAATCAGATCAGCGGCATGGGCATAGTCGCCATTACAACATCCCTTCGCTGGATGATCTCCACGAAGTGCAAGGATGTTATCGATACCAACATCTGCATACTCTTGGAGAATCAAACGTATTTCCTCTTTGGTGTGGCCAACACATGTCAGGTGTGGAATTGGGTCAAGTGCTGTATTTGATGACAGTTGACAAACAAGGTCGTGTGTTCGCGTGCGTGTGGTTCCACCAGCTCCATATGTAACTGAAACAAAAGATGGTTCAAGTTCCTCAAACTTACTGAGACGGTTTGTGAGTGCGCCCCACCCCTTTTCTGTGTTTGGTGGGAAAAACTCAAAACTAAAAATAGTTTTATCTCGTCTTAGAATATCCCTGACGTGCATTAACATAGGATAGTGCACATAAGAAGTACTTTGTGCCATCTTTTATGAGAGATATTCCTTATACTTATTCGTAATGGATGATCGACTCCGAATACCAAAGCCTACTGCTAGGCGACTGAGTCTTTATTTACGAGAACTCGATTCACTCCGTGAAGCAAAGCTAAAATCTATAAGCTCTACTCAACTTGGAAATTCGCTGGGTTTCACTGGTGCACAGGTGCGAAAGGATTTTGCCACTTTTGGCACTTTTGGAAGACCGGGGGTTGGGTATTCCATTTCACATCTTTGTGAAAATATTCGACAAATCATTGGAACTGACCAAACATGGGACGTTGCTGTTGTTGGTGCAGGGAAAATAGGGCGGGCCATTTCTGCATATCCAAGGTTTATTGATCGGGGTTTTAAGGTTGTGGCCGTGTTTGATAGCAACAAAAAAATTATTGGAACAACTATCGCAAAGCACAGGGTTAGACCAGTTGCTGACATGACCAGAATAATTCCTATTAGAAATATTCGACTCGCCATTCTTTCTGTCCCCGTTACGGTTGCACAAGAACTTGCTGACCGACTTGTTGCTTCGGGAATTACTGGTATTTTAAATTTTGCCCCAATACGTCTTCGGGTACCAAGCGGTGTTGGTGTTTCGAGTGTAGATTTTTCTCGTTCACTTGAACAACTTGCACTTGAAACCTCTATAGATTTTTGCTGACGAGATTGTTTTGGTGACAGGCTGTCTTTTATCTTCTGGAATCAGACCCAACAGTAACACTCGATTTGTATTAAGTAGCACAACAAAAAACTTAAGAATGTCGATTAGGGTTCGCAGTTCAGTGTCAAATCGGGTGCCCGGTCGTCATTCGTTTCACCAAACAACGCAGATCCAACACGAACAATATTTGCGCCACATTCAATTGCTATTTCAAAATCGTTTGACATTCCCATTGATAACACATTAAACGAATCGCCACAATATTTGCTTGTGCGCATTTCCGAAAATAATTCGCTACAACGAATAAAGATTGGCCTAGAATCTTCGGGGTCTTCACTCGGTGGGGCCATACACATCATGCCACGAGGTTCCACGTTTGGCATTGTCGATATTTGTTCAAGCAAATACTCAACAGCCGCCGGTGCTATTCCGTTTTTTTGACGCTCACGTGAGATGTTTGTTTGAAGCAATACCTCAATTACCATATTTTTTTTCCCTGCAACCTCTTGAATTTCTTCAGCAAGGCGCAGTGTGTCAACAGAGTGAATCATTCGAGTAATTGGGATAACTCTCCTACATTTGTTGCGTTGAAGATGCCCAATAAAGTGCCAGCGGATTGGATTCTCAAGGTTTGGTTTTCCCAGTTCCCTTCTACGAACTACATATTCTTCTATTTGTGCTGCGATTTGGGTGAAGTGTTGGAGCCTGCTCTCGCCAAAATCTGTGTGGCCCATGTCGACTAACTGTCGCACATCGTCTACAGATGCATATTTCGTTACCGCAACAAGGTGAATATCGCTACTATCACGCCCAGAGCGATCCGCGGCATCGCATATTCGTTCTTGTACTTTGTTGTATAGGTCCTTAATCGTAGTCACGTATTGTCCCCTCCTTGGGACTCGTTAACAGCATACACACTAATTGGCAATCGCACAGACACCCAACGTTTCCGCCATTGTTGCACCAATGCTAGCTGGACTTTCTGAAACGTAAACCCCACATTTATTCAACGCTTCTATTTTTGCTTGAGCTGTGTCATTTTCGCCACCAATAATCGCGCCTGCGTGTCCCATTCTTTTACCTTTTGGTGCTGTCAGCCCGGCAATAAACGCCGCAACTGGTTTGGACATATTCTCTTGTATCCAACGACCCGCGTCAGTTTCGTCGTTACCGCCGATTTCCCCAATCATAACAACGCCATCTGTCTCATCATCTGCCTCAAAGCGATGGAGCAAATCAATAAAGTTTGCACCCTTAATTGGGTCTCCGCCTATTCCAACACAGGTCGTTTGGCCCAATCCAAACGAGCTTGTTTGCCATACAGCTTCATAGGTCAGTGTTCCGCTTCGGCTAATAATGCCAACACTCTTGCCACTCGTGGCGTCACACGGTGCCGTGTGAATATATCCTGGCATAATTCCAATTTTGCAGCCATCTTTAAAAACGGATGATGCTCCATCTCCTGACACCTTTCTTCCTGGAGTGATAATACCGGGGCAGTTTGGGCCAATAAGAACCGTATTTGGATATTTTGAAAGGATAGCTTTCACTCTCATCATGTCTGCAACGGGTATACCCTCGGTAATCGCACAAATTAGTTCAATTCCTGCGTCCGCGGCTTCAAGAATGGAGTCGGCTGCAAAAGGTGGTGGAACAAAAATCATAGAAGCTGTCGCACCCGTGTCTTGTACCGCTTGGGCAACAGTATTAAAAATTGGAAGACCGTTTGAGTCGGTTTGTCCGCCTTTTTTTGGTGTCACTCCGCCTACCATTTTGGTGCCATAATCTAGACATCCCTTAGTATGAAAAGCGCCTGCTGAACCAGTAATGCCTTGACAGATGACTTTTGTTGTTCCATTGACTAGAATCGACATGGTTTACTCCATTTAAGACTGTATAGGATACCGACAACTGCTCAAGGTGACTACACTCTCACATATGTCTTCTCACACAAAAAAACCGTTGACCTACGCAGAAGCTGGTGTTGATATTGAGGCAGGCGACACGTTGGTTGGTCTCATTCAAACCATGATGAAACGAACTCATGGCCCACGGGTTCTTGGAGAGCACGGGGGATTCGCTGGAATGTTTCGACTCGATTTCAATGAAAGGTTGTTTCAACGAAATTTTAAGGATCCAGTTCTTGTAGCTTGCACCGACGGGGTTGGAACTAAAGTAAAACTCGCCTGTGAACTTGAAATATACGACACTGTTGGGATTGATTGCGTTGCTATGAATGTCAACGACATGATTGTTCAGGGTGCCGAGCCCCTTATTTTCTTAGATTATCTTGGTCTTCATACTCAAAACCCAGAAACAACCGCCGCTATTGTTTCTGGTGTAGCTAGGGGATGTGAAATTTCAAATTGTGCACTCATTGGCGGAGAGTGCGCTGAAATGCCAGACATTTACACAAAGGGGGATTTTGATATTGCTGGTTTTTCGGTTGGTGTTGTTGAGCTTGATCGCGCTATTGACCCAAGCAGGGTTGAGGCAGGCGATATCATCGTCGGATTACCATCAAGTGGTGTTCACTCAAATGGATTCACGCTTGCAAGAGCTGCCGTGAATGGGTTGAATCTAAAGGAGGTTTATCCCGAACTTGATAAAACACGCACTTTGGGAGAAGTGTTGCTTGAACCAACTCGTATTTATGTAAACCCAATCATGAAACTACTGAGAAAATACACTGTTAAAAAGGTTGTTTCGGGTATGGCTCATATCACCGGTGGTGGAATCTCTGGAAACCTGTGTCGTTCACTTGGTGATGATGTTGATGCAACTGTTCATCTTGATCGATGGGAAATACCAAAAGTGTTTTCGTTCTTGCAACAACATGGAAATATTGAAACAGAAGAAATGTTTCGCGTCTTTAATATGGGAATAGGATATGTTCTCATTGTTCGACCATCCTTCGCGGATTCCATCACGGCACACTTGCAGCACCTTGGCGAATCACCAATTATTCTCGGAGAAATTACTGGGGGTTCTGGAAAGGTTCACCTCGTAACCAATACAACACCATGATGCATTCTCTAATTCTATCAATCTGTTTGTGCACACAGGGTGTTGATGAACCGGCAATGCTACGCGGTGGCGTTTGGCTACCGCGACTAGGTGGAACAATTACTGATGGTGGTGGAGCGATTGATTTTGAAACAAATATAAACTTGCGTCACAAAGAGAGTGTTCCACTTATTGAGTTCACTGTAGAACCCATCCAAGATGTTGTGATGTCCCTTTCCTTTTTTGATTTTGAAACCTCTGGCAGTGGAACGTACAGTGGAAACGACACATACGGTGGGGTCGTTATGTCTAATGGCAATTCTTGGTCTGGTTCAACCGCGATTCAAAGCGTTGGGTTTGAAGCGGCGTGGGAAGTCTGGAAACCTTATCGCACAAGTGATTCCACCACACTTTCTTTTGCGCCAGTGGTTGGATTTCGTTGGTTTGGCGTAAAAACCCTACTCACAAACATTACGGCAAACCAAGAAGTACCACACCAAAACAGTTGGATTGCCTTGCAGGGTGGTCTTGAGATGGAGTTTTCTTGGGATATGAACGACATAACAACCTCGGTTGATTCCATGGGAATCAACGCACAGTTTTTAGCTGGGTCGGTGGTTGGTCATGATGGAGGCTCAATGTGGGCGGTTCAAGCAGGGCTGTCTTTATATTTCTCTCAATCAGCTTCTGTGTTTATGGGGTATCGGCTTCAGGAACTCAGTGCAGATGATGGAAATTACACCTTTGATGCGGGTTTACAAGGATTATTTGTTGGTGGCGAACTACGTTTTTAACGAACGTCTACCAACCAACAGTCGTATCTACCTGTTCATGTCAACACCTAAACGAACAACTGGAAAGTTTCGAAGAGCAAAAGCGAGACACCTATTGTTCACTTCTGGGCCGAACAAACTTAGCAGGGGCCGGCTTTATAAAAAACATTTTGATCAATCTATTGCGCTAAATAAAGTTGATGTTGTGTCCCCACGGTGGCCAAAGGCGTTTGATGGTTTGCGTATCGGTCATGTAAGTGATTTTCATCTTGGTGATCTCATGCCTCTTGAACGAGCAAAGCACGCAATACAACTTCTTGCAAATCAAGAACCAGATATTGTTGTGTGTACTGGTGATGTTGTAGATCTATGTGTTGATGGTGCCATGCCACTACTTGAATCGCTGGGTTCTATTAACGCCCCTCTTGGAACAATGCTCGTGCTTGGTAACCACGATGAACTCGATTGTGCAACAACACTTGGATCAATGGCTATTAACGCGGGGATAACTTTGTTGCGTGACGCGTCTTGCCGTGTTCAGATTAATGGCGAACAATTAAATATTAGTGGTATTGATTGGGCAAAGTCTTCAAAACAATGCAGCCAAAAAGTTGAACGTGTGTGTGATTCGGAAACCCACCTACTGTTATCTCATAACCCAAGGGCGTTCAAGCAGGCATCGAGTATGAATATTCCGTTGACATTGTCTGGTCACACACATGGTGGTCAGATGGCGTTGCGAAACAAAAAAGGTGCAAACCTGGCCATGGCACACCGGTATTCTGCTGGTTCTTACGAACGGGGTGATAGTCGTTTGTTTATCACAGTTGGTGTTGGGGCGTGGTTTCCACTTCGGGTCAACTGTCCAGCAGAGGTTGCTGTTCTTACTGTTGGAAGCACTTCATAACTTTTCTAACTGCCTCGCCCCGATGTGAGCGAGTGTTTTTTTCTTCTGAAGTCATCTGGGCGCTCGTCTTGTTCATCTCTGGCACAAACAACAGTGGGTCATATCCAAAACCGTTTGTTCCCACTGGCTCAGAACCAATAACTCCTTCAAATGTGCCTGTAGATTCGCCAACAATTGTTCCATCTGGATCTGCAACACAAATTGCACATACAAAACGGGCTGTTCTTTTTTCTGGTGGAATAGTTTGGAGTCGTTCAAGTAAAAGGGTGTTGTTTGCTGCATCACGTTCAGTGCGGGTATTTCCAACACCGGCAAATCGTGCTGAAAGTACTCCCGGCTCACCATCAAGGGCATCAACTACGAGACCTGAATCATCAGCCATACATCGTTTGCCTGTTGCTCTGGCATATCCAACCGCTTTTAGACGAGCGTTCCCCTCAAACGTGTCTGAATCTTCAACGGGCTCTTGGAACGAGCTATTCAATGAATCCAAACCAAGCACTTCAATCCCAAGTGGTTCTAAAATTTCTCTCGCTTCATCGAGTTTGTGTTGGTTTGACGTTGCAAGAAGCAAAATCATGTGTTTCCCTGCCAACACATTGGGACTTCGCCATGTGTTGCGGTGATTTTGCTACGAATGCCACCGCGGCCACGCCATGAGGTTGTGATTTGCATCCAATTTGGGGACATACACGCAACGAGGTCATCTCTGATTTGATTCGTAACGGCCTCGTAGAAAATACCCTCGTTACGAAATGATTGGCAATACAGTTTCAGGCTTTTCAACTCAACACAGCAGGTGCTTGGTTCATACCTCAATAGAATTGTTCCAAAATCAGGGTGCCCGGTCACCGGACACACAGAAGTAAATTCTTCGTTTGTATGCTCAATTAAAAACGGGGCTGTTGATGGGGTGTCAAATGTTTCTAGTAGTGACTTGTCTGGCATTTGTGTATGGTAACTGCTAACAAGTGTCTCAGTCACTACAGACCGTAGCGAAGTATTAACGTAATAACCTTGGGCTGGTTGGGTTCAATCGCTAAGGACCGTCGAAATACTGCTCTGGCGTCTTGAAAGGAAACATCGTCCGTTCGATCTCCAAGCAACCAGTTGTTCAACTCGTTTACACCAATTCCATTGAGCGATCGCCAGTTTTCGGGGTCATAATCAACAGCGATTTTATATGCTTTTATTGATTCTCCATAATCTCCTAAACGAAACTCCGCCCAACCAAGTTGTTCGTATGACCGAGAGGTTGGGTCCAAAAGAATGAGTTGGGAAATCATGTTCACAATTTCTTGATATCGTTTTTCTTTTGTTAATAGATAGATGATGTTCCGCATCAATTCTGGAGATGGTTCATCCATCACCTCTGAAGCAGCAATGTATGCCTCTAGGGCGTCGTGGGAACGGCCCAAGAGTTGATATGTCGCAGCGAGCGTAATTTGAGCTGGAGCAATCTTTCCATCAATTTTGGTTGCTCTCTCTGCAAAAACAAGTGCGCTTTGTGGTCGACCCATTTGAAGATATGTAGTTGCAATGTTCATGTTTGCACCCATGTCTTCTGGATTTATTGTGAGGGCTCGATGATATGCACGAACCGCGTCGACAAATTTTTTCAACATTTGAAGTGAAACACCATGTCCATATTGGGCACCAAAATTGCGTGGTTCAAGTTTTACAGCCCGAGCAAAGGCAGGTTCCGCGCGTTCCCAATTTTTTTTGATTAGATAAATATCGCCTATTCCAACAAAGGCATCTGTAGCTACTGGGTTTTGGTTCAAAACCTCCCTAAATATCTTGATGGCTTCGCTGTAATCGCCCTGATCTTTTGCCAATTTTGCAGCGTTGATAGTGACTTGCTGAACATCTGTAATAGTAACTGGGTTTACCACAACAACTGGCTGTGGCGTTGTTGGTTCCAAAGCATGGCAACCGACAAAGGATGCAATGCAACAAAACAGAATGGGGCGAAAATTTGTCATACGTGCTTAGGATACTTTCAAAAGGAACTATCGGTGTTTTTTTGCCAATTTCGCCATCTGGCGTAACTTTCTAATATTAACCATATCCATGGGCTTGCCAGTTTCATTCTCCTCTTTTGATGTTTCTAAAATTTTGGGCACATTGTCGAACATGGAATTGTCAAGAATCGCACGAAAACAACTCGATCCACAGGCTCCTTGTCCAATATGTGCGTGTCGATCGAGTCTTGAGCCCACGTCACCAACCGAGTCGTTGAAATGAAATACTTGAATGTTCTGTAGACCAGCAACCTCCTCAAAGGTTTCTAGAACCAACTTCGCTTTTTTGTCTGTTGACATATCGTATCCCGCTGCTATTACGTGACATGTATCAAAACAAAAACCCACTCTTTCGGGTTGTTTAACGTGCTCTTTAATCCATGCAAGGTGTTGGAAGTCATATCCAAGATTAGTGCCAGATCCCACTGTTGTTTCCAAACATGTCACAGTCTGATAGCCGGGCAATTCTTCGTGGAGTTGGTTCATGGCGTCTGCAATGCGCTGCAATCCCGCGAGTTCTTCTGTCGATGGTGCTTCGCCAAGTTGGTTTGCCTCACCGCGCTTTCTTGGTGTACCTAGCCTTGCACCTGGGTGTGAAACGAGAAACGGAATGTTCAATATTTCGCACCTTTCAATTTCTTCTCGTTGAAGCGCAATTGATTTTTCCCGTGTCGTTACTTCGGGAGACGCCATGTTAATTAAATAACTATTGTGGCTAACCGTTCTATTTGTTCCTCGCCACCCAATTGCAACCAGTTTTTCGTTCCAAGACAAGATGTCACTATCTTGCAATGGTTTTGCTTTCCATTGCCTTTGGTTTTTTGTAAACACTTGCACACAATCCATGTTTTGCGCAACTGCAACATCAAGTGCGTTAACCATGCCGCCTGCAATAGAGAGATGTGAACCAAACATAGTGTGTGGGTATAACTAATTATGAATTCGCGTGGACACCTAAAAGCAACGCTGCGCCATTTGCTATATCCGTGTAGTGCAAGCCACACATTTTTAAAATTGATTCTGGATTACGACATGATTTTGGAATTCGACGCACATGAAGCTGTTCTACTGTAAAAGCATCTCCCGATGCTGCGCAAGTATCCGCAACAGCGGAACCAAGCGAACCGCCGTAGTTATCTTCAACAACAAACAAGTTCCCGTTGTTTTCGTTTGCTAAATCAAGTAGTCTGTCTTCATCAAACGGAAGACTGTACAAATCAAGTAATGAGGCATCTATACCTAAGCGGTCAAGCTCTTCGATTGCTTTGTTGCACTCATGAATCATGTAGCCAGCAGATACAATCAAAACATCGCGACCTTCTGTGAGAACCTCCATTCCACCAAGTTCAAACTTTGTGCTCTCGTCATAAATCATTTCCACTTCTGGTCTAAATGTCCTTAGATAAGAACATCCGACATGCTCAGCCATTGCAACTGTTAAGCCGTATGCAGCCCAAGCATCTGCCGGCTGCAACACATAACTACCGGGGTTTCCGTGGTGATCTGTCATTGTTCCAAAGCTTCTAAACCAGGCAATATCTGGTAAAGACATCTGGCTTGGACCATCTGCCGCAAGTGAAATGCCGCTGTGAGAGCCAACAATTTTTATGTTTGCTCCAGAGTTAATTGCCATTTCAATTTGGTCATACCCACGAGTAATAAACTTCGCAAATGTTGAACAGAACGGGATTTTTCCAGCAGCACTTAAACCAGCTCCAACCGAATACATGTTTTGTTCTGCAATTTTGCATTCAACAAAACGGTCCGAAAGTTCTAAATCGTTACTAAAAAAATTGCTAAATGTTGAGTTGCTCACATCTGCATCAATTGACCACACGTTTTCGTTTCCATGCCCTAATGCTCGAAGTGCAACGCCATATGCCCGACGTGTTGCCATTTTTCCCGATTGCAACACTGTTGCCATATCCCATTTTTCCATTGCTTCTTTGAATGACATGATTGGTTTTGAAGAAACATCGGTGCAGGGAGTTGGTTCTGGTGGTGAGGGGATTTCAATTGAGGCCGTTTCAAGTGATGAGGTAAGTTGTATCCCTGTTTGTCTAAGTTCTGAAATAACCTCTTGCACTTGTTGTTTTGAAGCTGGTTTACCGTGCCAGTTTCCGCCCTGCATTGATGGGGCTCCCCAACCTTTGATTGTCTTTGCAACCACAGCCATCGGCTGGGTCCTTCCATGAACATTGAATTGGTCGAACGCCTCCTTTATAGCATTTGGATCGTGACCATCAATTGTTGCAACATCAAAACCAAACGCCTCTAGTTTAGCTGCTAGGCGTTCGGGAGATTGTTGTTTGCTTACCTCGCCAGCCTGGCCATATGAGTTGCAGTTAAAAATTGGCAACACATTTGTGAGGTTGTGGTCCATGATAAAATCGAGCGCTTCGGTTATTTGGCCCTCTCTAGCTTCACCATCACCAATAATACAATATGTTTTTCTTCCGGTTTTGTCTGCTAGTGCAGCAAGACCAAGCCCAGCAGCAACCGAAAGACCTTGTCCCAGGGAGCCAGTTGCGGCATCAAAAAAAGCAATGCCCTCTTTAGGATTTGGGTGTCCATCAAGCGGAGAATCCGCTTCTCGAAGTGTTTTGAGGTGGGCAGGATTCAATTTGATTGGCTCCCCGTTCCAAAGCACGGTTGCCCCGATGTCAGCCATAGCCGCATATACCGCTGGTACCGCGTGACCCTCTGAAAGCACGAGTCGATCAGAGGTTTTGCAATCCGGATTGTCTGGCAACCAGCGCATTGTTCGATACATAAGAACGGCAACAAGGTGTCCAATACTCATCGCTGAGGTTGGGTGTCCACTGCCGGATTCTGCACACATTTCAAGTGATAGTGTGTCAAGCGCAATGGCTCTAGCGTGAATAGCGTTTTCAAAAGACATCTATGGATCCTTCCATCTTTGTGTTGGTACGTACGTGGTTTTGAGTGAAAATTGGCATTTTCTCTGCAATGATTGAAAGCGTGCAGTATTGCATGTCGAGACGAAGTGGGCAATGTAAAAACACTGGAAAAACCTCAGGAACGAGAGATTCTCTCGCCCACTTGGTACACTCAGCAATATGCCCGTGTTGGCATAGGTATAATTCGCCGTAGAGAGTAAAAAAGAGACCAAGAAACATGTCAGTCAAACAAGCAACAAACATAAAAGCCATATGTAATCGAGATGCCCTTGTGGAGGCAATGTCTTTAATAACTGGGGTCGTCTCTGGCCGTACCCCAACCCCATCGCTCCAATGTGTAAAGATTTCTGGACACGATGGCTGTCTTACGCTAACTGCGACAGATGGAGAGGTCTCACTCGTTCTCTCGATTGATCAGGTTGATCTTGAAGAGTGTGGTGAAGTTCTTGTTCCGGCGGACAAATTTTCGCAAATTGCTCGGTCTTGTGATGATTCCACCCTCAAAATTATTGGGGATGATGACAAGCTCAATGTTCGTTCTTCAGATTCAAGATTTAAGGTATTTGGATTCCCCATTTCAGAGGCTCCACAAGTGAGGACGTTTGATGATGTCGAGCCAGATTTCTCAATAGATGGATCTTCATTCAGGGGGCTTATGGAACGAACTGTATTTGCTGCGGCGACTGATCACAGCCGATATGCAATCAATGGTGTCCATATAGATTTACGAGATTCAACAATTCGTCTGGTTGCAACAAATGGGCATAGACTCGCTCTTTCAACGGGCCCATGTGATAGCAATTGTGAAAAAATTGATTGCATTGTTCCTACAAAAGCAATGGTTTTGCTTAAACGGTTGCTTCATGATGGTGGCGGGGTCGTTTCGGTGAAAATTAATGATGGCCAAATTATTTTCCATGTTGACCATGAGGGTGGCTACACTTCGACACTCACAAGTAATTTAGTTGAGGGAACATTCCCGCCTTTTGAAGATGTTATTCCAAAAGATCTTGATCGCAAAGCTGTCATCAACAAAGACGCTCTGCACCGAGCTGTAAGACGTGCACACTTAATGACGAACGAAGAATCTCGTGGAGTAAGATTGATCTTTGATAATGAAACGCTGCAAATTACAAGCCGCGCACCGGAAACGGGTGAGGCGGAAGTAGAAGTCGCAATTGATTCGTTTACCGGTAACAAACTCGAAATTGCATTTAATCCAGTGTATCTAATGGATGCACTAAAGGTTATTAGTGGTGACGATGTCACTATCGAATTAAAGAAGAGTGAGAAGCCAGGTTTAATTCGAAGTGGCAACAACTTCGTTTACATCATAATGCCTGTCAGTTTACAATAATTTCTGTACGACTCTGGGTCGATTTAACCACAGTGGCACTTTCGTCATAACCTCATCGACGTCCGCCAAGTGGTCCGCGGTGACCACGGCCAGTGTCGCCTTCTTTTTTGTATTTAACCGAACACCCCCATGGCTGTACGTGGCTTGGTGACACCTTTTCGCCCGCCTCAAGTTGAGTAATCGCTCGCAAAACATGCGTTTCTGCTTTTTCGCCCTCTTTGCCTCGGCGGTCGTCACTTAATGCTCCTTGATAAATCAAGACACCCTCGGTGTCAATTACAAACATGTGTGGTGTTGTTCGCGCACCATATGCGTGTCCCACGGTTCCGTCGTAATCCATCAACATCGGCACTTTGGTTTTGAGTTTTAGTTCTTCTAAAAACTCGGCGCCACTCTTAAGAACTTCTTCTTTTGGCTTGTTCGCCGTTGAGTTTATCGCAAGATAAACCACATCTGTTTTTTGCTCTTCTAGGTCTGAAATAAGTTTTGGTATAAGACCTGATCCCCATGCTTGTACACAAAATGGGCACGTGTCATTGAACCATTCAATAACTACTATTTTGTCTTTGTAGTCTGAAAGTTTGTGGGTACTTCCAAATTGATCCTGTAATTCAAACTCTGGAGCTTCGTCGCCAACCTCAACAACAAATTTCTTTTTCGTGTCCTTGGGTTTTTCTTGTGGTTTTGGTGGACGGGTCCCAATTGGTTGCGCAATGATTACAGAGCACAATGCGGTGATGGTTGAAAATATGGCGATTTGTTTTAACATGAGAAACTCATCCTTTAGTGTGTGTTTGAGTCAACTGTGAGATGAACAACGTATGACGGGTCATCACTCTTGCGTCCAAACATTAAAATACCTTCGATAATTATTGTGTCCTGTTCTGTTGCATCGGAATCAATATAAATTGGGACTGGAAGTCGAAATGCACCGTTTCTCACCACAACCTGTTCGGGAAACCCAAACAGAATTCCGTTTCGCTCAACACCTAAAAACCGAATTGGTCGTATGTTTGTTTCTCCTGAAATATGAAGCGTGTCACCAATAAACACACTTGATCCTCCATCTAAATCGTCAAGTGGTCGTGGCAATGAGGCAATCCACTGTGAAAGACGGCGATCCTTGTGTAGCGGACCTTGGTGCAGGGCGTTCGTTGAAACAGTAAGGGTGTTTTTTTGTTCACCAATAACACATGTTTTTTTACACGCAAGCCACGCTGTTGTAGTTTCTATCTCAACCTGACCATCAGATAGCATGCTTGGTGCTGTTATTGGAATAAAAATAGCGGCCGGCTTATCATATCCATAGGTTTGTCCATCTTCACCATGAAACACTAGTGGTCGTGGAAAGATGGGCTCTTCAACAACAAAGCCCTCTGGAACATTCAACTGGATATCTGTCGGGGATCCGCTTGCGCCCGGGTTTTTCCAATATACGTGCCAACCCGTGTCGGGTGTGATTAAGACAATAACGTGAAACTTTTGAGAGGATCCAACCCAACCAACATCGGTGCGTACCTCCACGGTTGCGTGTCCTTTTTCTTTGCCAGCCACATTAACTGGTGTCGGGGTGGTGATTGGTGGAATGTGTGGTGGCTCCCCAGGCTGAACACCCTGTGGAGCGTGTAGCGACAAAGCTAAAAGAGTTGTTGTGAGCGTATGTATTGCCATGTAAAACATATTGAAATCTCCTTCTGCTTCCAACAACAACGAACTTGTTGGTCGTGTATTCTGCTACATATGGTAAATACATTGCATATCTTTGTATTGTGTCTTGTTAGCCTTCTTTTTGGTTGTAATCGAGGCATAAGTGATAAAAATCTGACATTTATCATGCCGAGTGAGGCAATGACTCTGTTGCAAGATGGCAAAAGTAGCCTTCTTGGACCCAAAAGCGTGAAAATTGTTGATGCAAGGCAGATGTGGGAGTTCAACAAATCGCATATCAAGGGATCGATTAATATCCCTTTTGGTTGGTTAACGTTACTCTCCGGCGAATTAGCCGATATTAATACCATCATCGTGTCTGGAGAAACATACAACGATTATATTTCCATTGCGATGAGTAAAAAATTGATTTCAATGGGATTCACCGATATCAGAACCCTTCGTGGTGGCCTCACTGGGTGGGGTGACGCGGGTGAACCAATAGAAACTGCTGAATAATTGTTTTTTTTCTTGCCCTTCACGCCTAGCGGTAGTACTCTGAGATCATCTCTTTTGCCGCTGTTTGTGACAAGTTTGTGTTTATCGGACCAAAAGGCAACCGGGGTGGTCTGTGATACGAATATAGATAGTCTGATGCCGACAAATAGAGACTCAAATGAAAAATTTCCATGTTTAATGGGCTTGTAGGAAAGATAAACAATGATTTCAAGAATACTACTGACAACTTCAATCGCTGGACTTTTTTTAGTCATTGCTGGCAAGGCAGTAAAGCCAACCACGCACACTGGACAAGATCCTGTAAAAACGCACACTGGACAAGATCCTGTGGAAGCGCACGCTGGACAAGATCCTGTGGAAGCGCGAGGTGTTGATAACTTCACATCCACTCGCCTTATTACTGGGTTGGCAAGACCTGTTCATGTTGTTGCTGCCCCCGGAGACTATGACAGAATCTTTATTGTCGAACAACGTTCTGGAAGTACTGGGAGACTCAGAATTTATAATCTAGACACAGGCACATTAAACCCAACAGCGTTTTTGTCTGTATCGGTTAGTACAAGTTCAGAGCAGGGTCTACTTGGTCTTGCCTTCCATCCAAACTACGCACAAAATGGTTACTTCTACATTAATTACACCGCAAGTAACGGTGATACCTACATTAAACGTTACAGCGTATCCTCAAACCCAGATGTTGCGGACGCAAACAGTGGATACACCATTATGACAATCGACCAACCCTACAGCAACCATAATGGTGGTTGGCTTGGATTTGGTCCAGACGGATACTTATATATAGGAACAGGCGATGGCGGCAGTGGCGGTGACCCTGGCAACCGAGCGCAAGACATCACGAACCAAAAACTTGGCAAAATGTTGCGAATCGATGTTGACGGTGGCTCGCCCTACGCCATTCCTTCAGATAACCCATTT
>PVBE011655906.1_pt1 | contig 23670 bp, 19 predicted proteins | sample 1631181 | NCBI WGS metagenome assembly PVBE01 (sample SAMN08397723, study PRJNA350692) | Marine metagenome, whole genome shotgun sequencing project. | isolation source: water | place: Pacific Ocean | collected 2012-04 | reverse complement strand
GCCGTAGCCGTCACCGTCAAAGTCCGCCCCACCCACGCCGTACCCGCCTGCCTGGTCACCCTCGGCCTCGCCCTGGAAGATGGCATCCCCGTCGGAGACGCTGCTCTCCCCCTCCCAACCACAGCTGTTGCTGGAGCCATCGCAGTCGTTGTCGATGCCGTCCTCGCACACCTCGGTGGCCGCGGGGTTCACAGAGCCGTCGCTGTCGTCGCAGTCGTCTCCACCGCAGCTCTCGTCCGGGTAGTCGTCCCCGTCCCCATCGCTGTCCACGTCCCCGTCGCAGTTGTAGTCCTCGCCGTCACAGCCCTCCGCGGCCCCCGGGTTGTAGTCGCCGTCGGTGTCGTCACAGTCGCCGCCAACACTCGCGTGGTAGGGCGGCTGGCTGCAGGCCTCGGTGGTCACGTCATCGTCGCCGTAGCCGTCCTGGTCACCGTCCCCGTAGAAGGTGGTGGTGACCCCCTCGTCCACCCCTCCATCGCAGTCGTTGTCCGTCTCGTCGCAGCTCTCGGACGCGCCGGTCCACGCCAGGGCCTCGCCGTCGTCACAGTCCTGGGCGTTGTCCACCCACCCGCTGGGTTCTTCGCACTCCTCCGCGGAGTAGTCCGGGTTGCCGTAGCCGTCCCCGTCCGCGTCCGCGTACCAGATCAGCCTGTCGATGGCGTCCTCGTCCGTGTCGCCGTCGCAGTCATCGTCCACACCGTTGCAGAGCTCGTCCGCGTCCGGGTTCACGGAGGCCAGATCGTCGTCGCAGTCCCGGTCGTCCGCCACCGCCCCCTCGGGCTGATCGCAGGCTTCCAGGGGGGTTTCGGCGTCACCGAAGCCGTCTCCATCAGCATCGGCGTACCAGGTGTCCGCGTCGACCGCCCCCTGGTCCACCGTGCCATCGCAGTCGTTGTCCACCTCGTCGCAGACCTCGGTCGCGGAGGGATTCACCTCCCGGACCGCGTCGTTGCACTCCTCGCAGGCGGGGTAGCCATCCCCATCGGCATCCGCGTACCCGACGCTGCCATCACAGTTGTAGTCGACGGGGTCGGTGCAGTCCTCCTCCGGGGCACCTGGATGGATGGAGGGATCGGTGTCATCGCAGTCGTCCGAATTGTCCACAAAGCCACTGGGCGCATCGCAGGCGTTCTGAGCCGGGCCAGCACCGTAGCCATCCCCGTCGCCATCGCCGAACCAGTCCGTGGGACCACCGATCTCCGGGTCGTGATCGTCGCAGTCCTCGTTGAAGCGCAACCCATCGGCGTCGTGGTCGGGCAGCCCGGTATCGAGGTCGAGGTCCTTGCTGCGACAGGCCAGACTCAAGAGAAGGACCAGGGACATGGCCCATCCTCTCACGATGCCGCTCGAGTCCCTATTGCTGGGATCATCGGGGGCCGCGGGGGCCCCGGCGGGCTAGCGCTTCGCCTTGCTCTTGCTGGCCTTCTTCTCCTCGGCCAGCTTCGCGTCTTCGATGAAGAGGGACTCGATCTCGGTCCTGACCGCGGTTTCGTCCATGTCCTTGGCGACCGCGATCTCCTCGACAAGCAGACGCTGAGCCTGGTCGAACATCTTCCGCTCGCCGAAGGAGAGGTTCTTCTCCAACTTCATCAAGGCGAGATCCCTCAGGACCTTGCCCACCTCGAGCGGGTCACCGGTCCGGATCTTGTTGATGTACTCGCGGTAGCGACGGTTCCAGGTCTGGTTGTCCGTGGGGGTCTCTCGATCGCGCAGAACGTCGTAGATCTTCTCGACGTGCTCCGCAGCGATGACATCCCGCATGCCGATGGCATCCGCGTTGTCGATGGGGACCAGGATGGTCATTCCGTTGTCGAGAATCTTGAGCACGTAGAAGACATGCTCGATGCCTTCGAATTCCTGCTCCTCAATGGCGCGGATCACTCCTACGCCGTGCGCCGGATAGACCGCCTTGTCACCAACCTTGAACTGCACGTCACCTCCGGCCCACGATCCATGTGAGCTAATCCCCTGGAACGCTCCGGGCTACTCCGCTCGCACGTAGAAACCGCTGAAACCACCGGTCTCCCTGTCTGGGTTGTGGGTGAAGAAACCCTGATCCCAGTCCGCGATGAAGTATTCGCCAGGCTCCAAAGTCAGCAAGACGATGTGCTTGGTTTCTTCTACCTTGCGGCGCGTAACCTCGGCGGTGATGCCGTAGGTCTTCTCCCAGCGGGTCTTGTTCGCCGGCGCCATACGGTAGGCGCAGCGCTCCTCGTCCAGGCGCCAGGCCCTCCAGCCGACACTGTCGTTGTCGAAGAAGGGAACCACGCCTGAAGGCAGCACGTTGACCGGAACGTCATCCCCCTCGAGGCAGTAGTACTTGTAGGCGTTGAGACCGCCGCCACCCTTGCGGATGTCGATGTGGCCACGCTCCATGGGCACGTACTCGGCCTGGTTGAAGCGCAACAGCCCCTTCTCGGAGGGGATCTTGACCAGCACGATCTTGCCCAGCTCGTAGCGCTGGTGCTCGCTGGCGTCGTAGTCGACCCACTCCTCGGACAGGTAGCCGGCATAGCCCACGGTGAGGGTGTAGACCTGCGGCGGACAGGTCAGGGCAAACATGCCCTCGGCGTCGGACCGCGTGGTGCATGTCGTGCCGATCGCGGTGACCATGGCACCCTCGATCGGGGTGCCGGTGACGTCGATGACCTGCCCATCGATGGCCATGCGGGTACACGCCAGGAGACTGAGGAGGAGCATCAAACTACCCGTGAACTTGAACGTGGTCGATCTTGCTGTTCGGAACAAAGAGCCTGAGAGCCTCACCATCCAGGGGACGACCGGAGGCATCTCGATAGGCGCTCACCATGAACTCCATCCCTCCGGAAAGATCGACCGCTTCGGGACTCCCCGTCGTTGCTTCCAGGACCCAAGCGTTCTCGGGAACATGCCCCACGGCAAACAGTGGGGTCTTCAGATACACGGTGACTCGCATTGCATGGAGCTAACGCGGTGTTGCTGTTGCTGCTGGCTTGCGGGCCAGACCCCGAACTCGTTGCCGAGCGCGACGCCCTGAGAGTGGACCTTGAGGCAAGGGATGCTCGCATCGATCAACTGGAGTCGGACAAGGCCGTGCTCGAGGCTCGAGCCTCCCGCCTGGAGGAAGTGACAGACACCCTCCGCACCCAGGCAGCCATCGCGGAGCTGGGGAGCGACCCAATCCCCTTCCGACTGAAGACCTCCGAAGGAAGCATCCGCTGCACGCTCTGGCCTGCGGAGGCACCCCAGACGGTGCTCAACTTCGTCGAACTGGCGACAGGCAAGCGCGCGTGGGTAGACCCCGAGACCGGTCGCTCGACGGAGCGTCCGCTCTACGACGGAAGCACCTTCCACCGCGTGATCCCGGGCTTCATGGTCCAGGGTGGCGACCCGCTCGGAACCGGCGAGGGAGGCCCGGGCTACCGCTTCAAGGACGAGATCACCGAGCGAGATTTCGACGAGCCGGGCCTGCTCGCCATGGCCAACGCTGGACCGAACACCAACGGCAGTCAGTTCTTCATCACCGAGGGCACCCCCACCAAGCTGAACGGCAAGCACACCATCTTTGGCCATTGCGCAAACCTGGATGTGGTCAAGCGCATCGCACGCGTCCCCACCGATGAGAAGAACAAGCCGGTGTCTCCGGTGGTGCTGGATCAGGTGATCTTCTGAGCCTCAAGGTCGGCGGCCGCAAGGGCGGTCACGTGGTACCCTGCGGCCTTGCCACCACACCTGGAATCGAAGCGTCCGCCCACTGTTCTGTTCGTGGACGACGAGCCTTCTCACCTCGAACTGTGCAAGAGCCTGCTCCGAAAGGAGTGGACTGTGATCACGGCGGAGAGCGGTGCTGAAGGCCTGGCCAAGGCTGCGCTGGAGCGGCCGGTCATCGTGGTGGCGGACCACCGCATGCCCGGCATGTCCGGCACCGAGATGCTCGATCGGCTGCGCAAACGCGACCCGGACTGCGTCCGCATCCTGCTGACGGCCTACCGCGACCCGGAGACCATGCAGGCGGCGATCAACGTGGCGCGTGTCCACCGCTTCTTCAGCAAGCCCCTGGGGCCCGAAGAGCTGCGCTTGGGCCTACGCCGGGCGCTGGAGTTCCGCACAGCGCGGCTGGAGCTGCGAGCCAACCGTGATCTGGCCCTGCTGGGCGGTCTGTGCCGCCTCATCGCGCACGACCTGTCCAACGTCATGACGCCCATCATGCACGCACCGGCTCTGCTTCGGCAGCAGGACAGCGGCGACGAGGCCATCTCCATCCTGGACGATGCGATCGAGTCGATGGCCGCACTCTCCAAGGAACTCCGCGCCATCTCCAATGGGCAGCTCCCCAGCTACGACCGTCAACCGGGTGACCTGCTCCAGGTGCTCAACAAGGCCATCTCGATGGCCCGAAACACCAAACGGGGCGCCTACCGCGAGTTCGTGATCGATCAGCCCCAGGGCGACCTGCGGGTCAACATGGCGCCCAGCCGCTGCTTCCGTCTCTTCCACAACCTCCTCTTGAATGCCGTCGACGCGACACAAGAAGGCGGCAGGGTCGAAGTGCGGGTAGCGACCCAGGACGGCTTCGTACTCATCGACGTGGCCGATGACGGCCCCGGAATCGAAGCCACCGCGATGCCGCACATCTTCGATCCGGGCTTCTCCACCAAGGGGTCGTCCGGACTGGGCCTCGCAATCTGCAGGCTTGTCGCCCAGGGTCACGATGGAGAACTGGAGGTTCTACGACGCGAACAGGGGGCTGCGTTTCGAGTGCGCTTGCCCGTCGCCGCATCGTAGCCGTCCCCCTCTGAGCGGGTTCCATGACCGCAGAGCAGCGTGAAGCCTACCTGGAGGAGTTGCGTAAGGGAGCTCCCATGCGGCTGCGCATCGCAGCCGCCCTGGGTACCGCAGCCTTCATAGGCTTCGCCTTTATCGACCCCCTCCTCGTCGACGAGATCCGGCCCGTGCTGTTCACGCGGGTCGGCATCGTGTTGTCCACGCTGGTGCTCTTCGCGCTGTCCTTCGTCCCATCCATCGCACGCATTCGCGGCATGGGCGTGCTGGCCTGCTATGTGGTCGCCGGAGGAATGGTCGCGGTGACCATCCTGACCGGCGGCGGTGAGAGCCCCTACCAGCAGGCTCTGCTCATCACCTTCCTGGGTTTCGCCGTCTTGATGCCCTGGAGCGGCCACATCGTGGCGCTCGCCTTCGCACCGGTGGTCGCGATCTACGACCTCCTCTGTCTGGGCTTGCACATCACGGGAAGTCCGGGCAACTGGGTCACCCGGAACGCCGTGCTCTGGGCTTGCGTGGTGGTCAGCATGGTCATCGTCGTCTTCTCCGAACGCCATCGGAGAGATGCCTTCATGAACCGCTGGGAGCTCGCCGCGGCCAACGAGCGACTGAAGGCGCTGGACCACGCGAAGAGCCGCTTCTTCGCCAACCTCTCCCACGAGTTGCGAACCCCACTGACCCTGGCCCTCGCACCGGTGCAGGTCCTCATGGAGTCCGCCAACCTGTCCCGCTCGCAGCGCGAACACCTGCGCATCGTGGAGCGGAACGGGCTCCGGCTGCTGCGGCGGGTCGATGACCTGCTGGAACTGTCTCGCCTCGAGGCTTCCGAGGTTCGGCTGCGCATCGAGCCGATGGCGCTGGCGGGGCTCTTGAGGGAACTGGTCGAGCAGATCCGTCCCCTGGCTGCTCGAAAGCGCATCGTCCTGAAGCTTGACCTGCCCGAGGGCACACCCAAGGTGGAAGCCGACCGCTCACAGCTGGAGCGGGTGCTGCTGAACATCCTGGGCAACGCCTTGCGCTTCACGCCCCAGGGCGGCTGCATCACGACACGGCTGACGACGCTGGACGATGCCCAGCGCGTGGAGATCAGCGACACCGGACCCGGCATTCCCGAGGAGCACCTGGAACGCATCTTCGACCGCTTTCACCAGGTCGACGACTCGGCGACCCGTGAGAAGGGAGGGACCGGCATCGGCCTGGCTCTGGCACGGGAGATCATCAACCTGCACGGGGGAACCATCCGCGCCGACACACAGGACAGCGGTGCAGTGCTGTCCTTTTCCCTGCCGACCATGGCCCCCGGCTCAGTACCTCGAGAGCGTCGGATGGAAGAACACCTGGTCGAAGAGGACCGGCGAGCCGCCGGCACCGGTCTCCCGGAGTGGCACGTTGCTCTACGTCGCCGCGGTGCCTATCGGCTCGGCGCCGTGGCGGACGCCACCGAGCGGCGCATCGTGCCGCGCACTGATCCAGCCACCCGATCGGCGACGGTACTGGTCGTCGAGGACAACCCCGATCTCATCCGCTTCATCGCCACCCTGCTCCAGGAGCACTACGCCGTGCTGGCCGCTGGCGACGGAGAGATGGGTCTTCAGCTGGCCAGGGAGCGCGCTCCGGACTTGATCGTGACCGACCTGATGATGCCCAAGCTCAACGGTATGGAGATGGTTCGACGCCTCCGCGCAGACCCTGCAACGGAGGGTCTCCCGGTGATCATGCTGACCGCTCACACGAGCACCGAACAACGCATCGAGGCCCACGAGGGCGGGGCCGACGCCTACCTGGCGAAGCCCTTTGACGCCCGTGAACTGATGGCGGTCATCGCCCGCCTGCTGCGACGCCAGGAGGAGCACCTGGAGTTGGCGGAGAAGACCCGCGACGCAACCCTGCGCATGATGGCCCGAGGCGTGGCGCACGAGGTGCTGAACCCCTTGGGCTTCATCCTGAACGCTCTCGCCGTGCTGAAGGACGAGGCCAACGAGAACTCCGAGCAGCAGCGCATCGTCGAGACCGCCTACAAGGCGGGGTACGAAGGCGTCGCTCGGGTGCGAAATGCTGTCGAAGAGCTGCGGACCTTTGCGGGCGAATCCGCCCCGGAGCTTCAGCTGTGCTCTCTCACAGAGGTCGTTGACCGGGTACAGATCATGTTCGGGGACGGCGTAGAGGCTCGGATCGAGGCACGCCCGAACGTGCTTGCGCGTCCTGGAGAGCTCGAGCGCGTGCTGCTCAATCTCCTGCTGAACGCGCGGGAGGCCGGCGACGAGAACAAGCGCGTCACGGTGGTCATCAAGGCGGAGGACGAGCACGCGGTACTGGTGGTTCGCGACGCGGGGGCAGGCATCGATTCCGAGGCCCTGGAACACATCTTCGAACCCTTCTATTCGACGCGCGACAAGGGCATGGGACTTGGCCTGGCCATCAGCCGACAGATCGTGAGACGTCACGGCGGACACCTGTCCGTGGTCTCGAAGCCCGGCAAGGGCACAACCCTTACCGTCAGGCTTCCCAGAGCCTGAGGCGGCAAACGCGTGAAGCGCCCCCTGCCGGGTGAACCTGAACGATGAGGCGCGGCTTCAGCACTTCCGCGACACCCGAGATGAGCTGCTGAAACGGCTTCAGACCCTCCTCGAATCCCCGCGCTGATCCACCAGCTTGGCTGCTGCTGACGGCTGGCCTCGCTCCATGTGGCCAGGTGTCGACGAGTTTCCCGGCGACGGCAGCGACCAGACCGTGACGGCGAAAACCTCGAAGCCGGCGGGCTTGAACCCGCCGGGTTCAACCTGGGATTGCTCCTCTAGAGCGATAATGCGCCGTGGATTTCCGAGACGGTCCCCAGCCAGCTTTTCCGTGGCTCCTCCTGGGCTTCTTCGCTCTGTCCTGCGCTGACAGCAGCCCAGACCCCGAGGCCACGACCCAGGTCCAGGCCGAGGTCGCTCCAGAAGCCCAGGCGACTCCCCCACCGGTCGAGGAAGTTCCCGAAGAACCCGAGGTGCGAGAGCCCCTCGTCTTCGACCTGATCGTCTCGGAGGACATTCAGCAGACCATCGTTCCGCTCTCGAAGTCGGTCTATGGCGAAGAGGAACTCGACGAGACCTTCGCCCTGTTGCGAAAGCGGGGAGACGCCTACTGCGCCGTGCTCGATGGAGCGGAGGACCCGGGCGACAGGACAGCCCACGCCTTCGTCGCGCCCAACAAGTACCGCCGGCTGCGCTACGCCTGCCGCGGATGCAAGGACAACGTGCGCCTGGGCTGCTGGAACTTCTTCCGGATGAACGACCGCTCGCCACAACGCGACATGCAGCTGGTGAAGACCTTGTGGCCGGAGGAGAACTACGACTGCTACGCCGTGGGGATGGTGCAGCCCTACATGATGCACGACATCCTGCAGTGCTCGACCCTGACCACCCTGGACTTCGACTGGCGCATCCAGGATGCGCACCGACAGCTGCTCCAGGCCTACCGCGACGGCAAGGTCATCGACCAGGGCGCGCTCGAAGCGGTCCTGGGCCAGGTGACCATCGGCTGGATTGCTCACAGCGAGACACCGCGCCCCAGCCACCCTGCCTGGCTGGGAACCTTCTGTTCGACGAGCCAGCGCGAGACCTGCATCGACGCCCTGCTGGGCTTCCAGGAGACCTTCGACCAGATCGATCGGGTCCAACTGGATCTGGCCGCGCTCCACGAGGCCAGCTTCCTGCGCACGGACACCACCAAGGTGCTCTACCTCTCGAACGCGCTGGAGGAGATCTACACCACAGAGGAGGAGTTCCAGGAGCTCATGGCCCAGCTCGAGGCCTCGTTGGACGAGGGCCAGAAGGCCATCCTCATCCACCACGTCGGCTCCTACGCGAACTTCGGCCTCTACGAGGTCGAGAAGGCCGCCGAGGGCCTCAAGATCACGACAACCTGCCGTGATCCCTACACGGCCACCGCCGAGAACCGGACCTCGGACACCTACGAGATCGGGGTTGATGCGCTCTCGGACAGCTCCGACATCCCGACCTGCAGGTCCCTGATCGAGGAATAGGGACTCCTGCTGGAGGCGCTCACCCGTTGAGCGGGGTGATCTCCAGGCGAGCCAGGGCGATGCGAAGCTGACTTGTGCTCCGGCGGCGCTCGATGATGCCACCCGAGGTCCCCTTTCGCAGCTGTCTACGGACTCGGTAGACCTGTACGTTCAGGCCGGACTCGTCCAGCCTCAACATCCGACGCAGATCATCGGAATAGAGCCAGCCGGCCTCGGCCTCGGCCACCCCCTGCCGAATGTCGGCCACCCTGGCGCGAGCAAGGGTGAGCAGCATGTAGTGGTGGGTGCGCGGGGGAATGGGCGAGACCTCCTCCCCTCGGAGCCAGCTCAGCTGGACAAACTCCTCGTCGAGGGTGAACTCGAAGCGCAGACCGACCGAAGCGTCCTTCGCAAGGACAGGTTGCCAGGTTCGCTCATAGGGCAAGGGCAGAAAGATCGTCCACTCCACGCCACCCGCCTGAACCCGGTCACCATCCTGGACGGGCCTGGGCACACCGTGCTCCTCCACGATCCAGCGAGCGGGTTCGTCCTCGTAGAGAACCGTGTCCGGGTGTTCCTCGTCAGGGAGCGCCCAACCCGGTCTGTGCCGCTGGCGCATGGCTCGATAGAGCGATTTCGCACACCTCGCAGGCAGCTGTGTGTGTTTTGCTCCATGGGGATGTGCGTTTTCCCGCATGCTCGATACTACAGCCTGTAGCAACGTTTCCCGTCCACGTTAAGGTCGCCGGCAGGCACCCGTCCGACGCGATCCTGAGACCGAAGGAGCGACCATGGAACACAGAGAAAAGGGGCGACTCAACGCGCTCCTGGCCACCCTCGCCGAGGGCAGCACCATGGGGGACCACTACGCCGCGCTCGAAGAACTCCAGGTGCTCGCTGAAGAGCACATGGCGAACGAAGAGAAGGACGGCGGCCTGTTGGACCAGCTGCAGAACATGCAGCCCAACGCTCAGCACAGCATCAGCGTCCTGCAGTACGACCACCAACAGCTGCGAGCCGAGCTCGCCGAGCTGGTGGGTCAGGCACGGGCCCTGCGTGACCGCGAGCAGGCCTTCTCGGCCCGCTTCAGCGAGCACGAGAAAGCCGAGTGCGAGCTCATGAACTCGGTCCTGTACACCGACCTGGGTGGCGGCGACTAGCCGCGGGAGAGAAGAGATGGAAGCGCATGTGTCCGGGAGTCGAGCGCCCCTGGTCGTGGATCAGCACATCGTCGAGATCGTCAGCGATTCGGGCCAGGGCGCCCAAAAGGCCGGCCAGGCCTTTGGCGCCATCAGCGCGAAGATGCACAACGGCGTCTGGACGGTCGAGATCATCCCTGCCGAGATCAAGCCTCCAGCGCGTTCCCGCGCCGGGGCCAGCGGCATCCGAATCCGCATCGGCGACCGCCCCATGACCAACATGGGCGACACCGCCGATCTGGTCGTGGCCTTCAACGAGCAGGTGCTCTTCGGGCGCCTGGACCAGCGGGCCTACCGCGAGGGCACCATCCTGCTCCTCGAGAACAAGTGGGCCACCTCCAAGCTCACGCGTGTCCAAGAGCAGTACGCCGAAGCGCTCGCGCACTTCAAGGAGCAGGGTCTCCAGGTCATCGAGCTCCCCATCGCCGCTGCCTGCGCCGAGCTCACCGGTGGCAAGCGGGTCGGCATGAACATGTTCGTGCTGGGCATGCTGTGCCACATCTACGGGCGTGACCTGCAGGTCGCGGTCGACGAGGTGGCGCTGCTCTTCGGGCACAAGGGCGCCCCCGTCATCGAGTCCAACCAGCGGTTGGTTCGCGCCGGCCACGACTTCGCCGCCGAGCACGTGGCCGTCCGCTACCAGGTCCCCCCCTACGAACAGGCCGCTCGCCAGGTGGTCATGAACGGCAACCAGGCGGTGGGGCTCGGCGTCATCGCGTCCGGCATGGACGTGGTGAGCATGTACCCCATCACCCCGGCGACCAGCGCCTCGCACTTCCTGGCGGGCACCTTCCACCACGCCGGCGGCGTCGTGCACCAGGCCGAGGACGAGATCGCCGCCATCGGCTTCGCGGTCGGCGCCTCCTACGCGGGTCGCACTGCCTGCACCATCACCTCGGGTCCGGGCATGGCGCTGAAGACCGAGTTCCTGGGCCTGGTCGTCATGGCCGAGATCCCGCTGGTGTGCGTGGTCGTCCAGCGCGGCGGGCCCTCGACGGGGCTGCCCACCAAGGTCGAGCAGGGGGACCTGCTGGCGGCGCTCTTCGGGGCACCGGGCGACGCCCCCAAGGTCGTGATGGCAGCCGCCACCATCGAGGACTGCTTCCACATGTGCGTGACGGCGCGGCGCCTCGCCGACGACTTCCGAGGCCTGGTCATGGTGCTCACCGACGCCAACCTGGCGACGGGGGTGAGCCTCTTCGACCGGCCGGAGCCGACCGCCGAGTGGCTGGCGCCCCCCATCGACCAGGCACCCTGGAACACCGACATCACCCCCTACGACTGGGACCCGAAGACCGGGCTGAGCCCGCGACCGGTCCCCGGCCAGGCCGGCGGCGAGTACGTGCTCACCGGCCTCGCTCACACCAAGCACGCCAAGGTGGCCTACGACGCGGACACCAACCAGCGCAGCTGTGAGCTGCGCAGCCAGAAGCTGGCCGCGCTCCAGAGCACCCTCACACCCCCTCTCGTGCATGGCGCCGACGAGGGTGAGCTGCTCGTCGTCGGCTGGGGCTCGACCCTGGGGGCCATCGAAGAGGCCGTGGACCTGGCCCGAGCCGAGGGACACGCCGTCAGCTCGGTGCACCTGCGCTACCTCTCCCCCATGGAGCCGGGCCTCGAGGCCATCTTCAAGCGCTTCAAGCGCGTGATGACGGTGGAGATCAACTACGCCGACCCCGTCGAGGGCTTCGTCACACCGCAGAACCGCCGCTTCGCGCAGCTGGCCATGCTCCTGCGTGCCCAGACCCTGCTCGACATCGACTGCTGGGGCACCGTGCCCGGCCAACCGCTGTCCCCCCGCCGGGTGCACGCCGCTATCCTCGAAGGCCTGGAGGCCTGATGTTCGGACTGAAGGAAGACTGGTCGCTGGACCTCCCCTCCCGCTACTTCACCCTAGAGGACTACGAGGGCGGCGCCGCTCGCTGGTGCCCGGGCTGCGGTGACTTCGCGATACTCAGCGCCGTGCAGCGCATCTGCCGCGAGGAGCAGCTGCCCCCCGAGAAGGTGGTCTCGGTCTCCGGCATCGGCTGCTCCGGCCGATTCCCCCACTACATGGGCACCTACGGCTTCCACGGCCTGCACGGCCGGGCCCTGCCCATCGCCGAAGGCGTGAAGAGCCGCCGCCCGGACCTGACCGTCTGGGTCGCGACTGGGGACGGCGACTGCTGCTCCATCGGCGCCGGCCACTGGCTGCACGCGATTCGCTACAACATGGACATGGTGGTGATGTTGTTCGACAACAACATCTATGGCCTGACCAAGAAGCAGACCTCGCCGACCACCGAGCCCGGCGAGAAGACCAACACCCATCCGCGCGGCGCTCCTCTGCCGGCGCTGGACCCGCTGACCACGACCCTGGGCATGACCAACTGCTCCTTCGTGGCGCAGACCGTGGACTGGAACCCGCCGCACCTGCACGCCACGCTCAAGGCGGCCTACCACCATCGTGGAACGGCCTTCGTGCGCATCCTGCAGCGCTGCCCGACCTACACCGACCACATCTTCGCCGAGCTGCAGTCCGATCCCGACCGCATCCGCGTGCTGGAGCACGCCGACGGCATCCCCGTCTCCGATGCGGTCAAGCGCAGCTTCAGGCGCACCCTGGAGCACGACCCCGCCGACCTGAGCGGCGCCCGCCACCTGGCCACCGACCGCGAGTTCGTGGACATCGGGCTGTTCTTCCGCGACCCCTCGCGCCCGGTCTACGACGACTTCTGCAACTACGGCCTCGAGGCCACCGCCGACGACAAGCTGTCCGCGCTGAACCTGCTGCTCGACCGCTTCACGATCTGAGATGACGATGCGCCTGCCCGCAGCCCTCGCCCCCTTCGCGGACCCCGCGCGGGTCAGCACCCCATGGCCCCTGCTGCTCAGCGCGGGGGAGCCTCGCTCCTTCATGGCCTTCGTGCGGGTGCTCACCACCGAGCTTCGCGCCACCCTGTTGCAAGACAACATTGGCCGGCTCGAAGCCGAGGTGCGCGGCGGAGAAGAGCAGAGCCCGCGCGACCGCATTCGCGCCGCGGGTCTGCGTATGCGCACGCACCTGGCGCTGCGCGAGGGTCCCGACGGGCAGCTGCGGGACGAGCTGGACAGCCTGGCGGCCCTCATTCCCGAGGGCCGGCTCCTGGACTTCGGGCCGCGGGGAGCCCTCAGCCTGCTGCAGGCGGCCGCCCGTCAGCGGGCCCTGCCCCTACGCGAAGCGCTGGAGGAAGAGCTCTCCCGGGTCCGCCGCGAGCTGGTCCGCGTGCTCGAGGTGGAGCGTCGCCACGAGCAGTCCACCGGACCGCTGAAGCCGCGCCGGGGCACCGTGGCGATGGACCCGGTGCGCCGGGAGCGCATCGCGGCGCTGGTGGAGACCCTTCACATCAAGGGGCCCGTGTTCATCGTGGTTCAGCCCGGCGAGCGGGGCTGCGAGCACGTCGCCGAGCGCTTCGACGAGGCGGCCCGAGAGCTGGCCCGCAGCCTGGGGGCGCTGCGTGCAGCCCGCCTGGAGCTGGCGAACGGATGGGACCCGGCGAAGCACAGCACCCTGCTGGCCGAGTTCGGGTGGCAGGACTTCGGTCCGAGCGAGGCGCAGCTCCTGGCCACGGTGGTGCTGGTGCAGGCCGCTGACGCCCTGGTCTCCGACGAGCTGGCGGCGCTGACCCGGCTGCTCGCGTCTGGCCGCCCCATCCACATCCTGGCCGAGACCGTGCCCACCCGGAACCCCGGTCTGGGAGCTGACGAGGACCCCCTCGCCGGCCATCGGGTGGACCTGGGCATGGTCGCCATCGGGCTGGGACACGCCTACGTACAGCAGTCCACGACGGCGCGACAGGAGCACCTGTGGGCGGGCTTCGAGGGCGCATTGAGCGGCGCGCGCCCCGCCCTGCACCTGGTCTTCAGCGGCCTCTTCGACGGGCTGCCCTCGCCGGTTGGCGGATGGCTCACCGCGAGCGCCGCCGTCGAGTCTCGCGCCCTTCCCTTGTTCCGCTACGACCCGGCCAGGGGGGACAGTTGGGCGCACAGCATGGACGTCTCTGGCAATCCACAGCCCGACCAGGACTGGTCGGGAGATCCGGCCTTCCGCTTCGCGGACTACGCGCTGCTGGACCCGGCGCTGGCCCACCACTTCGCCGCCAACGCCGAGGGCGACATCCCCAGCACCGAGGGCCCCCTCGCCGACAGCGACGCGCTGAAGCTGGCGGGCGCAGACCGACTCCGCACCTGGCGTAGGCTGCGCGAGCTCGGAGGGGTGGCCAACGAGCACGCCCGGGCCGCCGCAGCCGAGGCCCGGGAGCGAGCGCTGGCAGACGCCGCCGTGGACCGCGCGGAGCTGGCAGCCGCCCACGACGCCGAGCTCCAGCAGCTGCGCGCCGAGGCCGCGAAGAAGGCCATCCAGCGCCTGGCGTCCGCGCTGGTCGAGGGCAACCTCGCCACCCCCATCACCCGCCCGCCAGAGAGGACGGTCAGCGCCCCCGAGCCGGTGGTCGTCCAGGAGCCCGTCGCGGCGGCGGAACCCGAACCCGAGCCGGAGGAGCCCGAGTCCGAGGAAGCCTGGGTCGACAGCGACCTCTGCACCAGCTGCAACGACTGCGTCGAGATCAACCCCTTGCTCTTCGTCTACGACGGGAACAAGCAGATCACCCTCGGCGACCTGAGCCAGGGCACCTACGACGAGCTGGTCCGCGCCGCGGAGCTCTGCCCCAGCAGCTGCATCCATCCTGGGAGCCAGTAGACCGCATGGGTGAGCTCCTCACCGGCGCCGCGATCATGACCGGCCTGGCCCTGCTCTTCGCCGTCGTGCTGAGCGTGGCCTGGCGGGTGCTGCGCGTCGAGGAGGACCCTCGGCTGGAGGCCCTGGACGAGGCCCTGCCCGGCTCGAACTGCGGCGCCTGCGGAGAACCCGGCTGCAAGGCCTTCGCCGTGAAGCTGCTCGCGGGCGAGCACACCCCGGCCGGCTGCACCGTGAGCAGCCCAGCGGCGGTCGAGGCCATCGCCGAGCTGCTCGGAGTCGAGGCCGGCGAGATCCAGCAGCGGGTCGCCCGACTGGCCTGCGCTGGCGGTGCAGGTCAGGCCCACCAGCTCGCGAACTACGAGGGCTTCGACAGCTGCACCGCCGCCGCGGTGGTGGCCGGCGGCGGCAAGGCCTGCCCCTGGGGCTGCCTGGGGCTGGCGGACTGCGAGGTCTCCTGCGGCTTCGACGCCATCGTCATGAACGCCGAGGGGCTGCCGGTCGTGGACCCGGCGAAGTGCACCGCCTGTGGGGACTGCGTCCAGGCCTGCCCGCGAGACCTCTTCGCCCTGGCTGCGCTCGAGCACGCCCTGGTGGTGCAATGCAGCGCTCCGCTGACCGGCGAGGCCGCCATCGCGTTGTGCTCGGTGGCCTGTGACGCCTGCGGCCGCTGCGCCCAGGACGCGCCAGGAGAGCTGGTTCGCATGGTCGACGGCCTGCCGGTGGTCGTCTGGACGGCCGGGGGTCCCGCCGACCCCGCCATCACGCGACGGTGTCCCACCGGCGCCATCGTCTGGGTCCCTGGAGCCCAGTTCCAGGAAAGCGTGCATGCCTGAGTTCCGCGAACTCGGCCAGCGCCTGCTGGACACCCTGCGCGGCACCAAGGCTCCCGAGAGCCTGGGCGAGGCTACCGTGCTCAGCGGACTGGCCGCGGCGCTGCACACCGAGGGCCTGCTGAAGGTCGAGCTGAGCTCCCTTCCGGTGGCCGTGGGACAGGCCCTGGCCGGCATGCGGGTCGCCGCATTCCTGGACGGCCCCGAGCTCGCAGGGGCCCACGAGCTGCTGGCCTGGGCGGCAGGCCGCTCCCTGCCCATGGTCGTGCACGCACACCTGCGGGGAGGCCCTGGCCACGCCGAGGCCGCGGGCACCGGTCACGAGGGCTGGCACGCCGTCGCCGACGCCGGCTGCGTGCAGCTGATGGCCCAGAGCGTGCAGGAGCTCGCCGACCTGACGGTGGTGGCACGGCTGGTCGCCGAGGCAGCGCTGCTGCCGGTCATCGTGGGCATGGACGCAGACCAGCTCGGAGACGGCATCCAGTCCCTGCAGCTGCCGGTGGATGGCCTGGTCTCCCTCGTCAGCTCGCCCGACGACCGCATCGAGACCCCCACTCCGGCCCAGCAGTGCCTCTTCGGCCAGGAGCGCCGCCGCCTCCCCCGCTGGCACGATCTGGACCGCCCCGCGCTGCACGGCGCGGCTCAGGGACGGCGAAGCTGGGGCCTGGGTGCGGCGGCTCGCGAGCCCTATCTGCACCAGCCCGTGGCCGGCCTCGTCGCGAGCGCGATGAGCCGGGTGGGCGCGCTCACTGGCCGACCTCTGGGCCCGCTGTCCGAGCACGGCCACAAGAACGCGCCGGTGGTCCTGGTGGCCCAGGGCAGCGCCGTCGAGCTGGGCCGCGCCGCAGTCGCGGGCGAGAAGGCCGCCGCGGTCATCGGCTTGCGCTGTCTACGCCCCTTCCCGGCCACCGAGCTGGCCAGCCGCCTCGGCAAGCGACCGGTGTTCGTCCTGGAGCGCGTCTCCGGGGATCTGGCGCGGCGCCCTCCGCTTCGGCGCGAGGTCGAGGCCCACGCCCAGGGCCCCGTCCGCTCCCTGCTCGGCGGCGCCGGCGGGCACGCGCTGCGCCTGGTGGACCTTCACCACGCCTTGGCCGAGCCGCCCGAGCACGACCTGACCTGGCTGGGGGTGGACTTCGCGACCCAGCTCAAGACCCCCCACCCCACGCAGCAGGCCCACCTCGACGGCCTGAAACGACACTTCGGCGAAGGGCCCGCGGGGCTGCGAAGCAGCCAGGAGACCGAGCTGGACGGCGTGGTCGTCCGCCTGCCACCCGAGCTCGTCGAGACCTGCGCTCGCTTGCTCTACGCCCTCTTCGGCGGCGCGGTCCGCGCCCGTCGGGGCTGGGTGCACTGGAGCCCTGCCGAGCTGGGCGACCCAGGAGATGACCCCGAGGCCGCGCTGCAGCTCGAAGGCGCAGCGAGCGCGGTGCTCGGTGGTCTTCTGGGCTGGCTCCGCCGGCGTGGCATGGCCTGGAAGGAGCGCGATGCGCTGCGGATCGCCGACGAGCTGGGCCTGGATTCCGGTGCCTTTCTCGCGGCCTGGGACCAGCCCCCGCCGGTGCCCAAGGTACCCGAACCCAGCCCCCGCCGGACCCCTCTGGTCGTGCGCGAGCTCGGCGCCGACCAGGCCCCCGACAGCATGCGGCGCTTCTGGGGGAGCGTGGGCCTGCCCTTCTGCGAAGGCAGCCCGCTGGCCCCGGACCCCGGGCTGGCGGTCGGTGCGATCCCACCGCTGACCAGCACCTTCCACGACCTCACCACCCAGCGCGAACGTCTCCCAGTCTTCGACCCTGCCCATTGCACCGGCTGCGGCGACTGCTGGGTGGCCTGCCCCGAGGGAGCCCTGGGCGTGCTCGCGGTGAGCAGCCGGAACCTCGTCGATGTGGCTGGCCAGGGAACCTCAGCCCTGAAGCCCGTAGCCGGAAAGCTCGCCAAGGCGCTCCGCAAGGGCATCGAGGGGGACGCGGGCTCCTCGCTGCGCGACACCGGGGCCGCGGTCGTACAGGCCCTGCCCGAGCCCCGTCGGCAGGCGGCGGTGGATGCGCTGGAGCAGGGTGCGGAGCGTCTGGAGGGGCTGCCGCTGGCGGCGCCCTGGAAGGAGGACCTGCTGCTCTCGCTGGTCATCGACCCGGCGGCCTGTACCGCCTGCGGAAGCTGCGCCCAGGCCTGCCCCCACAGTCCAGCCCTCACCGTGCAGCCGCAGACCGCGCAGCGCGTGGCCTCGGCCAGGCGCGCCTGGGACATCTGGGCTGGACTGCCCGACACCGCCGGCAAGGCCATGGAGACCCTGGCACCGCGGATGGGTCCCCTCGCAGCCCGACTGCTCTCCCGTCACTGCGCCCTCGCGCTGGCCGGCGGCAACGGCGAGGAGCCGGGCTCCGGCGCCAAGCTCACCCTGCGGGCGGCGTTGGCCATGGCCGAGGCGGTGCTGCAGCCCGCCTTGCTGGGCCAGCTGAAGGCCCTGGACGACCTGAAGCAGGCCCTGGACCAGGCGGTCCGTGCGGAGCTCGCCGATGCCCTGCCTGCAGGAGCGAGCCTGGAGCAGGCCCTCGGAAACGGCGGGGTACGCGCCACGGGCCTCACCCCCAAGGACGAGGCGCGGATCCGGCGCCGTAGCCGGCTGGCGGGGGAGCTCTCCGAGCTGCGGGAGAGGCTGAACCGCGGCACCCGCGGCCTCCCTCGTGCCCGGGTGGGGCTGGTCCTAGAACCCTCGCTGGCCGAGCGCTGGGGTATCGAGTTCCCCTACAATCCCTTCCAGGCCCCCGCCGTGGTCGCAGGAGCCGGCCGGGCCGTAGCGCTGGGGGCGGGCCTGCTCACCGGTCAGCTCGAGCAGGCGGGGGTGGGCGATGCCCTGCTAGCCTCCGCAGCCGCGGAGCTGAGCCGGAAGTCCCCCGAGAGGCTGAAGCCACCAGTGATGGTGGTCGGCCACGACGCTCTTCTGCGCGACGAAGGCCTGCAAGAGGCCCTGGAGCTGCCCCTGAAGCTGCTCGTCGTCGTCGAGGAGCCGGTCAACGAGGACCTGCTGCTCCTGGACCTGCAACGCCGCGGTGCCTTGGTGGCCCAATCCACCATCGGAGACCCCGACCACCTGGCCGAGGTGCTGCTCGCCGCCATCAAGCACGCCGGTCCCGCCGTGGTGCGGGTGCTCGCCCCCAGTCCTGGACGACATGGGCTGGACCCGGCGCTGTCCATCCCGCACGCGGCGAAGCAGGTCGCCGAGGGCCAGTGGGCTCTGTGGAGCCTGGCGCCGGATCAGTCCCTGCGCCAGGTGGAGCTGCGAACCCCCGTCAGCGCCGGAGTGCTGCACGAGCTGGGTCAGACCGCCGCGCTGCGGGAGCAGCTGGAGATGGAGTACTCCGCCCGTGAAGCCGCCCTGCGGGCCGAGCTGGAGCAACGCGAGCAGGACATGAAGGCGGACGAGGACGCCCGTTTCCAGGCCCGCCTGGAGGAGCGGCTGATGGCACTCGCCGGCCTGCTGGACCCCCAGGACGGCGCGTGAGCCTGGCGACCTTCGAGCACGGCGTCCACCCGGACGACGCGAAGGAGCGGACTGCGCACCTGCCCACCCAGCGCATGCCCTTCGGCCAGCGCTACGTCGTACTGCTGGGCCAGCACATCGGGCGCCCTGCCACGGCCCTGGTGGCTGCCGGGGAGAAGGTCCGGCGGGGGCAGCGCATCGCCGAGGCCCAGGGCTGGGTCAGCAGCGACGTGCACAGTCCCATCACCGGCACCGTCACCGCCCTGGGCTCCTACCGGCATCCCACCGGGGCCTTCGTGCCCGGGATGGAGATCGAAGCGGACCCCTGGGACGACCAGGCGGTGCGGACCGCGGTGCCGTCGGGGGACTTCGTCGAGTGCATCCAGCGAGGAGGCATCGTCGGCCTCGGGGGCGCTGCCTTCCCCAGCCACGTCAAGTACAAGCTGCCCGAGGGCCGCAGCTGCAAGGTGCTGGTGCTGAACGGCTGCGAGTGCGAGCCCTTCCTGACCTCGGACCACCGCACCATGACCGAGCACCCGGACCGGGTGCTGCGCGGCATCGAGCTGGTCGCCGCCTGCCTCGGCGCCGCGAAGGCCGTCGTCGGAGTCGAGCAGAACAAGCCCGAGGCGCTGGAAGCGCTGACCGCAGCCATGGGAGAGCGGGCCCTGCCCATCGAGCTCCAACCCCTGGCGGTCAAGTACCCCCAGGGCGCCGAGAAGATGCTCATCCACGCCCTGTTCGGGCTGGAGGTCCCCGCCGGCAAGCTCCCCTTGGACCTGGGCCTGGTGGTCAACAACGTCAGCACGATGGCGGCGGTCGCGGACTGGATGGAGCTCGGCATCCCGCTGGTGGACCGCACCGTGACCGTCAGCGGTCCGGCGGTGGAGCGCCCAGCCAACCTGCGGGTGCCCATCGGCACGCCGATCCGCGACCTGTTGCGGTTCTGCGGGGCTCCGGAGCAGGGCGTACAGGTGGTGATGGGCGGTCCGATGATGGGCATGCCGGTGACGGTCCTCGATGCCCCGGTGCTCAAGGGGACCAGCGGCCTGCTGGTCTTCCCCGAGGGGGAGCTGCACCACGACGAGGCGGGCCCCTGCATCCGCTGTGGCCGATGCCTCGAGGCCTGCGGCTACCACCTGAACCCCTCGTTGTTCGGACGCCTCTCCCGCGCCGGCTTCGTCGAGGAGATGGCGGACTGGAACGTGATGGACTGCATGGAGTGCGGAGCCTGCACCTGGGCCTGCCCTGCAGGCATTCCCCTGGTCCAGCTCATCCGCGCGGGCAAGCTGACCCTGCGGTCCCGCAAGTGAGCACCCGGCTCGCCCTCCGTCCGGCGCCCTTCGTGCACGCGCCGACCACGAGCGCCGGCATCATGCGCCAGGTCTTCGTGGCCGCGATTCCGCTGGTGCTGGCGGCCACCTGGTTCTTCGGGCCCTCCGCTCCGCTGGTGCTCGGCGCCTGCGTCGCCGGAGCCATGTTGACCGAGGCGGCCTTCTTCGGACGCAAGGCCCTGGGCGACTGGAGCGCCGCGCTGACCGGCCTGCTGCTGGGCCTCACGCTGCCTCCGGGGGTGCCGCTGTGGATGGCCGCCCTGGGTGGCGCGGTCGCCATCGGCCTGGGCAAGCTCGTCTTCGGCGGCCTGGGCCAGAACCTCTTCAACCCTGCGCTGGTAGGCCGCGCCTTCCTGCAGGCCGCTTTTCCCACGGTGCTGACCACCTGGTCGGCCCCGACCGGAGACGGCAGCGACAGCTGGTTCCGGCTGGGCGAGGCCACCTTTGCGCCGCCCTTGATGCACGTCGATGCCATAACCTCGGCCACCCCCCTGGGCCTGCAGAAGTTCGAGGGGGAGCTGACCGAGCTGGGGCCCCTGCTTCTGGGCAACACCGCCGGCTCCCTGGGCGAGACCAGCGCCGTGCTCATCCTGCTCGCGGGCCTGTACCTGGGCTGGCAACGCGCCTTCGACTGGCGCATCCCCGTCGCGGTCGTGGTCGCGGTCGGTCTCTTCAGCACCGGGCTGTGGCTCTTGGGCGACAGCCACCCCCCCCCGACCTTCATGCTGGCCAGCGGCGGCCTGCTCTTCGGCACGGTCTTCATGGCCACCGACCCGGTGACCTCGCCGACGACCCCGCGCGGGGCCGTCGTCTTCGGTGTCGGCATCGGCCTGTTGGTGGTGCTCATCCGGCGCTTCGGAGGCCTGCCGGAAGGCGTCATGTACGCCATCCTGCTCATGAACGCGGCCTCGCCCCACATCGAGCGCTTCACCCAGCCCCGGCCCTTCGGCCGCGACCAGGCCCCACGATGAGCCAGGTCTCCAGCGCCAGCATGATCCTCACCCTGGGCCTGGCCGGCCTCGTCTCCGGCCTGGCCATCGTGGGGGTCTACACCGTCACGAAGCCCCGCATCGAGCGCAACAAGGCCGAGGCGCTCCAGCGCGCGGTCTTCGAGGTCGTGCCCGGCGCCGCCGACATGTCCGAGGTCTCCGAGTGGGGCGAGGGGGAGACGGTCTACGCGGCGGTGGACGCCCAGGGCGAGTTGCTCGGCTACGCCGTGCCCGCTGCCGGGGCGGGCTTCCAGGACACCATCGAGCTGCTCTACGGCCTGGACCCCACCGCCGAGCACACCCTCGGCATGCGGGTCCTGGAGAGCCGCGAGACCCCGGGACTCGGTGACAAGATCATCAAGGACGAGAGCTTCGTCGGCCAGTTCGACCACCTGCCGGTGAAGCAGGAGCTGGTCACGGTCAAGGGGGGAGCCACCGCCGAGCACGAGGTCGACGCCATCACCGGCGCCACCATCTCCAGCAAGGCGGTCGTGAACATCATCAACCAGGCCAACAGCACCTGGCAGGAGCGGCTCCGTGAGCGCTGAAGAGCCCATTGCGGAGCTGACCAAGGGCCTCTGGAAGGAGAACCCGGTCTTCGTCCAGGTGCTGGGCATGTGCCCCATGCTCGCGGTGACCAACTCCGCCATCAACGCGCTGGCCATGGGCGCCGCCACCTTCTTCGTGCTCACCGGCAGCAGCCTGCTGGTCTCGATGCTGAGGAAGTGGATTCCCAAGCCGGTCCGCATCACCACCTACATCATCATCATCGCGACCTTCGTGACCGTCGCCGACTACGTGCTGATGGCGCTCTTGCCCACGGTCCACAAGGAGCTGGGCGCCTTCATCGCGCTCATCGTCGTGAACTGCCTCATCCTCGGCCGGCAAGAGGCCTTCGCCAGCAAGAACACCGTGCTCATGGCCCTGGCGGACGCGGTGGGCATGGGCATGGGCTTCACCCTCGCGCTCTTCTGCCTGGGGGCCGTGCGCGAGGTCCTGGGCAGCGGCTCCCTCTTCGGCGTGGACCTGTTCGGGCCCTCCTTCGAGCCCTGGGTGGTGATGATCCTGCCTCCTGGCGGCTTCATCATGCTCGGCCTCATCCTGCTGGTGTTCAACGCGGTGGGTGAGCGCCGCGCCAGGAGACAGGCATGAACGACAGCCTGCTCTGGATCTTCGTCAGCGCCCTGTTGGTGAACAACTTCGTGCTGGCCTACTTCCTGGGCCTCTGCCCCTTCTTCGGGGTGAGCAACAAGGTCGACACGGCCTGGCGTCTGGGGGTCGCGACGACCTTCGTCATGGTGGTCACCTCGCTCTGCGCCACCGCGCTGAACACCTGGGTCCTGCCGCACGCGCCCTACCTGAAGCTCATCTCCTTCATCGTCGTCGTGGCCAGCACCGTGCAGTTCGTGGAGATGCTCATCAAGAAGGCCTTCCCGCCGCTCTTCGACGCGCTGGGCATCTTCCTGCCACTCATCACGACCAACTGCGCCATCCTGGGGCTGGCCTTGTTCCAGACCAACAAGGAGTACGGCCTGGTCCAGGGGCTCGTCTACGCGCTCGGGGCCGGCGGGGGCTTCACCCTGGCGCTGACCTTGATGGCGGGTCTGCGGGTCGAGGCCCGGCTGTCCACCGTGCCCTCCATCGTGCGCGGGACCGCCCTGAGCCTCATCATCGCGGGCTTGCTGTCCCTGGCATTCATGGGCTTCGCCGGCCTCTTCAGCGGGGCCTGATGGAACACGTCGTCGCCATCGCGGTCCTCGTCGTCGCCTGCATCGGCTACGGCCTGCTCTTCAAGGGCAAGTCCTGCGCCGGTTGCGGGGGCTGTGAGAAGGACTGCCACGAGTCTCCCAGGACCTGATCTGGGCCAGATGGCCCACTGCGCGTGTGCAGTGGCTCAGTCCCCCGTCCTGAACTCAACGGACCTGAAGGTCCGTAATAATCTCGAACGGCTCAGGGTGCCATTGCACCCTCACGCCCTGCGGCATGCCCACGCCACGGCGCTCCTGCGCCAGGGGAGTTCGACGGAGATCATCAGGCAATCGCTGAGCCACAGCTCCATCCAGACGACGCAGCGCTACTTGCACGGCGACATGGACCTCCTGCGCACCGCGTTGGAGCAGCTTTCACCGCTGGATACGCGCTCTAGGCGTCCAACGTCCATGGCGCAGCATTTGGGGGAGGGGGTCCCGGAGCGAAGCGCGGTTCATGGGCTCGCGTCGGGGTTGCGCGTCCTGCGGGAGGGTCCGGCGGAAGGCGGACTGTCGGGAAGCTGGGCGTTCGCGGCCGTCCCGACGCTGGCCTTAGTCGCGTCGTCGGCGCTTCTGGTGCCGATCCTCGTCGCCGTGGCGATGGGTGGCCG
>PVBE011360310.1_pt1 | contig 23679 bp, 21 predicted proteins | sample 1631181 | NCBI WGS metagenome assembly PVBE01 (sample SAMN08397723, study PRJNA350692) | Marine metagenome, whole genome shotgun sequencing project. | isolation source: water | place: Pacific Ocean | collected 2012-04 | reverse complement strand
CGTCGGCCGATTCCCACTTTCTCCATTGATGTCCGTAGACCGGCCCGAGGTTTCCCGCTTCATCCGCCCACTCATCCCAAATAGAAACCTTATTCTGGCGAAGATATTCCACGTTCGTATCGCCTGTGAGAAACCAGAGCAGTTCGTGGAGGATCGAACGGAGGTGGAGTTTCTTGGTGGTCAGGAGGGGAAACGATTCGGACAGATCGAACCTCATCTGATGACCGAAAACACTTTTGGTTCCGGTCCCGGTCCGGTCCGCTTTGACCGCGCCCTCTTCGAGAATCCGAGCCATTAAATCGAGATATTGCCGCATGAGGTGACCCCCCGTCCTTTTCTATATCGCCATTTCACCACCCAACAGGGGCGGAGTCTACCAAGATTTACCCCCCCTGTCCCGGAGAGTAAAAAAAAAGGAGCGCGCCCGAAGACGCACTCATATTCCTGCACAAACCCCTCTCTCCAGGATTAGCTAAGGAAAAGTCGTCAGGGTCCGAAGACCCTGACGACCATTTTTCGTTTGATTTGATCTACTGAACTTTCACGGTGATTTCATCGACCGCGATCAGTTTGCCAGAACTGCTGTATCCGTACGCAAGGATGTAGTGCTTTCCGTAGCCGAGGCTGACCGTGAGAGTCGAGCCTTCCCCGAGAGCCTCAAGAGGGTCCCGGGTGACTTTGACATAGTCCCAGAAGGACTTGTAGGACTGCTCGAAGTACTTCACCTTCTTGATCCCACTGACATTCGTTTTGTAGGAGAAAGTCACATCAGAGCCTACTTCGACAGGATTCCAGAAGGTCACCAGCGACTCGTCGGTACGGCAATCGGAAGAACCGGTTCCGTTGGCGAAGAGTTCCAGCCCACTATCTTTTTGAGCCAGATGGGACTTCGGAAGAATCTCCAGGAGTTTCCCGAAAACCAGTTTCGGATTCTCACCCTTGTCGACACCGGTCGGGTTGTACTTGGGGAACCAGGCGAAATCAGGATGATTCTTTACGCTCGACCCGGTCCACTTTCCGCCCCGAAGCCATTTGTACCAGAGCGTGGTGTAGAGTTCATAGGTGTAGGTTTTGGTGAAAGAGCGGGTTCCGGTGATCGACTGGTTCACCCCGTCATCCGCATAGGTCACCGTCGTGGTGACGTTGTAGACGCTTCTCCAATACTTGTACTTGGAGGTCGTGGACTTGATCCGTCTCTTTTCCAGGTACTCGATCGAAGTTTCGAACTTGTAGGCCGGGTAGTTCCAGACCGCTTCCCCGGCGGTGATGTCGAAGACCACAACGCTCTTCTGGTCACCGATGATGTTGGTCAGGATCTTGTGGAATACGTCGGGACGGATGTCTTCGAAGGCACTGGTATACTTCCCGTCATACCATTCGATGACATACTCGAGAACTCCCTTATACGCCGCAGGATAGTAGTCCTGGGAGAGTTCCTTATTGAAGAGCTCTTCATACCATTCGCGGTATTCAGAAGCTTCGATCGACTCTTTCGAAATCGCCTTGAGAAGTTCCTTCCCGCGATCATACGCTTCGGTATGCTCTTTTTTCGGCTTGTAGTACCGGCTTCCGGAGAAGTCGGATACCTGACTGTAGTAGCTTTCGGTCAAGAGGCCCTTGAGATCAGCCACTTCAAACCTGATTCCATCCGCTTCGATCGGGTAAAAAGGTTCCCGTTCGAGGGCGGCCGCCGCGGCCCACCCGTTGCAGTGACCCCACCAGGAGTAGTCGACATCTTCGTCGTCATACTCTTCCTTCTCATTGGGATCGACGTGATGCCCGCTTTCCAACTCATAAAGAGCGGACTCGGGATTGTATCCCTTGGTCTTCTCGACCCACGCATCGTACTTCGCGAGGGGGGAAAGATCATTGGTCTCGACTTCGGAATTGAATTCGTACGAATCACTCGAATCATCCCATTTGAATGTCTTTTCCCCGTTCCAGCCGATTCCCAATTGACCCGCTTTCTGGTTCCACCAGTCACCGGACCACGGCACGAACGACGCTTTCCCCTCAAACTCCCCCTCCTCGATCGCCTGGTTCGACTTGACCGGGATTTCATCCCCGCGAACCGTTACCGCGAAAACCAGGAGAGCAGAAACCACTCCGAACAGCACCTTGCGCATATATCCTCCAGTAAACAGGAAAGGGATCCCTATGATCCCTTCCGCAAATAACTCACTCGATAAGGCGTACTTGAATAAACGGGCCAAACAGGCTTCGTTGCGTCCCACCGCTGCAGGACCGTTACTCCATTTGATTTAAAGGCGACTTCCATCATGTCCGTTCCGGTGGAAGGCTTCTCTGTTCCTTTCGGAAGGGCGGGACCCGGAGTTCCCAATCCAAAGGATCCGAGTTCATGAACGGTATTCCCCTTTGCAGTAGTCGGGGGAAGTTCCAGTGGAAGAAGGGTCGAAAGAACCCCGGAGCCGGGATCCGAAAACGAAAGGAAGCGATCTTTTACGACGCCCGCTTCCAGGACTCGATCTTTCAGAGCCACAACAGAATTCGTTTTGGTTGAAATATAAACTTTGCCGCCCGGATTGTAGGGCATTCCGGTAAGGTCTTCCGGATAGATTTCGACAACATATACTTCTTCTTCGCCCAGTTTTTCTGTCCCGAGAACTTCAAATTCCCAGACAATCGGCTTTTCGGTCCAACTCGGTTCCCCAGGACGATCCATCCGGAGGTAGTACGACTCCACTTTCCAGGAGAGGCCCGGTTTCCAGGACAGCTTCTGCAATTTTCTCTTTTCCAGAACCGTGCGATCAAAGATGGTCAGTTCTTCGGGAAGTTCTACAAACGGCTTCGTCTCGGCAACAACAACCGGATCTACAACGAGTTCTTCTTCCGCGATCGGCTCATCCTCTTCCACACTCCATCTTTTGGGTTGTGACTCTGTATCGGAATTTCTGCTCGCTGCGAAATACCGTTCGGCATGGTTTTCGTTCTCACGGCTCTTCTGAAATTCATACCAGAGACCCACCCCTCCCCCCATGAGGAGGAAGAGAGTAAGAAGAGAGAGATAGAAAGTCCTTCGTTTCATTCTGATGATCCTCGATCCAGTAAGGTCAATATGACTATGACGTGTGAAAATCCAATCCAATCCACGACGCGTAGCGTCATTCCAATTACTGACCGAGACAATGCAAACTACATGCCAAGCAAATTTTTGTCCTTTAAATCGTGAAATGGGCTTAAACAGCCTTTAGAAGTGCTTCTCGAAATTAATGAAAAATTTAACTGTAGACAGTTCTCTACACATTACTCTGCCCCCCCCTTCTAAACGTCTACTTTCGTAGGCATCCCCAAAACCAGGTCGCTATACTGCGCGAATGATTACCCTTGAAAACATCAAGCAAGCCCAACAACAGATCTCTGGAGTGGTCATTCGAACCCCTCTTATCCCTCTTAAATTCTACGACCGACCCGAAACGTGGCTGAAATGTGAGAATCTCCAACGGGGAGGCGCTTTTAAGATCAGAGGCGCCTATAACAAGATCTCCCGACTGGAGAACCCCAAAGGGGTCGTAGCATACTCTTCCGGAAACCATGCCCAGGCGGTCGCTCTCGCCTCGAAACTTCTTTCGATCCCTGCGACCATCGTCATGCTCAACAAATCAGTCCCTCAGAAATTAGAGCAGACTCGGAAGTATGGCGCCGAAGTGATCCTCGGAGGGGAAACCTCCCAGGAGATCAAAGAACGTGCGGAAGCGATCGGAGAGGAACGAGGATGGGAAGTGATCCCCCCGTTTAATGACCCGCAAATTATCGCCGGAGCAGGTACCGTCGGCATGGAAATCCTCGAAGACCTTCCGGATGTACAGTCGGTCGTCGTGCCGATCGGAGGGGGAGGCCTCTGTGCAGGGGTCCTCTCCGCCATAAAGCAGGCGAAGCCGGAGGTAAAGATATTCGGAGTCGAGCCGGAAGGAGCCTCCGCCATGCTCCAAAGTGTGAAAGCGGGAAAACTGATTACCCTGCCGAAAGCAGAAACGGTTGCCGATGGGCTCAAACCGGTTCGGGTCGGAGAATTAACATTTGAGATAACAGCCCGTCTGATCGATAATATAGTTACCGTGGATGACGAGGCGATTCTGGATGCGGCTCGTCACCTGGTGTGGATGGAAAAATTGGTGGTCGAGCCGTCCGGAGCGGCGACATTTGCCGCTGTCCGGTCCGGGAAAATCGTCCTCCCGGAAGGTCCTGCCGCCATTATAGTATCGGGTGGAAATGCCGATCTGGGGAGGATGCTCGGCATAACCACGGAGTAGTTGTTTTGTAGTACGGAGGTGAAGGGCATGCGGCCAACCCTGACCCTGTTTCTTATGTTTCTCGTCGTGGCATCGTGCTTCTCGTGCCAGAAGAAACAGGAGAAAAAGACGTGGAACCCCGACCAGGCAGAACTGGTCATCATCGAGGTAACGGGAGACTCCGGAGGAGTTGCGTGGGCAAGCGAGATCAAGGCGGCCCTCGAAAAAGTCCCCAATACCTTCGAAGTAAAGGTCCTCTTTCCGAAGAGGCAGGCCCGGATGATCATCAAGAAGGGATCCTACAACGAAGCGCAGATTCGCTCCGCTCTCCAGGGGGCCGGCTTTGGAATGAAAGAGCGACTCAGGTAGCGCACTCCGTTTGGAAAGAGATTTGACACTTCCAAACGGAGCCGTGTATCTTTTGCCCCATTATTCCGAAGACACCCCATAGAAAAGGAAAGTAGGAGTGCAGATCAATCCGGAAGAACTATCCTCAAAAGATCGATACCGATGGATCACGTCCGCCGTCATCCCCCGCCCGATCGCGTTCGTATCGAGTCTCTCTCCGGAAGGAAATCTGAACCTCGCCCCCTTCTCTTTCTTTAACGGGATCTGTACCTCTCCCCCTGTTCTCGCCATCTCCATGGGAAAAAGAAAGAGTGGAGATCGGAAAGACTCTCTTCGGAACATCGAAGAGACAGGCGAGTTCGTGGTGAACATCGTTACCGAAAAAATTGGGAAAGAGACCGAACGCTCTTCCGAAGACCTTCCCCCGGAATCGGACGAATTCAGCTATACAGGCCTCACTCCAGTTCCTTCGACCCGGGTGAAGCCCCCTCGCGTGGCAGAATCTCCTCTTTCAATGGAATGCCGGCTTCTCCAATCCATGCCGATCGAAAAGAGTTCCTCCACACTGATCCTCGGAGAGGTCGTATCGATTCATGCCGAAGAAGATATTCTGACCGACGGGCTTCCCGATCCCCGGAAACTGCGCCCCCTTTCCCGACTCGGGGGAGGAACCTATGCCACGCTCGGAGATCTGCTCGAATTCCCGAAATAAGGGGAACCCTGTTATTCCGGCGCATTCACCTTCCGGATCGCCACCGCCGCGATCTTGAACTCCGGAGTTTCGGTAATGGGGTCGACCTCTGGATTGGTAATTTCGTTCGTTAACGTCTCTTCGGGGAAAGCGAACGACATGAACGTCGTTCCCTGGGGAGATTGACGGGTCACCTTCACTCGAGTAACCACTTCCCCCCGACGGGAAGAGACCTCGACCCAGTCGCCATCGGCCACCTTCAACTTCCGGGCATCCCGGGGGTGAATCTCGAGCCATTCATTCGGAACGAGGTACCGGAGACGTTTCGACCGCCCCGTCTGGGTATTCGTGTGATACGTAGCGAGTCTTCGACCCGTAGTCAGAAAGAAGGGATACTTCTCATCCGGCACCTCTGCGGGCGCGACATACTCGATCTTCTTAAAAATCCCCCGTCCATTTTCAAAGCGGTCCCGATGGAGGTAATCCGTTCCGGGATGATCCGTATCCGGACAGGGCCACTGCAACCCCTCCCCCTCGATCCTGTCGTAACTCATCCCATGGTAGAAAGGGGAGACTTCCGCCAGTTCATCGAAGACCTCTTCGGCGCTCTCATATCCCATCTTTACCGAGTCGGTCATTCGGCATCCCACCTGACTCACAATCCACCAGTCGGGTTTCGCTTCTCCCGGAGGAGGAACGACCTTTCGGATCCTCTGCACCCGGCGCTCGGTGTTGGCAAAGAAGCCATCGGTCTCTGCGAAAGCGGCGGCGGGGAAGACCACGTCCGCCATCTTCGCCGTATCGGTAAGGAAAATATCCTGCACAATCAGAAAATCGAGTGCTTCGAAGGCACGACGGGTATGGGCCATATCCGGATCGGTCACCAGGGTGTTCTCCCCGACGATCCACATCGCCCGAACCTTTCCCTCCACCGCGTAATCGAGCGCCTTGATCTTGGTGATCCCCTCATCGGGATCCATCGGAACCCCCCAGATCTTTTCAAACTTCGCCTGGGAAACGGGATCAACCACCTTCTGGAACCCGGGATAGTTGTTCGGCAACGCCCCGCAATCCCCCGCCCCCTGAATATTGTTCTGTCCCCGAAGAGGATTGATCCCGGCACTCCTCTTTCCGAGATTCCCGGTCAAGAGCGACAGATTACAGAGCGACTGAACGTTCCCGACACCACAGATATGCTCGGTAATTCCGAGCGTATAATAAATCCCGGCCCGCTCCGCTTTGGCAAAATCGATCGCCGCCCCTCGAATATCTTCCGCGGGAACGCCCGTAATCTCTTCGGCCCATTCCGGAGTGAACTTCTTTACATGCTTCGCATACTCTTCGTAATCGGTCGTCCGGGTCGCAACATATTCCCGATCTTCCAACCCTTCCTCGATGATTACATTCGCCATCGCGTTAAAGAGCGCAACATCCGCGCCAAGATTGAGTCGAAGGAAGCGGTCGGCATGATCGACAAGCCCGATCCGTCTCGGATCGACAACGATCAATTTCGCCCCCTTGCGCACCGCCTTTTTCACCCGGACCGCAATTACCGGATGACACTCGGTCATATTGGTACCGACACAGAGAAGAAAGGGACTATCCTCGATCTCCGCAATCGAATTGGACATCGCTCCCCGACCGATGGTGGCCGCCAGACCGGCGACCGTCGGGCTATGTCAGCCACGCGAACAGTTGTCGATCTGATTCGACCCCATCACCGTACGGGTAAACTTCTGAAGCATGTACGACCCTTCTCCGGGACCCCGACCACTTGCGATCGCGTAAAAGGCTTTCGGCCCACTCTCTTTCTTGATCGTTCCCAGCCGATCCGCCACGGTCGAAAGAGCCTCTTCCCAACTTACTTCCTGCAACTCTCCGTTCTTTCGGACAAGCGGCATCTTTAATCGATCAGGACTGCTGATAAAATCGAATCCGAACTGCCCCTTCACGCAGAGAGCCCCCTCATTGGCCGGGCCGTCGAGGTCGGGAGTGACCCCGATCACCTTCCCTTCCTTGGCATGGGCAAAGAGACTGCAACCGGTACCACAATAGGGACAGATCGTCTTGATCTTGTCGATCTTCTTTCGATCGGAACCCTGCCCGACCATCTTCTTATCCGAGAGTGCTCCGGTGGGACAGGTGTAAACACATTGACCACAGAAAGTACACGGGCTCTCCGGCAGCGTTTGATCAAATGAGGTCGCGATACGGGTATCAAATCCCCGCCCCGCAGGGGTGATCGCATAGTCTCCTTCGATCTCGGCACAGATCCGCGTACAACGGTAACAGGAGATACACCGGTCATAATCGCGCAAGATGAAAGGATTCGGATCTTCCTTTGACTGATTACTGATCCGCCCTGCGAAGCGATCCCGCTCGGCACCAAATTTATCGGACCACTGATGGAGTTCACAAATTCCGATGTCCCGGCAACGAGGACATTCCCCCGGAGGATTTTCGGAAAGGACCATCTGCAGAAGGGTTTTCTGAAGGGACTGAATCTCGTCGGTCGCGGTTTCGATCTCCATGCCCTCTTCCGCCCGGAGCGTGCAGGAGGCGGCCGGCAAAGGGCGGCCCTTTACCTGAACAATACAGAGACGGCACGACCCGGCAGGGTCGAGTCGACGATCCCAACAGAGGCTCGGAAGCTGGTTTCCGGTTCTGCGAGCGACTTCGAAAACCGTCTCTCCCGGCGTAAAGGAGATTTCCTGCCCATCAATTTTGAGCGGAGATTTACTCATCGGGACACTCCCCAGCGAGACATCGCCCTTCCATATGCGCCTTCACTTCATCGGGCCAATATTTCATAAGAGAGTCGGTAACCAGGGGCGCCGCCAATCCAAGCCCACAGGCAGAAGCCGCTCCCATCACTCGACCGAGATCACCCATCTCTTTGACCGCCTCAGAACGTCCTTTCAAGGCGGCCAGTATTTCGGAAGAGCGCGTCGTTCCGATTCGACACGGAAAACATTTTCCGCACGATTCATACGCAAAGAATTTCATACACGCGAGCGCCGCGCGAACCATGCAGCGGGTTTCATCGTAAACGATAATTCCGCCCGCTCCGAGCATACTCCCGGTCTTCGCCACAGAAGGAATATCAAGCGTCACTTCCAGATCTTCCCCCCCCAGAAACCCTCCACTGATTCCGGCCATCGTGACCGCTTTTACTTTTTTCCCATTCGGAATCCCCCCGGCATGTCGGATCAGTTCGGGAAGGGGGAGCCCCATCGGCATTTCGTAATTACCGGGACGGGAGATATCGCCCGAAACGGAATAGATCTTCGTTCCTGCATGCTCCCCAAGACCCAGATCTTCATACCACTTCCCGCCTTCCAGAAGGATCGGAGGAATCGCGGCGAGCGTTTCCACGTTGTTGATCACCGTCGGCAATTGGTCGAGACCGTGCGTCGTAGGATAGGGAGGCTTGTCCCGGGGAATGGGTCTTTTTCCTTCGAGAGAATTGAGAAGAGAGGTCTCCTCTCCACAAATATAAGCGCCCGCCCCACGACGAACATAAAGAGAGAACCCGGGGGAAAGATTTTTCTCACGGACTTCGCGAAGGCTCGTTTCCAGGACCTCCATCGTTTCCGGATATTCGTATCGAAGGTAGATGATTCCCACGGTCGCACCGACAAGTTCTCCGGCGATCGCCATCCCTTCAAAAACGGCATGCGGATCGTGGTCGAGAAGTAGTCGATCTTTGAAACAGCCCGGCTCTCCTTCATCCGCATTGCAGACAATGTATTTTACGGGAGCCTTCTCCGCCCGTACCGCTTCCCACTTTCGCCAGGTGGGAAAACCGGCCCCCCCTCGACCGAGAAGACCGCTCACCTTCAAATTCCCAAGAGCGGCCTCCGGATCCCGTCGGGCCTGTTCCAGGGCCTTATAGATTTGAGGAGTTTCTTTCCCCACCTTCCGAATATCACGAAAAAGACATTCCGCCAGACCCGTTTCGGGGGGAAGAGGGCTTTTCGCCCGGGAAAGGTCATCGACACAGTCCGCCCTGGCATCCACAAAGACATCGTTTCCGACGAAAAGCGGAACCGGCATATCGCAACGACCCGGACAGGAGATCCGTTCTACCTCCCCGGAGTGAGACACCGAAAGCCGGGCCTCCTTCAATTTTTTCTCAAGAACTTCCAGCGGTTCCCGACAGCAAACAGGCCCTCCGCATACCTCCACTTTCGGATGTTCAGAAGGAGGCACCGTTTTGAAAAAGTGGTAGAACGTCACCGTTCCGTACAATTCGGAGAGGGGAATCTCCAGTGCCGTCGATACCTGTCGAAGAGATTCCTCGGGAAGATATCCAAAGAAGTCTTGAAGGGAATGGAGGATGGAAAGAAAGGGAAACGGTTCCCCAATCTGTTTCTGAATCAGGGAAGAGACCTTTTCTTTGTCTGCAATCATTTCCGCCATGAGCCGCCATTATAGGCGCCGCCAGGGACCTTTCAATATCCGTCTCCCGGCGATAGGATGATTTCGTGAGAATCACACCCCGGGAACGGCTGAAGATTCGCGAAGGAAAAGAACCGAAATCGGATCCAGACTCTCTCGCGGTCGAAGAACCGCTCGAAATCCGCCTTCGGAATGAGGCGATTTCCGTCACAATGAGAACACCGGGAGATGATTTTGAACTGGCCGCCGGATTTCTTTTTACCGAGGGAATTCTCCGAACCTCCCAGGAGATCGGTTCGATGAGGCACTGCGATGAATCGGAAGATCGCAATGTAGTCGATGTTCATCCTGCCGAGGGAGTGACGATCGACACAACGAAACTACAACGGAATTTCTATGCCCCTTCCTCCTGCGGGATTTGTGGTAAAGCGGCGATCGATCAGATTCGAAATGAGGCCCCTCCCTTTACGAGCACCCTGACCGTATCCACCTCGCTTCTCGCCACCCTTCCCGGGAAAATGAGAGAAGAGCAGGAGGCCTTTGAAAAGACCGGAGGACTTCACGCCGCAGGGATTTTCGACGCGACCGGAAACCTGCTTGTCCTTCGGGAAGATGTGGGGCGCCACAACGCGGTCGACAAAGCGATCGGCTATCTGCTTCTTCAGGATAAACTTCCCCTCGACCACCAGATTCTCATGGTCAGCGGACGGGCCTCGTTTGAAATCCTCCAGAAAGCACGGATGGCATCCCTCCCTCTTTTATGTGCCGTCTCCGCCCCCTCCAGTCTCGCGGTAGACTTTGCGGTCGAGAATGGAATGACGCTCATCGGATTCCTGCGGGGAGAGGAAATGAACATCTATTCAGGGAAAGACCGGATCGCGACCGGTTAAACCTTTGATACAGTTCCCTGCTCCCGGTCGGGTGGACGCACCGCATCCTTCTGCCACGGAAGAGAGCTAACCACGGCAGAGATGCCATCCACTTTCACTGTTGTCCCGGGGGCCTTCCACTTCTTCTTCACATATCCGAGAGCCACCTCTTTGGAACGGGACGTCACTTTCCCCACAATTTCGTCCCCCACGTTTATCTCGGCACCGGCAACAAGACCGTCTCCCTTCAGGAGAACTAACTGCTTCGGCGGTTCCCCAAAATTTCGCACGCGCAAGATCACTTCCTGCCCGAGGTAACACCCCTTGCTGTAGGAGATCGCAAGACATTCGAGCCCCGCTTCCATCGGCAACTCTTCGGGTCCCATGTCGACGCCCCATTTGGGAAATCCATTCGCCACACGCAGATCCTCGTACTCTTCCTGAGACCCTTCCTCAAAGGAGATCTTCTCCTCAGAAGGCAGGAGCAGGGTGACCCCCTCCTGGCCCAGGGAACAGTTCGAAGAGACCACCCCATTCTTCCAGCCAACATGGTGGTACCAGGGAAGAGGAGGAAGAGAGAGAGCCTTCCAGGACCCCACTCCCTGCAACTCAAAAATCGACCACTCTTGCGAGAGATCGGTTAACGCGACATCCTCCATGATGATATACCGATCGAAATGCGCTTTGAGTCCTTCCATATTGGATCGGTCGACCTCCAGAAGGATTTGATCTTCCTGAAGATGAACCGTCATCACCCCCACCATCTTCCCCTGTCGATTGCAGGCGGCGGTGAAACAACCTTCGCCCGCCTTCATCGTCGTCATCTCCCCGGTCACGACCCCCTGCAACCACTTCAACCGATCCTTCCCCCGAAGGCGAAGAAGGGATCTTTCGGGACGGTACAGAGTGGGAGAACTCACGAAAGAAGTTCCGGCAACCGTTTAATAAACTGGCTTCTGGGAAGAGTCTCCGTACAACCGGCGGCGATCGCCTCCTCCCGAACCTCCAGATTGACGTGAGATAGATATCCCACAACAGGAAGACCGGCGGTCGAAGACTCGGCCCGCAATCGCGTAATTGCTTCCACCCCGCGCACCATCGGATTATCAAGATCGAGAATAATTCGGGCGGGAGGATCCGCCAATGCGGACTCCACTACCTGATCCAGATCCCGAACAAAGCGCACCTCCACCCCAAGCGCTTTGGCCGTTTCCGTAATACGAGAGCGAAACATAAGGTCCTGGAGACCGACAAGTATGTGTGACATCTCTTCACTATCCATGGGGAGATGCCCTCTGTCAAATCGTCCGAAAAATATATTCCTTTTGAATTTGTTATTGACCCGCCACACCATCCCCCCTACACTTCCGCGCAGGCAGGTTGAGAATTTGAAACGAAAACGCTTATCCGGAGGAAGTTGGGATGAGAAAAGAAATTCTGTTCCTGTTTTGTGCCGCCTTACTGCTCTTGCCTGCGGCCTGTAACGATTCAAAAACACCCCCACCCCCCGTACAAAGCGCCCCCGAAGTGGTCGCCGAATCGTACGAGATGGTCCCTTTGCACATGGAAGGGGGACTCCTTCGCGATCCCGCCGGCCGGATTTTCATCCTTCATGGTGTCAACTACAGCCAGGAGCTGAAACGCCCCCCCTTCTTCGATTGGCAGGCGGTGGAACATTTTGAAGACCTCGCCTCATGGGGCTTTAATGTCATCCGCTATCTCATCAACTGGGATTCGATTGAACCGGAGAGAGGGTATTACGATGTAACCGCGATCGACGAGATCGAAGAAGGCGTTCAGTTCGCACTTGAAAATAATATTTATGTCCTTCTCGATATGCATCAGGATATCTACTCTCCCATCTTCAACGGGAACGGCATGCCGGAGTGGACCGCACTCGATGACCCAAATGTTCCCAACACGGTCAATTCGGGTGACTGGTACATGAACTACGCAAACATGGACGTCTGCCATTCCTTTGATAATTTCTATACGGACGAAGAACTACAACTCGGATACGCGAACGCCTGGATCAAAGTCATCGAGCGAATCAAAAAATATCCAAATGTCATCGGGTATGACCTGATCAATGAACCATGGATCGGAACGTGTGCGCCATGGGACTTTGAAGAAACCCGATTACTTCCTTTTTACAACAAGTTGACCGAACGAATTCGAAAGGTGGATCCAGACCGCCCGATCTTCCTCGAACCTTCTCCGTTTAATGTCAACCAGGGGCTCCCCTCGCTTATGCCTCTTCCGGATGATCCGAATGTTGTGTTTACCCCCCACTACTACGATCCATTGATGGTGCTCGAAAAGCCGTACGACAATGGAAAGTGGCGCGTCGAAGAGGGACTCGCTTTCACAAAAGACAAAGCGATCGAATGGGGAACCGGGGCGTTCCTTGGTGAATTTGGAGCGAATCTCAACCAGGAAGGTTCTCATGATTACCTCCAGGACATCGTCGACGTCGCCGAAGCGCTCCATTTTTCCGGATGGACCTACTGGAACTATTATCCACTCCCGTTCGGTGGGTGGCACAACCACAACATCGTGGATAAAAACGGAGATCCCCATCCGATCCTCGACAGGATTGTTCGACCCCGTCCTGCGGGACTATTGGGCACTCTCGTGAGTCAAAAGTATGACGTCACCACCGGTACCTATCTGTTGGAGTGGACCGGAGGGGTTGGCGTTAATCAACTCCTGGTGCCTACATGGATCTACCCTGGGGGAATTCAGGTAGAAATCGAGGACGCCACCTGGACCTATGATCCCCAATCACAGATTCTGGAAATCAACGTTCTTCGGGAGAATGGAGCCGCGCACCGCCTAAAAATCACTCCGTAACAGCGGTACAGAGATTGATTTGTTCCGGATGCATGGAGAAAGAGACTTTCTCGACCAACAACACCTCTCCATCCAGTTCAAGAAAGAACGGTTTCGAAGAAGAGATCTCCACCCCAGGGAGAGACCAGTGATGGTTTCCCTCGATCCCCAGGAACCGTCCCTTTCCAAGCTGAAACAGCAAACGAATCATTCCGATGCGAGAACGCCCTTCCGTAAGATTGATTGCAAATTTTCCATCTGCAGAAGAGACGGGCGTATCAAATCGAAAAGAACCACTCACATAGGGCGTTTTTGTAATACTAAGATTGGTCACGCGATACGAGTCTCTCGATCCATCCGCCGTCACAGGACAAGGAAAAGAGAGGGAGCAAGTCCGATTCTGGTATCGAAAAACCGTCCAAAGGGCCGCATAGAAGATTGCGAGGGAACTGAATCTCCTCTTCACCCATCGAAAGAAACCTCCCCCTGTATTAAAAAAATAATTTCCTTCGGCCGTGAGACCCATACTCGCACTGACTAAGAAGGATCTCTTCTCCTCCTTCCCTCCCGGCGTAACGAACCTTACCAAACCGACATCCCGCGGAGTCCCTTGTTCGGGGCTCACCCTTATCGGAATTCCTTTCTCCACCCTTTGGAAAGGCTTGTGAAAATCGTTACTCGATCCAAGCCCCACGCCGCCGAAACTAAAGTTGGAAAGAGAATGTTCTCCGGCTTGGTCTACCAGTCCCTGTAAAAGAGCATGGACGGTTCCATCTCCCCCGGCCGCGATTACAACGCGAACCCCCGCCTCGATCGCCTGTTCGAGATCTCTCCTCCATAACCCATCCAGATCTTGGAGAACTGTTTGAGGATGTACCGTTTTCCGAACAAGGGGAGAAATTTGATTCCAGAGAGATTCCCCTTTCCCTCCCCGGGCGGCGGGATTAACCAAAACAAACGCTCGCTGCATGAGTCAACTTTGCGATTTCCGGAGGCAGGGTGCAACCTTTCGATTACTTCCTATTTACAACAAGTTGACCGAACGAATTCGAAAGGTAGATCCAGACCGTCCGATCTTTCTCGAACCCTCTCCGTTTAATGTCAACCAGTCTGTTGGAGTGGACCGGAGGGGTTGACGTTAATCAACTCCTGGTGCCTACATGGATCTACCCTGGGGGAATCCAGGTGGAAATCGAGGACGCAACCTGGAACTATGATCCCCAATCGCAGATTCTGGAAGTCAACGTGCTTCGGGAGAATGGAGCCGCGCACCGCCTAAAGATTCCACCCTAACCGAGGTGCCTAAAAATATTCTCCGGAAAAGAGGATGGGATCCTCTTTAGATCACTTCCAGCGGTAGCCCCAGATAAAGGCAGGAGCAACACGCTCGCCTCCCCCACTCCCGGCAATTCGGAAAAAGATCCCCATCGGTGCGGGATCGAGATCATCCCCCCGACCGTTGTATTGCGTCCCCCCCCAACGGCTTCCCGTTGCGAGAAGTTCAAAGGAAAGGAATCGCTCTTTTGTGAGGTCATAAACGGCCCGGCCCCGTAATTCGGCGTCAAAACCGCGGTCCGCATCCTCCTTCGCGGATTTCATACCCCGGACCGGCCACTTTCCTTTCGCATGGGATCGACTTTTCCCCCGCAGGGAAAGGGTCACTCGATCTCCCTCCCTCTTGAGAACGGAGCTTTCCAGGTTCGCTTTCTTTATGTGCGACAATTTCCAGGGAGAAGTCTGCCCCCGAACGATATCCATCAGATGAAAACGAACCAGACGGAGAACCAGGGGAAGAGGAACGGGATGAACCTCTCCCACCTTTGGATCGGAAGAAAGGAAAGAGCGCGCTTCCTTCTTTCGAAACCACGCAAAATCCTGGTTCCACGCGTTTTTCCGCCACCCCTGGATCGACCCCTTTGAGCGAGGGAGGTCGCGAGAATATTGATGCAGAATCAAACCCTCTTCCGGATATTTCCATTCCCACCGAAATCGACCGGATGGTTTCTCTTCGGGAGCTTCCGGGAAAAGCCTCTCCTCTCGTGAAAGAGATTCCCACTTTTCCAAAGCCTTCTCCATCATACGAAGCATCGCATCGGCGTTACGTGTATTGATCGAGGAGAGAAGGGTTCCGTTGGGGGTCGCAGCGTAAATTCCCTGCCGGGTACCGGTCGGTTTTGTACGACCCGCATAATGCCCCTGTTCGGCGACTTTCTGAAAGAGCTTTGCTTCCACATCTTTCTTGTTCTGAAGATGCCCTACTTCGTCGGCGACCGGAATAAAGTTTTTCATCACCTTCTGAATTCGGGGGTCAGACCAGACCGACCTACGGGCGGCCACACCGTTGTTTCAGGTCTGCGCAAAAGGATGACCGTTCATCGCCCAGAGAAGAATCGGACGATCTTTTCCCTGCGCCTCCACCACCGTCTCCCAAAAGGTGGCCCGCCAGGGGATTTGGGTCCCCGTTAATTCCTCCGTCTTCGGGAGAATATGATCCCGAAGCTCTTCAAAACCGGAGGGGTCCTGCAGACAAAGAAAAGTGAAGAGTAGAAGCTTCATTCCCATCCCTCTATTGAACGCTTACGGGAACCTCTTCGTGTACAATTTTGATCCCCTTTGTCCCAAGAAGATGAACGATCGTTTCAAAGACCTTCTCGTCCCCTCCAATCTTCTCAAGAGGGAGCACGCCGGTCTTCCCGACCCCGGAGGTGGCCGCCCAACGTGCCACTGAAGCACAAGTGAGCGCGGTGGTCCGCGCCATCGCACTAAGCCCATCGGCAACTCGTTGCACAAAACCGTATCTTTCCATATGACCTTCCCGGATCACGTCTACACGAAAGACAACAAGATCCCGTTTCCCCGAACAGTTCGCCCGAAGTTCTTCCACGAGATTCCCCTTCTCGAGCAACGGTTGGATCTGGTCGATATGGTCGGGCCAGCGAAGAGTCTTCTCGGTCATCTCGCTTACGCCACAATCCAAAAGAGTTCGAAGACCATCGGTGAAGAACTCTTCGATCTCCCCCACCCCCTGGACATGAATTCTTTTGCGACCGGAAAGAACGGGAACGGAAACAACTTTTCCCCCGGAAAGAATGCGCGCGGGACGGGTATATTCATCAAGGAGATCGTCAGGAGACCAGGTAATTGCATATCCATACGGTTCCGCCGGATCTTCTGAAAACCCTCCGACCTTGATATGAATTTCATCCGGAAGGCCTTTTTCCAACTCCCGTCCGACAATCAGATTTGAAATTCCGGGAGCGAGTCCGCAATCCGGAACAATAGCGATCCCCGCTTCGCAAGCCGCCTCATGAAGGGGAGCGGGATCCTCTTCATAAAAAGCGATATCGATATAATTTTTCTTCGCCACGACAGCCGCCTTTGCGGCTTGAAACCCGAGTCGGGCCGGAAGAGCGCCCACAATAAGGTCCTGTTCTTTCATGAAGGAAATCATCGCCGCCGAATCAGAAAGATCAATACAGAGACTCTTGGTTCCAGCAAGATCGACTTCCCGGAGGTCGGCAATCGTCACTTCAAAATCGATCGCCAAATCCTCAGCGATCACCCGCCCCTGCAGACCACCCCCTAAAACACCAATTCTCATCACGATCCCTTTCCGGTTATCGTTCCCTTTGATTGACTATGGAAAATCGACATCTCATCATCGAAATCCCTCGCGGAGAAGGTATACGAATTGACCAAGCCCTCGACCTCTTTTTTGATTCTCTTTCGCGTTTCGTAAAGAGCATTTTTCACGCCGTGCGCGGAAATTGAAAATTCCTTCTGCAGATCTTCATAAGAGGGACGATCCCGCATAAATTTCCGGAAGACGGCAAGATCCCGTCGGACCGCCTCACTTCGGGAAGAGGCGAGACTTTTCATCGCAAGACGAACCAGGTGAAGCATCCACTCCCGCTCGAAATCTTTCTCATCTTTCGCCTCTACATCCAATCCGGAATCTTCGAGAGGAATGTGAACTTCACTCCCCCCTCTCTTTGCCGCCTGCGCTCGTGAAACCGATTCCCGGATAATATTATTGGTCACCCCGAGAAGGAAAGACCGGAACTTTCCCTTCGACTCTTCGACCTTCTGTAAGAGATCTTTCTGAAAAACGCGGAGGAACACATCCTGGACCAAATCCTCTGCCAGTTCCCGTCGGATATTGCGCGAACGGAGGTAGCGACGGACCGGTTCCCGATACAGATGAACCAGCGCATCAAAAGCACCGGGGGAATCGGCCTTCGCATCCCGTATCATCGTCCAAATCGTAGACTGGAAACGGACAAACTTACTCATTTTCCTCCCAGGCGGTCCAAAAGGTCGTTCGTTTGATTCCCAAGGTCAGAGGACAAGGCTCGCAGTTCCTTCCTGGCAGAGAAAAATGCCCGGCGAACCTTCTCCTTTTCTCCGGCCCCTTGTACCAGATCAAACTTCATAAATGAAGAAAGGGTCCGGAAAAAGAAAAGCAAGGCGCGGAACTTTTTTTCAGAGAGGACTTGTAACCCCCGTAGTGTGGTTTGATCAAGTCGATCTACCAACGCAAGAAGAGAAACCTGTTTCTTGTCTCGAAGATTCCTCTCCAAAAGCAGTTCCTGCCATTGAAATAAAATCCACTGGAACCAGGCCATCCCGATTTTGGGATGGTCGGAAACGATCGCCGCACATATCTGCTCACCGGGACGAACATATTCGTTCAAGATCCGGGTCAGGCTTTCGCGACCAGCCCTCCCCTGCTTGAGATTTTCCCATACCCCCGCTTCGATCCCTTCCGCAAGCAATTGCGCAGACAAAATGCGCGTCTCTGCACTATCTGGGCGAATCCGGAGAGCGGTTTGCACCCCCTTGCGGGCCGCCTCTACAACGGAACCTCGTGCGGCAACAAGGGTGAGGTTCTCTCTCAAGGAATCATCCTTTCTTAATCGATGACCCCATGCGACCGCCAACTGTATTTGTAAAAGGTAGAGGTAGGCATCAGAACGCTTTCCCTCCAAAGCCCGGTCGATATGGTCCTTGGTTTTCAGAAAAACGTTTTCCGAAAGGTCCTTTCCATAGAGAAATTTCCAATAGCCCGCCCATGCCATCACCTTGTGAATGTCCGCCTGGTGTCCCGGATCCGGGGTACGATCGAGAAGGGTTTGGCACAACTCTCGAGACCTTTTGTAATAGTAATCCGGATGAAGGTAGATCCCCGGTAAGGACGTTCTTTCTTCCAGAGGTCGTCCAAGATACTCCGCCTGTTCCAGGTCGAATAAGTATTCCCCCTTCCCCGGTTCCATAGAGATCTCTTTAAGGAACCATTGAACGGCAGGCTCAGCCAATCCATCCTTTGCAAAAAGGTCTGCGTGCAGAAGGGGAACACCGACAACAGGCTGCACCTGGCGGCGAAGAAGAATTCGTGCGCTCTCGAGATAGAAATGATCCTGGCGGGATTCCGAAATCGCATTTTGAATCGCCCTTTCGGCTTCCCGATATCGACCCAGAAGAAAGAGGGCCCTGGCCCGGGTAAAATCCGCTTCGGCCAAATCATCCCCTTGAAGAGAACGGGCGGCCAGACAAAGAGAGACCGCTTCGGTCAGGAGATATTCTTTTGACGACAAATCACGCGGGGCAAAAAGGAGAAACCGGTTCCACTTGTCCAGATTCCCCTTCGCATGGTCCAGCCTCTCCATCGCCAAATCCCGGATCGCTTTCCGATCGGCTTGAAAAGCCTTCCGGTTGTATATCTGGGTCTCTCTCTGCTTCTCTTTCCATATCAAACCCCCTCCGACCCCCACCGCCAAGGTAAGGAAGAGAAGGGCGTTGACCATCCAGGGACGCTTTCGAAGATAACGAACCCCCTTTTCGACAAAGGACATCGGTCGCGCTTCAATCGGCTCTCCGGAAAGATACCGCTTTATATCTTCTGCCAACTCGAACGCGGTTTGGTACCGGCGAATTCGCTCTTTCCGCATCGACTTCTGAACAATAGTGGTGACATCCTTGTGCAAATCGGGATGAAAGGCTTCCAGTCGTGGCGGTTCGGCCTTCCCGATCCTCTGAATAATATCGAGAACGGACGCTCCGACAAAGGGAGGTCTCCCCGCAATCAAAGAATAAAGGGTGGCTCCGAGAGAATAGACATCGGTTCGAACATCAAGCTCCCGGCCAGCCGCTTGTTCCGGAGACATAAACATCGGCGTTCCAATGACGGTACCGGTCTGTGTTAAAGAAGCTTTTCGTTCAATCCGGCGGGCAACCCCAAAATCCATAATGAAGACGCGTCCGTCTTTCGTGCGCATAATATTTTCGGGCTTGATATCCCGATGAATAATTCCGTGATCATGCGCGAAGTGAACCGCACGAGCCGCCTCCCCGATCGCTTTCAACGCCTCCCGAGGATCGAGTCGCGCTTTATCAAGAGAGTCTCCATCAATGTATTGCATCGCAATAACAAAAGTCTCGTCTTCCTGCTGGGCATCATATATCGCCCCGATATTGGGATGTTGTAACCCCGCGGCAATCTCCGTCTCACGCCGGTAGCGGGCGGAATCTTCCAGTTCCTCGATTCGCATCACTTTCAGAGCAACGCTTCTTTTCAGATTGGGGTCGTAGGCGAGGTAGACCCTCCCCATCCCGCCTCGTCCAATTTCACTGATCACCCTGTACCGGCCGATCTTTTTTACCGCGCGGGCAAAGGTGTTGTCCTCTTCTTCCTCCAGTTCCGGAAGGGAGTCCAATACGCGCTCTAATTCTCCCGTTTGAATTGTCCCCTGCCGAACCAGGGCATCGACAAGGGTCTCCCCGTCATACCGTCCGGAAAGGCACTTCTCCATCTCTTCCGGATCCACATTCTGGGTCTGAATGAGAGATTCGGCCAATTTGCGATCAGAATCGTTCATATCCTCGTGAACATTAGATCCCGGTTTGGGCCGAGGTGCAACCTTTGGCGCGGACCCATCCGGGTTTGGAAGCACCCCGGCCAAACGACAACCCGATCAGGGAGTGAGCCGGATGAGACGCGGAGGGCTTTCTGTGGGGGTTCCTGGTCGAGGTTCTTCGCTAAATCGGTTTCCAGAAAGATAGTCCGCTTTTATTTCACTGAATTGTGGAAACGATCGGGAAAAAGAAAAGCGGGTGTGGAGTGTGGCCCAGTAGTTCATCGCTTCAATGATATGCACTTTGCAGTGGGCCCCGTGCGAATGGCGACCTTTGTACGAAAATTGGTCATATTCTTTTAAGGCCACCCGCCAGCTCAATTTCTGCATCTTGGTAACCTCGTTCCGCGAAAGGTCCGCAAAACGTTTATGCTCTGCTCGAATTTTTTCAGGACGATCCTGGTTTTTCCACAATTTCCGGGCAAAAACCAATACATCCCAGAAGAGGTTTGGAGAATAGTACCCGGCCACATAATGGAGCACTTCCTCTTCAGGGGTCATGAAAAAGGTGCCGATATTTCGAGTGGAATAGGCTTCCTGTGAATTCTTGAAGATGCGTTTCTCGGTACGAAACTCACAGTTATGAAAACCCGGGCCACGGTTGATCCATACGGGAATATGTTTGGCACTTATTCCAGGTCATTTTCACCAGACCGATATTTTTTTGTAACGAATGAGGGAGTTGCTCGTATTTAAGACGAGGGTTTCATTCTATGAGCGATTCCGGTAATTTGTCGGTCCTATTCTCAGAGTCAAGCGGTATAGGGACCGACGAAATGAGTAACCAGTGGCGAGATCATGCGCGTAAATTGCGAAACGAGGGCAAGTTCGACCTCGCCCTGAAATTCTTCCTGAAAGCACACGAAACGACTCCAGGAGATGAATCGAGCCTCAGAGAGATCGGGGCCATTCTTCTCCGACTTGACCGGACAGAGGAAGCGGTTCACCTCTACAATCAGTTCCTGGAAAAGTGGACCGATAGTGGTCCCGCCTGGAATGATCTCGGGGCTCTCCATTTTGAACAACACAAACACTCTGAAGCAAAGCGGTGCTTTGAACAAGCGGTAGAGCTCTCGAATCGAAACAACAACTTCCTCTGTAACCTCGCAAACGCCTCCATCGAAACGGGAGAAAAACGAAAAGCTTTGAAACTTCTGAATGAAGTTCTCGATAAAAATCCCCTCAACATTCGGGCACATTGCCTGCTCGGCCTGCAACTGGAAGAAGAACTCTTTCCATCCGAAAACAGCTCCGTCAAAATCGGGCAACGGCTGCAAGTGACCCGCTCGACCCTCTTCTCAGAAGGGGAGGAAGAACAGGTCTGGGTCAGCCGGGTGGAAGATTATAACGCCAAAACCATTCGCATCTCCTTCCCTACAGATGGATGGCAGAACATGCCGATTCGAAGGGGATCCCGTGTTATTCTCGGATACACCCAGCCCGATGCTCTTTGGGGGGCCATGGGAGAAGCGGTCGGTTTCCGGTACGACAATATTCCTCTTCTGGAAATTAAAACGCCCCCCAGTTTTCGCAGGATTCAACGAAGGGGGCATGTTCGTATTTCCCATGGAAGCACGCTCGAGAGCCTTACCCTCCCCGGAGGAAACCCGGTCCGATTTAAGGAGGAGGATCTCAGTGCCACCGGGGTGGGGATCATCGTTTCGGATCCGATCGAACCGGGTTCGACGCTCACCCTCGAACTGAATATCCAGGAGCAGAGGTTCGCGATCGAAGGGAGGGTGGTCCGACAGATTCCACTGGCGAAAAAAGGATACCATGTCGGAATCGCGTTCACAGACATGGAGGACCTTAAGCGAGAGCGCCTTGCCCGCCACATTCACCACATCCAACTGGACCGTCAAAGGAAGCGGTTCCGGTAAGAGAAAGGAATGGGCCCACCCGGATTCGAACCGGGAACCAAGGGTTTATGAGACCCCTGCTCTAACCACTGAGCTATAGGCCCGAGAAAACGATAACAGAAATCAAAGCTTGCGCGAGCATTTTCATCATTCCATACCCCCCTGTATATTTCTGGACAGTCCGACCTTCTCCGGATACAAACGGCCTCGCATGGAAACGGGCCTCGGCTTGCGTCTCCATAATGTGTTTCCACGGCAACCCTCGGAGGACTCATGAACAAGAACCTGATCTGGCTCGCTCTTCCCGCTCTTCTCGCTTCCTGCAGCCTTTTCGGCTCAGACGACCGAACGAGTACGTCTTCTTCTGAGGAAGAGACGCAAACCATCTCCATCACGACGGAGAAGATCGATCTCTCAAAAAATCTCGACGCACTCGAATCGGGCTCCGATTGGGGCAATGACCGCTCCGGCATCGTTTCCAAAACGGTCGAATGGAATTCCGTCAGCACTCCGGCACAAGCGAGCTTCCTCGGACGTACCGTGGTCATTGATCAGGTCCTCAGAGACGATGCGGATGACTTCTATGGCGTACGAATCCGCCTCGGGAACCGGACCGCAAAAACCCTCTCGCTTGAATACCTTTTCCGCTTTTATGACAACAACGGAAAAGCTCTCGCAAGTCTACACGAAGGATACCGCGCGGTCAGCTTGACTCCCCGTGGAACGGATTCCGTCTTCGACAGTGCCCGATCCCGAGGGGCGGTCGGCTTCCGACTTTTCCTCCGCAAAAGAGGAACAACCGATATCGGTTATCCGGACGCGGATCTTACCTGGCTCAACGGCCCCCAGGATGTAACCACCTGGCTCAATGGAATAGTTTTCGTCGACAGCCTCTTCCAAGATAATCCTGCTGGAACCAATCGTGTGATGTTCCGCCTCGGAGCCAACACGGTCGAACCGATCACGATTGAATATCGAATCCTCTTCTACGATGAACGGGAAAACAGTGTCCGGAGCGACCACAGCGATTTCCGGCTGATCACTCTCTCGGCAGACAAGGAATCGGCGATCTTGAACACCTGTCGCAGACCGGGGGCCACAGGGTACCGTCTCTACATCAGGGCAGCTGATTCGGGAACGGAAGGGTTGGATGACCAGTCGGTGCCGAACAATCAGTAACCGGCAAGCATCCTGATACGGCGGGAAAGTTCTGCATTTTCCATCGTCCCTGTGAGATTTTCCGCTCCCGGACCGAACGAATAAACAGGAACCATCCCTCCTACGTGACCGTTGGTCGAGTTCGGTTTGGTTAGCCGGGTCGGCATCGGAATGAACGTGACGCCACACTCACGACTGATCAGTCGACCGATCCAGAGAACACGTTCTTTGGCGTTCTTTGCCTCGTCAATTCGTTTTAACTCTTGACGTCCTCAGCGGTCATCTCGCCAAAGCCATTACTAAACATGATCCCCGGGCGCAGCCGGAATTTAATGTGGGTATCGTCGACTTGTTCAATAT
>PVBE012579986.1_pt1 | contig 23680 bp, 19 predicted proteins | sample 1631181 | NCBI WGS metagenome assembly PVBE01 (sample SAMN08397723, study PRJNA350692) | Marine metagenome, whole genome shotgun sequencing project. | isolation source: water | place: Pacific Ocean | collected 2012-04 | reverse complement strand
GGTGTCGGTGTCGACGTCGGCGTACCAGGAGGGCGCGTCGACGGCGGTGTCCTCGTCGGTGACGGTGTCGCAGTTGTTGTCGATGTCGTCGCAGATCTCGACGGCGTTGGGGCTGACGGCGGGATCCGTGTCGTCGCAGTCGTCGTCGTTGAGGCTGGTGCCCGACGGCTGGGTGCAGGCTTCCACCGGGTTGGCGGCGTCGCCGGATCCGTCGCCATCGGCGTCGTCGAAGTAGGTGTTGAGCACGTCCTCGTCGACGCCGAGGTCGCAGTCGTTGTCGGCCCCGTCGCACAGCTCGAGGGCGCCCGGGTAGGAGGTTGGGTCGAGGTCGTCGCAGTCGGTCGAGTCGGCGACGAAACCGGTGGGAGCGTCGCAGGCGAGGGCGGTCAGGAGCGTGCCGCCCCAGGTGTCGCCGTCCGAGTCGGCGTACCAGGTGACCTCGCCGGTGGCGCCGGCTTCGTCGACGTGGCCGTCGCAGTCGTTGTCGCCGCCGTCGCACAGCTCGGGGTTGGTGCTGAAGTTGAGGGCATCGGCGTCGTCGCAGTCGCCATCGCACTCGGTTTCGCCGTCGACATCGTCGTCGATCTCATCGCCCCCGAGGGCGCCATCGCAGTCGTTGTCGAGACCGTCGCAGAGCTCGGGGGCGGCGGTGAAGACGGTGGTGTTGGCGTCGTCGCAGTCGCCGTTGCAGGCGGTCTCGGTGTCGCCGTCGCCGTCCAGCTCGGCGGGGCCGAGGGCGCCGTCGCAGTCGTTGTCGAGGTCATCGCAGAGCTCGGGGGCGGACGGGTAGACGGTGTCGTTGTCGTCGTCGCAGTCGGTGGAGGCGTCGAAGCCGTCGCCGTCGGCATCGGGCGGGGTCGTGTCGTCGTCGTCGGGGGAGGGGTCGTCGTCGTCCCCCGAGTCGTCGTCGTCCCCCACCGAATCGTCGTCGTTGGAGACCGTGTCGTCGTCGTTGGCGACCGTGTCGTCGTCGTTGGCGACGGAGTCATCGTCGTCGTCGGGGCAGCCGGCGGTGAGCAGAGCGAGAACGAGAATGGGCAGAAGCGTGCGGAGCGCGGACATGTGGAGGCCTCCCGCGGTCAGGGTATCGCGGCCCATCGGACGATCCCGGACAGAGCCGGACGATCCCGGACGGACGATCCCGGACGCTCGGAGCGGAGTGTTCTTAGATTTCAACCAGTTACGGACGGGCTCGCCCCTTGCAAAGGCGTGTGCGCGCCCTGCGCCGCGCGGGGCGGGAGGCTGCATGGAACCGATCCGACTGACCGAACGCGCCGAGCTGGCGCAGCACCTGATGATGCGCCTGGCGGACTCGCGCGTCATCGCCTCATCGCCGGACCGGCTTCGGCAGGCGGCGATCTCGTTCTTGACCGTGGGCCGGGGGTTTCCGTTGCTCAGCTTTCGTGTGGTCAACACCCACATTCACGCGCTGGTGCTCGGCGACCACGCGACGGGTGGCGAGTTCGCTCGAAGGGTGGAGATCTCGATGCAGAAGAGGCTTCACCCGGAGGTGCGGTTCAGCGAGGTGCATCGGGAGCCGGTGCGGGACCAGCGGCATCTGGTGAGCACCTTCTGGTACGTGCTGCGGAACGCTGAGCGACACCGGTGCGCGGTCGATCCGCTGTTCGAGGCGAGCAACCTGCCGGACCTGCTGGGGATGAGGACGTTGGGGGCGTGGACTCGGGAGCACGCGTGGGGGGCATATCCGAGGTTGCAGGTCGCGGAGTTGCGGGAGCTGCTCCCGGTCCAGCCCGGCACGGTCCCTAACCACCTTCAATGCCTCCTGGACGCGACCGAAGCCGCGGTCGGTCTGCCGCCCGGGCGGCTGAGGGGTCAAGCCCCGAGCAAACCTCAGCGTGGGGAGGGTCGACAGGCCCTGATCGCGGCCGCTCATCTGGCGGGAGGTTCGCAGCAGCAGGTCGCCGACACGCTTCAGATTGGCCGGCGCACCGTTCAGCGGATGCTGACGACGGAGCCGAGAGAGGACCTCACGGTCGCGGTGGAGCGTCAGTTGGCGGTTCGATGCGCCTGGTCGGCGCTTCAAGGGGCTCGGGGCGCGGTCTGAGGCTGGGCTCGTCATCGATCAGGGTCGGGGCCAGGCGTCAGATCTGGTCCACATAGGTCATCTGGACGCCGGATGGCGGGCCCGAGCGCCAGATCTGGTCCACATAGGTCATGTCGACGCCAGATGGCGGGTCCCAGCGCCAGATTCGGTCCACATGGGGTATCTCGCCGCCAGATGGCGGGTCCCAGCGTCGGATGAGACCGAGATGGGGTATCTCGCCACCAGATGGCGGCTCAAACACCCGGAGCTTCAGCCTTCGCTGACCTCAGCCAGGCTCACCAGCGCGCCGTCGCGGCGCAGGCTCTCCTGGGCGGCAACGATCGACGCCGTCACCGACGTCCCCGAGGCGCCATCGGTCCGACACGGACCGTCTCCCCGCACGCAGCCGAGGAAGTGAGCCATCTCGGTGCGAAGGGGCTCCACCCAGGCGATCTTCGGGATGGAGACATCGCCCTTCTGGATGTCCACCTGCCACGCTGCGAAGTCCTCGGGGCCGGTGTTCGAGGTCTCGACCCGGCTGTCGAACAGCTGGACCTTCGCGCCCGGCGAGATGTCGTCGAACACGACCATCCGCTTGTCTCCGACCACCGTCATCTCACGCACCTTGCGCGGGTCCAGCCAGCCGATGTGGATGTGCGCCCGCACCTTGCCGGGGTAGTGGAGCGTGCAGAAGACGACGTCCTCGACCCCGGGCGAGATGTACGAGAAGCCGCGCGCGGCGACGGCCACCGGCTCGCTGCCAAGCCAGTAGTTGAGGATGGACAGATCGTGGGGCGCGAACGACCACAGGGCGTTGATGTCGCCCTGGACGCGGCCCAGGTTCACCCGCCGGCTGTGGACGTAGAGCACCTCGCCGAGCTTGCCCTCGTCGATGTACGTCTTGACCTGCTCGACCGCCGCGTTGAACAGGAAGATGTGGCCGACCATGAGCGTCAGGTTGCGGGCCGCGGCCTCCGCTTCGAGCTCTTTGCACTCGGGCACCGTCATCGCCAGCGGCTTCTCCACCAGCACGTGCTTGCCCGCACGCAGCGCCCCCAGGGCCAGCTCGTGGTGGCTGCGCACCGGCGTCGCGATGACGATCGCCTCGACCGCGGGGTCGTTCAGGACGCGGGTGTAGTCATCGTGCGCGGGGGTATCGGGGCAGAACCGCTCCGCGGCACCGGCGGCCTTGCTCGCGTCCTGATCAACGAGGTGCAGGAGGCGGCAACTCTCCAGGCCGGCCAGGTTCCGGACGATGCCCGGTCCCCAGTAGCCGATCCCTACAATTGCGGTCCCTACTGGCGTCATGGCGCCAAGGTATCACCGGGTCACGCAAGCCGCATAACCACCCAGAGCGAGGCCGTAATGGCCACCAGGTTCCAGTCGACAGGGACGCTACTCAAGGCACGGTACAGGGGCATCGCCAACCTCCACCGTCAGGTTGGCGGCTGGCCCTCGACCCGCGGGCAACGTGTCCGTAAACCCACGACCGCGAACGTTTACGGAACGGTTACCAGAGGCCGACGATCACTGCGGTAGCGCCCCCGGTGGTGGGCACGACTCCGAACAGGGGCAGCGGCGGAGCGACGCGAGCGCCGAAGGAGTCCTCGTCCTCGAGGTCGAAGTAGTCGTACTCGTCGTACTCGTCGTACTCCTCCTGGTCGGGGTCGTCGGAACGGCCGCCCTTGAAGCTCGTCTCGATCGTGCGCGCGGCCCCGCCCGCGACGATCCCCGCGGCCAGGCAGCCCGTCGCCACCGCGATCGTCATGAACCCCTCCAGGAACACCGCTCGGACGTTCTCCCCCGGCCAGACCAGGTGGCGCAGCATCGACGGCATCGAGAACGCCGCGTTCAGCATCAGCGCCGCCGAGACCCAGTGCAGGTGGCGCCAGGTCGGGTTGTCGACCAGCCCCGGAAACCGCGCCGCCTTCCGGGGCGTCGTGTACTTGAGCAGCCGTCCCCCGTGGAGGATCGAAGCGAGGCCGAACGCCATGCCGAACCGAAAGCTCGAGTAACCGACGTGGGCAAAGTCGCGCGACGCGGTGGCGTCGAACTGCTGTCCCGCCGAGTAGTACCCGGCCGCGAAGAGTGGCGGGGTCAGCCCGACGGCCAGAATCCCGACCCCCAGGTGGGTCTGCGCCGCGGTCTTGGCGTCGGGCAGCTTGGGCGCCTCCTGGGTGGCCGCCGACCCTGTCGATCCGAGCACCAGGCCGACCGCTACCAGGAGCGCCGCCAGCGACCTCATCGGACACCCCCAGGTACCGTGATTACAGGAGATTTACCGATCCCTTGCGAACCCGTGCGTAGGTTGGTCCCATGCAACAGATCCTCGTGATTGAAGATGAGGCCGCGATCCGGAACGGGATCTGCGACGTCCTCGCCTTCAAGGGTTTCACCCCCGTCGGAGTCGAACGCGGCGACGACGGCCTCACCGAAGCCATGACCGGCAACTACGCCCTGTGCATCGTCGACGTCATGCTCCCCGGCGTCGACGGCTTCACGATCTGCGAGCAGGTCCGCGCCAAGCGTCCCGGCCAGGCGCTCCTCATGCTGACCGCCAAGGGCAGCGAGGAAGACGTGCTCCGAGGCTTCGCCGCCGGGGCCGACGACTACGTCACCAAGCCCTTCTCCGTCGCCCAATTGATGGCCCGCGTGCAGGCCCTGCTCCGACGCACCGGCGCCGCCGCCGCCGAGACCTTCCCCGCCGGCAGCCTCGAGGTCGACACCGGCCGACTCCAGGCCCGGTGCGGCGATCAGTCTGTCGAGCTGACCCCCCGGGACGTCGAGGTCCTCAGCTTCCTCGCCCGCGACGCCGGACGGGTCGTCTCCCGCACCGAGCTGCTGCGCGAGGTGTGGGGCTACGCCCGGGCTGAAGCTCTCGAGACGCGGTGTGTCGACATGCACATCGCGAAGCTTCGCAAGAAGTTGGCCGCCGTGGCGGGCGGCGACGGACCGATCGAGACCGTGCGGGGCGCGGGGTACCGGCTGGCCGCCGGCTGACCATGCGGCGCATTGGCATCCTGCTGGCAGCGCTCGGCCTGATCCTCGTGATCGGCGTCGGCCTGCTCGTGATGCGCGCCCTGGAGAGCATCGCCGAGGAAGAGGAGCTGCGGCACGAGGTCGTCGCCTCCCGCCTCTTCGACGAACTCGAACGCGAACTCACCGTGCTCCTGGCCCGCGAAGAGGAGCGCTCCTTCCTGGAGTACCGCACCCTCTTCGTCCCCGAGGAGCAGGTCCCCGGCAACCCCAGCCTCAGCGTGTCACCGCTGGCCTCCGGCCCCACCGACCCCTACGTCGTCGGCTGGTACCAGGTCGAACCCGATGGAGCCCTCAACCTGCCCTGGCGGCCCCGCCCCTTCGAGCAGGAGTACGCCGAGAACAACGCCCTCGTGCTCGGCAACAGCGCCCCCGGCGCCAGCGACGCCGAGAGGACCATCGAACAGCTCGCCGAACCCCTCGTGCAACCGGTCCGCGACGCCTGGAATGCCCGACTGGACGAGGTCGACGCCGACAGTTCGTCGGGCGACCTCAAGAAGCAAGTGGAAGGCTTCGACGACGGCTGGGTGACCGTGTCGGACGCTCCCGCGCCGACGACCAGCAAACGCAACCCGCCGGCCAAGGAGAGCGCGGACGAGGACGAGCGCCCGGTCCTCAAGACCGAGGAGCCGCCGCCCGCCGACGCCAGCCCCACCTCCACCCTGGATGCCACCGGCAGCACCACCGCCACCGTCGAATCGACCGGTAAGGACGACGGCGGCGAGGTCGTGGACGAACGCCACACCGGGGAGGAGGAGCGCCGGTACCGCGAGGAAGAGGCCCGACGGGACGAAGCCGAGCAGCAGGCCGTCCAGCGGGAACTCGATGAGGCCGACCAGCAGGCCGAAACCGAGGACATGGAAGGGCCGGTCGCCCTCGGCACGAGTAGCAAGCGGGGCCCGCCTGCGCCGAAGGTCGGAGGACGCAAGAAGAAGCGCAAGCCAACCGCGCAGAGCAACTCCGATCGGGACGTGCTCGAGTCGCTCAACCGCGGTGGCTCCTCGCGCGCGCAGCGTCAGACCAAGTCGTCGGCCTACTCGTCCGACAGCGCCGAGCTGTTCAAGAACGACCAGGAGGTCGGCGTCGTGCAGGGCGAGGTCGACTTCGAGCCCACCCCCGAGGAGGCCTCCGAAGAGCTCGCCCTCGCCGCCGGGCTGGACGCCGACGGCGAGTTGGATGACGAGGACGCCGACGGCCCCCTCGCAGCCCCCGAAGCCGCCGCCGCGCCCGCCGGGGGGGACGGCGAAGCCGCTGCCCCCGCCCCCGAGCCGGAAGCCGTGGCGGAGGCTCCCCCCGAGCCCACCCCGGAACCCGCGCCGCCCGTTCAAGCCGTCGAAGCGCCCAAGCCCCAGCGCCAGCGACGGCGCGTGCCCAAGAAGGAGCCGGCCCCTCCCCCGGAGCCGGTGGAGCTGCTCGTCACCGTCTCGCCGTTCACGAGCTACCGGCCCGACCCCCAGCACCTGGTCCTGCACCGCGACGTGCACGTCGGGCCGGACCGCTACGTCCAGGGGCTCGTGGTCCGCCTCCCCGAGCTGATGGAGCACCTCCACACCACGGTCGTGGACACCGACATCGAAGACGCCGTGCAGATCGCGTGGCCCGACATCGGCATCGAGACCGGCGAGCCCGTGGAGCCCCGCTTCGCCTTCGACCACACCTTCGCGGAGCCGTTCGGGTCGGTGACCGCGGCCGCCTCCCTCGGCACCCTCCCCCGCCAGGGTCGGGACCCACGCTCGTGGGTCGTCTTCCTCGCCATCCTGTTGGCGTCGGTGGGCACGCTGGGGTTCGCCGGGATCTACCGCTCCACCGCCGTCGTCGTGCACTTCGCCGAGCGACGCAACAACTTCGTCGCCGCCGTCACCCACGAGCTGAAGACGCCGCTGACGGCCATCCGCATGTACGCGGAGATCCTCCGCGACGGCATGGTCAGCTCGGACGCCAAGCGGCAGGAGTACTACGGCACCATCACCACCGAGTCCGACCGCCTCGGCCGCCTCATCAACAACGTGCTGGAGCTGTCGAACCTGGAGAAGGGCTCCCGCCCGATGCGGCTGGAGGTCGGCTCCATCGCGACCGTGCTGGACGAGGTCGCCCGCATCCTCGGCCCTCACGCGCGTGACCGCGGGTTCACTCTGGTGAGCGACGTCCCCGAGGACCTCCCGCCCGCGAAGTTCGACCGCGACGCCCTGCTGCAGGTCGTCATCAACCTCGTGGACAACGCCATCAAGTTCAGCGCCACCAGCGACGACAAGACCATCCTGCTGACCGCATCCGAGAACACCATCACCATCCGGGACCATGGCCCCGGCGTGCCCCAGGCTCAGCTGAACCGGATCTTCCAGCCCTTCTTCCGGGGCGAGCGCGAACTGGTACGCAACACCAAGGGCACCGGAATCGGCCTCGCGCTGGTTCGAGGCCTTGTTGAGCAGATGGGAGGGCGCGTGATCGCGCGAAACCACCCGTCCGGCGGCTTCGAAGTAAGTATCGCCCTGTAATCAGTCACTTAGCCTACAAGTGGACACTTAGGTGACCAGTTGAATGGTCCCTCAGTTGTGTCCGAGATGTTGCGGAGACCTTGATTGTTTTCCAAGTAGGCATCCAAGGGTTGTGACGAACCGTACTGGGGTCGAAAGTAGATCCTGGAAGCGACGAGAGATTCCCTGGACAGTCCGCGGCTCTACCGCCGTGTGGTCACTTTGGTGACCACCGGTCTATGGATTCCCTCGGCCATTGAATGGAGACGACATGGCCAACACCCGACTCATCCGCAACTACCTCGCCACCGCCGCCGCGATGCTGCTGCTCGCCGGTTGCTACAGCAGCGCCGACCTCGTCGGCTCCGGCGGCGACCCCGCCTGGAACGGCGGCAACGACAGCGACCCGTTCGGCGACAACGGAACCAACAGCTCCGATGACGCCCAGGACGGTACGGACGAGGACTTCGATTGGTCCACCGTGCCCGACCCCGAGGTCGCCGACGGCGTCTTCGTGCTCGAAGGTCACCCCTGCTTCGAAGACATCGAGGCGACGTACGACGGCCACATGGAAGAGATGATCGCCACCTTCGAGTGCGACCCCGCAAACGTGGGCTTCGGCGTGGGCGACATCATCGTGGGCACCACCGACGGCGGCTACCTCCGCGAGATCACCGCGATGGAGACGAGCGGCTACACGGTCGTCCTGCAGACGGTCCAGAGCAGCCTCGACCAGGTGATGATGGAAGGCGGCTTCCACGAGGAGATCATCTTCGAGGACGACGCCCGCTACACGATGGATTACTCCGGTCGCGAGCTCTACAGCGGCAGCCACGGCGGCGCCGACGTGCTCGTGCAGCTGAGCGAAGGCGTCATCGAGATGCGCCCGAAGCTCAAGATGGGCGCCGAGTTCAGCTGGTTCAGCCTCAAGCGCGCTGACGCCATCCTCGACCTGGACATCGAAGCGGACCTCGAGCTGCTCGCGCAGATCAGCGACAGCGTCTCCTTCGACGGCGAGCTCCCGCTGGGCACCTACTCCTACCCCTTCGCCTTCGCCGCCGGCCCCATCCCCGTCGCGGGCACCCTGGAAGTCAGCCTGAGCGCCGGCTTCGAGACCTCCGTCGAGGCCCAGGCGACCGCCACGGTCGGCGCCGAGGCTGACGCCGACATCCGCATCGGCGGCCGCTACCGCAACGGCTCCTGGTACTACGTGCAGTCCACGGACTTCGACGCCCACCGCACCGGCCCCGACTTCGACGTGCAGGGCGACTGGGACGGCAAGGTGTGGGTCCGCGCCGAAGCCCGCGTGATGATGTACCGCGTCGCCGGCCCGTCCTTCGGCGTCACCCCCTACCTGCGCGGCGAAGCCCACGCCAAGTGCTCCGACCTGGACTGGCAGTTCTGGGCCGGCGCCGACTCCGACGCCGCCATCCACCTCGACGTCTTCGTCTTCGACCTCAAGAAGAGCTTCGGCCCCTGGAACTGGGAAACCGACATCGGCGAGGGCACCATCGACCTGCCGTTCCCCCTCGGTACCAACTGCCCCGGCGGTCCCGCCCCCTGCCCCGAACCGATCGGCACCATCTCGTGCGGTCAGACGGTCAGCGCCAACACCTCACTGGACGCGGACGGCATCGCCTCGATGAACGCCTACCCCATCAACGTCGGCAACTACGAAGCGCCCGAGGTGGTCTTCGAGTGGGTCGGTGGTGGCGGCGCCGAGGTCGAGTTCAAGTTCGTCGACCCGACCCCCACGCAGATCAACCACGACATCATGATCATCGACGGCAGCTCGGGCACCTGCTCCAGCGACAACGCGGTCGACTGGGGCCTCAACTCCATGACGCTGGAGAACCCCGGCAGCGGTCCCTTCTTCATCGTGGTCGACGGCTACGACGGCGACGCCGGTGAGTTCGAGCTGCTGCTGGACTGCGACCCGTAGGGCGTTACCCTTGGGGGGTGAACGCTGACGTCACCGAACGCATGCGCAAGGTTCGTGAACACCTCGCCGCGACTGATCCTGAGCTGCTGCGCTCACTCCCGGCGATCGATGACCCCCTTCTGCAGCACTCCCTGTCGCTGACGCCGCGCCAGCGGCTCCGGCAGAGCACCGCCCTGCTTCGGTCCCTCGACAGCTTCAAACGTGTCCAGCCCACCGACGGCTGATCTCGAACGCCTCCTCGACCACCTGGTCGCCTCGGGAGTCGAGTTCATCCTCATTGGCGGCGCCGCCGCGGTCTGGCATGGCGCGCCGGTGACGACCCGCGACATCGACATCGTTCATCGGCGCAGCGACGACAACGCAGCGCGACTCCTCGGTGCACTGGAAGAGCTCGATGTCCACATCATCGAGCCCGCAAAGCGCCGGCTGAAGCCAAGCCTGGAGATGCTCCTCGGAAACGGCCAGCTCAACCTGGCGACATCGCTCGGTCCCGTGGACGTGCTCTGCCAGTTGCACGATGGGCGCGGCTACGAAGACCTCGTCGAGCACACGGTGCTCGCCACCGGGGACGCTGGGGAGTTGTTGATCCTCGACGCCGTGACCCTCGTAGAGATCAAGTCAGCCATCGGCCGATACCGCGACAAGCTCGCCGTCGCGTACCTGCTCACGCTCATCGAAAACAAGAGCTAGAACGGAGTACGCTCCACCGAACGCACGATCTTCGGGATGAAGTCCTCCCGCAGCGGCTTCAACTCCAGGTCATCCACCTTCTGACGGGTGACGATGTAGGAGACCTTCGGCCGCGGGACCTCCACTTCGATGGTGGTTCCCCACTCTTCGGCAGGCTCTGACTTCGGCTCCTCGGCCCAGGCGAACACCGGGCAGAGGACCAGGAACAAGGTGAGCACTCGGGTCATGCCGAGACGACGCCGGCAACGACCCCGATCTTCAGTCGCGATCCCGACGCCGGACCCAGCCGCCCCGATTCTTGCTCTGCAGCAGATTGGGCCGGTCCACGTCCGCAACGGCGCAATCGATGAGCTCGTCCACGCACGCCAGCGTCATCGAGTTGTCGACCGATTCGTACGCCTGCAGTGCCTCTTCGTGCTGCTCGGTCCGCTCGATGAACCGGGTCAGCACGTCCGCGTCCGCCTTGGGGGTCCACGAGCCGTAGCCCAGGGCCCCCAGGTAGCGGGCGTTGAGCTCCTGCTCGAACTGCCCGTCCAACGGGAGCGCGAGCATCGGAACGTGCAGGTGCACCGCTTCACCCATCAGGGAGAAGCCCGCGTTGGCGACCACCGCCTTGGCGGTCGCCAGGTCGTTGATGAAGCCGGTCTCGCTGAAGCCCTTGAGGGTGACGTTGTCCTCGGTCCCCTCGCGCCCCAGGCCGTAGACGTAGAACTCGTACGGCAGCGTCTTGAGCACCGGCAGCAGCGCCTCCGAGCCCGCCCGCGTCTGGTAGACGAGCACGTGGTCTCCGGGCTTGCGCTCCGCAACCAGGATCTCCGGTCGGAGGATCGGCGGGATGAACGTCGTCCGCTTCTTCGTGATGGTCGGATAGAAGAAGCTCGTGATCAGGTAGTGGTACGCGCCCGGGACCTTGGCTCGGACCGACCACTTGGCGACCTGGAAGTCCAGGTTCCCCTTCTCGATGACTCCGGTGTGCGAACAGCGGTTCAGGACCTGCATGTTGTCGATGCTGATCACCGGAATGCGGTGGTTGCGCGCGTACAGGTACGCCCAGCTCTCGAAGTCGCTGACCACCAGATCCGGCTTGAAGTCGTCCTCCGCCACCTCCCGGTAGACGCCCAGGTTGTGCCGGAGCCGCATCGGCGCCAGCTCGAGGTTGCTCAGCACCGTCTCAAGGAGGTCGATGCCGCCCTCGTCCATCTCCAGGTGGAGTCCCTCGATCTCGTGGATCGTGAGGCTCAGCCGGCCCTCCAGCCGATCCTTGAGGAACGAGTGCGCGCGCCCGCTGACGACGATCCGCAGCTCGTGGCCGCGCTCCAGCAGGTGCTCAACGACCACCCGCGAGCGTGTCGCGTGCCCCATGCCTTCGCCGACGATGCCGTAGAGGATCTTCATGCCTTGTCCGTCTCCCCTCGAGTGTGCAGGCTAGCGGTGTGAGCCAGCCCACCGTCCTCTTCGATGGCGCCTGTCCCTTCTGCCGCAAGCAGGTGGGGAACTTGCAGCGCTGGGCGCCCGATTCGAGCCTCCGGTACGTGTTGTTCCGCGAGCCCAGAGTGCTGGACGACTATCCCACGCTCGACCTCGTCGAGTGCGATCGCGAGATGAAGTTCGCGGTCACCACGTCGCACATCTACGGCGGCATGGAGGCGGCGATTCGGGTCATGGCGCGGCGGCCGCTTCTGAAGCCGACGCTGCTGTACTACCTCCCCGGCTTGAAGCAGCTCATGGACGCCGTCTACCGCTGGATCGCGGCCCGACGCATGAAGCTCAACGGCGGCGTCTGCAACGACGACGTCTGTTCGATCCACACGCCCTGATGCGTTCGAAGGTCGGGATCGCAGTCCTCGCGATCGTTCTCCTCATCGCCGCGTCGATGGCCCTGGACAGCATGGTCGTCACCGACGAGGAGGCGCTGGACCAGCTCTGGGAGGACCTCGTGCAGGCGCTCGCGGATGAGGACACCGCGACCGTCGGCCGGCTGTTCCTGCCGCCCATGACCTACCGCGGGCCAAGCCCCATGCGGGCCGGCGATCGCGACAAGGCATTGAAGCGGCTGGATGAGTTCTTCGAGATCGCGAACAACACCAAGGTCACCGCCACACGGGAGATCACGGTGCAGGGCGGCAACATCGGCGTCATCAAGGCCGATGGGCACATCCGCTTCGAGTACGGCGACGGCGCGATTCTCTACAAGATGACCACCGAGGTCGCCGCGCTGAACTCCGCCGACGGCTGGCGCGTGCAGTCCATCCAGGTCAGCGAGCTCAACCCCGGCCTGTTCTGAGCGCCGGGTCCGTCCGGGAGCCGCGGGGGCGAGTTGCCGGTTGGGTGGAAGTTCAGGTGGCCCCCAATTGCCGGATTTCGGTCGCAGGTGGGAGTACATCGCCGATGTACCCAGGGTTACGTCCCCCCCAACGGGACGTAGGTGGGGGTACACCGCCGATGTACCCCAGGTTGCGTCCCCCCACCGCGCCAGAAGTGCGGATACATCACCGGTCTGCCAGAACCACTTCGAGGCCTCGCGCTGCAGGCCTCAACCGTCCCCTTCGACGCACTGGATCATCCCCGTGGGGTCGATCCGCTCCGCCTCCGGGACCGTGTCGGCGTACGTGCCGAGGGTGTAGACGAGCACCTCCGGAAACACCGGACAGGGGCGCACGTCGAAGCGCACGAAGCTGCCGTCCTGCGGCAGCCCCGTGCCCGTGCAGCCGGTTGTGCTCGGAGGCGTCGCGAACGAGTCCGCTACGTAGCTGCCCGTCGTGGCCGCGATCTCGCTCTTGGCCAGCGCGTCGCAGGCCGAACCCGACGCCGGCATCGCCTCCCGCACCAACGCCGCGAACACCTGCTGGGAGAAGTCCCGCGAATACCAACCGCCGGCATCGCCGCCCTCGGACTTGTCCCGGCGCCAGCGGGGGGGAACGGTCGCCTCCAGCGTCGGGTACCGCACGTCGCCGTGACCATGGCAGGCGACGTGCTCCAGCGCTTGCTTGAGGATCGGCCGGGGACCCGAGTCCGTGAACGCCTCGGCCCGCTCGATCTTCGAAGCCGAGGGATGGGTGTAGTCCACCGCCGCGATGGTCGAGAACGCCCGTAGGGTCTCGTCGCAGACCCACACCGCCGCCGAGCCTGACACCCTCACCCCGCCGATCCGTCCCTCCACCGTCACGAGTCGGGACGCGTGCCCCCCGGCGGAGATCGTGCCCTCCTCGTTGACCTCCGAGAGCTCCACGTGGCCGTCGGTCCAGCCCAGCACGTAGTCCTCGCGCTCCTCGGGAACCTCCTGGGGACCCTGCCACTGCGTTGCGATTCGCCACGGGCCGGCGGTCGAAACCAGCGCCCCCTGGCGTGCCGAGGCGCCCGGCGAAGCCGACTCCCCGCCCACGAGCACCGGCACCGAGGATGAGGACGTCACCTCGGCGCCGAGGGTCGGATGCACGAGGCCGTTCAGGGTCCAGCCGATGGTGACGACCAACCCCACGGCGGGGAGGATCGCGACGAGGCCCCGACCGCCGCGAACGCCCCGAACCCGGCGGCCATCCACGCCAGGCAGCCGACGCCGCCGCTCAGGGTCGGCGCGCTGAACCCTTCCCGGTCCGCGATTCCGCTCATTCGACGTCCCGTCACTGACTGGGGGGGATCATCCAGTGACCGCCGTCGACCTAGCGCTGGAGCGCGGCGAGCAGCGCCTCCAGCCGGCCGAAGCTCACTGCCCCACGACCACGACCGGGGGATGCGCGAACAACACCAGCGCGTCGCGCTCCAGCCCTTCGCCCACGAGCAGGCAGTACTGCACGGTCTTGCCCGCCCAGTCGGGGGCGGCGGGGCGGAACTGCGAGCCCACGAGCAGCGTGGCGATCTCGCCCAGGCCCGAGCCGCCGGTGCTGCGACCGTTGTGCCAGGGACCGGTGCCCCAGAGCGTGCCGAGGGGGGCCAACGTGGCGACGCCGTCGCGCTCCCGGATGGGGGCGAACGCGATCGAGCTGCGGTCCGTCGTGCGGTGGGAGACGTCGACGGTGCTGCCATCGGAGCAGCCCATCGTCAGGTAGCTGCGCGCCGCGTTGGCGTTCCAGGTGTCCACGCCGGGGCGCATCGGACGGGTCCGGTGGGTGCCGCCGTGGCTGTCCCAGCTGAGGGTGGAGGCCGTGCCCGGACACGCCAGAGGGCTGAGCGCGACCGACTCGGCGTCGGTGGGATCGGTGATCTCCGGGAGCTGTCCGACGACCGACAGCACGGTCCCGTCCAGGCCCCGCCACCGCTGCCGGATCACCGCGACCGAGCCGACGCCGTCGCACAGCCCGAGCTCGGCGTAGTCGACCGTCGAGACCACCACCCCATTGGCATCCACGTGGGTCTCCAGGGCCTCCAGGGGCGCCTCCGTGCGCACGCCCGCGCACTCCGTGAAGGGCGTGGTCAGCGGGACGTCGGCGGGCAGATCGGCCGTGGTCAATCCTCCGTCGGCGGGCTCCAGGCCGGTGTCGTGCTGCCAGGTCAGGCGCAGGCTGCTCATCGGCTCGAGGTCCACGACGGTGCGGACGACGACCTCGACCGTGGCCCCCCCGATCACGATGACCTCGACCAGCGACGGGAGGGGAGCCGCGCCCAGGTACAGGTGCACCGCCTCGGGGCCGACCCAGTCGTCGGCCGGGACGGTCAACGGCACCTCGATCAACGCCGGTCCCGCCGCCTCCGTGGTGTTGATGAGCTGGATGTCCGTCGGGCCGACGGGGTTGAGCACCACCGCCGCATCCAGCGCGGCCTGGGCGCGCGCCACCGCTTCGTCTCCCGCCGCCCGCGCCGACGCCATTCGATCGGGATGAAGGAAGGGTGCGGCGAGCCCGAAGTGGGTCGTGCTCAGGGCGATGAGGCGCGCCTCCAGGGCGTCGGCCAGCAGCGCCTCCACGTCGGCGTCGCCCTCGCTCCAGATCCGCGCCGCGTCGGCCAGGTGCCGGGCTAGCACGATGTCGGTCCAGACCTCGTGGTTCAGGTCCTTCTCGGCCCAGCTCTGGAAGCCGTCGCCGACGCCGTCCGCGAGGTCACCGACCACGTCGATCGTCGTGGTCGGGGGGTGGGCGGCGAGGTACGGCTCGAGGTTGGTGAAGACGGCCGTCCCCTCCTCCACCAGGGGCTGCAGCCGGTCGAGCTCGAGCCCGAAGTTCTCCCAGGACTCCGCGTCGGCGTCGAAGTGGATGGCGAGCAGCGAATCGCCGGGCACCGTGGCGGAGATCTGACGCACCCACGTGGCGAGATCGCCGTGGTCCAGCACGTCGGCGTGGTGGTAGACGGGCACCCAGGTCATCGTCTCGGTGGACTCGGGGTCGCGGATGCGCACGCCGGAGTACCGGTCCGCCGGGGCCAGGTCCGTCTCCAGACGCATGCCGTTGAAGCCGTTGCTCGTATAGAAGAGCGTGATCCAGTCGATGCCAAGGGCCCGGTACCAGCCGATGTGGTCGGGATCGAACATGTTCTCCTGCGGCTGCACGCCGGCGGTGACCTCGTCGAACACGGCCTCGTAGCTGGTCAGCGCCCGGGAGATCGACGCGTCGAACTCCTCCCTCGTCTGCCCCGCGACCGCGCCGTTGTTCCACGACATGACGCGCACGTCGTCGCTGCCGGCCGCGACCCGGGCGGCGATCGCGTCCCGGATGTCGGGGGACTCGCTGGCCATCCAGCCGTCCAGCGTGAAGTGGTTCTCGATGTCCCAGTCGGCCCGCGCGTCGGGGTGCTCCTCGAGCCAACCGAGGATCGTGCGAATGACGTCGATGTCGAGCCCGTAGCCGTCGTCATCGGGCGTGTCGCCACGGTACGAGTGGTAGTAGTTGGCGTGGAAGCTGAGGGCGACGTGCACCGTGCCATCGGCGGGCTCAGGGCCGAGCCCGTCGACTTCGTCGTTGGTGTACTGCCACACGCTGCCGTCGGCGAAGACCGCGAGCCACTCGGACATCCCCACCACCGGCCCGCTTCCGAACCGCCGCCACGCCTCGCTGTCCTCGGCCCACGTCCAGACTCCTTGCGAGGCCGTGGCGGAGGCCGTCCCCCGCTCCCGGACGGCGACGGCGTCGTGGTTCTCACCCCAGGGGAGCCAGGCGGCGCCACGCCGGCAGAGCACGCCCTGATCCAGCGTGGCGATGCACGGGGCCGAGCCGAGGCTGCCCGCCGCGACGCCCGTGGGGGCCACGACGTCGGGAGGCGAGTGCGCGTCCCAGGTCGCACCGCCGTCATCGGACGAGAACACCGTGCCGGTGAGCAGTCCCTGGAACGACGACGGCAGCATCGAGTCGGCCAGCTGCGCGACCGCCCAGATCACCCCGTCGTCCGCCACGTCTACGCCCGTGAACAGCAGGTTGAAGCTTCCGCTGCTGGCCACCGGTACGGTCTCGAACCCCGCACCGTCGCCCCGGTCGACGTACAGCCCCCCGATCGCGGACAGCCAGACGTTGCCGTCCCCGTCGACGGCGGTGTCGGTGGGCCAGATCCCCACGCGGGGGTTCAACAGATCGGGCAGCGGCAGGGCGGGAGGATCGGCCAACGGCTGGAAGCTCTCCCCCTCATCCGCCGTGAGGAAGATGCCCCCGCCGTGCACGTAGGCGTAGCTGGCGAGGGAGCCGGCGCCAATCCAGACCACCGGCCCTTCGGGGAGTCCGGCGCCCGCCACCGGGGTCTGGACCTGGCCCACCGAGTCCAGCCGGATCAAGCCGTCGGCCGTCGCGACGAGTACGTCACCGTCCGGGAGCTCCCCCACCGCCGTCACGGGGCCTGCGACGCCGTCGATCTCGACGTACATCCAGTCGGTCTCGGGCTCGATCGGCGGGGGACCGCAGGAACACAGAAGCAGCGTCAGCGAGGCAGCAGCGAAGCGGGGGGTCATGGGCTCCTAGGATTCGGAAGCGGCGTCCATCAGCCAAGGGTCTTCGAGGTACCGGCGCACCTCCTTGGCGAGCACGCCGCCCTGGGCTCCGTCGAGGAAGCGGTGGTCGATGGTCGCGCACAGCGTGATTTGCGGGCGCGCGACGATGTTGCCATCGATGACCATCGCCTTCTCGTTGACCGCCCCCAGGAGCACGTACACGGGCACCCGAGCGAACGGGGTGGGCGGCGCCCAGCCTTCGTCGAGGCCGAACATGCCGACCGACGTGATGATGCAGCTGCCGAAGGGGAAGCGCTCGACCCCCAGGGCCTTGAACTGCCAGCCGAGGCTGCTGCTGAGGTAACCGATCAGGAAGATCAACGGCCGGATGAGCCAGGTCGGCAGGAGCTTGATCGGCCCCATCGACTTCTTGAAGTCCTCGTCTTTGCCCTCGCGGAGCCGCACCGCGCGCTGCTTCAGGTCGTCGGCGATGTCCGCCGCCGTCATCTGGTCGATGTTGTCCATCTTGACCTTCGCGAGGTTCTTGCCCCCCTCCAGGGCCACGAGAAACGCGATGCTCACGTGCTGGTGCTGGATGTATCGCCCCAACCGGATGAACCCGTTGAGCCCGGGGGCCGCGGCCATCGCCCGCCCGATGGCGGCGCCGACGACGTGCGTCATCGTCACCTTGAGCCCCGTCTCCTCGCGCTTCTCCTCGATGTACTTGAGGGCGTTGGAGGCATCCACGGTCAGCTTTCCGTAGATGTTCCCTTCGCGCGGAGGGGACCAGGTGGCGATCGCCAGCTTCCGTCGGACACTCATCTTGGCCATGGCGGGAGCATACTGCGGCCCCTTGAAGCGCGTACTCCTCCTCCTCCTCGCGGCCCTCACCCTGCTGGCCTGCCCCAAGACGACGACCACGACCGGGCCCCCGGCGCCCGGCGACCCCCACGGAGCGACGGTCGGCGTCGATGATCCGCGGCTCGCCGCGCTGCTGTTGGAGCACTGGGAGTGGGCGATGCAGAGCTCGCCGGTGTGGGCTACCCGGCTGGGGGACCACCGCTACGACGACCAGATCCGGGACCGCCGGCCCGAGGGGTACGCGGCCCGGGCCGAAGCCAAGCGGGCGTTCCTGAACCGGACGCTGGCGCTCCGACCGGGGGTGATCCCCAACGGGTCGGAGCGGGACCGTACCACGCTGCTGCTGTTCTCCGAGCAGCTGCACGCCGACCTCGCCGACGATCGCTGCCGCTTCCCGGAGTGGAACGTAGCGGCCCGCTCCAACGCGGTGGGGCGGCTCGAGTCCATGGTGGACGTGCACCCGGTCGAGTCTGACGAGGACCGCGTCCACCTCGAGACGCGGCTCGGTGCGTCGGTCACCGACATCGAGCTGGAGATCGACCGCCTCCGGGGAGGGCTCGCCGACGGCCTCGTGGGCAACGCCGAGTCGATCCGCCGCGTCATCGCGATCGTCGATGGGTGGCTGGCCAAGCCGGAGGACGAGCACGACGTCGTGGTGCGCGGCCAGCTGGACCAGCTGACCCCCGCCGTCGCCGCCTACCGAGCGTTCCTGAACGACGAGCTCCTGCCCGCCGCCCGCTCCCCCGAGCAGGTCGGCCTCGCCCACCTCCCCATCGGCGACGACTGCTACGAGCAGCTGGCCGCGAACTTCACCAACCAGAGCCGCCCGCCCACCGAGATCCACCAGACCGGTCGCGACGAGCTCGAGCGGATCCACGAGGAGTTCCGGGTCCTCGGCGAACAGCTGTGGGGCGAGCGTGACCTCGCCGCGATCTTCGAGCGGCTCCGCACCGACCCGGAGCTGTACTTCACCACCGAAGATGAGATCGAAGAGATCGCCCGCACCGCCCTGGCCCGCGCCCGCAAGCACATGCGGACCGCGTTCGGGCGGCTCCCCCAGGCCGACTGCGTGGTCGAGCCGATCCCCGCCCTGGAGGCGCCGTACACGACGATCGCCTACTTCCGCCGACCCGCCCCCGACGGCAGCCGACCAGGCACCTACTTCGTCAACACGTACGCACCCACCACGCGCCCGCGACACGAGGCCGAGGTGCTGGCGTTCCACGAGTCGATCCCGGGCCACCACCTGCAGATCGCCATCGCCCAGGAGCTGGGCGGGCTGCCCGCGTTTCGGCGCAACACCGGCTCCACCGCCTTCGTCGAGGGGTGGGGGCTGTACTCGGAGCGGCTCGCCGACGAGATGGGGTTGTACAGCAGCGATCTGGACCGCATGGGCATGCTGAGCTTCGACGCGTGGCGGGCCTCCCGGCTGGCCGTCGACACCGGACTGCACCACCACGGCTGGTCACGCCAGCAGGCGATCGACTTCCTGACCGCGAACACGCCGCTGCCCCTGAACAACATCGACAACGAGGTCGACCGCTACATCACGACGCCGGGGCAGGCGCTGGCCTACAAGACCGGGCAGCTGGAGATCCTCGCCCTGCGCGCCGAGGCGGAGGCGACCCTGGGCACGCGCTTCGAGCTGAAGGCGTTCCACGACGAACTGCTGGGAGGCGGCGCGGTGACGCTGGGGGTCTTGCGGCAGCGCATGGAGCGCTGGATCGAGGCCGAGGCGGCTAGCCCCTGAGGCGGCGGCGGAGCGCGAACCCGATCATCAGCAGGAGCGCGACCGGGAACCCGTTCGACGAACCCGCGAAGCTGGAGTTGGCGTTCGCGCAGCTAGGGACTCCGTCGCTGTCGGCGTTATCGTCATCGCCGTCGGACGGCGCGACCGGCTCGTCGGTGTCCGCCAGCGAGCCGTCGGCCCGCTCCTCGGTGTCGATGTCGCCGCTTGCGTCGGCGTCGCTCCAGAGCACCGTCTGGTCCCGCAGCAGGTCGGCCAGTACGTCGTGCTCTTCGTCCCCCGGGACGATCTCGAGCTCGTCGAACTCGAAGTCGTCCTCGAAGTCGTCCACGTCGAGCCATCCGTCGGGCGCCAACTCGAGCACGTAGGTGCCGTCCGCCTCGACGGAGAAGCCGTCGGTGGTCGCACCCGTCAGTTCGACCTCGTCCAACTCCAGCCAGAGCGTGAGGAAGCCGAAGTTGTCGTCGTCGTCATCGTCGCCGTCGCCGTCGCCGTTTCCGTCGCCCACTTCGGCGTCGATGACGACCGTAACCCCGGTCGCGGTCACCGAGCACCATGGGCCGGACGGAATGTCGAACTCATCGCCATCCATCAGCCCTTCGCTCAGGTCGACCGAGTCGGTGTGCTCCCCATCGCAGGAGGTCAGGGTGAACTCCTCCGCCGAGAAGCCCTGGTCCACCACGTCTGTGCCGTCGATGGCGCCGATCCGGAGCGCGGTCACCCCGGGGTTGCCGACGTAGATGCCCTCGTCGGGGTCCTCGTTGGTGGTTGGGCAGCCGGCGAGCACGGCGGCGGACAGAAAGAGGAAGGACGCACGCTTCATGGGGTCTCCGGGGGAGCCGACATCGGGAACATCGCGATCTGCACGTGGTGGACCTGCTCCGCCGGCTCTTCGGCCGAGTCACACAGGTCCATCAGACGCTCCTGGAAGGACGCGATCTCGCGCTTGAGTTTTGGCACCAGCGACACAGGAATGCACACGGTCATCGCACCGAGGTGACGCTCGTCACGGCCGGCAGATTCGATCGAATCGATCGCCAGTTCCAACATCCCGCGGTGGTAGTTGCGGGCGGCCAGGCCAGCGACTTCGTGCGGCGTGGCGACGCTGGCGTCCGCGGGCACCAGGCCACCGTCATCGTCTTCCACCAGCAGCCCGAGGCTGAGCAGCAACGCGATCGCCTGCTTGGCCTGCGACGCCGTGATCTTGGGACGCATGGTGCGCGCGATCCACGCGGGGTTGCGCTCGAAGTCCGCCCGGTGGGCCAGCTCCCGGACGGCCGAGTGGTACCAGTGCGACAGCAGCTCGACGCCCTGCCCCTCCAGCTTCCGCGCCTCCCGGAACCGCCGCGAGGCAGAGATCCGCGTCCACGCTCGGTTCTGTTCGTCGCCGGTGCTCGCCTGCCCCAGCTGCACCAGGTCCGTGAAGAACGACGCCTCGTCGGCGTTCAGGCCCATCGCGCGGATGAACGCTTCGGTCGTCTGGGGGGTCAGGTTGCGCTCCCCGCGCATCACCTGGAGCGCCAGGCTGGGGGACTTCTGACCCGCCATGCGCGCGAACATCCGGTGGCTAAACCGGGGGTTCCCGGCCTTCTTCGCCCGGAACCAGTCGTCGAGGTAGCGACGGAAGTCCAGGTACCCATGGATGTCGATCGGCATCGCTCTATGAGTACATACGGATACAGCCTATGTCCATGATATCTATCGGTTGTACTCAAGATGAAAACGCTTTGCCGTTTGAGTTCTGGTCGTATTTGAGTACAGCACCTACCGTCAGTGGGCCTTACCGACGAGGCGAACGGAGATCGATGATGCGTAGTTCCCTCACTTTGATTGCCCTCCTCCTGAGCCTCGCGCTCCCCTTGTCCGGCTGCGAGCTGGTCGCCGACATCGACCTCGGCGGCGACGAAGCCCCCGCGGACGAAGACGCTGATGGCGACGTCGAAGGCGAAGGTGAAGGCGACGACGACGACAACAACGACGACAACGACGAGGGCGACGACGACGACGATGACGACTGGGACGAGGGCGACGAGTGGTCCGAGGAGTGCGAAGAGCTCTACGACGACCTCGAGGCCGCCTTCGACGAGGAGCTCGAGGCGATCCTCGACGAGTGCGATGACGACTGGACCGAGGAGTGCGAAGAGGCCATCGGGGAGCTCGAAGACGACTTCGCCGAGCAGTTGGAGTGGCTGGAAGAGGAGTGCTTCGGCGACGAGGACGACGACAACGACGGTGACGACGACGACTCCAGCGACGACGACGACTGGGACGAGGAGTGCGAAGAGGCCTACGAGGAGATCGAAGAGTCCTTCGAAGACGAGCTCGACGCCATCCTCGAGGAGTGCGAGGACGAGTGGACCGAGGAGTGCGAAGAGGCCCTCGAGGAGCTCGAGGAGGCCTACGACGACGAGATGGAGTGGCTCGAGGAGGAGTGCTTCGGCGACGATGACGCCGACGGCAACTAGCCCCTAGAGCAAGCCGTTGAGCTTGTCATCGAGGTCGGCGAGGTCCCCGATGTTGGCCCCGGCGACCCGAGGGTCGGCGAGCCACAGCTTCGCCCGCTTGCGATTCTCGGTCCCTTCGGGCCGCCCCGGGTCCAGCTCCTGGACGCGCTCGTAGCAAGCCCGCACGTAGCGGAAGTCGTTCTTGAACGTGGCCATCTCGCCCTGCGTATCGAGCAGGTCCGACGCCATCTGCAGCTGGTCCACGCCCACGACGAGCAGACGCTGCTCGCGCCGCAACCCCCGCGTCGCCAGGAGCGCCCAGACCTCGTGCGCGCGGGCGTGAATCTGCTCGATGATGCCCTCGATTCGAGGGTCCAGCACCTTGCTGAAACGCTTCTTGCTGAACTCCTCCAGCACCTTCTGGTAGCCGGCCTTGATCTCCGGCGCGCTGCTGCTCCAGTGGGAGTGCACCGCCTCGAACGGGCTCCGCCTGATCAGATCTCGCAACCCGATGTAGAGCTTGCGCTCGGCCCGGTTGCGCTTGCCCTCGGGCCCCTCGTCGCGCACGAACTCGATCATGCCGAGCGCCTTGAGCGACAGCAGCAGCCGCACCAGCGTGCGCTCGTCGAGCTCCTTCAGACTGACCAACTCACCCAGCGTCCACCCTGCGGGGAGGACCCGGTCCACGAGCTCGCGCTCCCGCGGCTGCAGGGGCAGCTGGCCCAGCAAGGCGAGGCGGGCGGGGATGGGGCGAACGTGGAGCGGGTAGTATTCCTCGATCGACTGCACGAGCTTGTCGTCCTCGATCGCGCTGAAGCTGGCCCGCTGCTGACTCAGAAGGACCGACAGCACGGGCACCGGCTTGAAGTCGAAGACGGTGCGGATGACCTCCAACTCGTGGAACCGGAACTTGCCGAAGTTCATCCCGAGCAGGTTCCGCGTGATGCGCTCGGCCCGCTTCTGCAGACCCTCCCGCAACTCGCCCGCCTTCAACTTCCCCGAGGTGACGAGGTACTGACCCGCGGAGACGCCGGTGAGCTTCTGCACCCGCAACGCGCCCGCCCAGGTGGCCACATCGATGACGCCATCGGCCACGAGCGCGTCGCTGAGGAACTCGCCGGGGTGAGGCTTGTCGCCGAGGTAGTGCACCGGCTTGCCGTCGATGAGGTAGCACCAGCGGACCTCGCGGAACGCCTCCATCGCGAGCACGCCGGTGGCGGTGTTCTCCACGAAGTGCAGCAGCACGTCCCCGAACGAGACCTTGCTGAAGTCGCCATGCATGACCGCCGGCTCCATCAGCATCTCGCCCGACAGCGTGGCCGGGCCTGCGGCCGACGCGATCGAAGCGATGTCGTCGCGGGAGCCCGTAGGCACGGGACCGGACTGGCTCGGCCGGCTCGGGGGCGCCGTGGGCACCGGGCGAGCGGGGGCGGAGGAGGGGCGCGCCGCCTTGGGCTTGAACGCGATCGACTTGGGCCGGAAGCCGCCGGAGGCGGGACGGGACGGGGCCGGAGTGGGCGTCGGCGCCGGCACGGGTGCGGCGGGGGGCGGCGTCGGCTCGGGCGCAGCGGGGGCCTCGGGGGCGGCCTCGACGGGGG